>ERZ772927.663-NODE-663-length-12715-cov-4.89131_pt1 | contig 12715 bp, 10 predicted proteins | sample MGYA00512115_ERZ772927 | MGnify/ENA primary metagenome ERZ772927 (study PRJEB29015, sample SAMEA2737924) | human oral metagenome | biome: human oral; feature: human-associated habitat; material: dental | place: China | collected 2013 ... | reverse complement strand
GGGCATGGCCGCCCGCGTGGTCGAGGCCTGTGAGCGCCTCGGCTCCGTCGGCTCCGCCAAGCGCTGAGCAGCTGCCCGCAAGGGGCGGTACCGCCGCGGTCCCAGGGGCCGTGAGCCACACGGTCGGCCCGGTCTCACGCTGGTGGGGCCGGGCCGACCTAATCCCGATCGTTACCAAACTGTGTCTTGCGCGAGAGCGTTCTGCATGAGATACTGAAACGGATGTATAACTAGCCCTGATAGAGGGTCTCATGACTTATAGGTACATCCACATCCCCTCCCTTCCTCGTCCTCCTCACCTTGATCGTCCTCACGGTTGGTGCCACCTCCTCGTCGTTGCCGGACGGCGAGGTCCTCCTGGGTGGAGGCGGGGCACTGACCTGCCGGTTCTTCCCCTGGCTGTGGTGGTGCCAGGTATGAGCGCCGGGCAGGTGGCTGGCATTGGTGGCCAGCTCCCTCTGCGGCGTCAGGCAGAGCGGATCCTCGCTCGTCGGGAGGTGGTCCCGGCGGGGGCGGCGCTGGCCCTCCTGGTCCTGGACTGGATCCCGCCAGGTGTCCAGAGGCCGTCAGGGCTCACTCTTCTCGCCTCAGTTGTTATAGCGGTCTGCGTGGGGCTCTCGGGCTGGTACCCACGGCTCGCGGGCGGTGCCGCCCTGGTGGTGACGGCGGTGGTGAACGCTCTTCCCAGCGACGTCGCCGTGCTGACGGCGCCGGCAATCGGCTCGGTCCTGGTGATCGGCGGCTGGGTGGCACGTCGCTGGAACCTGGCCGTACTCGTAGCGGGCACGGCCCTGCTGGCTGGCTCAGTCATAGGTGGTGACCCCGACCGTGTCAGGTCCTTCGTGGCGTGGTCCTTCCAGATCGTCGTGGGGGTCGGGGTCGGGCTGGTAGTTCGTCTTTATAAGGACCGCCTACAGGTGGCCGACGAGCAGGTCGGGTACTGGCGTCTCAGGGTGGAGGCCGAGGACTCCCGGGTGCGCTCGGTCCTGGCCGCGCAGCTCCATGACTCGGTGGTGGCCTGTCTGGCCCGGATCGTGGTGAACACGGAGTACCTGATCCGCGAGCCGTCTAGGGACCGCACGCAGGTGTGCGAGGAGCAGATCCTGGCCGACGCCCAGAGCGCAATGCGGCAGATCCGCCAGATCATTCACGCGAGCACCCCGGCGGCTGAGGCGGTCCGAGACGACGGGTCCTGGGTGGCGGTCCTGAAGGAGTACAGGACGCTCCTGGCCGCTGCCGGCCTTGAGCTCCGCCCCTCAGTCCCCTCGGAGCAGGAGCTGGCTGAGGTGCTTGACGGTCCCCGCCTGTCGGTACTGGCGGTGGCGCTGAGGGAGGGCTGCCTCAACGCCCTGAAGTACGCCGGACGAGGGACGTCGGTGAGGGTCCAGGTGGTGCTTGACCCGGACCAGGTCGAGCTCATGGTCAGGTCTACGACGGCCCCGTCGGGCACGCCCGAGGAGGCCTGGCGCAGGGGGCTGGAAGGCGGCATGGGCCTGACCATGCTGACACGCCGGGCTGAGCAGGTCGGAGGCTACGTCAGCTACGGGCCCCTGAAGGACGACTGGCTGCTTGGAGTCGCCCTGCCGCACCCCGCGGCAGGGGTAGGAACAGATCACGGCACCGACGAGGTGCCGCTAGACAAGGAGGAAGAACATGACTGAGAACACTGGTGCTGCCTCGGAGAAGAAGGAGCCGGTCCGCGTACTCCTGGCTGATGATGACGAGGGGTATCGCCGTCAGCTCAGCAGCCTCCTCGGCACCGTCCCCTACATTAACGTGGTCACTGTGGCTGGAGACGGTCGTGAGGCTCTTAATGCGCTGGAGAAGTGTCAGGTAGACGTGGCACTTGTAGATATTGCTATGCCATCTATGGATGGCGTTGAGGTGACCAAGGTCATAACTGAGCGTTATCCGGATACGAAGGTCGTCATCCTCTCGGGGCTGGTGCCCGAGGACTACATGGAGAAGGTCCTGGCCACCGAGACGATGGGGTTCCTGACCAAGGACATGGGAGTGGACGACATCGCCAGGGGTCTGCGTGCAGCCTCCCAGGGGCAGCAGGTGCTTGGCCCCGAGCCGACGAGGCTCCTGGTGGAGGGCTACCGGCGGCAGGCCCGGTTCCGGGAGGAGAACGCGGACTTCCTCGAGGGCGTGAGGAAGCTGCCGAAGCGCCAGCGGACAGTGTACGACATGCTGGTCCTCTCCTACCAGAACAAGGAGATCGCGAAGGCCATCGGGTACTCCGAGGAGAGTGTGCGCCGGGACCAGATGAAGATCCGGTGTCAGCTCGGCTGCAGCAGCCGTACGGAGCTCCTCCTCAAGGCCGCCAGGCTCACGCAGTACTGAAAACTGTAACGTTTGTGAAGAGCGGCGGAGCCAAAAAGGTGCGATCCTAAAGGAGGGGGTCGTGAGGCCGCGGCCCCCCGACCGTTTCTCACAGGAGGGTAACAATGTCTGTGCTGAAGAGAGTGAGCTCGATCCTCGCTGCCGGTGTCCTGATCGTTGCGGGAGTGATGCCGTCGACGGCGTCCGCAGCTGGGCTGCCGGAGTGTAACACTGGGTGGTCAGTCGCGGTCCGGGTCGTGGGTGGCTCCAGTGAACCGCGGGCCTACGTGCCCGGCTACTACTCAAGTGGTGGCTGGTCTACTCGGAGCTGCTGGCTTGATGAGGATGGTGTGCCGCGTCCGTGGAGGAAGGAGGTGGAAAGGCTTCAGGTTGGGCTGTACTACAGCAATGCTATTAGTAGCTGGGATGGGTACTTCGGGCCGGGCACTAGAAACGCTCTGGTTAACTTCCAGTCCGCAAGTGGGCTCTATCCTGACGGCGTGTATGGGCCGAATACGGGGAGCGTCATGACTTGGCGTGAGATCTACGGCGGAGCCAAGGGGCGGTGGATCTGGTGAACAGTCATAGGAGCATGATCAGTCATTTGATCGGACTAGGCAGCGTAGTTGTCCTGGTTCTTGTCTGTTCGGTGACTGGTTCCTGCTCTACCTCGGTGGATGGCGAGGTGGCGTCATCCACCGAGGGGGCTAGTTATGGCGCGGTGGAGCCTAGTTCGTCATCTGGTGGGGAGAATTCGCTGGGGGTTACTAAGGACATTAGTACCTGGGCTCTCCCTTTTGATGTGATCTTCGATCAGGAGCTCTCAAGGCTGCAGGTGCATCTGGTGCACGTGTGGACAGATGAGTGCATGCTAAAGCATGGGTTCCCGGACTACGAGATCCTGTCCTCGGTCGACGTCCCCTACCCGGAAACTAATCCGCATGGTTTCTCGGCTTTGTTCAATAGTGTGATTGCGCAGAAGTACGGTTACCGTAAGGCTCCGGATCCGGGTTATCGTTACAGTTCGGGTGGTGTCGAGAACAGGGATCGCTCCTATTTTGAGGACAAGTCGCAGGCATTTAAGGACCAGATGTATGCTTGCGTGAACGAGGCGACTGTGCGCGAGAAGGGTCCGGTTCCTACGGGTGAGCCGCCAATGAGTAAGCCCGGATCTTATGAGTCGGAGCTTAACCAGTTTGTGGTAAGTAGTTCTGATCCTGCCCTGGCTGCTCAAGCTAAGGCCTGGGTGGAGTGCATGGCACCACAGGGTATTAGTGACCTGCCCAGTGCTCCTTGGACGCTGCAGAACTATAAAGCTATGCCTGAGTCGCTCAGGGAGCGTTGGGACTGGTGGCCTCTGGGGGATGCCAGTGCTGATGAGATCCAGGTGGCGACCTTTGACGCCGGGTGTCGTGAGTCCTCGGGGTGGAACCAGGCCCTGTACGACCTGACCTGGGACCGCCAGGTTGCCTTCATTGCCGCTCATCACGCCGATGTGCAACGGGAGCTGGACGTTCAAGCTGCTGAGAAAGTCCGCTTGCGTGACTTGTTGTCTCAGGCCACTAACGGGGCAGAGGGTGGTTCGTGATTGCAGAGAGTGTCCGTGACGCCTCTAGATTTTTTGGGAACTCGCCGAAGATTCTGGGGCGTCACGGACATTGTCTGTACAATGGTTTTTAGATTTTCGGTAACTTGCCCTTAAGGAGGAGAGGAAGTGGTCGCATACCGTTTACGCGTGCGCTCCATTATTGTCATCACAGTAGGTTTGACCGCGCTCCTGGGGGCGTGCTCTCAGGAAGGAGAGACAAGCGGGCAGGGGTCCTCGGTGCCGCCTGGTGGGCAGGTCGCCTCCACGGGTAGTTCTGCTGCGGGGAGCGTTGGGGCCGAGGTCACGAAGGATCAGTCTCATTGGACTCTTCCCACTGACCCCTACTATGGTGGGCAAATTTCGGCTTTGACTTCTCAGGCCGAGGAGACCGTGGTCAAGAACTGCATGGTCAAGGCCGGGTTCTCTGACTATCGTGTGCGTATGGATGCTTCGGCGCCAGCGCCCGCCAACCTTGCTGGTGACGGTATCTCCGTTCTCTTTAACGAGACCACTGCGAAGCAGTTTGGATACCGTCGGGCTCCCGATCCGAGAGATCTTCTGGAGGTGGAGACCGAGGCTTCTGGGGGTGACCTTTTTAATGGAAAAAGCAATGAGTTCTTTGACCAATTGGACATCTGCAACCTAGAGGGGCAGGCCGTGGTGGCAGGGGTGAGCGTCGATGAGTTCAAGGCGAGCCATCAAGAGTCGGCAGGATCGGCAGATGCGGTTCAAGAGAATCCTGCGTCCATCGGATCCCAGCTCAATCGGCTTGCTGTGGACCTTAATTCGCCTGAGTTGAGTGCGGCGGCTGCGTCGTGGCGTGAGTGCATGGCGCCCCTGGGGATCTCTGACCTGCCGGACCGTCCCTGGGACGCAGGGTCTATGGGCCTTCCTGAGTCCCTTCGGGACAAGTGGGGCTGGAGGCCGACGGGTAAGCCTTCTGCCGATGAGATCGCTACGGCGAGTGCTGACGCCGCGTGTCGGGCCTCATCGGGGTGGACCGATACCCTCTACCAGCAGGAGTGGGACACGCGCCAGGCCTTCGTGGACGCCCATCGCGCCGAGCTGGCACCTGTCCTAGCCGAGCACCAGGCTGAGGCCGCCCGCGCCCGGGAGATTATCGCCAAGGGAGGAGCATAAGGTTAGGCAGGAACGAGTAAGAGGACCCAGAGCTCCACCATGAGGTGCCCTAGGTGGCACCTCATGGTTGGTTGCTACGGAGTCGAGTCATTTCCGCGCATCTAGATGGGTCAGGAGGCTCGTCGAAAGTCGAGTCATCCTGGTGCGCTCACACGTAAGAGGTGTATGATTCTCTGTAGGAGGTACCGCATCGCGACCATCGCACACGTCGTAGTGCCCTAGCAACGAGGGCGACTGCGACTGCGGCGACGGGAAGCCCGGTGCAGATTCGGGGTTTCAGGAAGGTGCCTCGCAGTCTCGGATGTCATCTATAACGGTTTGCGTCCCAGAGAGCAATAGTATTGACAACCATAGCGCTTTATGTTCCTGAACCGTTCGACGTACTTATCCATGAGGAGAACAGACAATGACCGACAGTCGCTCGTCCCTACGTTCTATTAGTGCTGCCATGCTGGGTGTGATTATGGTCCTGGGGGCGTGCTCCCAGGGAGGGGAGACAAGCGGTCAGGGGGCTTCGGCACCGCCTGACGGGCAAACCTCACCATCTACAGTTGCAGCTTCTAGCGTCGTCACGACGACAGGGGCCGAGGTGACGAAGGACCAGTCTCACTGGACCCTTCCCACTGACCCCTACTATGGTGGGCAGACTATGGCCTTGACCCTTCAAGCCGAAGGTACTGTAGCCAGGAACTGCATGGTCAAGGCGGGGTTCTCTGACTATCGTGTGCGCATGGATGCTTCGGCCCCGCCGCCCGCCAACCTTGCTGGTGACGGCATCTCCACCTTCTTTAACGAGACCACTGCCAGCCAGTTCGGATACCATCAGGCCCCTGATCCTCGGGATCTTCTGAGGGACGAGGTCGAGGCCGCTGGAGGCAGTCTTTACGCCGGAAGAGGTGACGGGTTCCTTGACCAGCTAAGTATCTGTAACCTGGAGGGGCAGGCTGCTGTGGCGGGGGTAAGCGTGGAGGAGTTTAAGGAGCGGTTCAATAAGTCGGTTGAGGGCGCTCAGGCTGATCCTTCCTCTATTAGTTCCCAGCTTAACCGGCTGGGAACAGACCGTACCTCTCCTGAGTTGAGTGCGGCGGCTGCGTCGTGGCGTGAGTGCATGGCGCCCCTGGGTATCTCTGACTTGCCGGACCGTCCCTGGGACGCGGGTTCCACGGGAGGACTTCCTGAGTCCCTTCGGGACAAGTGGAACTGGAGGCCGATCGCTACGCCGTCAGCTGATGAGATCGCTACGGCGAGCGCTGACGCCGCCTGTCGGGCCTCCTCGGGGTGGACCGACACCCTCTACCAGCAGGAGTGGGATACGCGCCAGGCCTTCGTGGACGCCCACCGCGCCGAGCTGGCACCTGTCCTAGCCGAGCACCAGGCCAAGGCCGCCCGCGCCCGCGAGATTATCGCCAAGGGAGGTGTCTGAGCTCCACCTGCCTACCGCCCCCGTAATCCCCGTGGAATTTCCCTTACCTCACCCCTAGGACCCAGTATGCGTCTCATCCGAACCTCTCGCTCCGATTCCTCAGCCACTCGTGAGAAAGGCGTCAGGGCGCGCTGGTGGTGGGCGGTACTGGCCGTGGTCGCCGCCGTCGGACTCGTTGCCGGGACCTGGGCACTGGCCTCCCGCTTCGAGTCCCCGGCACAGCGCGAGGCAGCCGCCGCACCGCCCTCCGCCAATGCCGTCGTGGTGGAGGTGACTCGTGGTGACCTGAAGGAGCAGACCACCGTCATGGCCTCTGCTGAGGCCAGCGGGGCCCGCAGCCTGCCCCTTCCACGCCCCAACGGGACCGCAGTGGTCACCGCTACCGGGGTGAACGTGGGCGAGGACCTCAGCAGCGGCCAGGTGGTGACCTGGGTCAATGACCGGCCGGTGTTCGCCCTGGCTGGTACCTTCCCCATGTACCGGGACATTGGTGAGGGGGACTCCGGTGCGGACGTGACCATGGTCCAGGAGGCCCTGAGGGACCTGGGCTACAACATCACGGCCACCGGCAGCTTTGGGCCGCTGACCGCCTCCTGCATCCAGAGCCTCTACCAGAAGGTCGGCTCCCAGGCCCCGACGCGCCCGGCTGCCTCCGGTGACGGCCCCGGGGACTCCTCCTCAGCACAAGGCGGGGCCGACAAGGACGACGGGACCCCCGCGCCTGCCGCGGCCCCGGCCACCAAGGCCGCCGCGCAGATCATGCTGCCGGCCTCAGAGGTCATGGTGCTCTCAGGCCTGCCCTCCAAGGTCGCCCAGGTCCCCGACGTGGGCACGGTCCTGACGGACAGCAGCGCCACCCTGGGACTGTCTAGCTCCACTATGACCTTGACTGCGCCGGTCCCCGGTAACATGGCCGCCCGCCTGGGGAGCGGCAAGGTCTCGGGGACAGCCGTCCTGGACGGTACCAGCGTGCCGGTCAAGGTGGCCTCAGTGGACGAGAAGAAGCCGGACTCCACCGGTCAGGGCGGTGAGGGGGCAGGCAGCCCGGGCAAGGAGGGCTCCCGCGACTCCGGGGGAGGGGCAGGCGGCTCAGGATCCGTGGCCTCCCTGATGCCCACCAGCGGGGAGATCCCCGCCTCCTGGGCCGGACGCAAGGACGTGCTGGTCACCCTGAACCTGACCGCCCCCCTGACCGGTGTCCTCACCGTGCCCCAGCGTGCCATTGCCACAGACGCTCAAGGCTCCTCCAGCGTCCTGGTCCAAGGGGCCGACGGGGGCTTCACCCAGGTGACGGTGACCGTCTCCGGCTGCGTGGCCGGCACCTGCGCACTGGCTGAGCCCGAGGCCGGCAGCGTCCTGACTGAGGGCGCCAAGGTGAGGGTGGACCGCTAATGGCCACCCTCACCCTGGAGCACGTGTCTAGGACCTACCGGGGCGCCTCACCCGTGGAGGCCCTCAAGGACGTGTCCCTGACGATCAGCCAGGGGGAGTACGTCGCTATTGAGGGGCCCTCCGGCTCGGGCAAGTCCACCCTGCTCAACCAGCTCGCCCTGCTGGACGTACCCACCGAGGGGGAGTACCTCATTGACTCCCACCCCACCACCGGCCTGTCCGACGCCGGGCGGGCCCGCCTGCGCAGCGCCACCTTCGCCTTTATCTTCCAGTCCTTCCACCTGCTGGAGGGACGCAGCGTGCTGGACAACGTGGCCCTGGGCACCCTGTACCGGGGCCTGGCCGCCTCCCGCCGCCGGGAGCTGGCCCGTCAGGCCCTGGAGGTCGTAGGCCTGGCCGCCAAGGCCGGGGAGCGGGCCGCACGCCTGTCCGGGGGTGAGCGGCAGCGGGTGGCGATCGCCCGGGCCATTGCCTCGGGCGCCCCTGTGGTGGTGGCCGACGAGCCCACCGGCAACCTCGACTCCGCCAACTCCCTGACCGTGATGGAGACCCTGGAGGAGCTCAACACCAGGGGCTCCACCCTCATTGTGGTCACCCACGACCCTGCCCTGGCGTCCCGGGCCCGACGTCGCCTGAAGGTCCTGGACGGGGTCGTCACCGACGCCAGCCCGGCCAGCGTTGCCAGTCCCGCCAGCGCCACCAGCCCCGCAATCCCGGCCCGCAGCACCGGTCCGTCGCGCCGCCACGCCGCCCGACGCACCTGGGGCGCCCCTGGCCGCCGGGCGGACGCCGACCCGGGCGTCCACGAGCGCGACACGCTCCTGCTGCCCTCCGCTCAGGACGGCTGCCCGGAGCGGCCTGCGGCCCCGCCCTGGGAGGTGCCCGTCCCGGAGGGGCGGGACTCACGGGTGCGGGTGGCTGACGCCCTGGCCGACGCCTGGCGGGGACTGTGGACCAAGACAGGGCGGACGCTGGCGCTCATGGCCGCCGTCGCCCTGGGCGTGGGCCTGGCCCTGACCACCGTGGGACTCTCCCAGACGGCCTCAGGCCAGGTATCGGACATCTTTGACGCCCAGCGCAACCAGCGGGTGGCCATGACCTCACCTGACCTGATGCAGAACCCCGCGCCCGCGGCCGAGCTCCTGTCTACCACCGCCATGGACCGGGTGGGCTCCCTGGCCGGGGTCAGGGAGGTGCTCGTCTACTCCGTCTACGAGCAGGCCCCCGTCGCCACCACCCCCACGGACGCCGCCAACGAGGCGGGGAACCAGCGCTACGAGGTCGTCGGACTGGTGGGTGGGCGCGTCCCCGCCAGCATCCTCACCCTGGACAGCTCCGGACCCTCCGTGACCACGCTGGGGCCCGGCGAGGTGATCGTTGGCACCCAGGTGGCCACACAGATCCAGCTCGGGCCCCTGGCGGCCTCCCCGGCGATCTGGGTCGACGGCGTCCCCATGCGGGTGGTCGGGATCCTCAAGGACGCCGGGCTGCAGGTCACGCTCATTAACTCCGTCATTATGGCCTCCGACCAGGTCACCGGGAAGGCCCGGTACGCGGGTGCGGAGATCAAGGTGGCTCCCGGCGCCGCCCCGCAGGTGGCCGCCCAGGCGCCGGTGGCCTGGCTGCCCACCGCCCCGCAGGGCGTGACCGTGAACGCGCCGCCGGATCCCATGAGCCTGCGTGAGTCCATTGAGTCCAACGTCACCACCATGCTCCTGACCCTGACAGGTGTCACCCTCCTGGCCTCCGTGCTGTCGCTGACCAACTCCATGACCACCGCTGTCTTCCAGCGCACAGGTGAGCTGGGGCTGCGCCGGGCCATTGGCGCCCGACGCACCCACCTCACGGCGCTCATCCTCAGCGAGTCCCTGACCATTGGGACCCTTGGCGGGCTCCTGGGTGCCTACGCCTCGGTCATGGTAATCCTCGCCGTCACGATCGTCCGGCACTGGCAGCCCGTCCTGGACCCGGTCCTGGTGCCCCTGGGAGTGGTCGGGGGCATCGTGGTGGGCACCCTGGGCGGGGCCCTGGCCACCAGCCGGGCCGGGCGCATCCAGCCCTCCGACGCCCTGCGGACCACCTGACGCCGGGTGGGTTGCGGTATCTGCGCAGGTCAGGCGCCTAAAAGAGGCTGGGCGAAAACTTAAACGTTTGTGACGCCCTCTGACGGGCCCGGAGGGTGGACAATAGTTGCCAGGTGCCCCGCCCCTCCTGGGGGCCGAGGCCCTCGCTCCTGACCGGAGCCACTGAGACCACGGCGAGCAACTAGGGAGCCTGACGGTACGTCACCACTTCCAACGCCAGGCATGCTTCCTGGACCTGCAGGAGCCTGGAGTCACGTGTTAGACGGGGGCGCTGCATGAGCAGTAAAGATATGGATACCCGATCCAAGGCCTCTTGGTGGGTCGGGCGCGCGCCTATGGTGAGACGCGCGTTTTGGTGGGGCGGACTGGTACTGCTGTCTCCTGCTCCGATGTCATTTCTGGACATGACGGCAGTTCATGATTTCTTCTCAGTTTTCCCTTCCCCCCTCAAGGTGCCGCCATCGGGTTCGAGTCGTAGTGCCGCAACGGACCTAGCGGAAGTCATTGAAGAAGAACGTATCATTGCCACGCTCGTGGCTGGCCTCCTGCTTTGGCTTCTCTGCATTCTATTTAGTTCAGATGAAGCTAGCTATAAATATTATTCTAATATGCAGTCTGGCCCCATGTCGAAAAGCAGTATCGCACAACGTGTAGTTATTTGCGTTGTGTCCGCCGTATTTGTGCTCAGTGCTGCCGTGATCATCCTCCTATTCTCAATCTCTATCGATTTGTACTACAATCCAACTCCTTGATGACGTTGTAGTGCAGCCACGGGACGTAACCGTCTCTCTTGCGCTATACGGAACGTCGTTCCGGGACTCCTCGTTTGAGGAAGGGGATCTGCTCCACGGGTCCCCAGGGATGTGCCGGGCCTGGGCAACTGAGCCTCAAGACGGGGAGCAGCGCTGCGTGCGAGACAGAAGAAGATCCAAGATCAGCATCCCGAGCGGACCGGACCCGCATCCAGAACATGCATGCAGAGCGGGCGTGTTTTGTGTGATCCTCTTTATTTTCAGCACAACCTAGTGTATGCTAGAGACCATGAACAGCGTCGAGAAGAATGTTCGCAACAAAGTTGTGAAGAACGAAGATTACCTTATAGTTAGACTGGTTACGTACTTCATTGCGCTGACACTTGTAAAGTGTGTGAGCGACCTGTTTGTTGGGTATCAGTGTTTGGTCCACGGCTCATTTTGCGTCGCTCTAGCGTATTTCGATGTAGCTGTGTACTTCGGTATAACTGCTTTTATTGTGCCTTTCGTCCTAAACTTTATCGTGTACGTTGTAATTCTTCATGTTGATGGAAACTTTCGTTTGCGTTTTCGTGAAGTTGTGATGTTTATGAGTCTCTCATATCCGTTAGGGTCGTATATTTGTCAACTTATATTTGACGGATTTCGTCTTACTCGAAGATTTTCCCTTTACTCGATGTATATTGCTTGGAACGGATGGGGGGACAGCTCTGCGGCGGTCTTTCGAGCGCCGATCATGTTTTTTGGTATCTGGGTGCTGGGTATGATATGGCTGGGCTTCGCGAGTGAAGTAACACGTCCACGTTATCCTCAGCGGAAAGCTCCGTCACGGACAGACAGTACTTCCGAGCCGACAGGAGCGACTCAGGCAACACGAGGGACGCTCAAGAAGCATTTTGAATATTCTGTCCAAATACTTCTTGGTCCGATCGTTGTGATGTTTGCGGTCATGCCTTTAAGCTCATGGTGGGTCAAGCGTGTCTCTGTGCTCAAGCGCGTCCTCTGGTGGGGCGGCCTGGTCCTGATGTCACCTGCAATAATGTCACTGTTTTACTGGCGTGCTGTCTGCCGCTTCTTTGCGTTTTCTTCCGCGCAGGTTTACGAGACTGGTGACTCGCTAAATCCGGAAGCATTCATCTTAGGACGCATACTCCTGTCGATCTTGGCGGGTGCCCTATGCCGGGTTCTCTGTGGCGTTTTCGGTACGCTCCTGCGTTGTGTGGAAACTGCAAACCTGCCGCGCCCTACAAAAGTAATGATAATCGATTGGTGGTCGCGACGGTGTCAACCGCGTTTGTCGTATCAGCCTGTCTCGTCGGACTGATCTGTCTGATCGGCATTAACCTTGATGGCGTCTCGGGCTCCTTTTGAAGATAGGTATTCCAGCCTCTGCGAGGGCCGGAGTGAAGCCGTGGGCCGTCCTGGTGTACACTAGAAGCTTGCAGGGTATCGAGGAGAACGTGGGAGACAGGCGTGGAGGACAGTAGCTTCCGACCCGGTAAGCTCGTTGTTTGCTTCGTGGTGCTGACGTCCGCGGCGTGCTTATATGGTGCTACCGTTGATCTTCATCAGTTCTTTAAACTGTTGTATGACATAGGGCCAGGACTTTTCTACTTGGCCAGTCTGGTTTTCATGTTCTCACCGAGCCTCATCGGCTGCATTCTGATTCGCCGATTCGGCAAGGGCATATGGTTGGAGCGATGGGAGGCAAAGATGCTTATCGGGCTGTCGTTCCCAATGGGGATGTACTTGCACGACATCTTGGTGTCATGCTCCCACACCGAAGCTTCCTTCATGACGTCGCTGTACGCCGCATGGAAAAACTGGGACAATGACCCCAGGATATCCGTGCGGCCCCCGACCGTATTTCTGATCGCATGGGCTATGGGCTTTGTGTGGGCGGCGCTGGCAAACGTATTGGCTCATCCGCGTCGTATGGCCGGAATTAAACAAAACGGTATTCTGGGGTGGCTTCTGCGGGGTTCCTGGTTGACGTCTTCGGAGTATCTCG
>ERZ772927.662-NODE-662-length-12762-cov-3.16149_pt1 | contig 12762 bp, 10 predicted proteins | sample MGYA00512115_ERZ772927 | MGnify/ENA primary metagenome ERZ772927 (study PRJEB29015, sample SAMEA2737924) | human oral metagenome | biome: human oral; feature: human-associated habitat; material: dental | place: China | collected 2013 ... | reverse complement strand
ATCTGTGGATTACTTGAAAGTTGACGTCCACCATATGGATCGTGGAATGGAGCTTGCATTGGTCCTACAGCATCACTCATACCGTATTCTGTAACCATCGCACGAGCAATAGCTGTTACTCGTTCGAAGTCATTGTGAGCTCCTGTAGATACTTCATTAAAGAAGATTTGCTCTGCAGCACGTCCACCAAGTAATCCACAGATTTTGTCGATCAAATCTGTACGAGTTTGGAAGTATTTTTCTTCTTCCGGAATCATAAGGTTATATCCACCAGCATCACCACGTGGTATAATAGTAACTTTTTGTACTTTATCAGCACTATCAAGTACCATACCTACAATTGCGTGACCTGCCTCGTGGTAAGCTACTAAGCGTTTTTCTTTTGGAGTGTATACTCTACTACGTTTAGCTGGTCCACCGATTACTCTGTCCATTGCTTCATCTAAGTCTTCTTTTTCAATATTAGATTTATTTTCACGAGCTGCTAATAATGCCGCTTCGTTAAGGATGTTAGCAAGATCCGCACCAGAGAATCCTGGAGTTTTTTCTGCTAATGAACGAAGGTCAACACCTTTAGCAAGTGGTTTGTTTTTAGCATGTACTTTAAGAATAGCTTCACGACCTTTTACATCAGGTGTAGAAACTTTAATTTGTCTGTCAAAACGTCCTGGTCTTCTAAGGGCGTTATCTAATACGTCAGCACGGTTAGTAGCCGCAATTACGATAATACCTTTTTCACCATCGAATCCATCCATTTCAACAAGAAGTTGGTTAAGAGTTTGTTCACGTTCGTCATTTCCTCCACCTACTCCGCTTCCACGTTTACGTCCTACAGCATCAATCTCATCGATGAAAATGATACATGGCGCATTCTTTTCAGCTTCTTTGAATAGGTCACGAACACGACTTGCCCCAACCCCTACGAACATCTCAACGAAGTCAGATCCTGAGATTGAGAAGAATGGTACTTTCGCCTCACCAGCTACAGCACGAGCTAGTAAAGTTTTACCAGTCCCCGGAGGACCCTCAAGCAGGACACCTTTAGGGATTCTAGCACCCATCTTAGTGAATTTACGGTGATCTTTTAAGAACTCAACCATTTCAGCAAGTTCTTGTTTTTCTTCATCAGCTCCAGCTACATCATCAAATGTAACTTTCGCTTCTCCACCATCGATTTTTTTAGCTTTAGATTTTTGGAAGCTCATCACTTTGCCTCCACCGCCACCTTGCATTTGTGTCATAAAGAAAACTAAAACACCCATAAACAAGATAAGAGGAATAATGTTACCTAAGAATGATAGAATTGCTCCAGTTTTTTCAGCTGGTTTATATTCTACTACACTTAATTTTCCATCTTTAGCTTTTTCATTAATTTGTTTTTGTACTTCGGAATCAGATGCTGCAACTACGCTCTCGAAGTTCTTATTACCATCTGTGTAAGTACCTTTAACATTGTAGTTCTCATCTTTTCTTTGTAGACTTATTTCTTTAACCTTGTCGTCTTTAATAGTCTGAACAAGTTTAGCATAGTCTATTTTTTCAGTTGTCCCGGGTAAATCTTGCTGCCAATATGCAAATAATCCAATTGCGATTACGATTAACGCAAGCATACCAAGGATAGGGTTTTGTCTTTTTTTATTATTCATATAGACAATCTTCCTCCTATCATTTTTCTAAACATAATTTATTTTACCATATGTAACTAAAGTTTGACTAATATTCTGACCTTTTTTGATTAAAATATTATTATGAATAAATTTCTTCTTTTAGAACACCGATATAAGGTAAGTTTCTATATCTTTCATCATAGTCTAAACCAAATCCTACAAGGAATTCATTTGGTGAAACTATACCGATGTAATCAGCTTCAACATCAACTACACGAGTTTCTGGTTTATCTACTAGTGAAGCACATGCTACTGAAGCAACATTTCTTTCTTTTAAGTTTTCGATAAGCGCTTTAAGCGTTCTTCCTGTATCTACGATATCTTCAACGATAATTACGTGACGTCCTTCAATATCCATTCCGCAATCTTTTTTGATTTTGATTACACCAGAAGATTCAGTTCCTCCGTGATAACTAGATACATCCATAAAGTCAGTAACTACGTGAATGTCAATGTGTTTTAAAAGTTCTGCCATAAAAGGTAATGCCCCTTTTAATGTACAAATTAGAACAGGACATTTATCTTTATAATCCTCTTCAATTTGTTTAGCGATTCTTTTACTAGCAACAACGATGTCCTCGTGTGTAAATAGAACTTTCTCGATATCTTTTAATAAATTTTCCACTGTTTTATCCTTTCGTGTTTATATAATAATCATATTTTTTATTTTTGTTGACTTTAGTATTTATTCCTAAAACTCCTAAAACCCCATCTTTGTTGCGAATTACTGGAAGTTTGTCTCTAAGTTCCTTGGGAATCTTTTCATCGATAAAAAGGCGTGAAAGTTTTTTACTAACCTTACCTCTTTGAATCCGATCGCCATCCCTCTTAGTCGTAACTATTAAAGGCAAATCTCCTTTATTGAATCCAACCTCAGATGAGTTGTTAGTTGTTGTTATTAGAAAATTACTCTGATGAAATGTATAAACTTTATTAATATCCACCTCATATATTATTAACTCTATCTTATCATTATAACATTTTTTTTCGATTTTATGAATATAAATACTATTATATTCGCTAATAATTTTTAAATTATTTTTCAAATCATAACTTTTATTGTTATTCTTACTTTTTAAGTCTTCTATTATTGTAAAAAGAGCCCTTTGTTTAACATCAAAAATACCAAAATTATTTGCTAATATATCTCTTAGCAAGAAATAAATCTCTTCTTTGGTATTTTTTAATAGTTTTTCTTTATCTAGCTCAACTTTACCATCTTCTGCCGAAATAACATAATCATCTTTTACTTCTAATACTTTATTTTTCAACTCAGTATTAATATTTTGATAATAACTAGAAAAATTAATTAAATTATCAAAACTCGCAGCATTTACATTGTTTAACAACGGTACAATATTATGCCTTATATTATTTCTTGTATAATCAGTATCGAAGTTTGTTAAATCAACATAGTATTTCAAGTCATTCTTATCAGCATATTGCTCAAGGTCTGCTTTTAATACATTTAATAATGGACGATAAACTTCTAAGTTTCCTATAGTCGTCTTCTCTTCTATCATCAGGTTATAATCCATACTGCGTCCACTAAGTATTCTCATAAGGATATTTTCTACCTGATCATTTTTGTGATGAGCAGTTATTAACTTCACGCCGCCTTCTAATGAAGACATCTCCTCAAAAGCTTCATAACGTAGTTTTCTTGCGAGCATTTCCTCTGATGTATGACTATCTCTTATCAGATCTTTCATATTTAGCTCTTTTTTGTAGAACTTAACATTGTAGTTTTTGACAAAATTCTCTACGAACTCGGCTTCTTCATAAGACTGCTCTCTTAGACCATGATTTATATGGAACGCCACTAATTCTTTATAACTCTCTTTGTACTTTGTAACAAGCAGATGAAATAAAGCTATAGAATCCACTCCTCCTGACAGACCTAGTGCTATTTTATCAGTTTTTTGCCATAAAATATTAATGTCCATCTAGATAACCTCTCTCCTGAAGACCTTTCTTAATTTTTTCGAACTTAACTTCAGCTTGCTTTGTTGTCGTAATTATATCTTCTAATAATCCTTCTGGGGCTGGAGGAATCTCTTTTTTCTCCTCTTTTTCCTCAGATAACTCGGTAATATTACTCTTCTTACCTTTCCCTACAGAAATCTTCATATTTCCTATAAATTGAAGTTTTTTCAAGTCTTTTAGAGTTTTTGTCTCCTGTTTAGGCTCCTGATTTTCTTCCTGCACTTCTTGTTTTTTCTGAACTTCAGGTTGTTCTTTAGCTTCTTTTTTAATCGGTGATTTTGGTTTATTTTTCTTTTTGTTCTGTTTTTCCTTAGAATTTTTCTCTACTTTTTTCTTCTCACCTTCTGCTTGTTTCAACTCTTTTTGTGTCAAAATCACTAAAGAATCCTTTGTGCTTTTCTCCTCAGCTTTAATAACAAAACCAACAGAAAAAATCTCTTCTAGCTTTTTCTTTTTACCTATAAACATATTTTCCTTTGGTAAAAATGCATCTTTGCCATTTTCTAGCTTTATATATAATCCTTTGCTTTCAACTTTCGTTACCTTACCTGCAACCTTGCTCATTTAATCACCTCACTATCAATTAGAAAGGGAGCGACTCAAAAATTGTGATTTCGTAGAAATCGATTTTTCAGAGTCACCCCCCGCACAGTTTATTAGATATCTAAAAAGCTTTTATAAAGCGAATTTAGATATCAATAAACCACTGCGTCTATGAACTCTCATATACACTTTGTTAAAATTTAGGTCTTTCGGGTCAACCCCTACATCTTAAATCTTTCCTATTTATTTCACTTAAATATTATACCACACTATATTCATCTATTGAAATATCAAAGATAATACGAGAGAATAATATAACCCGTTATACTTTATTTCTTCACAACTAAAAAACACCAACTTCAAAAAAGTTATTCTTCTGAAATCAGCGCTCAATTATTAAATCTTCTTCTAAATAATGTTATGTTAACTATCTCTAGTTAAAAACATCACTAATCTTTATTATACCATAAAAATAAAGATTTTATCAGTCTTTAATTTTTAAACTTTTTATGTTATGTTAAAGTTACTAAAGGGGCTGACTCGACAAAATCTTGTTTCTTAAAAGATTATAATGTTTTAGTCACTCCCATTTACTTCATAGTAAATACGCAATACGCGATTTCAGGGAGGTTACTATGTTAAATGCAGAAAAAATAAAAAAAAGATTTTACATATTTCTAGTATTCTATGTTTTATTTGGTATCGCACTAAAATCAATATTAGATAGAGAACTTAGTTCGGATTTTAAACAAAAATACAAAATCATATTATTTGTGATTGAAGTATTTTTTATGAATTTACCTATGCTGTTAGCTTTGGTTATAAATAACTATATAGCTAAAAAAACTAAAAACGTAGAAAAATAAAAAATAACACTCTCTAAAACTAGCTAGCGAGTGATTCGACAAAATCTTATTTCTTAGAAATCAAGATTTCCGCGTCATTCATATAGCTAAAAAGGCGACTCAAAATTACTTTTGAATCGCTCTTCTTTTTTATCCATTGTAACAGTTTATTATTTCAAATAACTTGCTACGAATTTCTTCGTTTGTTGAATGTCCTAGCATTGATTTCAACTCTACTAGTTTTTTATCTAGTTCCTCAACATCAATGTCTAAGGTTGTATTTTTATAAATCATTTTGTTATCAGTCTTTTCACTACTTTCGTAATCAAGTGATAACTCTTCATACATTTTCTCACCAGGTCTTAGACCAATCTCTTCGATATCAATATCTTTATACGGTTCTAATCCCGATAGTTTGATTAAGTTTGTCGCAAGGTCTATGATTTTTACAGGTTCTCCCATGTCTAATAGGAAGATTTCTCCTTCACTTGCATAATATCCAGCTTGTAGTACTAATTGTGCCGCTTCTGGAATCGTCATAAAGTAACGAATAATATTTCTATGAGTAATTGTGATAGGCCCTCCTTTTTTAATCTGTTCTTTAAAAATAGGAATAACAGAACCATTTGAACCTAATACATTACCGAATCTAACTGCAGCAAATTTCGTTTTGTACTTATTACCTTTTGACTGTAAAATAATCTCTGTTAAACGTTTTGACGCACCCATCGCATTCGTAGGATTTACCGCCTTGTCAGTAGAAATCATAATAAATCTTTCTACTTCTTTTTCAATGGCTACATCCATAACATTTTTTGTCCCAAAAACATTATTTTTTATCGCTTCTTGTGGACGACGTTCCATTAAAGGTACGTGTTTATGCGCTGCAGCATGGAACACTACGCTCGGCTTATACTTATCGAATACCTCAGCTAACGCCTCTTTTTCACGAATACTTACTATTTCAGAAATATAATTTATACCCTCGTATTCCTTACTATGTGATTTTTCAAAGTCTAAATCACGCTCTAACATGTATAATGCATTCTCATTAACATCTACTAAAACAAGTTGACTAGGTTTGAATTTGAATATCTCTCTTACAATCTGGCTTCCAATTGAACCACCAGCACCTGTAACAAGAATACTCTTTCCTTTAATATAAGAACGAATCTCCCCTTGAGAAAGTTTCACTTCTCCACGTCCTAATAAATCCTCGATAGATACATCTTTTAAGTGTTTAGAAATATTTCCTCCGTCTTCTACAGCAATACCAGAACTCATTACCTTAACAGTAACATTGGCTTCTTTCAGAACATTTAATATTCTATTTTTATTATAAGCACTAATTGAAGGAATGGCTAAAAACACCTGTTCTACTTCATATTTCGGAATAAGTTTCAGTATTTCATAAGTTGTTCCAACTACAGTAACACCACTAATTACAGAATTTTTTCGATTATCATCTATAAGTCCAACTACATTAGCACGGAAAATATTATTTTTAGATAACTCTTTTAATAATATGTATCCCGCATCTCCTGCACCGATTATAAATGTATTTTTGTAAGTACTAGCACCATACTTACCAGCTTCTCTCTCACGTAAGGCACGATATAGCATTCTTGTAAACATCATACCCGCTATTATTAATAAAGGCGAGAAGATAGCAAATCTAACATTTGAGAATGTATCAGGTAACATATACTGATAAAGGATACTCGTAATCAAGTCCCCAAGAATTACTGATATACAAATATTTACTATCTCATTAACCCCTAAGTATGACCACAATGATTTATTAGTACCAAATAAATAAAAACTAATTACATATATAATAAGTGAAATAACTAGAAATTCTAGTATCTCAACATAATGGCCATTTAGCATCGCAAATGGATCTGATGCTTTACCTAAAAATATCGATGCTACTACACCTAATGCAACCGTCAATAAATCCAGTAACATGATAAGTTTAAATCTATGATTTATATATATTTTTGATGAAAATAGTCTATCCATAACATCTCCTACAAATTTACCAAAGAGCTTACCAAATCCTAAGTTATCACAATAGCTTATCTATACTAAATATCAAATAAAGATACTTGTGATAGTCAATAAACTATGCGGGGAACAACTCAAAACTAACCTTTTTGAGTCGCTCCCTCAGCTCTTCTACATATTTTAAAACAATCTATAACCAAAGTAACCTGTCGCAGCAATAATAATACATAATATCAAAATACTGATTTTTCTAGTCTCCTTGATTACTTTTATCTCTACTATTTTTTGAACTATTAATATAGTTATAGCTACGAAAATCGCAGTAGTCTTAATCCTTTGATTTTCTATAAACATCGTCGCGATTATTATAGCTAAACTAAAAACTGTAATAAGCATATTAACAGCCATAAATATTAATTTTTTATCTGCCATAATTATTTTTTCCTTATCTTGATTGTCACTTTAACAATCGGGGTATCCGTCGCAATTCGAACATTTTCTTTAGGATAAATTTTCAAATTACTTCGTTCTTCTGTTTCTTCTTTAACATCACTTAAATCGACGTCAACGAACATCTCTGACACTTTAGCCAATGTAGCTTCATCTTCCGCCCTAACAGCTACTTTAGAAACATCAGCAGTCGCACTAATCAGCTCGAATCCTGAAGGAAGACTACCTATAGTATTTACTTCTAGTGGAACTTCTTTTTCGATATTCTTCAACTCTATATTCATAACTGTTGAACTAGGTTCTATTTGAATATCCTCGATTTTATTATAGTCACTATCGTAAGCTACTAACTTAGCTTCTTCTCTAGTATTTCTATTAAGCTTCGTACGAGTATCACTCTCAGCACGAACCTCGTTTATTCTATTAAGACTTTCAATCGCACCAGAAATCTTAACTGTTTCATTTGACACACTAAGATTATCTACTTCATATCCAATCAGTAGACGTTCTTTCTTAACTACCGGTGTAACTTTAAATTCTTTTGTTGCTTTTTCTCTAATAGAAATCGTTATAACAGATGGTTCTGCCGTACCATCGACACCTTTTTCTAAACCATCTATCTCAATTTTAACCTTTTGATCATCACCTATTTGAGCATTTCTAAGATTCAACTTCGCCTTGAAGTTTTTAGCAACACTTTCTTTTTGAACTTTTGTTTGTGTTCCAGATAGTTTCACAGATACAGTATTAGGAATACCTACTACATAAAGCTTATCTCTGTCATAATCAACATCCAGCGGAATATCGCTTACCCAAGCTGTTGCATTATCACTAGTACTATCTCCAAGAACCGAAAAGTTTTTAAAATTCTCATTAACCGATATGAACAATAGTATCGCTATTAAAAATGATATTAACTTTAACTTATTATTTTCTTTTAGTTGCATAATATCACCTCTTATTTAATTATTTTTTCTTGCTGTTTCCAATTTTTTGCCAAATAATCAGCTAAATCGTCTGTTGAGTAGTCTGAAGTTAAGATTCCATTTTGACAAACACTAATCTTCCCTGTTTCCTCAGATACAGCGATTATTATAGCATCTGTAACTTCAGATAATCCTAATGCAGCACGGTGTCTTGTACCATAGCTACTAGCTATCGATCTATTATCCGATAAAGGAAGCACACAGCTTGCAGCGCGGATCTTATTCTCATCGATTATCATGGCACCGTCATGCAAAGGTGTATTTGGAATAAAAATATTAATTATAAGTTCATTTGTCACCTCGGCATTGACCGTAATACCACTTTCAACGTATTCATCAAGACCTGTATTATTTTCTAGTACGATTAATGCACCTATTCTTCGACGCGCCATATGTCTAGATGAATCAACAACAGCTTTTATAATCTGTTCAGTAGAATTTTTCTGAACATCTTTATAGTTAATATTGAAGATATTAGACAGCTGTACCCTTCCTATGTATTCAAGAGCTCGTCGTAATTCCGGTTGGAATATAATCATTATACCTAATACTCCCCAAGTTACTACTTGTTCAAAAATGTATGTCATCGTCCTAAATCCGATAAAGTTAAAGAATATTTTTAGTCCAATAACTATTAAAATACCTTTAACAAGTTGCATACCACGAGTACCTTTTAATAAACTCAATAGTTTATAAACTAAAAACCAAACTAATAATATATCCAATAGATGAATAATTAGTGTTAGCGTACTTACTCCTGATAAGTATTCAGCTATCATAAATAATCTCCTTCCTTTAGTTAATAATATCTCGCTACGCATATAACTCTTATTCTTATGCGTATAGCAGTCCACTTTCAATTATATCATAAAATGCAAGCGTTGTGCTATTTTTATAGAAGAAAAAAGAAGATATTTTACAAATAACATATGCAAAATATCTTCAATATACTTTTTATTATTTTAGCTTTTAGTTATAGTTCACTAAATAGTAGCTTATAATTCTAGTAGTGCTAGGTTTTCTCCTTATAAACTATCATTAGTTTACTAATCAATCTTACTTATGTAAACAAAATCTGTAGGTGGCACTGTACCTTTTCCAGTATCTGGTTGACCCGCAGTTATTAAGATAGAATCTCCAACTTCAGCTAAGCCAACTTCTTTAGAATATGCTGAAGCATTACTTAACATCTCTTCCATACTCAACATTTTAGGTTCGATATACGGTACTATTCCTCTAGTAATAATTAATTTTCTTGCACTTTCTCTATCGGGTAAAACTGCCAGCACAGGTATATTTGGACGATACCTAGCGATGAAACGAGCTGTTGTTCCTGATTTCGTATAAGTTACAATATTTTTTACATCAACTGCTTCTAAAAGATGTTTTGTCGTCATAGAAACAGCATGAGAAATACTCATTTTGTATTCAGCCACTTCAAATCTTTCTGCATCAACAGCATTATTTTTTTCAACAGTTCGTATAATTCTATCTACTGTTTCTAGCGCTTCACATGGATAATCACCAATCGCAGTCTCTTCTGTTAACATTACCGCATCAACACCGTCGAAAATTGCATTCGCAACATCAGACACTTCGGCTCTAGTTGGTCTTGGATTGTAAACCATAGAATATAACATTTGAGTAGTTAAAATAACTACTTTCGCAGCTTCATTAGCTCGTCTTACTATTTCCTTTTGAATTCCAGGTAAATCTTCATACGAAATATCTACCCCAAGTTCATCACGATTAATCATAATCGCATCTGCAATTTCCAGTATATCATCAAGATTATCATAACCATCTTTACAATCTATCTTAACAATAATCCCTATATTTTTCCCATGTGATTTAATAAGCTCTTTTACCTTCGTTATCTCATCTAAGTTTCCAACAAAAGGACACGCAACGAAATCTACATCATTTACGCAAGCAAAGTCTACATTCTCCTCATCTATTCTAATAAGTTTATATTTATTTTTCGCATAAATATGATCCACATCATATATTATAGCTAAGTCTCTCCCCACTTCTTCTCTTAGAGCTTTAACCTTTTCTATTCTTTCAACATTTTGCTCATTACTCCCGTAGTAAGAATCTATCAATACAGCATCTGCTGCACCTTCAACTATTTTTCGTAATACTTTATCTGTAGCATCACCTATAGTAGCTATTATTTTAGAATTTCTAATCATAACTATTCACCTATCCATATTTTATTTCATATTTTATTATAGCACAGCGAAATATAACATACTATACTATAAATATTATAACAGATTTTACCCTTTATTATTAATTAGTTAAATATTATTATTAAATGTAAAACACTTAACTATATTAAACTTCTTTTATTTAGGTAAAACCCATTATTATTAACGCATTAGCTTAGTATAAACTATAGAAATATAACTACATATATCGTTTTCAAAAAGAGGTGTGATTTATTAAATAAAAGAAAAACTCTTACCTTATTTGTAAGGTTTTTTCTTACAAATAAGCTTACATTTGTAGATGTTTTTTAGCAATAATTATGAAAAATATTTATAAAGTTTATTTCTCTATAAGTGTTATTTAAAGAACATAGTAGCATTTCTATAAATTCAGACTATAAAAAAAATAATATTACATAATATATAAAAAACTATTGACAACCTCCCTTTCTGTAGTATATAATTTACATGCTGATATAACACATGGTTTTCAGTTATTAAAATTTATATATATTATATTTAGGAGGAACATTTTTATGTTATCATTTTTAAAACCTAAAGCTAAATCACAAAAAGTTCCTGCCGATAAAGTTATGCCAACTTATAAAAAATTAAGATTTATTTCTTTCCTTGGAGTATTCCTTGGATACATGGCATTCTACATTGTTAGAAATAACATCAGTTTATCGAGTAGTGATCTTAAAGCATCTTTAGGAATTTCTAAAACTCAAATGGGTGCAATCATGAGTTACATGTTACTTGCATATGGATTAAGTAAAGGATTCATGAGTAGTTTAGCAGATAAAGCCGACCCAAAAAAATATATGGCTCTTGGACTTTTCCTTTGTGCATCTGTAAACTTAGCACTTGGAGTTAGCCACACTGTATTCTTAGTATCAATCTTAGTAATCTTACTAGGACTTTTCCAAGGTATGGGAGTTGGACCAGCATTCATTACACTTGCAAGCTGGTACCCTAAAAAAGAACGTGGTCGTATGACTGCTCTTTGGAACATTTCTCACAACATCGGTGGAGGAATCGTAGCAAGTGTCGTTACATTAGGATTCTTCATCTTTGGTAAAGAACACTGGAAATTAGCATACTACGTATTCCCAGCGATTATTGCTATTATCTTCGTTGTTATTATCCTTGTTTTAGTTAAAGGAAAACCAGAAAACGAAGGTCTACCAACAATGGAAGAAATCACTGGTGAAACACACAAAGTAGAAGTAAAACACGTACCAGAAGAAGCTGCAAACTTAAACGCAGGTCAAATCTTCGTAAACTACGTACTAAAAAACAAACATGCTTGGTATGTATCTCTAGTTGATACATTCGTATACTTAATCCGTTTTGGATTAATTTCTTGGCTTCCAATTTACTTATTAGAAACTAAAGGATTCACAAAAGGACAAATGGGTATCGCCTTCACATTATTCGAATGGGCCGCTATTCCATCAACACTTCTTGCTGGATACCTATCTGATAAAGTATTCAAAGGTTACCGTATGCCTCCAGCAATCGGTGCAATGGTTATCATTTTCTTCTGTCTAATCGGATATTGGGAAAGTACTTCTCTAGTATGGGTAATCGTATTTGCCAGCCTTTCTGGATGTCTAATCTACGTACCACAATTCTTAGCATCAGTTCAAACTATGGAAGTTGTTCCATCATTTGCTGTTGGTAACGCAGTTGGTCTAAGAGGATTCATGAGTTACATCGTGGGTGCTTCATTCGGTACTTGGTTCATCGGATTCGTTGTTGACCGTGTAGGATGGTCTGGAGGACTTTACGTACTTCTATCATCTGCAGTTCTTTGTATCGTGTTCGCAGTATTAAGTCACCGCGGAGCTAAAGAATTAGCACACAAATAATTAAAAATTTAAAACATCAAAAAGCACTGAACGAAATCGTTCAGTGCTTTCTTATTGTTAGGGGCTGACCCAAAAGTTCTAAATTTTAACAAAGTGTATATGAGAACTCATAGGCGTAGTGGTTTATTGATATCTAAATTCGCTTTTTAAAAGCTCTTTAGATATTTAATAAAATGAACAAGGGTGACTCG
>ERZ772927.658-NODE-658-length-12854-cov-4.13235_pt1 | contig 12854 bp, 9 predicted proteins | sample MGYA00512115_ERZ772927 | MGnify/ENA primary metagenome ERZ772927 (study PRJEB29015, sample SAMEA2737924) | human oral metagenome | biome: human oral; feature: human-associated habitat; material: dental | place: China | collected 2013 ... | reverse complement strand
TTTTCCTTTTAAAAGCTCATGATAGGCATACACGACTTGTAGTACATCATGATCCACAATAGATACATGTACAGAGCGGAGGCCCTCTACCCCAACTGGCAACTGCGGCTTAAAGTTCAAATGTTGCTTAGCCTCATATACAGTATCAAATACCTCTAAAGCTTGACCCTTCCGAATACTTCTATAATCCTTATCAGTCATACTGCAACTACCAAGTCCATCTGGACAAGGAAACTCATTTCGATCACCATAAGGCTGGTCATAAATTGAATTACCATTAATACGGAACCGCATCAAATCATCTGCGGACACAACATTGATAGGACCAATGAAAGCTAGTGCAGCCAGTGCACATAGAATCTTTTTCATGATACATTCCTCTATAAATAAACTACATATATTAAGTAAATTATATCATCATTAATAAATCAATTATGTGGTACTAATTGTCTTCACGTTCCAAATCGCCTAAATTTATGAATAACTAATGAAACGTTAAATTTTAATATATATCTATGCTACTATAAACCAAAGAGTTTATTTTTTATGTATAGGGAGGATTCAATTATGAAAGCTTCAAAAAAATTATTAATACCATTTCTAGCTCTAGGTCTAGCATTTGCAAGTGGCACATCTTATCAAGTACAAGCGGCTGATAGATATGTAACTACATATAGTGATGGAGATTCTGTTTGGGTGACAAGTATAAATAGCAATTCATCAGGAACTGCCTATAAGGTCGGTTTAAAATATGTAATGGTAAGAGGAAGATACGAAACTGATACAGTATATTTTGAAAAAGAAAATGGCAGATGGTACTATAATAATGGTAGTGGTTGGAATCGTGTCCAACCAAACACATCTATGAATGATGTGTTATATTATATTATGAATAACTAAATAAATTTTGGTAATACATAAAAACGTCCTTGTTCGGATAAAATCCTCACAAGGACGTTTTATATATATAACCGTGCTTTTACAGACTCGTATCTTTATATACGATTTAAAATATTCACTACTTTTTATTATCACCAAATGATACTTCAAAATCAGATAAAATACTTCCTACATCTTTCCCCAAAATGATAAACAAGGATAATGTATAAACTTTATCATACCAGGATTCAATCTCTTGATCAGATAATTCCGTAAGCATTTGATCCTCATTATTATGGCGAATATTCAATTTATTGTACATATAAAACAACTTCTCTAAAGCTTGGATTTTATCATTTTTCACTTTTAACAAACCTTTTAGTTCATTACACTTATTAAATGATTTTCTCCATGGTTCTAATAGATCAGCAATTTTCTTGAGAATCTCTTTCTTTCTCTCAATATCACCTTTATTAGAAAAGTGATTATACTCCAGAATACTTAATGCCTCTTTTACATCAGCAAATTCTGTTACAATCTGAGCAGACTCATTAGCAAATACATTATCTTCAACAATAATCACTCTATCGTCCGTATTAATAAATTTATATCCTAATGAATTTATAATTTTATTTATCTGCTTACGAATAAGTTTTTTTTGTCTAGTCACATTGTCATCATAATAATCATCTAGCACCGAAAATAAATCTATATACATTTCAGCAAATAAAAAATACTTATCATATTCTGAAAATCCAAAACTCATCACTTCAATACTATCAAGTAATTCTTTTAGTGACAAAAAATGTTCACGGCGTTTATAGCATTCAAGAAAGTCATCAGAAATTAAATCATATAAGGAATATTCTTTATATGAAAAATAGCAACATTTTTCTGAAAATAAACTTTTAAGTTTTTGTAGCTCTCTATTAATATCTACTTCAGAATCTCTCAATAAATCAAAAAAATTTTTTCTCATTTACTAACCTGCTCCCTTTGTAATACTATTTTTCAGCATCCTTATCTGCTACTAGTTGCGTAGTTTCTGGTTGTACTAAATCAAACATTCCATGCATCATCTTATCCGGTAAGCCATAATTCATGACATTATTTTCTACACGACTATAAATAGCACTTCCTAGAGCATCACGAATGTCCTCAAATAGTTTTTTGTCTTTTAACAACATCTTAAAGAATTCTTCATTAGCTTTAAATCGCTTAACAGCAATTCCCATAAACTCTTGGTCAAATAATATTTTAAAGGTTTTAAATCCGTTGTTATTGATATAGTCACGCCATTTAGGATCTTTTGCAATATCTTGTTCTATTTGCAATATCACTTTATCCATTTCAGTAAATTCAGTGCCATAACGTTTATTAAAGTCCTCAATAATCTCGTTAATCGTTGTAATCAAGCTATTTTTACGACCTACTTTGCCTGTAATAGGTTGCACCCCAGTTTCTTCTGGAGCCAAATCAATAGACCCATATGAGCCTTTTTCCAAACGATAGTACTCGAGCATTATTTTATCATCTAAATCAACATGGTCTTGATGTTCTTTTGGCAATTGAATAGCTAAGAACTTAGCATAGACACTGAAGGTATGAAGTTCTTTGTCAAATAGTCTGCAAACCTGTGTGATAAAGGAGTATAAGCGATTGAAATGTTGTAGAGTCCCTTTAAAAATATCTCGATCAGCTTCCTCTAATAATTCAAAGCGTTTAATAGCTGGCATAATATACGATTGAAGTTTCCCTAAATCTCCCATCATTTGATTTTGGCTTTGATAGAATAATTCTCCAAATTGTTCTATGTCATGTACATCATACACATTGAACTTATCTAAAGTTGACTTAACATCATACAGCGTGTTGGGATCTGTTTCTTTATCTAGCTTAGTTTCTTGATAAAATGGTGCAAAGGAGTTCAAGATATCATCTTCACTATTAACAAAGTCTAATACAAATGTATCTTGCTTCCCCTTCATAGTTCTATTAAGACGAGATAATGTTTGAACAGCCTTTACCCCAGAGAGTTTCTTATCTACAAACATAGTATGTAATAAAGGCTCATCAAAGCCTGTCTGATATTTCTCTGCAACGATAAGCATACCATATTCATCACTATGGAATGTGCCGGGTAAAGCTTTTTCCTTAATGTGATTGCCATCTTTATCTATATTCAAAGACTCTTCCGTATATGTTCTCCCATTTTCATCAATTTCACCAGAAAAGGCCACTAACACTTCCAAATCTGGGCGTTCCATTTGTTCTATCTGACGACGAAACTCTTGAACATAGCGAACTGCATGTACCCTTGATGGTGTAACAACCATGGCCTTGGCACGACCACCAATCTTATGTCTAGTAACATCCATAAAATGGCGTAACATAACCGCTGTTTTTTGCGTAATATTATGTGGATGTAAGGTTTGGAATTTACGAATAGCTTTCATTCCAGCCGCTGAATCCAATTCAATATCAACATCAACAAGACTCGCTATTTTATAGTACGTATTATAGGTCATGTAATTCTTTAAGACATCAAGAATGAAACCCTCATCTATAGCTTGTTGCATAGAGTAGATATGGAATGGATGATATTCACCCATTTCATCACGAGTCCCAAATAGTTGCAAAGTCTTTGCTTTAGGCGTTGCAGTAAACGCAAAGAAAGACAGATTATCATGCTGACCTTGTGCGACTAGCTCCTTAACGAGTTTATCCTCTTCATCTAAAGCATTTTCCTCATCTTCATAAGCCCAGTCAGCATATTCTTGAAGGGCCTTTTCTGTATTTGCAAGAGCTTGTTTTAACTTACGTGCAGCGGATCCAGTTTGAGAAGAATGTGCTTCATCTACAATTACAGCAAAGTTACTACTTTGCGCTTTCACCTCTTCATAAATAACAGGAAATTTTTGTAATGTAGTAATGATAATAGGCGTACCGCTTTCAATAGCCTCTTTTAACTGTTTAGAGGTCTTATCCACACGTTGTATAACCCCTGGGGTATGGTCAAATTGAGAAACTGTATTCTGTAGCTGACTATCCAACACCTTTCGATCAGTTACAATAATTGTAGACCGAAAAATCTTCTTATCATCATTATCATGCAAACCAGATAAGCGATGAGCTAACCAAGCAATAGAATTGGATTTACCAGAACCAGCAGAGTGTTGAATCAAGTAATTATGCCCTGCTCCATTCTCTTTTACATGGTCTAACAATTTTGTTACTACATCTAATTGATGAAAGCGCGGGAAAATCAATATTTCATCAGTAATATTACCAGCACTATCTTTCACAACAGATAGATGCATATATTTTTGTAAAATTTCTAACAATCTATCTCGCTGAAGAACAGATTCCCATAAGTAAGATGTATCGTACGTATCGGAATTAGGATTGCCAGCACTTCCGACATTACCAGCACCATTAGAACCTTGATTAAATGGAAGAAAATATGTACTACTACCATTTAATTTTGTTGTCATATGCACTTGCGTTAAATCTACTGCAAAATGAACTAATACACGGCGATTAAATTTAAAAATTTGATCTTTATTAGATCTATCAAATTTATATTGAGAAATCGCATTAGTTGCATTCTGTCCCGTGAACTGACATTTCAATTCCATGCTAACTACAGGGATACCGTTTAAGAATAAAACAATATCTACACTGTTATTATTTGATACAGAATAATGTAACTGCCGAGTACAATGGAATATATTGGCCTCATATTATACTCTAGCAGTTTCATTCATGGAAGTCTCTGGTTTCCAATACACAACTCGGAATGTAATGCCTCTATCCTTAAACCCATGGCGTAAAACAGATAGCAAACCATCATGCTCTACAGAGTCATTAAACCGCTTTAAAAATTGCTGCTCACAAGAGTCTCCATATAACTTCGTATACCGTTCCCATTTCTTTGGTTGGCTTTGTTTTATAAAAGACAACAGTGTTTCAGTATCAAGAGCCAATTCACGATTAAATACCTTTGGATTGCCTTTTACATATCCGCCTGCAGTACATAAAAATGATTCAATATCATCTTCAAATCGCTTTTCTTTTACGTCAAATTCAGACATGAGGCACCTCCTTTTTACCAGTTACTACTTCATAAATTAGGGATTTCTTGTATTCAGCAAGTTTATCGATGAGAGCTTGTTTTTTTAGTATTATAGAATCAAGATTAGAACACTTTTTATCAAGATAAGCAACTATTGCTTCTTGCTCACAATATGGGGGAATAACAACCATTATATTTTTTAAATTACCTTGAGTTAAATGCGGTACCCCCATACCATTTTTAATTCGAGAAATATAATTCTGGAAAATAGCACTTTCAAAAAAATAATATAAGTACATTGAATTAAGTTCTGGATAAGGTGTTATAACTCCTAATGAACTATTAGTAGTTGCAGTACCATATGGCAGTTGATCAACAACAGCACATTTACCAATCCCCGCACCATCTTTAACTAGAAGTAAATCTCCTAATTCTAATTTAATTTCTGGTGATTCATCATATCTATTATCGTTGATAAAGTTTAAATCTTCCCATACGAGCTTATCGTTTTGTATATTTACGGCAGAAAGGAATGGATGACCTTCACTAGTATACTCATCAGCTTTTAACCCCTTCCAGCCTAATCGCGCCCTAATATATGCAGAAAATATAAGTCTTTTAATTTTCCAATGATTAGGAATAGAATCTATCCATTCAATACCACTGTCTACCATTTCAACAGTTAAATCCAAGCCCTTTACAACAGCATTAGTAATGATAGCTCTTTTATATTCCTGCAACTTTTCAATAACAGATTGCTCTTTAGTAATAATAGTATCAATTTGAGTACATTTAATATCAAGATAATCTGCAATTACTCGTTGTTCTTCTAAAGGGGGAAATGGTACCATAATATTTTTCATACTACTCCATTTAGTAGACCACAAATCATCAACAATTCCATTTCCCCATTTATAGAATTCATCCGCAAACAACTCTGTCTTAAATAAATAATTATAATATTGATTAACCATATTATTTTTTGGAGCCAATACCGTATTTATTAAAGAGCAAGAGCCTTCGTATTCAGATATCCCACAAGAGCCCCGTCTATCAGAACGACTATTAATAACAAAATCATCCTTTTTAATTAATTTCCTATTATCACCATTATCAGTTTTTGCTGCTGATTCTAATTGAGGTACAATGCCTTGTTTAGTAACAGATAAAGCTGGATAGTCTCTATCACTAACCTTAGTACTTCTCTCACTATATAATGATACGATTTTGTCTAAGTCCCATGCCTTAGGTATCATTCCAAGCCATTGAACTCCACTGTCTTTCATTTCTCGCATTATTTAAATACCTCTACTAGAGCCCCATCTAATTCACTTTCCAAAGACTTAATCTCAGCCATAATTTCATCAGATGGGCGTGGAGCTACATATTTATAAAAATGACGTGTAAACGGAATTTCATAACCAATTTTATTTTTCTTAGTATCAATCCATGCATCTGGAGCAAACGGTAATACCTCACGTTCAAAGTATGTTTCTATATCTTCTTTAAGCGGTACGATTTCAGTATCGCGACGTTTGGTGTCAGCTTTTGGCTTACCTTTTACTAATACAGGCTTGCCATCTTCATCAAGTACTGGTCGTTCAACCGTAATTTTTGTATACCCAAAATCTTCATTGTCAAAGATTTTGCTAATTTCAGTTTCTCTAAACTCACCGTATATCTTTGTGATTTCTTGAATAGCACTTTCAGGAATATCGTTTCGTTTATTACCTAATGACTTACGTCGTTTTTCATATAAATCATTAGCATTAATGAGTTGCACTTTCCCTTCTCGAGGTGTACCAGCTTTCTTATTTGAAAGCACCCAGATATAGGTTGCAATTCCAGTGTTGTAGAAAATATCATTTGGCAAAGCAATGATAGCTTCCAATAGATCATTTTCCAGAATATATCGTCTAATTTCTGATGGGCCACTACCCGCATCACCTGTAAATAATGGTGACCCATTATGAATAATCGCAATGCGAGCACCTTGAGGGTTCATCTTTTTAATAGCATTTTCTAAAAATAGCATTTGTCCATCAGCTGTTGATGGCAAACCAGGGCCAAATCGGCCATCAAAGCCTAATTTAGCTTCGTTTTTAACAATGGCTTCTTCATTTTTCCATTCTCGTCCAAATGGCGGATTAGAAATAATATAGTCAAAGGTTTCACCTGAAAATTGATCATCAGATAGTGTATTTCCACTTTTAATACGTTCCGCATCATTGCCTTTAATGAGCATATCTGCCTTACAAATTGCAAAGGTCTGATCATTCAATTCTTGGCCAAATGAAATCAGTTTAGATGTGCTATTCAAGTTCGCAAGATATTCTTCTGCTACTGAAAGCATCCCACCAGTACCACAAGCACAATCATAAATGGTACGGGCTACGTTTTGACCACTTAGCACAGCATTATCGTCATGGAAAAGAATATTAACCATTAAACGGATTACCTCACGAGGGGTATAATGCTGACCAGCATCTTCGTTGTGAGCTTCTGAAAATCGACGGATAATCTCTTCAAACACGTAACCCATTTCAAGATTACTGATATGGTCTGGATGCAAATTTGCCTTATCAGTAGTAAATTCTTTTATTACCATATACAATATATGCTTATCTGCCATCGTTGTAATATGATTATCAAATTTGAACTTTCTAATGATATCTTGCACATTATCAGAAAAACCATTTATATAATCTCTGAAGTTACTTTCAATATTATCAGGATCATCAAGCAAGGTCTTAAATGTATATTTACTAATGTTATAAAATTTATGGCCAGCTACTTCATACAACAAACCATCTAATAAATCCAAGTTCTGATCTTTTAGTTTATTATATGTATCAAGCACAGCAGGTTTTGTATCGGCTAAAATACAGTCAAACCGTCTTAGAACTGTAAGTGGCAATATTACCTCTCCATATTCGTGTGGTTTATACACACCTGTTAATTTATCCGCAATTGCCCAAATGAGGGACGCCTTTTCATTCACACGACTACTTAGACTCATGGTACCTCCGTATATCTATAACAGCATAAAAAGCTACTAACGTTTATTCAGAACGTCTTAAAATGACCGCTAATCATATAAAATAAGAATATTTACTTAACATTTAAATTTTACCATTAAAGTTTGCAAAAATACCACTGGACCATCCTTTCTCCTAGATAAGCACATATGTTTGTAGTATAATACAAATAGGATATAAGCACTTTAATTAGGAATTACAACATACATTGACAACAGATTGCAATTTTTGTTATAGTAACTATACAAAGAGTTAGTAATGGACCTGAGGGAACATTACGGAGGCGAAGCAATCTGCGGATTGCTTCGCCTCTTTTTCATTGGGAGAGAAACCTCATGGCAAAACCATTCCAAACACATAATCAACAACTAAAAATGCTCCGTAAACGTAACATTCTTATTACACATGGCAGTAAAGCAAAGGCCATATTAATTAGAGAAAACTACTACCAATTAATTAATGGTTATAAACATATATTTTTAGATACAGTTGAAAGTAAGAAACGACAAGATGATTACTATAAAAATGGAACTACTTTTGAACAAATATATGCCCTATATGAATTTGATAGAAACTTAAGGAATATTCTCATGAAGTATATTCTTATGACAGAAAACTCTATAAAATCCAAAATTGCCTATCAATTCTCCTCAGAACATCCAAAAGAAGCATTCAGCTATTTTAATATCAATAATTATAGAGATACTAACCACCAGCAAACGACTTCACTAATTGCAACCCTATCGTCGGTAACTAAACAAAACACTGACTCCAACACTAAGTCAGGACCATTTTATCACTACTTTAATGAACATAAAGAACTTCCCCTATGGGTACTAATAACTAAGCTTACTCTGGGGCAAACATGTAACCTTTTTTATAATCTAAAAGAGCCCACCCAAATCGAAATTTTAAAATCAGTACTCTATGAATTCAAAAATAACTGCAATGTAGCAGCAACTAAAATCACTCTTCAAAATTATTTAAAAGATTTTATGAGTGCAATAAACTGTATAAAAGCATTTCGCAATGTTTGTGCACATGAAGATCGACTCTATGACTACTATGCTAAAAATAAGGATGGCAGACCCATTCAAACTAGCTTCTTTTATATAAGTATCACGACACCAGCATTCCAAGGTGGAGTTTTTGATATCATCTTACTACTCCGCTTATTCCTATCAAAAAAAGACTATAAACAATTGCTACATCGTATATTTGATGAACTAAACAAACTAAAAAAGGAATTACCTTCAAATCTTTATTCTGAAGTTACTCGTAAAATGAAACTACCTAAAGATTGGATATCCGAGTTAAACAAATTCATTTAATATGACAGAACCTTATCACGATATATATTAGATGAATCTCCTCGTTCAAATTATTTTATTAAAGTATAATTAATTTTTCAGCTATTCAAAGCAAGAAGACTGCTATTTAAAACAGCAGTCTTCATTTATTTATAAATTAAATCCAATTTTTTCACCTACATTTATCATAAATCTATCACATTTGATAGTATCTATCACAAATCATTCTACTATTCAAAATAACTGTAGATGTTATAATGAACTCAATAAAAGGAACAGGTGCTCATATGATACTAAATGCACTATTCCAAAACTATTAGTAGTTTGATGGAGGAAATAATCATGACACATACACAATTAACACAACTTGTACAAGCGTTATTAGATGCACCACAAAGCAATCCAACTGTAAAAGAATTCGCTCAATCTTGGCTCGATGCTGAGGGCACAGAAAAACAAGCAGAGCTTACAAAACAGCTCGTATCCGTAGCAGAGCAAAACATTGCACTCATCGATGAAACAATCGGCTTTGCAGGTTCCGAACGCGCTGTACAACTCCTTGGCGAAGAAGGTGCTGCTAACCTATTACAACACGCTAAAGACATCAAAGCAGAAGGTGCAAAATTCTGTGACTGCCCTAGTTGCGTAGCCGCAAAAAATATTATTGATTTGAAAGTGGAAATTACACGATAATAAATCAATTATTAAGAGTCTCAACTCAGTGTTGATAACATTTTTATATCTTGAATTCCAATAAGTAATGCGACAAAATTAAATCAATTTTCTAATCTCATGTTTAAACATGTCAAATGGTGCTTTAAATCCAAGGCATTTCTTAGGTCGATTGTTAATCAACATTAGTGCTTCTGTTAGTTTATCTAGTGTAACTTTAGCTAAATCGGTCTTCTTAGGAAAAAATTCTCGAAGTAAACCATTACTATTTTCGTTAGATCCTCGTTGCCATGCTGCATAGGCATCGGCAAAATACATTGGTATTCCAAATTCTTTTTCAACCTATTCATAGCAAGCAAATTCCTTACCACGGTCCACCGTAAAGATTTTAAGTAGTTTACTGGTTAATGTATTATACAGTGAACTAATAGCAAAAAACATCGAATCTTTAGAGCGATCATTCATTTTTATTGCTACATAGAATCGTGTTTTACGTTCAACAAATGTAGCTAAACAGCCTTTACTTTGACCTCTGGAAGAAACCATTGTATCTAGTTCCCAATGACCAAAAACCTCTCGGTCTTCAACTTCTTGGGGTCGTTCTCTAATGGTCCTTTTAACATTGAAGCGTCCACGGGTTTCCTGTGTGCCGGGCTTTTTGTCTTTCCGGCGAAGTACTTTTTCTGTTACAGAAAGAAAACCACGATGGATCCAAGAATATATTGTCTTAAAGATTAGAACTCCAGATAATTCAGCACCAACTATTTCTTCCGGAGACCAAGTTTGTTGTAACCTGGATTCAATTAAAGCTACTAATTGAGGTATTAACTTTGTAGGTCTACCTTTATTAACAGACTTACTAATCGCTAACTGCTGTGCTTTAATCGCAGAATATTCTCCTTCAACGCGATTTAATTCTCTTGCTACAGTAGAATGGTGAACACCGATTAAGCTAGCAATTCTGCGAACAGAGTACCCTTCTTTTCTTAAAACCTCTATTTGACTTCGTTTTTCTATGGTAAGATGTATATAGCTCATATTAGAGACCTCCGTGTCATGTATTTGTGGTTATTTACATTTTACACGAGATCTCCAATATGAGTCTTTTTATTTGTCGCAATATATTTTACAATTCATCATATACAAAAATGGCCCCTTAATCCAGGGGCTATTTTTCTATTATAATTTTATAAATATCTCACAAATTATATTCAAATACTCTCAATATATATTTAATCAATTATTAAGATACTCTTCTATTATCGCCATATCTTCCTCATGCCTAGCTCTAGAGGTGCACTGTTCTTTACTATTATATATACTCAAGACTTGTCTAATTTCAGCTTCAGATAAATCTGCTAAATGCTTTTTTAGAAAAACCATATAACTATCAGCACTATCAAATCCATTAAAGGAAGGTATAGATTCTACCATAATTTTGGTATATTCACCTAGATTAAAATCTTCACTATCTTTAACAATATTGTAGATTAACTCAGTATAGTTAGGTATTTTAAGCGCTCTCGTATCTTTAAAGTAACTATATACAGACTTAGATTCAGAAGGATAAAAAGCTCTATACCAACGTAAACCTGACGGCTTTGTTAATACACACTTACATAAATAATCAAATACATCTGTATTAGCTCTTAGAATATCCATTATAATGGGAAATTTCACAATAATTGAAGTTAATGCAGCCGCCCTCATAGAGCTTCGTCTTAAATTTTCTACACTAATGCTTAAAAATCTACTTGAAATATCTTGATCACTTATTATAGCACTATGCCCATTTGCTATAATATATCCAGTCATGGAAAAAACAAAAGCATATAAACCAGATAAATTTTGAATACATGTTTCTTCATCGACTAAAAACAATAATTTAATAAACGTATTATATGACTTTTTTAAGGACTCATATGTCATTCTAGTCAAATATTTCTCATTAATACTTTTCTCAATAGACTCATCTAGACCACTTTCTGATATTGATAGTACCTTTGTAGTATATTCTTCTATCTCCGGTTGTACAACAGAAAATAAGTCCATAATAAATGGTGCTTTAACAGAAAGAACATGATCATACATAGAGCAAATCATCATTTTAGCATGATAATCATTAGGAACATATAGAGAATTATCATTTACTTTCAAATGAGCACATTTATTACGACAAGTCTTCAAATAATCAATATCTTCAATAAATCTTTTAAAGTACAACGAGCAATTCTTTTTAAAAAATTCAACAATCTCATTCTCTACTTTTGAATATTTTTCATCTGAATCTATCATACTATTAATTTCAACTAATTTACTCTTTGCCTTAGTATCGCCTTCATCCGCCATAGTTTGTAATTTAGTAAATAAATCATAAATCACAAATGAATATAGTAAAACAATTGTAGCTCTGTAATTCTGACTATAATATGATTGAAGTATTTCCTTAAAATAATTTCGAGAGTCTGGATTATCAAATACACGTAAATCTTTCTCATCATATAACATATAACCACCACCTAATAAAAGCATTTATCAATACATATTTATTTAAGACTTTCATAGATAATAATATTATACCAAAATCGCTATATTTATTTTGATAATAAACACTATAACATACAAATTTTAATATATTATATATAAATAAAATATCCCCTCATAATGTATTATGACTTTAAAGTTATAACAACTTTTTATTTCATTCCATTATAGAGGGGATACTATTTTACACACTCGTTTCCACAAGTGCTTGTGTATATGGATGTACCGCTTCTTTTAATCGAAGTGACTCGATAGTTTCTACAATTTGTCCGTCTTTCATGACGATGATTCGGTCTGTTACGGCTTGTAATAGTCCGATGTCATGGCTGACGAATA
>ERZ772927.655-NODE-655-length-12941-cov-6.60306_pt1 | contig 12941 bp, 9 predicted proteins | sample MGYA00512115_ERZ772927 | MGnify/ENA primary metagenome ERZ772927 (study PRJEB29015, sample SAMEA2737924) | human oral metagenome | biome: human oral; feature: human-associated habitat; material: dental | place: China | collected 2013 ... | reverse complement strand
AGTCTCGTGAGGAGATTGACAAGTTTGCCCATCTGGCAAGCTATGAAGAAATCGTCGAAAATGACTACAACCTCAATATCCCTCGCTATGTGGATACCTTTGAGGAAGAAGAAGTAGAGCCACTGACAGACATCGTCAGCAAGATTAATGATACAAATAAAGCAATCGAAAGCCAAACAGCTTCGCTACTCGAAATGCTTAATCAACTCCACGGAACCACACCAGAAGCAGATGATGAGCTCAAACAGTTTCTGAAGGATTTCAAAGGGTGATGGGAAAGTAGTTAGAAACGTCAACCCGGTTTAAAATCCCAGTCAAATCAATCTTTTGGCTGGTTTTTATTTTCTAAAGATGATATAATTAAATTACCTAAAAGGTAATTTAATTTAACAAAAAGGAATTTATGAAGCTTATCTAAACAAACAAAACTGTTAAAAAGCAGTGCACAGAGCTGAGGCAGGCGAAAAAGGATTTTTCGGATAAGATTTCTGTCAAGTTGCATTAGTTGATCAACTTTTTGGAAGCGGTGGATTCTTTGGCTAGTGTGACAGCTTTTCCTAAATATCATTTTCACCAACTAAAGGGAAAGAGACAGGGACAGTTTGCTTTGGATATAGATGGTCGAAAGGGTTCCTATCGGTTGATTGTGGAATTTCGTGACGAGGATCTAGAAAAGGTATTTCCAAGTCCTGTTGAAATCGAAATCCTAAAAATAGAGGAGGTCAGCAATCACTATGAGTAAGAAAATTGTTGAATACAAAGACCTGATTGCTTTTCATCCAGGTCAGTATGTTGAAGAGTTGATTGAAGATTATAATGTGACGCAAAAGGAATTTGCGGAGCGTTTGGGTGTATCAGCAAAGACTGTCAGTAAAATCGTCAATGCTGAGGAGTCTATTAGTAAGGATACGGCTCATAAGTTAGCCAAGCTAAGCGGAGTTTCCATGCAAACTTGGCTCAATCTTCAGAATGCTTACGATGTAAAGGTTGCAGAGATTGTAGAACAAAAAGAGCTAGAAGAAGGTAGCGAGAAAGAAATCTGTGAGATGATAGATTTCAAGTATTTTAAGGAAGAAGGCTACGTGCCAGACAAACGCTATAGCTTGAAAGAAAATATTGCCGAGCTTCGCAAGATTCTAGGTGTGGCGAATTTAGAAAACCTCTTGACTTTCAACCATCTAGTGAGCTATCGGAATACACGTGAGTTTACGCCTAAAAGTATAGTCAACTCCAATATAATGCTGGAGTTGGCATCTAAAAAAGCGCGTGATAAAACGACTACCAAGCTCAATCGCAGAAAGCTAGAGAGAAGCCTGCCTGCTTTGAGAAAGTTGACCAGACAAGATCCAGAAGTTTTTCCTCAACGCTTGTCTGATATCTTACTAGACTGTGGTGTTGTCCTAGTCGGTCTACCTGCGTTACCAAATGCCAATCTAAATGGTGCGACCAAAAAATTTAGCAATGCTAGTGCCTTGCTTTTACTCACGGATCGAAACAAAGCATCCGATATTTTCTGGTTCTCACTTTTTCATGAAATAGGACATATTTTACAGAACGATTTTTCATCTGATGATGGAAATAGCGAATCCTACCGACTTTCTGAGGAAATGGCAGACCAGTTTGCAAAAGATCTTTTGATAAGCCCTGAAGATTATCAAGCTTTTGTAGAAAAAGGAAACTTTGATAAGTCAGATATCCTTCGCTTTGCTGAGGAGATAGATATTCATCCTAGTGTTGTCTTAGGAAGATTACAAAATGAGGGCATTCTCAGATTTAATCAATTCCGAGAACTAAAAGAAAATTATTACTTTGTATCTTGAGTCTATGGAAACTTGTGGAAGATGAAAAAAGCTTCATACGGTCAGTAATTTGAGTCATTCCAGCAACATTTACCAAGAGATTCGTCAATACTTGAAGAATGGACAGGTGGACTTGAGTCAGGTTCAAATTATGATTGACCGTGCCTACCAAATTCCAGAACATAGGGGGGAGGTCTGTAAAAAAGATTTGCTTGCCTTTTATCCAAACACCTGCTTACAATATTTTACCTTACTGAAAGGAGACTTCCATGAGACTTTGGCATGAGGCATTGATTCCTCAACTTCCTCGTCCTCAACTTTTGGGGCAACATCGTGAGTGCTGCGCCCTGCGTGGCAATGGCTGGGGGAGGAGGCATGCGACAGTTGACTATGTCTTTACCCATTCCCCCTACCATCTCTATGCCTACCATCGCTTGATTATGGAGGAGATGGCTAGTCGTGGCTATCGGGTCAGCCCAGAGTGGCTGGATAAGAACTATCGTGGCAAGACCTGTCCTGCTTATGAAGATTTGAATGAGGAGAAGGTGGGCGCTCCCATCTATAGAGAGCATGATGCTCGCTACTATGAGGATTGTTTAGATAATCTCCGTGAGAAGGGGATAGAGCTGGAGTAATGGCCCGAATGCTTTGCGATGCAAAACTCTTCTTCGTATTTTTTAAGTCATAAAGATGAGACCTAAGGATTATTCCCTAGGTCTTATGCTTTAGTATTATGATGTATTTTCAGTTATAGAGTGATGAAAAAGAGCTTGTTGCACGCTATTTTATAAACAGGGTGATAGATCTATTTTCTTCATAAATAGTGATATCTTTTTTGTAACAAACCTTAAGAATCCTATACCGTAAAAGAATCAATAAAAAAACGAACTAACCATAGAGTAGTTCGTTTTTTGTTTAATAGAAAGAGGCATTAGTGAGTGAAGTCAAGTACCATACGTCCTTGGATAGTACCAGCTTCCATTTCATCAAAGACATCTACGGCATCTTCAACAGGGCGTTTTTCAACGACTGGAACAACTAAGCCTTCAGCACCAAATTGGAAGGCTTCTTCCAAGTCTTTACGAGTACCTACAAGAGAACCGATGACCTGGATACCGTCTAGAACAGTCTTGACAATGCTGAGGTCCATCATTTCAGATGGCAAACCAACAGCTACTACACGACCACCTGCACGTACAGAATCAACGGCTTGGTTGAAGGCCACTTTAGAAACTGCTGTTACGACAGCAGAATGAGCTCCACCGTTTGTTTTTTCTTTGATAAGGCCAGGAACATCATCAACTTCATGCCCATTGATGACAATATCAGCACCAACTTCTTTTGCTAAGGCAAGTTTGTCATTGTTGATGTCGACTGCGATAACATGGGCATTGAAAACTTTCTTAGCATATTGAACAGCTAGGTTACCCAAACCACCTGCACCATAAAGGACGATCCATTGGCCTGGTTGGAGCTGAGCTTCTTTGATGGCTTTGTAGGTAGTTACACCGGCACAAGTAATAGAAGAAGCTTGTGCAGGATCAAGACCTTCAGGAACTTTGACAGCATAGTCAGCTGTTACGATACATTGTTCAGCCATACCACCGTCAACAGAATAACCAGCATTTTTTACTGTACGGCAAAGAGTTTCACGTCCTGTAGTACAGTATTCACAAGTGCCACAACCTTCAAAGAACCAAGCGACACTGACACGGTCGCCTACTTTCAAGCTCTTCACATCAGGAGCCAATTCTTTGACGATACCGATCCCTTCGTGACCAAGGATACGGCCTGGGACCTTGCCGAAGTCACCATGTGCAACGTGCAAGTCAGTGTGGCAGACACCACAGTATTCAATTTCTACAAGAGCTTCACCTGTTTCAAGCGGACGGAGTTCTTTGTTTTGAATGATTTCAACACCAGTACTTTCTGGATTAACAACAACTGCTTTCATAAGTAGTTCCTCCTGTTTAGTTATTATCATTAATATGTTAATTATATCACAAAGTTTTTGGGTCGGCAAGCGTTTTCAATAAAAAGGAATTCCTTGCTAGATCGCTAAGTGACCTATTTTTTGTGACAAAGGTGGTAAAAACCGTATATTATTCTAATTTTGTTCTATATTTCAAACAAATTGACTCATCAAACTTTATAAAATAGGTATTAAGTAGAAAAACATTCGGGAATATTACATTTTCGTTACATTTTATAACAAAGTATGAATTTTCAGACAATTTTTATTATAATATGAGTTAAAAAATATTGAGGAGTTTTGTATGAAAAAACAACAACGTTTTTCACTTCGGAAGTTCAAATTTGGTTTGGCTTCGGCTTTGTTGGGAACTGCTTTGATTTTTGGCTCTGGCCAAGCTAATGCGGACGAACAGACTGCCGTTAGTACAGCAGAAGCGAGTCAGCAGTCAAGCCTAGTTACAACAGCTGATCCGTCAGAGCAGGAGTCTCTTTCTGCGGATAAGGCGACAGTAAAAGAGGACAAGTCGCAAGCTTCTGAAGAAGTAGACAAATCCTCAAGTTCAGAGCCAGCAAATGCTCAAGCTCCATCAGCAGGAGAAACTAAGGAAGAAAAGCAAGTAGCTAGCGAAACAGCAGTAGCTACAGAGCCAAAACAGCCTGTTTCGACAGCAGAGGTGACAAACCCTTCATCTGCGAAGAAAGATGATAAGCAGGAGTTTAGGAGTGAAAATCCTGAAAGCAAGCCAGCGACTACAGAAGCTGTAGCGTCAGAAAATACAGGTCAGCCAGTTGCTACTGCGACTTCTGCGGAAGAAGCTAAAGCTAGCAAGGACGAGCAACCAACAAGCATCAGTAGTAATGAAATCATCAAGGTTCCTCAAACTTGGTCTCAAGGTTATAAAGGGGAAGGTCGCTTGGTTGCTGTTATCGACTCTGGTTTAGACGTCCACCATGAAGTATTGCGTATTTCGGACCCTTCAAAAGCCAAATACCAAACGGAAGCTGCTCTTGAAGAAGCAAAGAAGAAGGCCGGAATTGATTATGGTAAATGGTATAATAGCAAGGTTGTTTATGCCTATAACTATATTGATGGCGATGATAGCATCAAGGAAAAAGATAGCTATTCTCACGGTATGCACGTTACTGGTATCACGGCTGGGAATCCAGACAAGAAGGATAGCAATGGAGAATACATCTATGGGGTTGCTCCTGAAGCTCAAGTGATGTTCATGCGGGTTTTCTCAGACCGTCAAAAAACTACGAGTGACGCCATTTATATCAAGGCCATTGAAGATGCAGTAGCCTTGGGGGCAGATTCCATCAACATGAGTTTGGGTTCAGCAACAGGATCAGTCGTAAACATGAGTCCTAGTCTCTCTGCAGCGATTGAACGAGCTCGAGCTAAAGGAGTCAGTGTCGTAATTGCGGCTGGTAACGAAAATACTTTCGGAAGTGGCCATTCCAAACCTCTAGCTGAAAATCCAGACTATGGTTTAGTCGGAAATCCTTCAACTGCAGAAGGAGCTATTTCAGTTGCCTCTGTTGATAATACGGTAGTGACTGAGGAAGTCATGGAAGTTCGTGGTCTGGAAGACAATGCTGAATTAAGCAACGGAAAATTAACATTTGCCAAAGCAGATAGCAAGGCTGATTTTGAAAAAGGCAAGGAATATGAGTATGTCAATGCTGGTCAAGGACGTGAAGAAGATTTTAATGGCCTAGACTTGACAGGTAAGTTGGCCCTTATTCAGCGTGGATCGATTACATTCTCTGAGAAGATTAAAAATGCCATCCAACATGGTGCAGCTGGTGCCCTCATTTACAATAATGTTGAAGGGGCTAATATCCAGATGGCCTTGGATAAGGATTCAGAATCAGCTCCATCAGCCTTTATCAGCAAACAGTATGGTGAAGCCTTGGCTGCTGGTAATTATAAGATTGCCTTCAATGGATTGAAAGATAATCGTCCAAATCCAACAGCTAAAGAACTATCTGACTTCTCTAGCTGGGGTGTTACTACCGATGGGCAGCTGAAGCCAGACGTGTCAGCTCCTGGTGGATCTATTTATTCTTCACTCAATGACAATACCTATGGTAGCATGAACGGAACCAGTATGGCGTCTCCTCATGTGGCTGGTGTTGCGGCCTTGGTGAAAGAATACCTGCTCAAGCATTATCCAAACCTAACTCCAGCTCAGAACTCTGAATTGGTCAAGGCTTTGATCATGTCAACTGCGAAGCTACATATTGATAAAGAAACAGGCGCTTATACCTCTCCGCGTCAGCAAGGTGCAGGAATCGTTGATACAGCTGCCGCAGTGTCTACTGGACTTTATGTTACTGGGGAAAACCAATACCCAAGCGTATCCTTAGGCAATGTCGAAGATAGCTTTACGTTTGACGTGACGGTGCATAATATTACTGATACTGACCGAACCCTGAAAATGATTGTCAATACCAATACGGATACTGTTAAGGACGGTCAATTCGATCTGACACCTCGTAAATTGACTGAAACAGTCTGGCCTGAAGTTACGGTCAAAGCTCATAGCAGTCAGACTGTAACTGTAAAGGTTAATGTGGCTAAATTTGCAGAAGAGCTGACCAAGTTAATGCCAAACGGCTACTTCTTAGAAGGTTTTGTTCGCTTTGTTGATCCAGCAGATGACGGTGACGTAGTGAGCCTTCCATTTATGGGCTTCCGTGGTCAATTCCAGAATCTGCCAGCTGCTGAAAAACCAATTTATAAATTAGTCCGCGATGGCAAATCAGGATTCTATTATCAGGTGCCAGAGGATAAAAGTATTGATTCTAAAAGCAATGTGACGAGCCTCGTAACAACGTCTAAAGATACCCTTTATTCGACTGGTAAAACTGTAGACCGCAGTTCAGTCGTCTTAGGAACTGCTGAAAATGCCGATGGGAAACATATCTTGCAGCTGGATGCTGATGGCAATATTCGTTTAGCCTTCTCACCAAATGGCGATGGCAATAAAGATGTAATCCAGTACCGCTCTGTCTTCTACCGGAATGTGAATAATCTGACAGCTAGTGTGTATACAACAGATGATACTGACTACCGCTTCCCAATCTGGCAAAGTAGCAAGGCTTGGGATGGCCGTAAGAATTTCTATAGCGGTGATGCGAGAAAACCGAAGTCTTATCTTTTGACAAATACTGTTTGGGATGGTCGCGATAGCAAGGGCAACCCGTTAGAAGATGGCCGCTATACCTATGTCGTTCGCTACACACCTGACGTGCCTGGTGCAGAAGAGCAAACTGTAAGCTTTGATCTTCAAATTGATACCCAAAAACCTCAGATTACTTCAGGTTATATCACGAATAAAGACGGTGTTGAGACTTTAACAGTCCGTAAGCCAAAGGATGTCGGAAACGGTGGTATTCTGCGCGAACAAGTCTTCTACTTGAAGGCAGACGAAGAAGGTTCAATCACTTATAAGGACGTGGATTCCCATGGAAAAGAACGGGAATACGAGCATAGAGTTTATCTTTCAGCCAATGAAGATGGTACTTACACCTTGCCAGAAGGAGTGGACAAGTCCCAGATTTTCTATGCGGTAGAAGATTATGCAGGCAACAAAGATGTTCTTGCCTTGTCTGAATTTGTCAGCTCTGAAAATTCAGGCCGGATTCGAGTTTCCATGGTGGATGCAACTACACATAAAGATGTCGACACGACCTTTGTCTATCGAATCAAGGACGACAAAGGAAAATATGTTGATTTGGACAAAGGAAAAGATATCAACTTCTTGCCGTTCGGTCGTTATACAGTAGAAGTCTTCACCTATGATAGAGATGAAATCAAGTTCTACGGTTCCAAGACACAGGAATTTGAATTAACAGCACAAGATAGCTTCAAGACCATCGAGTTCCTTGTTAAGGAAGTTGTCTTTGCGCCAGTCAGTGTTACTTTTGATCAGCCTGTACCAAAGAATACTCAAGTACTTCTCAAGAACAACAATGGCGATGTATATACTTTGCCTGCTGCTAAATTTGGTAAGAATTCCTTTGGACGATCAGTAGGGGCAGGATTCTACTCTGTCTTTGTCAATCTCCCAACTGGTTATGAGCTTGTAGAAACAGATCCAACTGTTGAAGTTCTTGAAGGTAAGAACAATCTTCTTAAACTAGGAGTTGTTGTTAAAACGCTTCTTATGGCTGCGGTTAATCAGCAATCAAATCTAGTAACGACAGTTCAATATTACAATGCTTCTAGCGCAAAACGTCTGGCTTATGATCAAGCTTATCAATCTGCTAAAGACGCTTTAGCTGGTAAATTGACGCAGGCAGAGGTGGATGCTGTTGTTGCTAAATTGCAAGCCGCAACAACTGATCTTGACGGTAAAGAATCCGATGTGGCAGCTGTTAAAGCGGCAGTAGAAGCCTATGCCGCAACAACGAAAACAGGTGCTTATGCTAATGCTAAGGATAGAAACCGCCGTGCCTATGACCAAGCCTTCCAAGAGGTTACTCTTCTTTTACTCCAAGAGAAGGTGACCCAGGAGCAAATCGATACAGCACTGGCTAAACTGGCAGCTGCTGAGAAAAAATTAGATGGTAAGCCAACGAACTTTGCTGATTTACAAAAATTAGTAGAATACGACATGCACTATCAAGCAATTAGCAATAAATTTATCTATGCCAGCGAGAATGTTAAAGCAGCGTACTTAGAGGCCTATGCACAAGCTAAGGCAGTTCTGGAAGATCCAGGCGCTAGCCAAGCAGAGGTTAAGGAAGCTATTGCGAATTTGAAGGTGGCTAGGAGAAAACTTGATGGCAGAAAACCAAGAGTTGTGAAACCTAGAAAACCAAGACAAGCTTAAAACTTTCAAGCTTACTTTAGAATTAGAATCCCTTAGGTTTATACTTGAGGGATTTCTTTTATTAAGGGTGTATAAGTGTTTTACAATAGTTAGGATTTCTGCTATAATCTTTTTTAGAAAGAAATCTCTTTGTCTACTTTTTAGCGAGTCTGGGATAGTGTGAGCCAGATAGGGAAGCGGAGCAGATGGCGCTTTTGGTTATATTTTGTAAACAGAATGAAGTAATAAATTAGGGTGGAACCGCGTTTTTGACGCCCCTAGGTCGCAATAGCCTAGGACTGTCGGATGAGGTTCTTTTGTTTGTTCAAACGGAGCGAAAGATAGTCCCTGAGCTAAAATGAAAAAATAAAGGAGTAACTAATGTCTAAGAAACTTACCTTTCAGGAAATAATTTTGACTTTACAGCAGTTCTGGAATGATCAGGGTTGTATGCTCATGCAGGCTTATGATAATGAGAAGGGGGCGGGAACGATGAGTCCTTATACCTTCCTGCGAGCTATTGGGCCAGAGCCTTGGAATGCGGCCTATGTAGAGCCGTCTCGCCGACCAGCAGATGGGCGTTATGGGGAAAATCCTAACCGTCTTTATCAGCATCATCAATTTCAGGTGGTCATGAAGCCATCTCCGAGCAATATCCAAGAACTTTACTTGCAGTCTTTGGAGCTTTTGGGCATCAATCCGCTGGAGCACGATATCCGCTTTGTTGAGGATAACTGGGAAAATCCGTCAACTGGATCAGCTGGTCTGGGCTGGGAAGTATGGCTGGATGGTATGGAAATCACTCAGTTCACTTACTTCCAGCAGGTTGGAGGGCTACCAACTCAACCAGTGACTGCTGAGGTGACTTATGGTCTGGAGCGTCTGGCTTCTTATATTCAAGAAGTGGACTCTGTCTATGACATTGAGTGGGCTGATGGCGTTAAGTATGGCGAAATTTTCACTCATCCTGAGTATGAGCATTCTAAATACAGCTTTGAGGTCAGCGACCAAGACTTGCTCTTGGGGAATTTTGAGAGGTTTGAAGCAGAAGCTAAGCGCTGTCTGGATGAGCATCTGGTACACCCAGCCTATGACTATGTTCTCAAATGCTCACATACCTTTAACCTCTTGGATGCGCGTGGAGCCGTATCTGTGACAGAGCGGGCTGGTTATATCGCTCGGATTCGTAATTTGGCGCGTGTTGTGGCCAAGACCTTTGTGGCTGAGCGCAAGCGTCTGGGCTACCCACTTTTGGATGCAGAGACTCGCGAGAAACTCTTGGCAGAGGAGGGAGAATAATCATGGTAAAAAATTTATTAGTTGAATTAGGCTTGGAGGAAATGCCAGCCTATGTCGTGACACCGAGCATGAAGCAGCTGCGCGACAAGATGGGAGCCTTCCTGACAGACCATCGTCTGACCTTTGAGAAAATTGAAATGTTCTCCACGCCGCGTCGTCTGGCGGTGCGCGTGGTTGGCTTAGCGGACAAGCAGTCTGATTTGACCGAAGATTTCAAAGGCCCTTCTAAGAAAATTGCTCTGGACGCAGATGGCAACTTTACCAAGGCTGCCGAAGGCTTTGTTCGTGGCAAGGGATTGACAGTTGAGGACATTACTTTCCGCGAAATCAAGGGGGAAGAATACGTCTATGTGACCAAGGAAGAAGTCGGTCGCCCGGTAGAGGAAATCATTCCAGCAGTGACGGAAGTGCTGCAAGCACTGACCTTCCCTGTCAGCATGCACTGGGCTAACAACACTTTTGAATACATCCGTCCAGTTCATACTTTGACTGTGCTCCTAGATGAGCAGGCCTTTGACTTGGATTTCTTGGACATCAAGAGCGGACGTACTAGCCGTGGACACCGTTTTTTGGGGAAAGAAACAGAGATTGCTTCCGCGGATTCCTATGAAGATGACCTACGGGCTCAGTTTGTTATTGCCAGCCCTCTTGAACGTGGAGATATGATTGTCGAGCAGATTCGAGCACTGGAAGAGGATCACGGAGTTTCTATCGAGATTGACGAAGACCTGCTCAATGAAGTGTTGAATCTGGTAGAATATCCAACTGCTTTCTTGGGTAATTTTGATGCTAAATACTTAGAGGTGCCAGAGGAAGTGCTGGTAACTTCTATGAAAGAGCACCAGCGTTACTTTGTTGTGCGCGATGCTGAAGGCAAACTTTTGCCGCACTTTATCTCTGTCCGCAACGGAAATGCAGAGCATCTGGAAAATGTCATCAAGGGAAATGAGAAAGTCTTGGTGGCTCGTCTGGAAGATGGGGAATTCTTCTGGCGGGAAGACCAAAAGCTGGCTATTGCCGACTTGGTTGAAAAGCTTGGCAATGTGACCTTCCATGAAAAGATTGGCTCTCTAGCAGAGCACATGGAGCGGACTAGTAAGATTGCTGCTCTCTTGGCGCAAGAAGCAGGATTGGATGCTGATGAGACAGCCGATTTGGCTCGTGCAGCGGCTATTTATAAGTTTGACCTGCTGACTGGTATGGTTGGTGAATTTGATGAGCTGCAAGGTATCATGGGTGAGAAGTATGCTCTTCTGGCTGGTGAGAATGCTGCAGTGGCAGCTGCTATTCGGGAGCACTATATGCCGACTTCAGCCGATGGCGAATTGCCTGACACCAAGGTCGGAGCAGTCTTGGCACTGGCTGATAAGCTGGATACCATTCTGTCCTTCTTCTCAGTTGGCTTGATTCCAAGCGGTTCCAATGACCCTTATGCGCTGCGCCGTGCGACTCAGGGTGTTGTGCGTATCTTGGACAAGTTTGGCTGGAACATTGACTTGGCTCAGCTGGTTAGCCGACTTTACGAACTCAAGTTTGATAGTCTAAGCTATGAAAATCAAGAGGCCGTGCTAGACTTCTTCCGTGCCCGTGTTGAGAAAATGATGGATCGCAACATTCCAAAAGACATCGTGACGGCTGTTCTTCAAAGCACAAACTTTGTCGTACGTGATTTGGTGGAAACAGCAGCGCTTCTAGCAGAAAAAGCTCTGGAAGACAACTTCAAGTCAGCAGTCGAAAGCCTATCTCGGGTCTTTAATCTAGCTGAGAAAGCCCAAGGGCAGACAGCTGTCAATCCAGCTCTCTTTGAAAATCAAGAGGAAAAAGACTTGGCTGCTGCCATTGAAAAAGTGGAGCTGACATCTGACTTGGCTACCAATCTCGACCAACTCTTTGCACTCAGTCCAGTTATCGATGCTTTCTTTGACAATACCATGGTCATGGCTGAAGATGAAGCCGTACGTAACAACCGCCTAGCTCTTCTAGCTTCTTTGACAGCCAAGGCTGGCCAGCTGGCGCAGTTTAATCAGATTAATACCAAATAACAGGTAAGAGAGGTAGAATCATGGATCCTAAAAAAATTGAACGCATCAACGAACTGGCTAAAAAGAAAAAAACGGAAGGCCTAACTGCTGAGGAGAAAGTGGAACAAGCCAAGCTTCGTGAAGAGTACATCGAAGGCTACCGTCGTTCTGTTCGCCATCACATCGAAGGCATCAAGATTGTCGACGAGGATGGCAATGATGTGACACCTGAAAAATTGCGTCAAGTTCAGCGCGAGAAAGGTCTTCACGGTCGCAGTCTAGATGATCCAAATTCATAAAAAAATAGTTGTCATTTCAGTGTATAAGCTGAAATGACAACTATTTTATTTTTTCTTCCTTTTTAAGAGTTTATAGCTAATGTAGAGAATGGCGACACAAGTGAAGGTTAGAATCCAAAAAAGAACTGGATCGGTTGTGGTCCTCAGAAAGAAGAGGCAGACTAGAAAAATAGCGAATAGTAGAATTAAGATAGTATTTTTATAAGATTGAAGGTTCATTCTTCTTCCTCCCTTTTTTGTGCTTGACGAATTTTCCCTTTGGCAATAAAATGCATAATCAGTCCAAATCCAAGACCCGCTGCTAATCCAGCTATAATGAGTTTAGGTTGAAGCAAAACTTGTAGGATATCTTTCTTTTCCATGACAGCTATCATGATGCTAAAGAGAGGATAAAAGAGCAGCCAATAAGAGAAGCCTGCTTTGAGACCAGCATGTTTCATAGCTTTTTCTTCTTTTTCATCCTGAAGTCCTAGCTCTAGATTATCAATTCCTTTGCGCCGTGCTTGAATGACTATATAGACACAGAAGCCGAGGATAAGGATTTCCAGCAGGATAGGATAGGTAACAGCGATAATTTTAGGCCAGCGAAAAGCCATTGGAAAGGCGATGGCATTGCCAAAAATCAGAATAAAGAAAAGCCAGATAAAGCCTGTATTTCCTAAGTGCTCAGTCTGTTGGCGTTTTTGCTCGTCCAAAGGTCCAGTAATGCCGTAAAATCGTTTAATC
>ERZ772927.653-NODE-653-length-12991-cov-7.34562_pt1 | contig 12991 bp, 10 predicted proteins | sample MGYA00512115_ERZ772927 | MGnify/ENA primary metagenome ERZ772927 (study PRJEB29015, sample SAMEA2737924) | human oral metagenome | biome: human oral; feature: human-associated habitat; material: dental | place: China | collected 2013 ... | reverse complement strand
GGGCTCGTCGGCGAAGACGATCCCGGGGTCGTTGATGAGGGCCCGGCTGATGTCCACGCCGCCGTCGCCGTATTTGGTAAAGAAGCCCACGCCGAAATCTTCGATTTTGTTGCCCGTGCCGGTAACCAGCAAACCGTTTAGCTGCCCGTAATAATAAAGCGTCAGCATCCGCAGGCGGCTTCGGGCGTTGGCAAGCGCAAGCTGTTTGGCGGGGAACTCGGTTTCATCGACCTCGACATCGGCGGCAAAGGTATCGAAAGTCGGCGTCAAATCCACGCGCATCCCGCTGACGTTGGGAAACGCCTGCTCCAATCGGCGGATGTGTTCCTGCGCGCGGCTGACTTGGTCGGCTTTTTGGCGGATGGGCATTTCAAGTAGAAGGACTTTCAACCCCGTCCGTGCCGCGATGGCGGAAACGACTGCGGAATCGATACCGCCGGAAACACCGACGACAAACCCTTTGGCGTGTGCGGCGGCGGCATAGTTTTTCAGCCATTTATTAATTATAAATTTAACGGCTTGGGTCTGCATAGTCAGGCTCCTGATTTAAAGGGGGAATCATACCCGATTTTGAGAGGCAGCGGCATATGGACGGGTCGTCTGAAAATCAACTTCACAGCTTTCAGACGACCTTCCACCTGTTTTTATCGGCAATAAAATCTTACTGAGATTTCGCAAAACCTTTCCCAATTTGAAACAATCCCCTGATTTTGTTATTATTCCTTCAAACAAAGAAATAATCATCATCCATTTTGTCTCATCCGGCTCTCATTACGGCTCATTCATCTGTGCGTTTTTACTCCCTTTTCCCCTTGTTTTTTTCATCCGGCAGGACGGTTTAAACGCCATTCGTTTTTTGTCTGCGTTTTATAGTGGATTACCAAAAATCGGGAAAGTCTCGGACCCTGTCCGACAGACCATGTTTTATTCCTAGTTTTTGTTAATCAACCATATACAGCCTTGCGCCCGTATCCGCCTGCCTCACCATCCCAAAGGAGGTCAAGGTTTGTCTTTATTTCATTTCTTACGCAACCGCTCTTCGTTCAATCCCTTCGTCGTTTCCGTTACGCTGTCCTTCGTGCTGCTGGTCATCGGCATCGCACTTTTGATTCCGCAGCAGGCTGAAACCGTCCTCAATGCCGCCAAAACGGGCATTTTCAAAAACTTCAGTTGGTTTTACATCTTGGCGTTTTCAGCCTTCTTCTTCTTCCTGCTCGCACTTTCGGTCAGCAGCTTCGGCAACATCAAGCTGGGCAGCAACGAAGAAGAGCCTGAATTTAGCTTTTGGTCTTGGCTCGCCATGCTGTTCGCGGCGGGTATGGGGGTCGGGTTGATGTTTTTCGGCGTCGCCGAACCGCTCACCCACTATCTGTCCCCAATTACCGAAGGCGGCAGCGGCGCAAGGCAGCAGGATGCGTTGCTCCACACCCTCTTCCACTGGGGCGTACATGCCTGGTCGGTTTACGCCGCCATGGCGTTGGCGCTCGCCTATTTTGCCTTCCGCTACAAACTCCCACTTTCCCTGCGTTCCTGCTTTTATCCGCTGCTAAAAGAGAAAATCGACGGTAAGGCAGGCGACATCATCGACATACTCGCGCTGGTCGCCACCCTGTTCGGCATCATCACCACGCTCGGTTTCGGCGCGACGCAGTTGGGTGCGGGCTTGGCACAAATCGGCTGGATAAGCGAAAACACTTTTTCCGTACAAACCGTCGTGATTTTCGCCGTCATGGGTTTGGCGGTCGCCTCCGCCGCCTCCGGCATAGGCAAAGGCGTCAAAATATTGAGCGAGATGAACTTGACCCTTGCCTTCGTACTGATGGTCTTCGTCCTCGCTACCGGCCCGACCCTCCACCTGCTCTCCGCCTTCAACGACAACCTCGGCACTTACCTGAGCAACCTCGTACAACTCAGTTTCAAAACGTACAGCTACGAACAAAACCATACCGAATGGTTCGGCGGCTGGACCATCTTATACTGGGCATGGTGGTGTTCTTGGGCGCCTTTCGTCGGACTCTTCATCGCCCGCATCTCGCGCGGACGCACCATACGCGAATTTATTTTCGGCGTTTTGGCGGTTCCCTCCCTGTTCTGCGTCATCTGGTTCACCATCTTCGGCGACACCGCCATCTGGATTAACGACCATGTCGTAGCAGGCGCGCTCGGCGCATTGACCGGCACGCCTGAAAAACTCCTCTTCCGCTTCCTCGAATACCTCCCCCTGCCGACCCTCACAGGGCTTGTCAGCCTCATGGTTATCGCCCTCTTCTTCATCACCTCCGCCGACTCCGGCATTTACGTCCTCAACAACATCGCCTCCCGCGACAAAAGCCTGATCGCTCCACGTTGGCAGGCAGTGATGTGGGGGCTGTTGATGTCTGCCGCCGCCATCGTCCTCTTGCGCTTCGGCGGACTGCCCACCCTGCAAACCATGACCCTCATCGTCGCCCTGCCTTTCGCCCTGCTCATGCTGATCATGTGTTTCAGCCTATGGCGCGGATTAAACGCCGACCACAAATACTTCACGACCGCCGTCACCCCCTCCAGCATCTATTGGAGCGGCGACAACTGGCAGGACAGGCTCGAGCGTATGCTGAACCAAACGCAGGAACAAGACATTCTCAAATTCCTCAAAACCACCGCCCTGCCCGCCATGCGCGAACTGGGCGAGGAGCTGTCCGACAAATACAGCCTGAGCGTCAACATCCAAACCCACTTCGACCGCGAAGAACCTGCCGTCGAATTTACGATCCACAAAGAGTCCCTGCGCGACTTCATGTACGGCATTAAAACCATCAAGCGCGAAGTGTCCGAACAGCTTATCAAAGACGGCCACCTCCCGCACATCCGCCACAACGTAACCTACGAACCCTACACCTACTTCTTCGACGGCCGCAGCGGCTACGACGTGCAATACATGAACCGCCGCGAACTCATCGCCGACATCCTCAAGCAGTACGAGCGTTACCTCAACCTCCTGACCGATGTCGGACAAGAACTCATGTCGCACCAGCAAACCGAATTGGCAGAATAAGTTTTTGTTAAACAGGTGGTAACCAAGGTCGTCTGAAAACGGGTTTCCCATTTTCAGACGACCTTTTGTCATGTATCTGCAACCCAACCGTAGCGTGGGCTTTGCCTACGAAAAACCATCGCCCAATCTATCATCTTTAAAAAACCAAATAAAAACGTCGTCTGAAAACCCAAAATCCGGTTTTTCAGACGACGACCTCTTTCTTCCCAAGCTAACTATTTTCTTTTCTTCAACAATCTCAACGCGTTGCCCACTACAAACAGCGAGCTGAGGCTCATGCCCAATGCGGCGATCCAGGGTTTGACGTAGCCTAAGACGGCGAGCGGGACGGCGATGATGTTGTATGCGCTTGCCCAGGCGAGGTTTTGGCGGATGATTTGGCGTGTGCGGCGGGCTTGGGCGATGGTGGCGGGCAGGATGTTCAAATCGTCGTTGAGCAAGACCAGATCGGCGCCGTCGCGTGCGACATCTGCGCCTGCTGCGACGGCGGCGGATACGTCGGCTTGGGCGAGGACGGGGGCGTCGTTGATGCCGTCACCGACCATCAAGACTTTTCTGCCCTGTTTCTGCAAGTCTTCCACATAGGTGAGCTTGTCTTCGGGCGAGGCTTCGGCGCGGTAGGTGTCCAAACCGAGTGCCTGCGCAACTTGTGCGACGGCATTTGTACGGTCACCGCTGAGTAGGTGCGTGCGGATGCCTTGTTGTTTGAGGATGTTGAGCATGGCGGCGGCGCTGTTTTTGATTTGGTCTTCGAGCAGGAAGACGGCTTGAAAACCGCTTTGGTTGCCGAGAAACACCATGCTGCCTGCGTGTTGGATGTCGGCGGCTTCGTCAGGCAACACACCGGCTATGCCGGAGACGAAATCGGCGCGTCCCAATGCCCAGACTTGGGTTTCGCCTTTATAGGTCATTTGCGCGCTGACACCTTGTCCGATGCGGTTGACGCGTTGGGAAACTGTGTATTCGGGCGCGGGGCTGGGGTCGTCTGAAAGCGTGTGGTTCAAGATGGCGCGGGCGATGGGGTGTTCGGATTGATATTCTAGGGCTTGTGCAGCGGCGAGCGCTTCTTCTGTTTTCAGACGACCTAAGGGGATGATTCGGCTGACGGAAAGTTGTCCTTTGGTCAGTGTGCCGGTTTTGTCGAACACGACATCGTCGATTTGGGCGAGCGTTTCGAGGCTTTGTTTGCCGCTGATTAAAACGCCGTCGTCGGCAAGCGCGCCTGTGGAGGCGGCAAGCGCGGTCGGCGTGGCAAGCGAGAGTGCGCACGGACAAGTAATGACCAGCAGCGCGACGGTAATCCACAAGGCGGTTTGCGCGTCGGCATACCATGTCCAGCCGATGAAGACGGGGATAGCAAGCAGCAATTCGCCGAACACGAAGCTGGAGGCGTATTTCTCGGCAAGCTCGGCGGCGCGCGGTTTTTGGGCAAGCGCGCGGTCGAGCAGTTTGACGATGTGCGACAGGCGCGTGTTGTTGCCGGTGCGGTCGGTTCGGATAACAAGCGGGCTGCCCGTATTGAGCGTGCCTGCGGTAACGTTTTCAGACGACCTTTTGACAACGGGCAGGCTCTCGCCCGTCAACATGGCTTCGTCCACTTCGCTCTCGCCGGACAACACCGTGCCGTCCACCGGAATGACTTCGCCGGGTTTGACAACGATCACGTCGCCCGCCTGAAGCTGTACAACCGCCGCTTCTTCGATTTCCTCGCTGTCGGGATAAGACGGAAGGCGGTGGCAGAACGCGGGAACGAGTTTCACCAGCCGCTCCGCCGCATCCCCTGCCCTGCGCCTTGCGATTTGTTCCATAAACCGCCCGCCCAACAGGAAAAACAGCAGCATGGCGATGGATTCGAAATACATCCCCTGCCCCGCATTGACGGCAAGGCTGTAAATGCCCGCAACAAAGGTCATCACGACCGCAATGGCAATCGGCGTATCCATGCCGACGCGGCGGTTTTTCCAATCGCGCCACGCGCCGCGGTAAAACGGCAACGCGCTGTAAAACACGACGGGCAGCACCATCAAAAAGCCGCCCCAGTGCAGGATTTCCAAAAACAGCGGCTCGATTTCGCCGCCGTAAAGATACGTCGGCACGGCAAACATCATCGTCTGCATCATGCCCAAACCCGCCACCGCCAGCCTGACGATAAACTGTTTGCGCTCCTTCTGCGCCTGCGCCTCAACTTTTTGCGCGTCATAAGGCGCGGCGGTATAACCTGTTTTGCGTATTTTTAAAAGAATGTCCGACAGCGCGATTTTGCCCTCGTCCCATACCACGCGGCAACGGTGCGTACTGTAATTCAAATCCACACGCACCACGCCCGCCATCCGTAAAAGCTGCTGCTCAATCAACCATACGCACGCCGCGCAGGTAATGCCGCCCAGCATCAACACCGCCTCGCGTTCATCCCCTTCCCCAACCTCGACAAAATCCGCCTGCACTTCGGGCAAATCATATAGTTTCAGTTGCGACAACACTTCCGGCGGCGGCAATTCGGATTTTTCCGCGTCGGCGGTACGCTGTTTGTAATAATTGCCCAAACCTGCATCAATAATGCTCTGCGCCACCGCCTGACAACCCGCGCAGCAGGTTTCATGGTCTTCATTTTCGTAGCGGACGGTCAAATGGAGGCGTTCGGGGACTTCCAGACCGCAATGGAAACAGGTTCTTTCCGTTTGATTCATAATATGTGCCTGATGGTGTGCCGGCAGGTGGTTTGCCGTTTGAAACTTGGATTTGAAATGTTTAAAAATGTAAACTTTATTAAAGTGTCGCTTTTTAGCAGATTTTTAAAAATATTTTACAAAACGTTTATTTTAAAACAATTTGCATATTTTTATTACTTTTATTTATATTTTTCAATAATATAACCGCTCATCAATAGACGAACGGTTGCGTTCTGATACCGCATATCGTGCGAATTTACCGATTATTTTAATGTAAAAACGGAACTTTTTTAAAAAAACATACTACATTTTTGTTGACCTACCCGACTGGAAGTTGCATACTATACGCATATTCCGTACAAACAGTGCGGTAAAAAATACAAAACATTACGCTTTTACACAAAAATTTCCATTAACTACTTACTCGGGAAAACATCATGATTGACCGCCTGCTACCTATTTTTGCCGTTATCGGCATCCTGTCCAGCGTCGCCTACCTGAGCTTGGCGGCATGGATGATTTACGAAAACGTTATGAAAAAACGCCGCCTCCTTCCTTTCTAAGCGGTAAACCCTTTAAACGGCCGTTTGGAAATAAAGATAAACCCTCCCTGATTTATCTTTGTTTTCCAAACGGCCTTTATTTTTCAGACGACCTTTTCTTAAATTCTAGGTCTTAACTTTTCAACTTGCTCCATACATCGTTCAGAAAACTTAAATTCATCAGGCTCTTCCTTTTCTTCTATATCAGGATGTATATCAGGATGTTTTCCCAATCGAGCATTTTCAGGAAACAAACCAACATTTCCTGAGATTGGTTTTATTGTAATAACATCTTTGTCTCTTTCTATATTTATCTTGGCAAACTCACGAATTTTTCCACCTACTATATCCCACACAACAACTTCATCAGCACGGTTGCCTGTTAAAGTTACATCACCAGAAAATTGCAAAAAACCCAATGATGGAAAAGATGAACATATTTCTTTGGTATAAATTGAGCCACCTATTTCTCCACGTTTAGCATAAAGGATAATCTTCATATCAACATCAGATAATTCCATATCTTCTATATCTATAATTCCTTCAGGAAAAGAGGAATAATAACCACTCCATTCCTTATCTTCTTTGAACCATGATATAAAATCTCCCCATGTCGTATCAACTTCTTCAGGTAAAACTCTGATATTTTTTAGTACTGTGGGAGTATTTAAAACAAGCGTAACAATGATAGTAAAAACACATGCAATTATCTTCCAGCTTTTTTTATACCAAGGAGTATTTTCATTATCCTTAACTTTTATTTTTCTTGTATGTTTAGGATGGTACATACGTTACCTTTCATAATCAGATTTTTTGAACTTTATAATGAAATTATAAACTCCTAAATCAACTTTCAGACGACCTCTTGCCGCCGTTTTCCAACACCCGCTCAATCATCGCTTCGCGCAAAGCGTCCAAGCCCAGACTTTTCGTCACCGAAATATTCACGCCGACGGCGCGTCCCGAATTATCCCGCAACACGCCCGCCTCGCGTACGCCTTCCGGCAGCAGGTCGATTTTGTTGTAAACGACAAGCTGTGGCACTTCATGCGCGCCGATTTCTTCCAAAACCACATTCACATCATCCATCTGCCGCTCGAAATCGGGATTGGACGCATCGACGACGTGCAGCAACACATCCGCCAAAGCCGTTTCCTCCAGCGTCGCCGAAAACGCCGACACCAGCTTGTGCGGCAAATCGCGAACGAACCCGACCGTATCCGTCAGAATCACGCCCGCCTCGTGCGACAAAAACAAACGCCGCGCCGTCGTATCCAGCGTGGCAAAAAGCTGGTCTTTCGCCAACACGTCCGCCTTGGTCAGACGGTTGAACAGGCTGGATTTGCCCGCGTTGGTATAACCGACTATGGCAAAGGTTTTCAGACGACCTTCCATCCGCGATTTGCGGCGCGTGGCACGTTGTTTTTTCACTTGCGCCAACTGTTTTTTCAATGCCGTGATTTTCTGCCCGATTAAGCGGCGGTCGGTTTCCAACTGCGTCTCGCCCGGCCCTTTCAGGCCGATACCGCCCTTCTGACTCTGCAAATGCCCGTAGCCGCGCACCAGCCGCCCGCTCAAATGGTTCAGCTGCGCCAGCTCCACCTGCAATTTACCCTCTTGCGATTGGGCGCGTTTGGCAAAAATCGCCAAAATCAGACCCACGCGGTCGAGGACGCGGCATTGCAGGATTTTTTCCAAATTGCGCTCCTGCGTCGGTGTCAATTCATGGTTGAACACCGCCAAACCGATGTCGTGCAGCTTCACCGCCGCCGCCAGCTCCTCCGCCTTGCCCGTGCCGACGAAATAAGCCGTATGCGCCTTGTCGCGCTTGGCGGTTTCCCGCAACACCAGCTCGCCGCCCGCCGCCGCGACCAATTCCGCCGCCTCGTCCAAGGTCGTCTGAAAAGTCCGCTCGCGCACTTCGTTCGCGCCTGAATAATCCGCGCTCAACATCACCCCGACCAGCATCACGCGTTCGGGTTGCTCCAAAGATTTGTCGACGGGGAAAATGTTGCGTTTGGACAAGGAAAATCCTTTCGTTTTCAGAGGGCTTAAAACCCGTTTTCCATCATAATTTCGCCGGGGATGCGGTTGCGGTGCATGGTGAAGCCCAAGTCCATCAGGGCTTGGAACGTGTCTTTGACCATGGCGGGATTGCCGCAGACCATAAAGCGCGTGTCCGCTTTGGTGAACTTGAATCCCGCGTATGTTTCGAGGCTGCCGTCTTTCAGCAGCTCGGGAATGCGCTTGCCGCTCAACGCGCCTTCGGTTTCCTCGCGCGTGGTAATGGGGACGAAGCGGAATTTGTGGAAATACTCGCCAATCAGCGGATGGTCTTTCAACGCTTCAACACGTCGTCTGAAAATCAGTTCATCGGCGAAAGAAACTGAGTGCGCCAAAATCAAACGGTCGAAACGCTGCCAGATTTCGGGCTGCTCGATGATGGAGAGGAAAGGCGCGATGCCCGAACCCGTACAGAGCATGACCAAATCCTTGCCGTCAGGGAAGCGTTCGGGCAGGAGGAAGCCCGTAGCGGTTTTATCGAGCAGTATGGTGTCGCCCTCTTTCATGGCGGCAAACCGCGCGGACATGGGGCCGCCTTCGATCAAGACGGCAAAATATTCGAGCGTGTCGGCGTATTCGGCGGACACGACGGAATACGCGCGCCAGATAAAGCCTTCGCCGTCGCGAAACCCGAGCCGCGAAAACTGCCCCGCCGAGAAGCGGTAGGATTCAGGGCGGCTGATGGCAAAAGTCATCAGCTTGGGCGTATGGTGTTTAATCCACAAGACTTTTTCTTCGGTAAACTTGGCTTCGGGCGAGGCTGCCATAATGGGATTCCTTGTGTGTGCGGGATGGGAAACGAGAGGTATTATACCCGTTCGCTTGACGAAAGGTCGTCTGAAAACCTGATTGTCCAGTTTTCAGACGACCTTTAAGCCGAACTATAGTGGATTAACTTTAAATCAGGACAAGGCGACGAAGCCGCAGACAGTACAGATAGTACGGAACCGATTCACTTGGTGCTTCAGCACCTTAGAGAATCGTTCTCTTTGAGCTAAGGCGAGGCAACGCCGTACCGGTTTAAAGTTAATCCACTATAAAACTCAAAATTTACGGCTGACGGCGCAGGCGCATGGTTTTGCCGTTTTGCTCCAAAATCAAATCAGCGCCGTCGAAACGATAGTTCCACACGCTTCTCATGTTCAAGAAAGCCTCTTCCAGCTTCATGTCTTCACACAACATCATCGACGTCGCAATCGGACCGAAATTGATTTTGCCCGAACCGACTTCTTTTGCTTGAAGCATTAAATGATTACAACCCATCTTGCCATGCGCCTTGGGCATTTTGCTCAAATCCAAAAAAGCCGTTCTGCCCGCCAAATCTTTTTCGGTGAATTTATCGAAAGAAACCACAACCCATTTCGCCGCCAAATTCGGCGCTGACGCTGGACGCGGTTCGGATGGTTTTTCAGACGACGTGACAGGTTGGGACTGCTGCGGTTTTTCAGCAGGAGAAGTACAGGCGGTCAGCATGATTGCAGTCATAAGGGTAGGGATCAGGGTTTTCATGATTTTGCCTTTCTAACGTGAGGTCAGCTCAAAGGTCGTCTGAAACCGCTCTAGCAAAACCCGCCACGCACTTTTCAGACGACCTCTTTATCTTACAGCGTCGTATCCAAAGCTTTGGAAATATCGTTCCAAATATCGTCCGCGTCTTCAATGCCGATGGAGAAGCGCAACAGGCCGACTTTGATGCCCATTTCCATTTTCACATCATGCGGCACGCCACTGTGGGACTGGGAATAGCAATGGTTGACCAGACTTTCGACACCGCCGAGGCTGGATGCCATTTTGACCAGTTTCATGTTTTTAATCACGCTGTTTGCCGCTTCGCGCGTGTCGTTTTTGAGGTAAACCGTTACCACGCCGCCTATGCCTTTGGGCATTTGGGTTTTCGCCAGTTCGTAGTGTTCGTGCGACGGCAGGCCGGGATAGAACACTTTTTCTACGGCGGGATGGGCTTCGAGGCGGCGGGCGATGTCGAGCGCGTTTTTGCAATGCGCTTCCATGCGCAAGGCGAGCGTTTTGATGCCGCGCAACACCAGCCAGCAGTCCATCGGGCCGGCAATCGCACCGGTATGCACCATCATGTCGTGCAGCGGTTTCGCCAGTTCTTTGGTTTTGACGGCGACGATGCCCATCAATACGTCGGAGTGTCCGCAAAGGTATTTGGTGGCGGAGTGGAACACGATGTCGCAACCCATTTCCAGCGGCTGTTGCAGATACGGCGTGGCGAAGGTGTTGTCGATGCCTACTAATGCGCCAACGGCATGGGCTTTGGCGGCAAGCGCTTTGATGTCCACCAACCGCAAAAGCGGATTGGACGGGGTTTCCAGCCAGACCAGTTTCACCTTGTACGCGGCAAGCAATTCGTCCAAGCGGTCGGGGTTGCCCAAATCGGCAAAGACAACGTTCACGCCCCACTCTTTATATACGTCAACCAGCAAGTCATACGCGCCGCCGTAAATATCGGCGACGGCGACGATGGTATCGCCAGGGCGCAAGAAGGTACGCCACACGGCATCGATGCCCGCCATACCGCTGGAAAAGGCAAAACTCGCCGCCCCGCGTTCCAAATCGGCAACCGTGTCTTCCAAAACCTGACGGGTCGGATTGCTCAGGCGCGAATAGCGGTAGGGAACCTGCTCGCCGATTTCGTGCAGCGCGAACATACTGTTCTGATAAATCGGCGGCATCAGCGCGCGGTTGTGTTCGTCGCAATCGTAGCTGGAATGGATGGCTTTGGTGGCGAATTTCATCTCGGTTCAACCTTGTAAAGATATGAATAATTCAGGATTTTATCACTATCCGAAAAATAGAAACAATCAATGCGGACACGGTTTGCAAGTGATATAATCTCGCATTTGCAAAACGGACGACATGAATCCGTTTCCAAACGACACACATCCCAGCAATCCGACAATTAAGGACAAACAACGCATGAACGCCATTGCAGACGTGCAATCCAGCCGCGATTTACGCAATCTGCCGATTAACCAGGTCGGTATCAAAGACCTCCGCTTCCCGATTACTTTAAATACTGCCGAAGGCAGCCAATCCACCGTCGCCCGCCTGACCATGACGGTTTTCCTGCCCGCCGACCAAAAAGGCACACATATGTCGCGCTTCGTGGCATTGATGGAGCAACAAACCGAGGCTTTGGATTTCGACAGGCTGCACAAACTGACTGCCGAAATGGTTGCGCTTTTAGACTCCCATTCCGGCAAAATCAGCGTTTCCTTCCCCTTCTTCCGCAAAAAATCCGCCCCTGTTTCCGGCATCCAATCCCTGCTCGACTACGACGTTACCCTGACGGGCGAAATCAAAAACGGCGCATACAGCCATAATTTGAAAGTGATGGTTCCCGTAACCTCGTTGTGTCCGTGTTCCAAAGAAATCTCGCAATACGGCGCGCACAACCAACGCTCGCACGTTACCGTCAGCCTGACCGCCAACGCCGAAGTCGGTATCGAGGAAATCATCGACTGCGTGGAAGCGCAGGCAAGCTGCCAGCTTTACGGGCTGCTCAAACGCCCCGATGAAAAATACGTTACCGAAAAAGCCTATGAGAACCCGAAATTCGTGGAAGACATGGTGCGCGACGTAGCAACCGCGTTGATTGCCGACGGACGCATCGAAAGCTTCATCGTCGAAAGCGAAAACTTCGAGTCGATACACAACCACTCGGCTTACGCTTATATTGCTTATCCTTAAATAAGCAAAAAAATCGAAAAGGTCGTCTGAAACCTGTGAAATCAGGTTTTCAGACGACCTTTTGTGTTCATGGATTGATTTTATAGAACTTCATTTAGGACAAGGGTGATGTCCTTCTGGTATTTAATTAAAATTTCTACCCGGTTATCTAAATTATCACATTCGCCCCAATTCCCTTTGCAGGGCTTGGATGTTTTGCTGGCGGTCGAGTACCGCACTTTGCAGACTGGTGATTTCCTGTTGGTTGACATGACCGCCTTTAGCTACACGGGCTTGCGCCAGAGATTTTTGCGCTTCGCCCAATGCTTTACGCTCATTGCTCAACTCTGTTTCCAAAATCGAACGGCGGCTAGTGCTGCCGGAAGACTTGGGCGCAGGCGTTGCAGCAACTTCAGGAGCAGGACGAATGGGCGCAGGCGCGGGATTTGCCTTAGCGGGATTTTTAGGGGCGGGTTTTGCGTTACCGGCTCGTTTCGACGGAGCTTCAGCAGCAGGTTCCGACATTTCAAAAGCAGGAGCGTCGTAGCGCGAGCTGCTGTATTTGCCTATGGTCGGTAAATCTGCCGAATGGCAATTTCCCGATGGGCGGGAAGTATAGACAACTTCGCCGTTGACTGTACAGGTATAGATCTTGGGGGAGGCTTGTGCGCCGGATACGGCGGGAAGCATCAATAATGAAGCTGCCAATGCGTAGAGTGATTGTTTCATGGTAATGTCGTAATGTGAAATAAGTAATTGTTCGATAAATATTGTATTCAAATGTAATAGTATAACAATCCTGGCTTATTCTCTCAAATAGGACGGCTGGCTTTTAAAGCTGAAACTGTGCAAACCGTCTTATTCGTTTTAGTGAAAACTGCTTCACTCGTTTTCAGACGACGTTTGTGCGGCTTTATCCGATTTTTTGGCGCGTGATTTGGCGTTTTTGCTCTTTGCATCTTGCTCTTGCGCTTTTTCCCGCCGTATCC
>ERZ772927.647-NODE-647-length-13090-cov-3.09375_pt1 | contig 13090 bp, 7 predicted proteins | sample MGYA00512115_ERZ772927 | MGnify/ENA primary metagenome ERZ772927 (study PRJEB29015, sample SAMEA2737924) | human oral metagenome | biome: human oral; feature: human-associated habitat; material: dental | place: China | collected 2013 ... | reverse complement strand
TTTTCGTTAATTAAAGGAACTATTACATCAAGTAACAACAGTAAAAAAGATGATGCAGAATTAAATGGATATTTAACAGAGTTTTTACAAGAACAAAGTGTTACTAAATTAACTTTGAAAAAAGGTGATAGTAGTGAAATTATTCAAAAAATTTCTATAGATGGTGAAATTAATGCAGAGATGACTAATACTTATTCAAGAGGTTCTGTTTTAAATCAAATTAAAGAAGCCAAAGGTAACCCTAATGTTAAAGCTATACTATTATCTGTAAATTCACCAGGTGGTGGTGTTTATGAGACTGCAGAATTGTACAATGCTCTTAAGAATAGTGGTAAAGATGTCTATGTTTCGATGAAAAAAATGGCTGCTTCAGGTGGATACTACGTATCTACGCCAGCTAAGAAAATCTTCGTGAATACTGAAACAACTACTGGTTCTCTGGGAGTGATTATGAGTTATGTATCTGCTCAAAAATTCTTAAATGATCACGGGATTAAACAAGAAACTATTCGTTCTGGAGATCAAAAAGCAGTAGGTGGCTTAACAGAGGACTTACCAGAATCGACTAGAAAAATATTACAAGAGCAAAACAAAGAAGCGTATGAAAGATTTGTAAAAGCTATAGCTGAAGGTAGACACCTAAGTGAAGATGAAGTTAAGAAACTTGCGGATGGTAGAACGTACACTGGTACTCAAGCAGTAGCGAACAAACTAGCTGATAAAGTAGGGACTGAAGATGAACTTATTGATTTAATAAAAGAAGAAAAAGGATTATCTAACCCAACTGTAATCGAGTTAAGAGCTGATAAAACTGCAGAAAGTTTAATTTCTAGATTTGTGAAAGCAACAACAAAAAGTTTTATCTCTGAATTAAATAGTGAAGTAAATTCAAACAAAGTTGAGCGTAGCTACTTAGGATAGGGAGGGGATTTAAATGAATAACGATTTAAATAATAATACACCTTCATATGATCCGCTTCTTAACGGGGGTAATACAGTAGCACCTGATGAACCTACACGAAATGAAGAACTTGTTAAAGAGCATAAAGATACTAAAGAAGCACAAGAAAAACTAGAAAAAGATTTTTCATTGCCAACTTCATTAGAAGATTATTTAATGCTTTCTAAAAATTTCTATGCAGGTTTCTGGACTAGATTTGTTGCATATGTAATCGATATGATAGTTATTTATGCTATATCTAGTTTATTAAATACTTTTAGTTTTGGACTTTTGAATAAGCAACTAGATTTTCCTATTTTAGGAGAAGAGTCTTTAAGTTATGTTATCGTTATGTTTACTTACTTTATAGCTCTGACTTACTTCTTCTCTCAAACCTTAGGTAAGATGATTATGAAGATAAAAGTAGAGACTAATAAAGGTGAAAAGCTTAGTCTTGCAGATGTAGTTTATCGTGAACTAGTAGGTAGATTATTAACGATATTCTTAGTGTATCTACCGTATTTAGCCGTAGCTTTCACAAATAAGAAAAAAGGACTTCATGACTTTATTGCTGATACTGTAGTAGTAAAAGAAGATTTTTCAAAATTACGTCGTCAGATGAATGAAAAGTTAGAGAGTAAAAAGTAATATTGTAAAAAGCTGTAGGTTTTAATAAATCTATAGCTTTGAATTTTAAATTAAATCCTAGAAAATTAGCTGAGGTTGACAAAAAGGTCCTAAAATTTGGCAAAGTTCATATGAGAACTCATAGACGCAGTGGTTTATTGATATCTAAAATCGCTTTATAAAAGCTTTTTAGATATCTAATAAACTGTGCGGAGGTGACTCGACAAAATCGATTTCTACGAAATCACGATTTTTGAGTCACTCCCTATATCATAATGATAGCTGTTATTGATTATTTAAAATATTGTTGACTATAATTTTAGATGGTAGTATACTTAATTTATAACGAAGACTACAATTGTAGACAAGTAAAAATATCTAAAAGATAGGTGTGGTTAATATATGGTTAAAAATGAAACATATTTAATTGAAGGGATGAGTTGTGCTTCTTGTGCAGCGCATATTGAAGAGAGTTTAAAACAAGTTGATAATTTATCGGATGTTAATGTGAATCTTGCGACAAGTAAGCTTACTCTTTCTAGAGGAGAAGGAATAGATAGAGCTGAAGTAGAAAAGATTGTAGAAAAATTAGGATATAAGCTTACTTATATTTCTAGTATTGAGGAGCGAACATTTATATTAGAAGGAATGAGTTGTGCAACGTGCGCGAAAAATATAGAAGATACGATTTCATCTTTAGATGGAATAGAAAAAGCTATTGTAAATTTTGCTACTGAGAAGATGGTCGTGAGATTTGATAAAGAAAAATTAAGTGTAGCTGAGATTGAGAAAAAAGTAGAAGAAGCGGGCTATAAAGCAAGATTAGAAATAGATGATTTGGTTGATGATCAAGCTGAGAAAAAACAACAAGAAATTGACGGTATTTGGAAAAGATTTATTTATTCAGCTATATTTGCAGTACCAGTGTTATACATAGCGATGGCTGAGATGGTAGGATTACCTATGTTGAAAAGTTTAAGCCCAATGGGAAATCCAAAATTATTTTCAACTGTACAGTTTATTCTGGTGTTACCTGTTTTATATTTTGGTAGAAAATTCTTTAGTGTAGGAATTAGAGCTATTTTTAGAAGAAAACCTAATATGGATTCTTTAGTAGCGTTAGGAGCAGGGGCAGCATTCTTATATAGTGTTTATTCAACCGTATTGGTATATTTAGGTGATGAACATGCAGCTATGAATTTGTACTATGAATCTGCAGCGGTAATCTTAACATTGATTACACTAGGTAAATACTTTGAAGGAGTATCGAAAAGTCGTACTACAAATGCTATTAGTAAGTTGGTCGAATTGGTACCAAAAACAGCTAATTTAATAAAAAATGGACAAGAACATGTAGTAGCCGTAGATGAAATATCTACAGGTGATATACTTCTTGTTCGACCTGGAGAAAAAGTACCTCTTGACGGAGTAGTAATTGAGGGACGCTCAACTGTAGATGAATCGATGTTGACAGGGGAAAGTATTCCGGTAGAAAAAGATATTAATAGTAAAGTTGTTGGTGCTAGTATTAATAAAACAGGTGTCTTCAAGATGAAAGTTACCAAAGTTGGTAAAGATACTACTTTATCACAGATTATTAAACTTGTTGAAGATGCTCAAAATTCTAAAGCTCCGATCGCAAAACTTGCTGATAAAATTTCAGGAGTATTTGTTCCTATTGTTATTGTTTTAGCACTAATAGCTGGAATTTTATGGTACTTTGTTGGAGATGCATCTTGGAGTTTTTCTCTAAAAATTATTATCGCAGTGCTTGTTATTGCTTGCCCTTGTGCCTTAGGTTTAGCTACACCGACAGCTATAATGGTAGGTACAGGTAAGGGAGCTGAACATGGTATTTTAATAAAAAGTTCAGAAGCTCTGCAGTTAGCTAAAGAAGTTGATACTGTAGTATTTGATAAAACTGGAACATTGACAGAAGGTAAAATTTCAGTAACTGATATAATGACATTTAATAATTTATCTGAAGAAGTTCTATTGCAACTTGCAGCGAGTGTAGAATATCTTTCAGAACACCCATTAGGTCTAGCTATAGTAGATGAAGCTAAAAATAGAAATTTAGATTTGTTAGAAGTTAAAGATTTTAGTTCATTAACAGGATTAGGTATTTCATCAATGGTTGGTGGAAAGTCAGTACTTATCGGTAATGAAAAACTAATGTTGGAAAATAATATTGTTACAAAAGATTCAGTTGAAAAATCAGAAAAATATGCTTCTGAAGGAAAAACGCCATTGTTCATAGCTGTAGACTCTGAACTTGCTGGAATTATAGCTGTAGCTGATCAAATAAAAGCAAGTAGTTTAGAAACTGTTGAAAGATTACATAGCTTGGGCTTAGAAGTAGTTATGTTAACTGGGGATAATAGAAAAACTGCTCAAGTAATTGCAGAACAATTATCAATAGATAAAGTTGTTAGTGAAGTTCTACCAGAAGATAAAGCAAATGAAATCAAAAAACTTCAAGCTCAAGGTAAAAAAGTAGCTATGGTCGGTGACGGGATTAATGATGCACCAGCACTAGTACAAGCAGAAGTCGGAATAGCAGTAGGAACAGGAACAGATGTAGCAATCGATGCGGCAGATATAGTATTGATGAAACCTGACTTAAATTCTGTTGTTAATGCTATAGTTTTAAGTAAAAAAACTATAACAAATATTAAAGAAAATCTATTCTGGGCATTCTTCTATAATATTATAGGTATTCCTTTTGCGATGGGAGTATTCTATATATTCGGAGGACCGTTGTTAAATCCAATGTTGGCAGGAGCTGCAATGAGTTTTAGTTCTATATCTGTAGTTCTAAATGCTTTAAGATTAAAAAGAGTAAAATTAAATTAATAAAAAGAAAGAAGGATTAATCATGAAAAATGAATATAGTATCGAAGGCGTAAAATGTGGTGGTTGTGTCGCAGCAGTTAAAGAAAAATTATCAAAATTAGACAATGTTAATAACGTTGAAATCAATATCCAAGAAAAAACTATTGAAGTTGAGGGTGGTGCTTCAAAAGAAGATCTTCAAGCTGCATTATCGGATACTAATTACAAAATAGTTTAATAAGTAAAGGTATTGGATTTTTTGACACCATGATTTGGAGTCACGCTTAAAAAATAAAAGCCTTAGGATTAGTTTTAATCTAATTCTAAGGTTTTTTACGTTTTATTTGTCGTAACCTAAATACCCTATTGCGATAGCTTTAGGTCCTGCGTGAGATCCAATTACAGGAGAAACGATTTCTGTTTCGACTTCGATATCCCCGAAAGTTTTTTTAATTGAAGACATTGCTTTTTCTAATAATTCATCTGTTGTATAAAGAACAAATAAACTCTTTGGATTTTTTTCTTTAATTTCTTCGCACATTTTTGAAAGAACTTTATTCATTCCTCTATGTTTACCACTTACTGCAAGAACTCCGTCTTTAATAGTAATAATAGGAAGAATATTTAGTAGGTTTGATAGAACAAACTGAGCTTTAGTAAGTCTACCTCCTGCGTATAAATATTCCATAGTTTCAACTGTTACAAGAACGTTATGTTGCTGAGAAAGTTCTAAGTATCTATTCTCTATATTTTCAAATGTTAGACTTCCTGCTTCGAATTCTTTAATAATTTTTTCAATAGCTATTCCTACCATTCTTGCTATTTGAAGAGTATCGATTATCTTGATTTCGATGCCATCGATAAGTTCTTTAGCTTGCACAAAAGAAGAATATGTTCCTGATAATTTAGAAGAGACGCTAAAGGCAACGATACGTTCTACTCCTTGTTGTTTTAATTCTTCGTAGACACTCAGGATTTTACCTACTGCAGGTTGGCTTGTGCTAGGTTTTTGTCCGTTGTGTATTCGTTTGTAAAATTCATCAGGAGTTATAGTTACATTATCCTCGAAAATCTCATCATCAAGACGAACTTCAACAGGGATAACTGTAATTGGATTGTTACTTGCAAAATTTTTATTAATTTGTAATGCTGAATCGCACACAAAAGCTGTTTTCATAAATTTTAACCTCTTTGATTTTGTATTAAATGATTGTAGTTTAACTACGTCTATATATAATATACTAAAAATAAAATTTTTTCAAATAAAAAGTGAAATAAAAAGTAAACTATTTATATTATTTTTAAACTTTAACATGCCTAATACATTAATTTTAAAAGTAATGTAATGTTTTAATTTTTATTAATGTGGATAATAGATATCGACAATTATATTTTTATTATTTTGGATTAGCAATAATGATAAAGAAACATTTTCCTATGAAATAATAAGTGTGATATAATAATTTAAAGATTATAAAGTAATAATTTAGATGAAAAATATAAAAGAAAAAGTGAAGGGTATAAACATGAGTATAAAAGCAGTGTTATTTGATATGGATGGATTAATGGTTGATACCGAGAGTTTGGCAACAGAAGCATTTATTCATAGTGCGAAAAAGCAAGGATATGAGATGACTAGAGAAGAGACTCTTTTAGTATTGGGTTTTACTACAAAGAGTATTTATGAATTTTGGGAAAATTATTTTAAAGATTCTAATGTTAGTGGAAAGCAATTAGTTGATGATCATTATAAATATATAGAGGATATATTGTTTACGACAGGACCTAAGAAAATGCCATTTATAGAGGAATTGTTAATATACCTAAAAGATAATAATTATAAGGTTGCGGTAGCTTCATCTTCTAATATGGAAAAAACAGGTCTTGTGAAATATATAGATGAGTTTGCTAGTGGTGCAGAAGTGAAAAATGGGAAACCAGCACCAGATGTGTTTTTATTAGCTGCAGAGCGTTTAGGTGTAAGACCTGAAGACTGCTTAGTTCTTGAAGATTCTAAGGCGGGTGTAATTGCAGGAAGTGAAGCAGGGGCTAAAGTTATTATGGTTCCAGATATGTTTGAACCAGATGAAGTATGTAAAGAAAAAGCTCATAAAATAGTTAAGAATCTAGGAGAGGTTATTAAAATATTGGAAAATGGTGAGTAAAGAAAAAAGACTGATTGGTCTTGTTTTTGATGTGGATGATACGTTGTATGAACAGATAGTTCCATTTGAGAATGCATATAAGAGTCTATTCGATATAGATATTGATATGGAACAATTTTATCTTTTGAGTCGATATTATAGTGATGTGAAATTTGAAGCATCTCGAAATGGCGAGATGACTATGGATGAATATCATATTTATAGAATTCAAGAAGCGGCAAAAGACCTAGGTGTCTTTCTAACTGATGAACAGGCACTAAATATGCAAAAAGAATATAAAAAGAATCAACAAAAATTACAAATTTCTAATATAACTATAAGTATTTTAGAACTAGCGAAAGAGAATAATGTAAAGCTAGGAATTATTACTAATGGACCAAGTGAACATCAATGGTCTAAGGTAAAAGCATTAGGTGTTGAAAGATGGATTGATAAAGAAAATATTATTGTTTCAGGTGATTATAGTATAAACAAACCAGATGTTAAAATATTTGAAATTATGCAAGAAAAATTAAAACTTCCTAATGATTCTCTATATTATATAGGGGATTCGTTGGAAAATGATATAGTTGGAGCGACTAATGCAGGATGGAAGGTAATTTGGATAAATCGTTATAAGCGAAAATTGCCAGGGAATGTTAAAATTTATAAAATAGCGGAAAATAATATCGAATTGTTTGAAATTATCAAGAAAATTTTTGAAAAGTGAAATAAAATAGTTTTAGTAAATTAATTTTTATGGTAAAATTAGTTATATTGATTTTATTAAAAGTTTACTAGAATAAAGATGAACTAGTACTTTGTCTAAGGAGGAAAAGATATGAAATTAGTATTTTTTAATTTAAGAGAAGATGAAAAAAGCGCATTAGAAAGTTGGAAAAATGCTCACCCTGAGGTTGAAATTGATGTTTATACAGAAGAACTTACATCAGCTAATAAACATTTACTAGAAGGTAAAGAAGGTGTAGTCTTAGCTCAAAACAAACCTTTTGAACGTGATGTATATGAATATGCTAAAGAACAAGGAGTTAAAGTTTTTGCGACTCGTTCAGCTGGTTTTGATATTTATGATTTAGAATTAATGTCTGAGTTTGGAATTAAAATGACGAATGTACCATCATATTCACCAAATGCTATTGCTGAGCATGTATTAACGTCTGCATTACGTATTAGTAGAAATACAAATAAAATTCAACGCAATTTAGAAAAACATAATTTTTCTTGGAATCCAGGAATATTATCACGTGAACTTAGAACTTTAATAGTAGGTGTTATAGGTACTGGAAGAATCGGTACTCAAGCTGCTCGATTATTCAGTGCTTTAGGATCTAAAGTTTTAGGTTATGATGTTTATCAAAATGAAGCGGCAAAAGAAGTTCTAGACTATGTTGAGAATTTAGATGATTTAATAGCGAATTCTGATATCATTACTATTCATATGCCAGCTATTAAAGAATATAACCATATGGTAAATGATGAATTTCTTGCTAAAATGAAAGATAATTCAATCTTGCTAAATGCTGCTCGTGGTATGTTAGTTGATACTAAAGCGGTTTTACGTGCTTTAGACAGCGGAAAACTTCTTGGTGCAGGGTTAGATGTTTATGAAAATGAAGGTAAATATGTTCCTAAAAACTTTGAAGGAAAAGAGTTTGATGATGAATTATTACAAACTCTAATAGATCGTGATGATGTAATTTATACTCCACATACAGCGTTTTATACAGAAACTGCAATTCAAAACCTTGTAGAGGGTGGATTAGAAGCGGCTGTAGAAGTAGTTACAACTGGTACATCTGCGAATGTTGTAAATAAATAATAATGAATAAAAAGGCTTGGTTTGTAGCAGTAACCAAGCCTTTTTTGTTTTTTATAAGATTACTAAGTGGATAAATCAAGTTGTAAATTAGAGTCTATATATCTATAAATTAGAATTATATTTGTTAAATTAATTATATGCTATTATTTATTTTAATTATGTAAAATTATATGATTAATTGAGTAATTACAAGAAGATAGTATATCTTAAAATATTTCAATTTTATTACAATATGTGTTTGTTATATATGAAAGTATTAAATCTCTAAAGGATTAGAGATATAATATAATGTGTATTAATAATATCGTAAATACTAGATTGAAAAAAGGAGAAAATAAATGTTATTTAATCGACAAGGGCTCCAACAAAAAAATTGGCGCATGGTTAAAAAGGGTAAACATATTCTTTTTGGATGCTCGCTGTTTTTTATTGTTGGGGGAGTAAGTGTTAATGGCCCACAAGTAACATATGCAAAAGAAATAGGTGAATCAGAAGTAGTAGCTAAACAAGATAAGGCGGCTCATATAGTCAATAAAAAATCGACAATTGAGAATCCAACTTCACAAGGGGAAAAACAAGTAAAAAGTTCTAGAGATAAGGTTGAAGATACTGCTGTTTTAACTGAAAATGAAGAAAAGAAGCTTGAGAAAAAAGAAGTTAACAAAAAATCTCTTAAAGAATTAGTAGAAAAGATTAAGAATACAGATATAAGTAAAAAAACTGAAGAATCTGTAAAAGAGCTTAATCTTGTTTTGTCACATGCGGAAAAGGCAATAGATAACAAAGAAATAACTCAAGAAGAAATCGATAAAGAAGTAAAGTCTCTTAAAGAAGTTTTTGACAAATTAGAAGATAAACCTATAAAAGAAAAGGTCTTAGAGTCTAAGGAGAAAGTGGAGTCTAATAAAGAAGAAAAATTAAGTGTTGAGAAGAATACTAAAGAAAAACAACAAGAAAATGATACAGAAGATGTTGCTAGAAGATATAATGAGAAAATAACTAAAGCAACTAATATCGTGAAAGAAATTAATAGCTTAGCTAGTGAAATAAACTATGAATTTAGTGATTCAGAAAAAGAACTAGTTATCACTATTGAGAAACTTTCAACTACTGATAATAATAGCGAAGAAAGTATTCAAAAACTATTAAATGAAGCAATTTATCTTCGAAATAGAGTAGCTAATAGGGTTACTCGTGCTAATTCAGGAAGACGCGACCCACGAAATGGAAAAGTTATTGATAAAAATGGAGAGAGTCGGTTTAGAGGAGTAGTCTACACCCATAAAGAAAACAGAAGAAATGGTAATCTTATAGAAAATGGGAATACAGCTGTTTACTATAATTCGGATGAAATTTGGAGTTTAGTTGAGATAAAAGGTGAAAGAGTAGGAAATGAGAGAAAGTTCACTACATATGTTCGTGGAAGAATAGTAGAAGATTTAACACCGTATTATATAGTAACTGTTGGTTTTACGGGTAATTCTCCGATTAAAGGTTTAAAAATGCAAGTTGCCTATTGGGACAAGCAGGCAGGGAAGGCAAAAGGACGTGAAATTGAGCATGGAAGAACTGAAATAAATAATCCTATAACTAATGCTGCTATTAGAGGGGTTGTAGGAGAAGGTGCAATAGTTCAACCTGGTAGATATGAAGTTCATATTGCATCTAATACAAGAGTAGCTCCAAATCAGTTAAAACCTTATACATTTACTTTTATTATTAAACCGCAAAGTGAACGTAATACAGTAAAGGATTTATCACAGACATATGTAGATGATGTTCGTCATTTAACAGAAACTGAAAAAACAGCATTGATTGAAAAGTTTAAAACAGAACATCCTGATGTTATGAAGCCTTCAGGCCATAAAAGTGACTTTGATCATGCTGAAGTTTCAGCGGATGGTGAAACAATGACAATCCACTTTAAAGATGGATTTAATCCTAAAACTATTCAAACAAATGCGACAAATGATGTGGAAGCAAAATATTCAAGTTTAACAGCTTATTTTGGTGACAATAAAGAGTTATATACAAATCCAAGACAATTAGTACGTTCTAAAACTGGAAATGAAGTACCATTGACAGCTCAAGTAACTTATAAAACACCATTTAACTTACAACAAGCAGGAACAAGAAACGTTGTAGTAACAACAACTTATGAGAACGGAGTAACAAAAGATGTAACAACTCCTTATACAGTTTTAGACTTTATAGGAAAGCAAGATAAAAAAATTAACCAAAATCAATCTGGCCAACTAGGAGATGCGAGAAATTACATTACTGTTTCGGATAATTCAGCATTTCCAGGTGAATTAACTGTTCGTTGGAAAGGTGGTTCATCAACTGTAGATACTTCTGCTGCAGGTGTGCAACATAAAGAAATTGAAATTCTTCGTGGTAATCATTTAATGAAAACTGTAACTATACCGGTAGAAATAGTGGACAATATTAATCCAACTATTACAGCACCAGATTCAGTATTATTAACAAGATTAGAAGGATTGCCAAGTGAGATAAATATTTCTGCACAGGATAATAATAAAGGAGTAGGGCTTAAAGATAGTAATCCTATAACGGTCGAAAATCTCCCAAATCCGTTATTTTATAATTCTAAGACGTCGAAAATAGAGATTAATGGGGTTATACCAAATAATTTTCAAAATGGTAAATCTAGTATTCAAGTAACTGTTAAAGCAGTAGATAGAAAAGGAAATACTGCGATTAAAAATATTACTTTTAATATCCAATCACAAACGCAAAAATATACAGCAGTTGCTAATCCTAAAATACAGGAAGTAAGTCATGCTCAAACACCAGATCCAGGTACAAGTATAAGTACAACAGGTTTACCGGCTAATACTCAGTATAAATGGGAAAGAAAACCTGATACAAATACTCCAGGGAATAAAGAGGGGATAGTGAAGGTTACTTATCCAGATGGTTCAATAGATACTGTAACTGTGACTGTAAAAGTGCGCAAATTAAGTGATGAACATGAACCAACTGCTACTAAAATAGTTAAGAATCAGAATGATACAGTATCAAATAATGATTTAAAAGCAGCTGTAACAATCAATAACAATGGTAACAGTAAAGTGAAATCTGTTACTCCTGTCGGAAATATCAGTACGACAAATGCGGGGACGCAAACTATAAATGCGACTGTAACATATATTGATGATACGACAGACTTTGTATCAATTCCACTGGAAGTAAAAGATATTACAGCACCGACGATTCAAACACCAACAGACAGACAAAATTGGGATCTAATCGCATTAGACAGAACATTACCATCAATAAAATTAACATCTGAAGATAATACTGGTGGAACTGGAATTAAATCAACAAATGTAACTGGATTGCCGGATTTCTTAGTTTATGATAATGCAACTAAGACAATCAAGTTTAAAAATGGAACTCAAGAGGTAACGAAACTACCTGCTGGACAAGATAGTAAGACATATGATGTTAATATCCAGGTAACAGATAATTCGAATAATTCTAGTCAAAGATCAGTGACAATTACTGTGAAATCAATGACGACGAAATACAGTGCAACTGCAAATTCACAAATACAAACAGTGAGTTATGGTGAGACGCCAGATGCAGGAGCAAGCATCAATAAAACTGGATTACCTACTGGTACTACATATACTTGGAGAACAACCCCTAACACGACTACTGGACCTGGGCAAGAGGCTGGTGTAGTAATTGCGACATATCCAGATGGCTCTATAGATTTGGTTAATGTAACTGTGAATGTCCGAAAACTAAGTGAAGAACACGAACCAATAGCTACTAAAATAGTTAAAAATCAAAATGACGCAGTATCGAATGGAGATTTGAAAGCAGCGGTAACGATTAATAACAATGGTAATAGTAAAGTGAAATCTGTTACTCCTGTCGGAAATATTAGTACGACGAATACAGGTACACAAACTATAAATGCGACTGTAACATATCTTGATGGTACGACAGACCCTGTATCAATCCCACTTGAAGTAAAAGACGTTACAGCTCCGACAATCCAAACACCAACGGAAGGCCAGCTATGGGAAATAACATCGTTAGATAAAACATTACCAGAAATCAAAGTAATGTCAGAGGATAATGCTGGGGGAAGTGGAGTAAAAAGTATCGTTCCAATTAATTTACCAAGTTTCTTGAAATATGACAAAGCAACAAATAGTATTGTGTTCCAAGATGGAGTTAGTGAGGTTCCAAAATTATCTGGAATTAATCGTACTACAAAAACTGTAACATTACGTGTGGAAGATAATGCAGGAAATAGTAGTGAAAGAACATTTCAAATAAGACAAATATCTATGGCTGAAAAATATAATCCACAAGGGAATACAACTATTCAAGAAGTTAGTCATGGAGAAACGCCTGATCCGAAAACAAGTCTAAATACAGTGGGATTACCAGATGGTGTCCAATATACATGGAAATCAACACCAGATACGAGTAAACCTGGAGATAAAACAGGAGTAGTGACAGTTACTTATCCAGATGATTCTATAGACGAAGTAACTGTAACTGTAAAAGTTCGTAAGTTAAGTGATGAATACGATGTTACAGGAACACAAATTGAAGTAAATCAAAACGATCTAGTATCGAATGATGACTTAAAAGCAAAAGTAACAGCGACATCAAAAGTAGGAAATGAAGACGGAACAGATAAGATTTCAAAAGTAGAAC
>ERZ772927.644-NODE-644-length-13116-cov-2.83807_pt1 | contig 13116 bp, 10 predicted proteins | sample MGYA00512115_ERZ772927 | MGnify/ENA primary metagenome ERZ772927 (study PRJEB29015, sample SAMEA2737924) | human oral metagenome | biome: human oral; feature: human-associated habitat; material: dental | place: China | collected 2013 ... | reverse complement strand
TCTATTATTCTTAAATCTAAATTATGATAATTATTATTTAATAATAGTATATTACCAAAAAAATGATCTAATCTTTTACCTGTCGCTCCAAATAGATTAATTTTTGTTATTTCAGGATATAACTTAATTATATTTTTTAGGGCAAAGTCTGTATCTGTTTCATCCTGATTATCCTTAACAAAAAAATTTTTAGAATAGTTTTTTACTTTACTTATTTGCTCATTATTAATAGAATCAAAATCACCACAACTAATATGTGGTTTAATTCCATTATCAATTAAATACAAAGCACCTTTATCTACTCCACACCATAAATTAGATTCAGGCAGTTCTTTTGGGAACTGCCCTCCTAACATTACATTCATTACATTTTTATCTTCCATTATCTTAACAAGTCACCTAAAGTATTTTTTTTATCTTCAGCTCCAAATAAAAATGAACCACAAACTAATAAATCAGCACCTTTGTCACGACAAAGTTTTGATGTTTCCGTATTTATCCCACCATCAACTTGAATTAAAAAGTCATAATTATTCTTTTTACGAATACTATCTAATTCTTCAATTTTTTCTAACATCTCAGGAATGAATTTCTGACCTCCAAATCCTGGATTTACTGTCATAATCAATACATAATCTAATTTAGGTAACAAATATTTAACTTGTTCAATTGGAGTCTGTGGATTTAAAACTATACCAGCTTTTTTCCCGCAATTTTTAATTACTTGAATCACCCTATCTGCATGATTAGTTGCCTCTATATGAAATGAGACCATATCACAGCCTGCTTGACAAAATCTTTCAACATAGTTTTCAGGGTTAGCGATCATTAAATGACAATCAAATATTTTATTTGTTTTAGGTCTTATTGCCTCAATAATTGGAAAACCAAATGAAATATTGGGAACAAAATTCCCATCCATAACATCTATATGGAACATATCAATTCCTATTTCTTCAAGCTCACTAATATCTCTTTCTAAATTTGCAAAATCAGCTGATAAAATTGATGGTAGTATTTTTTTCATCTTATTTCTCCTTTATATATTTTCTTTTTTGTGTTTCTTTTTCCTTAAATAATGCTTTATAGTCATCATAACGACTTTGTAATATAGCTTGCTCTTCAACTGCATGTTTAACTCCACATTGTATTTCTTCTATATGATTACAAGGTTTAAATTTACATTCATATTCAGCAAATTCTTTAAATAAATATTGAATATCTTCTTTTTCTATAAACGTTAAATCTAACGATGAAAAACCAGGGGTATCTGCAATATAGAAATCATCTATTCTATAAAATTCTGTATGTCTTGTTGTATGACGACCACGCCCTAAATGTTTTGAGATTTCTCCTGTTTCTATATCTAGATTACTAGAAATTTTATTAATAAATGTTGATTTCCCTGCTCCTGATTGTCCTGATATTGAAACATATTTTTGAGAAACTAGATTTTTAAATTTATCAATATCTTCGTCATTATTACTAAAAACGTTATATCCTATTTCTTTATAATAGTCCATTATTCTTTGAATATTTTCAAATTCTTCAGATAACAATAAATCTAGCTTTGTAAATATAATAATTATCTCAACATTACTATTTTCATTTAAACAGATTATCTTATTTAAAAGTTTACTTGAGAAATCCGGGTCTTTCACAGATACAATAATAACACTATAATCGATATTAGCCACTTTAGGTCTCAATAATTCATTTTTTCTTTTCAGAATTTCTATAACGTATCCTGTATTATTATCACTCATTTGAATAATTACATTATCACCTACTAATGGTGTAATATTATCATTTCTAAAATTCCCACGTGCTCGACAAGTTACAAGTTCGTCTTCACATTGAACGTAATAAAAACCGCTTAATGCCTTTAATATTCTTCCTTCTTTAGTCATTAATCCTCCTATACTTAATATATTATATACTCTTACTTCTAATTTCAGCTTTAATTTTATCCGCTATTTTCAACATTTCAATTGCATGCTCTTCGGAAATTTTTGTCATAGAGTCACCCGAAACCATTCTAGCAACCTCTTCAATTTTTTGTTCTTTATTTAATTCTTTTATCGAAGTAATTGTTCTCTTATCTGTTACAGATTTACTTATTAATAAATTGGTATCTGCTAGTGCAGTAGTTTGTGGCAAGTGAGATATGCATAATACTTGAGAATCAACTCCTAATTGATACATTTTTTCTGCCATTCTTTGCGATACTCTTCCACTAACTCCTGTATCAATTTCATCAAAAATAATAGATGTAGCTTCAATACTTCTAGAAAAAATTATTTTTAATGCTAACATTACCCTAGAAAGCTCTCCACCAGATGCAACCTTAGATAAAGATTTTAATGGTTCTCCTAAGTTGGCACTTATCAATATTTTTACTTCATCTTTACCGTCATTAGAAAACTCTTTTTCTCTAAAGTCTACTTTTATTGTACTCTTATCCATATATAAAAATTTTAATTCATCTTGAATTAACTTTTCTAGATTATGTGCTGTTTCTTTTCTAATATTAGTTAAGTTTTGAGAAACTAATTTTAATTCACTTTCTATTCTTTTACGATTCTCTAAATAATTTTCAAAGTTCTCTTCATAGTTCTCAAGTTCTTCTAATTCTTCTTTTATACTTTCTTTAAAAACTATTAATTCATTTAATGGTTTAGAATATTTTTTTTCTAAAGTTTTAATCTTATCCAATCGATAAATTAGTCTATCTAGTTTTTCTTCATCATATTCTATTTCATCTGTATAGCTAGATACCTCATATTTCAAATCATCTAAAACATAGTATAAATTTGTAATTTCTTCATATTTTTCTTCAAAATTTGAGTTATATCTAGTTAATTCACCTAAATTTGATCTAATATCCGCTAATTTAGAAAGTATTCCATATTCTCCATCAATACCGTCGGTAATACTATAAGCCAAGGTATTTACTTTTTCAAAATTTTCTAAATAGTCTATATCTTTTTCAAGTATTAAATCTTCATCTTTCTTTAATTTCATCTGATCTAATTCTTGATATTGAAATTTTAAAAAATCAACCTTTTGTAAAACATCACTTTCTTGTTGTTTTAAATTCTCTATCTTTTCATTAATTAACTTATATTCTTTATATATTTCTCGATAATTTCTTAATATTGAATTAATATCTTCTTTATTAAATGAATCAATTAAATTAAGATGGTTTTTTTCAACCAATAAAATTTGATTATCATGCTGTTCATGAATATCTAATAAATATGCTGAAATTTTTTTAAGAGTAGATAAATTAACTATTGTACCATTTACTCGACAGACACTTTTCCCACTGTTGTATATATCTCTTCTGATTATGATAACTTCATCTTCGATATCTAAATCCAACTCTTTAAAAATATTAACAACAGCCTTATTTTTTGGAAAATCAAAAACTCCTTCTACACTTGCTTTTTCCTCACCATACCTTATGTAAGAAGTAGATGTTCTTTGACCAGATAATTGTGATATAGCTGCTAAAATCATAGATTTCCCTGCACCAGTTTCCCCGCTAAGAACAGTTAGTCCATTCTTCAACTCTATAGTAGCATTTTCTATAATTCCGAATTGTTTTATGTTTAATTGAATTAGCACACCTACACCTCCTATTTAAAATGATTGTGAGCATTATTTATAATATGCTCAATATTAATATTTTTGTTTTCTATTAATTTTTCAGAATTATATTTTAGAAGCATAAGAAACTCAATATTTCCCTCTCCTCCTGTTATTGGTGAATAAGAAAAATTAATCATACTAAACCCTACACTGTTAGCTAAAAGGAGCACCTTTTCTACTACTTCGATTTGAGTTTTTTTATCTCTTACTATTCCACCTTTACCTACTTTTTCTCTTCCGGCTTCAAATTGTGGTTTAACTAATGCACAAACTTCTCCACCATCCTTAATAATTTCTGATAAGTTAGGTAAAATCAAAGATAGAGATATAAATGAAACATCAATCGATGCAATATCTATATCAAAAACATCAAAATCTGCTTTTACAGAATGTCTAAAGTTAGTCTGTTCCATTACTTTTACTCTCTCATCAGTTCTTAATTTCCAAACTAGTTGATTAGTTCCAACATCTAATGCATAAACAAACTTTGCTCCATTTTGTAGAGCACAGTCAGTAAAGCCTCCAGTAGAAGATCCTATATCTAACATTACTTTATCTTTAACATCAAATCCTAATTCATTTATAGCTTTTTCTAGTTTTAATCCACCACGGCTAACGTAGGGCATTTGCTTACCTTTTATTCTTAATTCCGCTGTTGATTCAACTTTTTCCCCAGCCTTATCTATTCTTATATTATCATTAAAGACAATTCCTGCCATAATTGCTCTTTTTGCTTTCTCTCTTGATTCAAACAATCCTTGATTAACACAAAGGACATCTGCTCTTTCTTTTGCCATAAATACCTCTTTAAATTACCAATATGAATTAATTACTTTTTCTTCATAATAAATATTACCTATTTAATTTTACCATATTAATATATTTTTCGCTATGTGTTAAGATATTTTAATAATAAAATTTAAAATAATTTATCTAAAATAAAAAACTTATCGTAAACACGTTATGTTTAACAATAAGTTTTCTCTATTTTTATTTTATGCATACTTTCTATAAATTTCTTCAGCATGCTTAGTTCGTTCATCAATTGCTACTACTCCGGCTCTTTCGAAATATTTTTCGAAGACTGCTGTAGCTTCTTTTACATTATTAATTCTTTTAAAGCTAGAATAATTATATTTTCCAAATGACATATTCTGCATTTCTACAATACTATATCTAAGTTGTCCTTCTAGACTAGATGCAGCATAATTGTTTTTATTCAACCAAGTAACAAGATTTATTCTTCTTGCAAAACTCCATTGAGCAATTCCAAATCCAATATTATTTCCTCTTTCTACAATAGATGGATTCATTCTGCTTTCTCTCATATAATTCCCTAATATACCTGCTGTAGCTTCTTTACTAAATCCTTGTGAAATATAAAAATTCCAAGCTTTTTCTACATTATTACTTCCTGCTATCTGTGTTTGATTAGTTGCTTTTGTTCTAGCTTCACAATATTGACTAGTAAATGTTATCATACTTAATGCTACAACAAAAGCAGTTATTATAAACAATCCTCTTTTTTTTATGTTAATATTATTTATACTTATTGTAATCACTCCTAACGTATTATTATAAGAGTATTCTATCATCTTTAATTAATATTAACTTAAAAGTACTTTAAATTAGTCTCTTTTAATTACAATTTCTAATATATTTAAGAATTTTAGTGTACTTTTCTTAGCTTATAGTTTATATATGTCAATTCTACTATTATAGTTTTCTCAAAAACTATTTCAGCATATACTTTTTAAAAGAATCATTTCATTTATACTTATGAATATTTTTTATAAATTTCCTCAGCATTTTTTATCCGCTCTTCTAAAGCAACTACCCCAGCTCTTTCATAATATTTCTCAAATAAAATTGTTGCTTCTTTTACATTATTTACTCTTTTAAAATCATTATACTTATATTTTCCAAATTTCATTTTTTCCATTTCTATGAGACTAAAATTAAGTTGGCCCTCTAAACTAGATGGTAGAAAATCATTCTCTTTTGTCCACTTTTCTAAATCTGTTCTTCTAGAAAAACTCCATTGTGCAAGTCCAAAACCTATGTTATTTCCTTTCTCCTCAATTGTAGGATCCATTTTACTCTCTCTCATATAATTTCCTAATATTCCAGCTGTAGCCTCTTTACTAAATCCTTCAGCTATATAAAAATTCCAAGCTTTCTCTATATTATTACTTCCAGTTAACTGTCTTTGAATAATAATTTTTGATTTTCCATTATAATATTCCCCTACCAAAAAAGCACCACATAATAACAAAAAGATTGCCATAAATATTAAAGTAATCTTGCTCTTATTATCTCTATAATTATTTTTTTTTGTTTTACTTGGATTTACATTATTATTTTTTGATTTTTTTCTTCTATTTTTACCTTTTTTAGGTATCTTATTATTTTTAATTGTTTTTTCACTCCTATTAATAAAATATAAAACTTAGTATAACATAATGCTATACTAAGTTCTATAAATTACTATTTTACTTTTTTTATATTCCAAATATCTTTTGCATATTCTTCTACTGAACGATCTGCAGAGAAGATACCTGCATTAGCTGTATTTATAAGACTCATACGCCCCCATTTTTCTTTATTACTATACGTTTCTGCAACACGTTCTTGTGCCTCTACATAACTTTCAAAGTCAGCTAAACACATATAGCTATCTTGAGTTAATAAGTAGTCTACTATAAAGCTAAAATTCATTCCACCTACAGTCATTGTTCTAATGAAATCAAGTGTATTTTTGATTCTCTCAGAATTCATATAGTATTCCCAAGGCTTATAACCTTGACGATTTAATTCTTCTACTTGAGGTGTTTCTAAACCAAAGATAAATATATTATCGTCTCCAACCGCTTCATGTATCTCAACATTTGCACCGTCAAGAGTTCCAAGTGTTAATGCACCATTTAACATAAGTTTCATATTACCTGTTCCACTAGCTTCTTTTCCTGCTTGTGAAATTTGTTCACTAACATCTGCCGCAGGAATAATTTTCTCTGCTAGAGTTACTTTGTAATCCGGTAGGAACACAACTTTTATATAATCGCGTACCAATTCATCCGCTTCTATCATTTGTGATATTGAATGAATGAATTTAATTATATTTTTTGCCATTTGATATCCTGAAGATGCTTTTGCAGCAAATATAAATGTTCTAGGCACTGGACGTAATCCATTATATTTAATTTCACGATATAAGTAAACAATATGTAAAGCATTTAGTAATTGACGTTTATATTCATGAAGTCTTTTAACTTGAACATCAAATATTGAATTAGTATTTACAGTTATACCTGTAGTATTTTGAATATAATTTGCAAGCTGTTCTTTTTTGATTTTCTTAATATCTAAAAGTTTATTAATAACTTTTTTATCATCAGCAAATTTATTAAGTTTATCTATTTTAGATAAATCTTTTACAAAATCATCCCCAATTAGTTCTTCTAAATATTCAGCAAGTTCGGGGTTTGCTTGTCCTAACCATCTTCTATGCGCAATACCATTAGTAACATTTCCAAACTTAGTAGGATATAATTCACAAAATGCCCTAAAAGTAGTGTCTACTAATATATCACTATGTAATTTTGAAACTCCATTTACATTGTGGCTTCCTACTATAGAAAGGTTTGCCATTCTAATTTGATTATCATAAATAATTGCCGTTTCAGCTAGTGTGTAATCTTTACCTTGATCAATTACCCATTGACAGAATCTTTTATTAATTTCTTCAATAATTGAGTAAATACGTGGTAATAAAGGTCTAAATAGATCTACTGACCATTTTTCTAGTGCTTCAGCCATAATTGTATGGTTTGTGTAAGCAAATGTTTTTGTTGTAATGCTCCATGCTTTATCCCATGAATATCCATACTCATCTAGTAATAAACGCATAAGTTCAGGTACACCCATAGCTGGATGAGTATCATTTATATGTAGAGCAACATGTTCTGATAGATTTTCAAGTGTTCCAAATTCATTATAATGATTTTTTAAAAGCTGTTGTAAAGATGCACTTATAAAGAAATATTGTTGTTTTATACGTAATTCTTTACCTTCATTTGTACTATCTGCCGGATATAATAATTTAGAAATTGATGAAGCAATTGCTTCAGCTTCAGATGATTTTGAGTACTCACCACGTTCAAACAATTTCATATTAAAACCAGTTTTTGCTTTGGCTTCCCATAAACGAAGAGTATTTACTGTATCAGTTTTGTAACCTGAAATTAGTAAATCATAAGGTTCTGCTTGAATAGAAGTATAATCTTTGTGTTCAACTACAAATCCATTTTCAGTTAATTTCTCTTCTACTCGTCCATAAAACCTTACTTCTACCTCTTCATCATTACGATAAACTAAACCATATTTCCCTAAGTCTAGCCAGTAATCAGGAAATTCTTGTTGCCATCCATTATTTATTACTTGTTTAAATATTCCATATTCATATAATATAGAAAATCCAGTAACTGGATAATCGCTACTAGTTAAAGCATCTAAATAACATGAAGCAAGACGACCTAATCCTCCATTTCCTAACCCAGGATCCGGTTCAATATCATAAATCTCATCTAATTTAAAATCATTTTTATCAAGGTATTCTTTTACATCTTTTTCTAATCCAAGATTAAATAGATTATTTCTTAATGTTCTACCAACAAGAAACTCCATTGACATATAATATGCTCTTTTTTGCTTAGTTTTTTTCAATTCTTGTTCATAAGCAAATTTCTTTTCAGATAAATCATCTCTTACTGTACTCATTAGCGCTTCATATACTTGTCGTTTACTTGCATTAGAGATAGTTACTCCAAATTGTCTTTTTAGATATTTTTCTAGTTTTTCTTCGAATTTTTTATTCTTCATTAAAATTCTCTCCTATATTTATTTCTATGGTTTCTTGTACCACAATTACATTATTTCATTATACATATTTATATATTTTAAAGCTGATTTTTTCCAACTTACATCTTGATTTAATGTATTTTTCATAATTTTATTCCAATTATGTCTTTCTTGATAATAACAATATGTTGCTCTATAAACTGCATCTAGCATGTCATATGCATCAAAACTTTCAAATGTAAATCCTGTTCCATACTTACCATCAAATGGTTCTACAGTATCACGTAATCCCCCTACTCTATGAACGATAGGAACAGTAGCATATCTCATTGAAATTAGTTGTGATAGTCCACATGGTTCTGTCTTAGATGGCATTAAGAACATATCACATGAACTATATACTTTTGATGACATTTCCGATGAGAACATTATTAAGCTACGTACTTTATCATGACGTCTATGTTCTAACGCACGAAGTGCATCTTCATAGTGACTGTCTCCAGTTCCTAAAATTACTAGTTGTGCTCCCGTTTTTAAAATTTCATCCGCAACATGTAAAACTAAATCAATTCCTTTTTGATGTGTTAAACGAGTAACCATTCCAATCATCGGTATATTCTCATTAACTTCAAGTGCAAGTTCTTCTTGGAATTTCAATTTGTTTTCTACTTTATCTTTTAAAGTGTTTATATTAAAGTTTTTGTATATTTGCTTATCAGTTTCTGAATTAAACTTATCTATATCTATCCCATTAACAATGCCTCGTAGCTTCCCTTGTTCAATTTTTAAAATACTATCTAATCCATAAGAAAAATATGGGTCTAATATTTCATGTGCATAAGTTTCACTAACAGTGCTTATTCTATTTGATAATTGTATTGCTCCTTTAAGCAAGTTCAAATCACCATTATAAATAAGTGCATCAAAATACTTATTATCTAAACCAAATAAATTACCCATTTCATATGGATTGAATCTACCTTGGAATTCTATATTGTGAATAGAAATTACACTCTTAATATCTTTATAGAAATCTAATCCTCTTGATTTAAAATCATCTAAATAAATAATAGACAATGCTGTATGCCAGTCATTAGCATTTAAAATATCTGGTTTATAGTCTATAAAAGGTAATATTTCTAGTGCTGCTTTTGAGAAGAATGCGAATCTTTCTCCATCATCATCTTGCCCATAAACACTACTTCTATTAAAATAGTGTTCATTATCAATGAAATAATACGTTACACCATTAACTTCTGTTTCAAATATTCCACAATACACATGTCTCCAACCTAAATCAATAAAAATATATTGTTTGTATTGAAGGTTATATTTTTCTCTATCAATTGTCGAATACAAAGGTAATACTACCCTTGCCTCTACGTTTTCATCTTGTAAAGCTTTTGGTAATGAACCTATAACATCACCTAACCCACCAACCTTGACAAAAGGTGCTGCCTCTGCTGCTACGAATAATACTTTCATTATTAATATCTCCTTATTCGTTATTATATTTTTTTACTAAATTCTTACTAAAAATTTAGAGTTAAAGTAATTGAAATTATCACTTCTCTTATTATACTTCATTTTAACAATAAACTCGAAGATTTATAAGTTCCCTATTACTTTAACTCTAATTATTTTATTCAACTACTTTATTTTTTTCTACGATAACTTGACAATTTTCTGAACCTTTTAATTCAACTTTTTCTGATATTACTGCTGCTTTATCAGAAATAACATAATCTATATATGCTGCTTTTTTAATTACAGTATTTGGCATTATAATTGAATTTTTTACAACTGCCCCTTCTTCAATAACAACATCCCTAAATAAGATACTGTTCTCAACAATACCGTTAATTTCACAGCCATCTCCTAGTATTGAATTTTTTACAATCGCATTTTCTCCATAAGTTGTTGGTACACTATCTTGAACCCTTGTAAGTATATCTGTTCCAGATAAGAATACTTCTTTTAATATATCTGGATTTAATAAATCTCTATTAAAATTAAAGTACTCTTGAGCGCTATTTATAGTTCTAGTATAATTTCTAATTTCATAAGCAAAAACATTTAACCCTTGCAAGTGTTTAGAAACAAAATCTTTCAGTATATCTTCCCAACCTAATGTAATTCCTTTTTTTACAATATCTTTAAATAATTCTTTAGACATAATATAAACTTTAACTTGCGTTGCACATACTTCATTATATCCCTGAGAATGATACATTGTGTCATATACTTTTCCATTTTCATCAAAAATAATTTGTGACTCGCGAACCTGTGGTTTTCTATATGTATAAGCTAATGTTATATCTGCGTGAGTTTCTTTATGATATCGTAAAATATCTTTAAAATCAACATTCCCTACGATGTTTCCATCAGTTAATATACAATATTCTTCTAAAAGACCATCTGCATATAGTAATGCATCTTCCAAAGCCTCGATCTTATTGTGATTTACTCTATTAGAAAGGTGATTTGACATTGGTGTAATAAACTTTAACCCACTATTTTTTCTATTTAAATCCCAGTCTTTCCCCCAACTTAAGTGATCCATCAATGACTTATAATGATGATTAGTAACAACTGCAATATTAGATACTTCCGCTTTAACTAATGATGATAGCATAAAATCAACCATTCTATATCGTGATGCAACTGATAAAGATGCTAATGTTCTATGTCTTGCTAACCCTTGTAAGTCATCATTTCTATAATTATCTGCAAATAATACACAAAAAGCATTTACCATATTATTTCCCCTCCACTTTTATATTTTCGCTAACAATCTCATCTTTTCCAACAACTGTGATTTGTTCTTTCCCTAGGGTAACTTCTTTATTACCTACCTCTACATTTTCTTTTATAATAGCGCCTTCCGCTATAATAGAGTTATAAACTTTTGCACCTTTTTTAATCACAGCATTTTGCATTATTATGCTTCCTACTACTTCAGAACCATCTTCTACTACAACTCCTGAAGAAATTACAGAATCTAGCACTGTTCCTGAAACAGTTGTTCCATCTGAAATCATTGAACGTTTAACATTGGCATTTTCACTTAAGTACTGTGGCATAATTCCAGTATGACGATAGTAAATTCTCCATAATTTATCATCAATATTAAAGCTTTCTTTTGTTTTAATTAAGTCCATATTTGCTTCCCATAGACTTTCAATAGTACCAACGTCTTTCCAATATCCATAGAATGGATATGCATAAATATTTTTATTTTCATTTAGCATCATTGGAATAATATTTTTACCAAAATCTTTTTCACTCAATTCATTTTCTTCATCCCTAATTAAATATTCTTTAAGTTGTTTCCAACTAAAGATATAAATTCCCATTGATGCTTTAGTAGAGATTGGATTTTCCGGTTTTTCTAAAAATTCCGTAACTTTTAAATTATCATCAGTATTTAAAATTCCAAAACGACTTGCTTCTTCAATCGGAACATTAATGTGTGCAATAGTTAAATCTGCACCTTTTTCCTTATGGAAATTTAGCATTTCTTTATAATTCATTTTGTAAATATGGTCACCTGATAATATAAGTACATATTCAGGATCATATTGTTCAATATACTTAATATTTTGGTAGATAGCATTAGCTGTACCTTTATACCATTCACCCGTTTTTCCTGCTGTATAAGGAGGTAGTATTGATAATCCACCATCCATTCTATCTAAGTCCCAAGGCGAACCATTTCCCATATATGAGTTTAACTCTAAAGGCATAAACTGAGTTAGAACACCTACAGTCGAAATTCCTGAATTTGAGCAGTTTGAAAGAGGAAAATCAATAATTCTATACTTTCCTCCAAATGGAACTGCTGGTTTTGCCATATCCTTTGTTAAAACTTGAAGTCTTGTTCCTTGACCTCCTGCCAATAACATAGCTACGATTTCTTTTTTACGTCCCATAAATTAGGCCCCCCACTCTATAATTTTTTATTTTTTTTCGATATACATAGTCGAAAATGCTGGTATATTAACATTCAATGTATATTCAAAGTCTTTAGTTTTCTTATTAATTGTTTTTAAGTTTCTATTTTGTAATGCACTACCATCAAATTTTTTCGCATCTGAGTTTAATGCTATTTTGTAATTACCCCAAGTGTTTACTCCTATTGGATAAGAATGTAAACTTTGACCTGAGAAATTACTAATTACTAAAACTTCTTTCCCTTTGTTATCAATTCTAGAAAATACAAATATATTATTAACATTATCATCTACCACATGCCATCTGAATCCATGCCAGTTACAATCATTTTCCCAAAATGCTGCAGTATTCTTATAATATTTATTTAATTCTTTCACATAACGGTGTGTAGATCCATGTTTAGGATATTGTAACAAGAACCAATCTAATTGTCGTTCTTCATCCCATTCAATAAACTGAGCTATATCAATTCCCATAAATGCCAGTTTTTTCCCAGGATGAGCATACATATAACCTAAAAATGCTTTTAAGCTTGAGAATTTATCTTCGTACGCTACTGGGTTTTTATCAATTAAAGATTTTTTACCATGAACTACTTCATCATGAGAAATTGGTAAAATATAGTTTTCTGAAAAAGCATACATCATA
>ERZ772927.639-NODE-639-length-13160-cov-3.48974_pt1 | contig 13160 bp, 10 predicted proteins | sample MGYA00512115_ERZ772927 | MGnify/ENA primary metagenome ERZ772927 (study PRJEB29015, sample SAMEA2737924) | human oral metagenome | biome: human oral; feature: human-associated habitat; material: dental | place: China | collected 2013 ... | reverse complement strand
TGACCTCGTTGACCGACGTGCAGATCGACTTGGGGAAGCCCATGTAGCCCAGGCAGGAGGGGTAGGCGCCGTGGTCGCACATGTACTCGTGGGCGATCCGGTCGAGCTCGTCGGTGGTGACCCCGGGGGCGATGGCCCCGGCGGCCTCGGCCAGGGCGCGGGCCGCGACGCGCCCCGCGCGCCGGATCCGCTCGACCGTCTCCGCGTCCTTGACGTCGGAGGCGGTCACGTGCTCGGGCCCGCGGTGGAACATGTACTCGGGCCGGGCGATGGAGCGGGGGACGTGCCTCGGGGCGGACAGGGTGCCGGGGACGAGGGTGCCGCGCGGGGCGCGGTCGGCCAGCTCGTCGGGGTGGGGGCGGGTGCCGTGGGTCATGGGCCCAGCATAGGAGCACCCTCGCCCGTGTCACGGGGCCCGCGGTGACATGAGGGCCGGCGGGCGGTGCGCCCGCCGAGCACCCCCGCCCGTGTCGGGGCCCGCGGGTCGCGCCCGGGAGCGTGGGGCCCTGGCCGTCGGACCGCCCCGGGGCCAGGGGCGCGGCCGGGCCGTAGAATGACCTAATGGCCACCCTCCACCTCGTCCGCCACGGTCGTACCGTCCTCAATGAGCAGCACCGCACGCAGGGCCGTGCGGACTCGCCCCTGACCCCCCAGGGGCGTCAGGGGGCCCTGGCGGTGGGGGCCTACCTGCGCGAGGTGCCCTTCGTGCACGCCTACACCAGTCCCCAGGGGCGGGTCCTGGAGACCACGGACCTGCTCCTGGCCGGGCGCGAGGACGTCCCCCGCACCGTGCTGTCGGGGCTGCGGGAGTACGACTACGGCGTCTACGAGGCGGGGCCGGACGAGGTCATGCTCGCCGCCCTGCCCGCGCGCACGCACCTGCCAGCGGTCCTGGCCGGACGGGACCCGGGCGCCCCCGGCGGCATCAGCGCGCGCGACTACCTGGCCCGCACCGACGCCGCCCTGGCTCGGATCGTGGCCGACCTGCGCCGGTGGGGCGCGGGGCCGGGCCCCACGTCCTGGTCGTCTCCCACGGCATGACGCTCACGAGCCTGGTGGCCCGCTGGGTCGGCGCCCAGGTCCTGGGCAGGGAGCCCATGGCCAACTGCTCGGTGACCACCCTCGAGGTGGACCCGGCCGACCCGGCCCGCCCCAGGCTCCTGGCCTGGGCGGCCGACCCGGCCGGGCAGGGGGTCACCTTCCCGTCCGTGGACCTCGCCCACGCCTTCGACGGCGTCGTCCCGGTCCCGGTGGACCTCACCCACCCCGAGGGACTCACCCGCCCCCAGGGCGAGGCGGGTGCCTCCTGAGCCCGGGCGCCCGGGGCTGGGCCCACGAGCTGCACCCGGATGCTGCGGGAGAGGTACCTGAGCCCGGGCGCCCGGGGCCGGGCCGGCCTTCCCCGCCGCCTCTGACGCGCAGGCCCCCGGGGCCGGGCCCAGGACGCCCAGGGGGCGTCAGGAGGCGAACCAGTGCTCTGGGGCGGGGAAGGAGCCAGCGCGCACGGCCTGCCCGTAGTCGGCGGCGGCCTGGGCCAGGGCGGCCCCGACCTGGCCGAACTTCCTGGCGAAACGCGGTGACCAGTCGGTCATGCCGGCCATGTCGGTCCACACCAGGACCTGCCCGTCGCAGCGGGCCCCGGCGCCGATGCCGATGGTGGGCACGCCCAGGGCCTCGGTGACGCGGGCGGCCAGCGGCTCGGGGACCATCTCCAGGACCACGCCCATGACGCCAGCCCGCTCAATGGCCAGGGCGTCGGCCACCAGCTCGTCGCCGGCCTCGCCGCGGCCCTGCACGCGGAAGCCGCCCAGGGCGTTGACGCTCTGGGGGGTGAAGCCCAGGTGGCCCATGACGGGGATCCCGGCCTGGGTCAGGGCCTGGATGGTGGCGGTGCGCGCCCGCCCGCCCTCGAGCTTGACGGCGTTGGCCCCCACCTTCACCAGGCGTACCGCGCTGGCCAGGGCCTGGGCGGGGCCCGCCTCGTAGGAGCCGAAGGGCAGGTCCGCCACCACCAGGGCGCGGGTGGTGGCCCGGGCCACGGAGCGGGTGGCGACCACCAGCTCGTCGAGCTCCACCGGCAGGGTGGAGTCGTAGCCGAGCACGACGTTGCCCATGGAGTCGCCGACGAGCAGCAGGTCCGTGCCCGCGGCGTCGAGGATCCGGGCGGTGGGGGCGTCGTAGGCGGTGAGCATGACGAGCTTGGTGCCTGCGGCCTTGGCCGCCGTGAGGTGGTGGACGCGCACGGGCCTGCCGCCGCCGACGACGGGCCCGTAGGGGGACTCGGGAGTAGCCATGGGCACAGCCTAGTTGTCCTAGGGTGGGGCCATGATCCTCGAGCGCACGACCGCCCCCGTCTTCGCCGCCAACTGCTACGTGCTGGCCCCCGCTCCCGGTGCGGCCGCGCTGGTGGTGGACCCGGGCGCCGGGGCGGCCCGGGGCGCCCTGGCCCTGCTGCGCTCCCACGGCCTGAGCCTGGGGGCGGTCCTGCTGACCCACGGCCACGCCGACCACGTGTGGGACACCAGCGCCCTGGTCGAGGGCGCCCGCGACCAGGGGCTCGTCCAGGAGGGCTGTCAGGTGCCGGTCTACGTCCCCGGGCCCGACCTCTACCGGCTTGACGACCCCGACGCCACCACCGGCATCCGCCTGGCCGAGGGCCTGACCTTCGCCGACCTGGCGGGCGGCCCCTGGGTGCGTCCGGAGGGGGTGCGCCCCTTCCCCGCCCGGGGCCTGTCCGAGGCGGTCGAGCTCGTCCCCGGCCTCGGGCTGCGGGGCGTGCCGGCCCCCGGGCACTCGGAGGGCTCCAGCCTGTTCCTGCTGGGCGCGTCCCTGGCCGACAACCCCCTGCTGTACGAGGCCGAGGTCCCCGCCCTGTGCGAGGCCGACCCCGCCCAGGCCGACGTGGAGCGCGACTACCTGCTGGCCCTGGACGGGGACGTCATCTTCAAGGGGTCGGTGGGGCGCACCGACCTGCCCGGCGGGGACCAGGTGCAGATGCTGGCCACCCTGCGGCTGCTGGCCTCGGTCCTGGACCCGGCCACGGTCCTGCTGCCCGGGCACGGGGCGGCCACGACCATGGCGCACGAGCACCGCGCCAATCCCTACCTGGCCGAGGCCAAGGTCCGCGGCGGGGACCTGCGGGCCTAGGGCGCCCCCGGCCCCGGGGTCGGTGAGGATCACACCACCTGCTCTCCTGGCCGACGGGCGGGGACGGGGGAGGGGACAGTAGACTCTGACGATCAGCACTCGGAGGGGAGTACTCCCACCAACAGCGGCGTCGTCACCACGGTGGAGCGTGCCGGTACCGTGCCACGGTCCGGACTCCCCCCGGCGTCGCGGGCCCGGCCCGGTATGGGTGGGGCGGGAGGAGACCTCCGGTACCCGACCCGTACCGGAGGAGCACACGTGCACGTCCACGCCCTGGGGTGGGCGGCCCTGGCCGCCGTCATCCTGACCATGATCACGATCGACGTCGTCGGCCACGTCAGGGTCCCCCACGTGCCCTCCATGCGGGAGGCCGCCTGGTGGTCGGTGGCCTACGTGGCCATGGCGGTGGTCTTCGGGGGCGTGGTGTGGGCGGTCTGGGGCCACCCCTACGGGAGCGCGTACTTCGCGGGCTACCTCACCGAGAAGGCCCTGAGCGTGGACAACCTCTTCGTGTTCGTCATTATGATGTCCACCTTCCGGGTGCCCCGCAGGTACCAGCAGGAGGTGCTCCTGGCGGGCGTCGTTATCGCCCTGGTGCTGCGCCTGCTCTTTATCCTGGCCGGGGCGGCCCTGGTGGAGAACTTCTCCTTCGTGTTCTACTTCTTCGGCGCCTGGCTGCTGTGGACGGCCCTGTCCCAGGCACGCGAGGGGGTGTCCGAGCCCGGGACCCGCGAGGAGGGGGAGTACGAGCCCAGCCGGCTGGTGCGGGCCCTGGCCCGGGTGGTGCCCATGACCGACGGCTACGTGGGCGGCAAGGTCCTGCACCGTCACGCCGGGCGCACCCTGGTGACCCCCATGCTGCTGGTCATTATCGCCATCGGCACCACCGACATTATGTTCGCCATGGACTCCATCCCCGCGATCTACTCCTGGACCACCGAGCCCTACCTGGTCTTCGCCGCCAACGCCTTCTCCCTGCTGGGCCTGCGCCAGCTCTACTTCCTCATTGACGGCCTGCTGGACCGCCTGGTCTACCTCCACTACGGGCTGGCCGTGATCCTGGGGTTCATCGGCCTGAAGCTGGTCAACCACGCCCTGCACACCAACGAGGTCCCCTTCGTCAACGGCGGCCGGCCCTGGCACGTGGTCCCCGAGCCGGGCATCGGGGCCTCGTTGTGCCTTATCGTTGTCACCATGCTGGTCACGGTGCTCGCCTCCCTGACGGTGGGTCGACGCCGGGCCCGCCGCGACGTCGACCAGGCGCCCCAGCCCGGTCCCGTCACCTCCACCCCGGCCTAGCCCCCGGCCCCGACCGTATCCCAACCAGGAGGCGCCCATGAGCCCTGACCCGACACCCTCGCCCACCCAGGCGGACGGGGGACCGGACCCCCACCCGGGGCAGGACGACCCCGTGCCCCGCCGCGGCCTGAGCGCCGCCCAGGTGGCCGACGCCGTCCGGGCCGGGCGGACCAACGCCTACCAGGAGCCCACCTCGCGCTCCGCGCGCGAGATCCTGCGCGCCAACGTCTTCACCGTCTTCAACGCCATCCTCGGCGCCGCCCTGGTGGTCATCCTGGCCGTGGGCAGCTGGCGTGACGCCCTGTTCGGCTTCGTGCTGCTGATCAACACGGCCACCGGCACGGTGGCCGAGATCCGGGCCAAGCGGGCCCTGGACAGCCTGTCGGTCCTGGCCGCCCCGCTCACCCAGGTCATCCGTGACGGGACGGAGACCTCGGTGGGCGTGGCCGAGGTCGTCCTGGGCGACCTCATCCGGGTCTCCAGCGGCGACCAGGTGCCCGCCGACGGCGTGGTGGTCGAGCAGCAGGGCGTGGAGATCGACGAGTCCATCCTCACCGGGGAGTCGGCCACCGTCCGCAAGGAGCCGGGCGACCGGGTCATGTCGGGCACCACGGTGACCGCCGGCACCGCCCTGGTCACCGTGGACGCGGTGGGCGCCGACGCCTACGCCCACCGCCTGGCGGCCGAGGCCCGCCGCTACAGCGTGGTCACCTCCGAGCTCCAGGCGGGCACCAACCGGGTCCTGACCTGGATCAGCTGGGTGATCGTCCCCATGACCCTGCTGCTGCTGTGGTCCCAGATGCGCGTGGCCGGGGGCTGGTCGGCCGCCTGGGCGAACGGCGGCTGGCGGCACGCCGTCGTCCTGGCCGTGGCCGGGGTGGTCGGCATGGTCCCCCAGGGCCTGGTGCTCCTGACCAGCGTCAACTTCGCCGCAGCCAGCCTGTCCCTGGCCCGCCAGCACGTCCTGGTCCAGGAGCTGCCCGCCGTGGAGGTCCTGGCCCGGGTGGACACCCTGTGCCTGGACAAGACCGGCACCCTGACCTCCGGGGGGGTCGAGCTCCAGCAGATCCTGGGCCTGGACGACCACGGCCACCTCGTCGGTCCCGCGGGCCCGCAGGACCCCTCGGCGGACGGGCAGGACGGCTCCCACGGGCGCGCCCTGGCGGCCCTGGCCGCCATGGTGGGAGGCGAGGAGGCCAACGCGACCGCCCGGGCCATGGCCGCCGGGCTGAGCGGGGTCACCCCCGCCCAGGGGGCCGGGCAGGTCCCCTTCTCCAGCGCCCGCAAGTGGTCCGCCCTGGCCGTGGAGGAGCCCTCGGGGCGGGCCCACTACGTCCTGGGGGCCCCCGAGATCGTCCTGGCCCCGGCCCTGGCCGCCGGTGACGACGCCGCCCGGGCGACCCTGGAGAAGGTCTCCGACCTGGCCGGTGCCGGCCAGCGGGTCCTGTGCCTGGCCCGCTCCACCGGCCTGTGGTACCTGCCCAGGGAGGGCGAGCCCAGCCTGCCCGAGGGCCTGCACGCCGTCGTCCTGGCCGTCCTGGCCGAGGAGGTCCGCCCTGACGCCGCCCGGACCCTGGGCTACTTCGCCGAGCAGGGCGTGACCGTCAAGATCATTAGCGGGGACAACCCCACCACGGTGGCGGCGATCGCCCGCGGCGTGGGGGGCAGGCCGAGGGCGTGGACGCCCGGACCCTGCCCGACGCCCAGGAGGAGGAGGGGCGGGCCCTGGCCGACGCCCTGGAGACCGGTGCCGTGTTCGGCCGGGTCACCCCCGAGCAGAAGCGCGACTTCGTGCGCGCCCTGCGCTCGCGCGGGCACGTGGTGGCCATGACCGGCGACGGCGTCAACGACGCCCTGGCCCTCAAGGACGCCGACCTGGGGATCGCCATGGGCAACGCCGCCCCCGCCACCAAGGCCGTGGCCCGCCTGGTGCTCCTGGACGGGCGCTTCGCCTCCCTGCCCGGGGTGGTGGCCGAGGGGCGGCGGGTCATTGCCAATATGGAGCGCGTGGCCTCCCTGTTCCTGGCCAAGACCACCTACGCGGCCCTCATTGCCGTGGTGGTGGCCCTGGCCGGGATCTCCTACCCCTACCTGCCCCGCCAGCTGACCATCGTCTCCTCCCTGACCATCGGTATCCCTGCCACGGTCATCGCCCTGGCGCCCACCCACCAGCGCTACCGGCCGGGCTTCCTGGGGCGCGTGCTGCGCCTGGCCGTCCCGGCCGGCCTGGTGATCGGGGCCGGGGTCCTGGTCACCCGCACCTGGCTGTCCCTGGCCGGCGCCGCCTCGGGCCAGGTGACCACCGGGGCCACCCTGGTCCTGGTGCTCGGCGGGCTGTGGCTGCTGTCCGGCACGGCCCGGCCCTGGGTGTGGTGGCGGGTGGTCCTGGTGGTGCTCATGGCCGCCGCCGCCCTGATGACGGTGTTCCTGGAGGGGCTGCGCAGCTTCTTCGACCTGGCCTGGCCCGCCCCGCTGACCTGGGTGGTCCTGGGGACGGTCGGGGCGGGCGTGTGCCTGGGCGTGGAGCTGGTGGCCTGGTGGGCCTCCCGGGCCGCCCGCCGTACCCGCCCCTAGCCGCTGGCGTCGCACCGCGCCCGGTGCCCCTGAGGTGCCTTAAGGCGCCCTCAGGCGCACCCGCCGGGCGGTGCCGCGGGGTGGTGCCGCCGGGTGGTGGCCGGTGCCCCGACCCGGTGCCGGTGCCGGTGCCGGTCGGCGTCGGACACCGGGCCGCCTGCCCACGGGGCGGTCCACGAGGTGGTCTGGCCAGGTCGCAGGGGGCCGCGGCCTGTACGCTGGGTGGGCTGTGCCCCCCGACGTCAGGAGAAGTCCGTGGTCCTTCACTGGTGGTCCGTCCTGCCCTTCGCGGTCATGCTGGCCTCGATCGCGGTCCTGCCCCTGGTGCCCGCCACCGCCCACTGGTGGGAGAGGCGCTCCAGCCAGATGACGGTGTCCCTGCTCCTGGGCGTGCCCGTGGCCGCCTGGGTGTGGGTGGCCCTGGGCTGGCAGGAGGTGCTCGCCTCGGTGGTGGAGTACACGCAGTTCATCTGCCTGCTGCTGGCCCTGTTCGTGGTCTCCGGGGGCATCTACCTCAAGGGCGACATTGAGGCCACGCCCCGCAACAACACGGTCTTCCTGGCCGTGGGGGCCCTGCTGGCGTCCTTCGTGGGCACCACCGGGGCGGCCATGCTGCTCGTCCGCCCGCTGCTGGCCACCAACCGCGAGCGCCGCTACCGGGTCCACACCGTCATCTTCACCATCCTGGTGGTGGCCAACTGCGGCGGCCTGCTCACCCCGCTGGGCGACCCGCCGCTGTTCCTGGGGTTCCTGCGGGGCGTGCCCTTCACCTGGACCCTGGGCCTGGCCCCGGAGTGGCTCTTCGTCAACACCATGCTGCTGGTGGCCTACTACTCGCTGGACTGCTTCTACTACTCCAAGGAGCCTGCCAGCGCCGTCAGGCAGGACCGGGCCCAGATCGAGCCCCTGGGCCTGCGGGGCGCGGGCAACTTGGTGTGGTTCGCGGTCATCGTCCTGGCCGTGGCCCTGGCTCCCTCCGTGGACGTGGAGGCCATTGAGGCCGGCCGTGCCACCCTGGTCAGCTGGCTGCCGGTGCGTGAGGTCGTCATGCTCACCGCCGCCGGGCTCTCCTACCGCCTGGGGGACCGGCGGGCCCGGTTTGAGGACAACCAGTTCCAGTGGGGGCCGATCGCCGAGGTCGCCACCCTGTTCGTGGGGATCTTCCTGACCATGATCCCGGCCCTGGCCTACCTGGACGAGGTGGCCCCCCACCTGCCCATGAACGAGGTGACCTTCTTCGTCTTCACCGGGGGGCTGTCCTCCGTGCTGGACAACGCCCCCACCTACGCGACCTTCTTCGAGGTGGCCCGTCACGTGGCCGGCCCCGGGGGGGCCGTGGTGGCGGGGGTCCCCGAGGTCTTCCTGGTGCCCATCTCCCTGGGGGCGGTGCTGTGCGGCGCCATCACCTACATCGGTAACGGCCCCAACTTCATGGTCAAGTCCGTGGCGGAGGCCGACGGGGTGGTCATGCCCGGCTTCGGCGCCTACGTGGGGCAGACCTTCCTGCACCTGGTCCCGGTCCTGGCCGCCATGGTCCTGATCTTTGTCGCCGACGGCCTGGTCACCACGGCTGTCGGCGTGGGCCTGGCGGCGGCGCTGCTGGCCAAGGACGCCGTCCTGGTCCTGCGCAGCAGGCGCCTGGCCCTGGCGGACTGACGCCCCGGGGACGTGCCCTGGCCGGTGACGTGCCCTGGTCATTGGCGACGTACTTTAGTTGCCGGCGACGTACCCTGGAAGCCTTCTAAGGTACGTCCCTGATAGCTATCGTACGCCCTCGGTGACTAGGGTACGTCCCCGGCAATGACGGGGGCGGTGACGAAGTCAATGAGCTCCTCCACGCGCCCCAGCAGGGCGGGCTCCAGGTCCTTGTAGCTGCGCACGCTGCCCAGGATGCGCTGCCAGCCGCGGGCGACGTCGGCCTGGGTGGCGTGGGGCCACCCCAGGGCCTGGAGGGTGCCGTGCTTGACGTCGGTGCCCCGGGGCACCTCCGGCCAGCGGCGCAGCCCCACCCGCTCGGGCCGCACGGCCTGCCACACGTCCACGTAGGGGTGGCCCAGGACCAGGACGTCGTCCCCGCCGGGCAGGGAGCGCACCCTCTGGGCGATCCGGGACTCCTTGGAGCCCGCCACCAGGTGGTCCACCAGGACGCCGGCACGCCGGGCGGGGCCGGGGCCGAAGTCGGATATGACCCGCTCCAGGTTGTCCACGCCGTCGAGCATGAGGACGACCACCCCCTCGTGGCGCAGGTCGTCGCCCCAGACCTTCTCCACGAGCTCTGCGTCGTGCCTGCCCTCGACCCAGATCCGTGAGGCCCGGGCCACCCTGGCGCGCTCACCGGCCACGGCGTAGGAGCCCGAGGCGGTCAGGGCGCGGCCCGCGGCGCTGACCGGACCGGTGGGGCGGACGCGCCCAGGCGGCGGGGCCAGGACGACGGGCCGCCCCTCCAGCCAGAAGCCGGGGCCCAGGGGGAAGCCGCGCCGCAGCCCGTGGCGGTCCTCCAGGACCACCAGGTGGGTGCCCCCCGACTTCTCCACGGCCACGACCGCCCCCACGAACCCGGTCTGACGGTCCTCCAGGACCATGCCGGGCTCCGCGGCCACCTCCACGGAGCGGGGCCGGGTCGCGGCGGGGCCCACGCGGTGGGGGTCGGTTGCCAGGACGTCGGAGCCGTAGCGGTCGGCGGCCCCGGGGCCACGCGGCGGGGCGGGGTCCTGTCCATGGCCGCGAAGGTCCTGTGACCGTGCCCCGGGGCCACGCGGCGGGGCGGGGTCGCGGCGGGGACGGGCGGGCGTAGCGGTAGCGGCCTGCTGGCGCAGGGCGGCACGGCGGGCCGCGGTCGATCCGGGTACGGGCCGGTAGGGGTTCACGACGGGCACGGTAGGCGAAGGTCACGGGCGCACCCCTGGGGGCGCGCCGGACCCGGGCGTAGGATGGCACTCACGGACACCGAGTGCTAAGGGGGCGGGACGCCCCGGCGGGAAGGAGGAGCAGTGCCCAGTGAGCGCAGGCTGCAGGTCCTCTCCGCCATCGTGACCGACTACGTGCGCACCCGCGAGCCGGTGGGCTCCCGGGCCCTGACCGAGCGCTACCGGCTCGGCGTCTCCCCGGCGACCATCCGCAACGACATGGCCGCCCTGGAGGACGAGGGCTACATCTACCAGCCCCACACCAGCGCCGGGCGGGTCCCTACCCAGAAGGGGTACCGGCTCTTCGTGGACGAGGTCGCCCGCGTCAAGCCCCTGTCGGCCCCCGAGCGCGAGGCCATGACCGCCCTGCTGGCGGGGGCGGTGGACCTGGACCAGGTGGTGGTGCGCACCGTGCGCGTCCTGGCCCAGCTCACCGGCCAGCTCGCCGTGGTGGAGTACCCCAGCCTGCGCCGCACCGCCCTGCGGCACCTGGAGCTGGTGGCCCTGGGGCCCACGCGCCTGCTCATGGTCATTGTCACCGACACCGGGCGGGTGGAGCAGCGTACCGTGACCCTGGCCGGGTCCGGGCCCCAGGTGGTGGGTGCCCTCGACCCCCTGGTCCTGGAGCGGCTGCGGCTGCGGCTCAACGCCGCCCTGGTGGGGCGCCGCGCCCAGGAGGTGGTGCCGGTCCTGACCCACCTGGCCGAGCAGGCCCCTGACGACGAGCGCGCCCTGCTGGCGGCGGTCATAGGCGAGCTGGTGGCCGCGCTGCGCCCCGACGCCGAGGAGCGCCTGGCCGTGGCCGGCACCGCCAACCTGGCCCGCTCCACCCCCGACTTCTCCTCCCTGGGGCCCCTGCTGGACGCCATCGAGGAGCAGGTGGTCCTGCTGCGCCTGCTGAGCCCCGAGACCGACGACGTCCCCGCCGGTGACGGGGACCCCACGGGCATGCGGGTGAGCATCGGCAGCGAGAACCACGACGACGTCCTGGCCGAGGCCTCCGTGGTCACCGCCGGCTACGGCGTCGGCCAGGGCCAGGTCCTGGCCCGCCTGGGGGTCATTGGTCCCACCCGTATGGACTACCCCGCCACCATGACCGTGGTGCGGGCCGTGGCCCGCTACCTCTCCCGGTTCATGGCCGGGCCCGCGGGGTAGGGCGCCACACCCACCCCGCACCACCGGGCGGACGCGACGCCGTCGGCCCTCCCAACCACAACGCGCCCAGCGTGAGAAGGACAACAGTGAGCGACTACTACGAGGTCCTCGGCGTCACCCGACAGGCCGACGCCGAGGAGATCAAGAGGGCCTACCGACGCAAGGCCCGCCAGCTCCACCCCGACGTCGCCGGCCCGGGCCACGAGGAGGAGTTCAAGGAGGTCACGGTCGCCTACGAGGTGCTCTCCGACCCCGAGAAGCGTCAGGTCTACGACCTGGGCGGCCAGGACGCCCTGCGCGGGGGCCCGGGGTTCACCGGCGACTTCGGCACGTTCTCGGACATCTTCACCTCCTTCTTCGGCGGCTCCATGACCCAGCGCGGCCCCGCCTCCCGGGCCCGCCGCGGCCAGGACGCCCTGGTGGCCGTGGAGGTGGACCTGGCCGACGTGGCCTTCGGCGCCACCCGTACCGTGGAGGTGGACACCTACGTGGCCTGCGGACGCTGCCACGGCGCCTGCGCCGAGCCGGGCACCGAGCCGGTGACCTGCTCGACGTGCAATGGCAGCGGCTCCGTGCAGCGCATGGCCCGCTCCTTCCTGGGCAACGTCATGACCAGCTCACCCTGCCCCGACTGCCGGGGCTACGGCACCGTCATCGTCACCCCCTGCAAGGAGTGCTCCGGGCAGGGGCGGGTGGTGGCCCACCAGGACATCGAGGCCACCATCCCCGCGGGCGTGACCACCGGCACCCGTATCCGCATGCCCGGCCGGGGCGAGGCCGGGCCCGCCGGGGGGCCCGCCGGGGACCTCTACCTGGAGGTGGTCGAGAAGCGCCACGACTTCCTGGAGCGTCAGGGTGACGACCTCCACACCGAGCTGCGCGTGCCCATGACGGCCGCCGCCCTGGGAGCGACGTTCTCCATCGACACCCTGGACGGGACGCGCCAGGTCTCCGTCAAGGCCGGCACCCAGGGCGGGGACGAGGTGGTCCTCAGCGGCCTGGGCGTGGGCCGCCTGCGCCGTCACGGCCGCGGCGACCTCCACGTGAGCATCGTGGTGGAGACCCCCACCCACCTGGACGAGCGCCAGAGGACGCTCCTGCGCGAGCTCGCCGCCCTGCGCGGGGAGGACAGCTACCCGCCGGCCCGCGACGAGGGCCTGCGCGGGAAGATCAAGGACAAGCTCGCCGGACGCTAGCCGGCCCCCAGGAGCGCCTGCGTGCCCGGTCAGCGGGAGCCGGCCGGACGCGGCCCGAAGACCGCCTGGCCCACGCGCACACAGGTCGAGCCCTCCTCGACGGCGAGCTCGAGGTCCCCGCTCATGCCCATGGACAGCTCGCCGTCACCGACCGTGCCGTCCTGGAGCCCGGCGTCGCGCAGGGCGCGCACGGTCCGGAAGCACTCGCGGACGCGCGCCTGACCGGCGCGGGCGGCCAGCGTCATGAGGCCGCGCACCCGCAGCGAGGAGAAGACGGGCAGGGCCGCCAGGAAGGCGGGCACCTCAGCGGGCTCGAGGCCGAACTTGGAGGCCTCGCCCGAGGAGTTGACCTGCACGTAGACGTCCAGGCCCCGCCCCGCCGCCTGGAGGCGACGGTCCAGGGCCTGGGCCACGCGCAGGGAGTCCAGGGCCTGGAACTCGTCGGCGAAGGCCGCCACGTCCCCGGCCTTGTTGGTCTGCAGGTGGCCGATGAGCACCCAGCGGATGCCCAGGTCCGCCAGTGCCCGGGCCTTGCGCCTGGCCTCCTGGACCTTGTTCTCACCCATCTGGGTGACGCCGGCGGCGTGGGCGAGCCGCAGCCGCTCCTCGGGCACGGTCTTGGACACCGGCAGCAGGCGGATCCCGGCGACGTCGCGCCCGGCGCGCTCTGCGGCCCCGGCGATCCGGGCTCGTACGGCCGCCAGGTTGCGGCGGAGGTCCTCCACGGTGGCGGGTACGGGCTGGGACACGGGGGAGGGGGCCCGGTCCGGGAGCTGCGGCTCGGTCATGCGCGTGACGCTAGCACCGGTCGCCGGCGCGGGCTACCGGTTCCCCCGGGTCCCGCGGCCTCCTGCTGGAGGGCACGCCGTTATCCGCAGGGCCG
>ERZ772927.637-NODE-637-length-13178-cov-4.35632_pt1 | contig 13178 bp, 10 predicted proteins | sample MGYA00512115_ERZ772927 | MGnify/ENA primary metagenome ERZ772927 (study PRJEB29015, sample SAMEA2737924) | human oral metagenome | biome: human oral; feature: human-associated habitat; material: dental | place: China | collected 2013 ... | reverse complement strand
GTCCACGGCGGCGTCGGCCTCCTGCCGGGCCCTGGCGGCCTGCGCGACCTCCATGCCGTCGGCGTCGTGGCGCGCCCGGGCCAGGCGCTCGGTGACGGACTCAAGCTGCCCGCGGGCGGCGGTGAGCGCCCTGTCGGCCTGGCCCTGGAGGGCCTCGGCCTGCTCCACCTGCGCCCGGCTGGCGCCCGGGGCGTCCCCGGAGGCGGGGAGGGGGTGCTCCCGGGAGCCGCACACCGGGCAGGGCTCGCCGCTCCTCAGCTCACCGGCCAGGGCCCCGGCGGTGGAGGAGATCCACCTCAGGCGGGTGTCCAGGACGTCCTCGGCCGCCTCCTGGGCCGCCTGCGCGGCCCGGGCGCACTCCTGGCGGCAGCGCTCCTGCTGGTGCGTCAGCTCCTGGACGCTGAGCGCCGCCCGGTGCCGCTCGTGGGCCCGGGTGCGGCGGTCCTCCAGGCCCTCACGCTGACCGCCCAGGCGGGCCTCCTCCAGGCGCCGGGACAGGTCGGCCCGCTGGGCGGTGCGCTGGTCGAGGTCCGTCAGACGTCGCGATATCAGCCTCTCGGCGTCCGCCAGCTCCTGGCCGCGCCGGTCCAGCGCCCGGGACCGTTCCGGCAGAGCCGCCTCCAGCTCCATGAGGCCCTCCAGCTGGCCGTGCTCACGACGGCAGCGGTGCGCCAGGGCGTCGAGCTGCGCGGTACCGGGTGTGCCAGCTGGTGCGGTGCCGGGTGTGTCGGTCGGTGCGGTACCGGGTGTGCCGGCTGGTGCGGCCTGCTGGGGCCCCGGGCCCGGGAGGCGGTCGGGCAGGGGGGCCGCGGCGTGGTCGCCCGCACCTGCCCCGGCCAGGTCCTCCAGCACCCGCCGGGCCCGGTCGTGCACGGGCCCGACCAGGGCGCTCACGGCCTGACGGATACTGTCCTCCGGCCCATCGGGTGCCCCCTCGGGCTTGCCGGACTCGGCCCTCTCGGGTCCGTCTGACTCGGCCCCCTCAGGCTTGCCCGGCCCGGTTCCTTCGGGTCCGTCTGACTCGGCCCCCTCGGGCCTGCCGGACTCGGTTCCCTTGGGTCCGTCTGGCCCGGTTCCCTCAGGCCGCCCGCGGGTGGGTGCGGCTATACCGGCCAGCGCCGCCACGGCCTGCTCGGCCCGGGCCCGGGCGGCGCGCTCGGCCCGCACCAGGGGTCTGACGCGCTCGGCCCGCTCCGCGGCCCGCAGTCGCTCGGCGTCCCGGGCGTCCTGGTCGGCCCGCTCCTCCAGGCACCGCCACTCCTCCACCAGGGCCCGACGCCGTTCCAGACGGTCGTGGACCTCGCGCGCCCGCTCGTGGTCCTCCCGGGCCCGCTCCAGGGCGTCGGCGGCCTGGAGCGCCAGGGCCTGGCAGCACCGCAGGGCCTGCTCGGACTCCTCGCGGGCCCGGGCGGTGGCGCGGCCGAGCGCCTCCAGGTCGGGGACGGGGTGCTCCAGGGCGGCCATGAGCTCGGTGTCCAGGCGCCGGGGCCCCTGGCCGTCCACCCCCTGGCCCTCCACCCCCCGGTCCCTGGTCTCCTGGCCCTCCGTCCCCTGGTCCTCCGCCCCCTGGTCGGCCAGGCGAGGGTGCCTGACCAGGACGCCCACCTGGGCGCGCAGATCCGTCGCGGCCTGGTCCACCTGCCTGGTCCTGGCCCGGGAGGCCTGGATGAGGCAGTCCTGGATGGCGTCGTATATCCCGGTGCCGAACACGTCCCTGAGCAGGCCCTGGCGCTGGGAGGACTCGGCCCGCAGGAAGCGGGCGAACTTCCCCTGCGGCAGGACCACCGTCTGGGTGAACTGCTCCCGGCTCAGGCCCACCACGCGGGCGATCTGCGCGTCGGCCTCCCCCACCCGGGTCACCGGCTCGTCCAGCGGCTCCCCGCCCACCCGGGCCAGGTGCCACAGCCTGACCGTGGCGTTCTGGGTGGTGGTGCCCTGCCCGCGCCGCTTGGCCCGCTCGTAGGTGGGGGTGCGGCGCACCCGGTACACCCCCGCGCTGGTGGAGAACACCAGCTCGACGGCAGTGGGATCCTGCGGCCCGGCCAGGGTGGAGCGGATGCGCTCCCGGGAGGAGTCCGCCGGGTCCGCCACCTCCCCGTACAGGGCGAAGACGATGGCGTCGATAATCGTGGTCTTGCCCGACCCGGTGGGCCCGGTGAGCAGGAACCGGCCCGAGGCGCCCACGGCGTCGAAGTCAATGCGCTCCTTGCCGGCATAGGGGCCGACGCCGGTCATGGTCAGGTGGTGGATCCTCATCTCCCGCTCCGCTGTGCCGCCAGGGCGGACTCGTAGGCCTGACGCAGGACGGCGCGCTCGGCGTCACCGGGCGGGTGGGCCCCGACGTCGTCCAGGAAGTCCTCGGCGATCCGCAGCGGGTCCGCCGCCGCGGTGACCGCCACCTGCCGTCCGGGTCGGCAGGGTGCCTGGTGGTGGAAGGCCAGCAGCCCCGGGAAGCGGTCCTTGAGGACGGCCAGCGCCCCCGGCGGACGCCGGCCGTGCAGGACGACGCGCACCCAGGCGTCCCGGGCGTCGTCGAAGGCGCCGGAGAGCAGCTCGGTCATGGTGCCCTCCACGGTACGCACCCGGTGGTGTACCGGCACCGCTATGCGCTCCAAGGACGTGACCCCGTCCGCGGACAGGTCCAGCAGGACCGAGGACTTGGGGCGGGCGTCCTCGGCCTCGTCAAAGGAGAAGGACAGCGGGGAGCCGCAGTAGACCAGGCGCGGCCCGCCCACACCCCCCGGGGCACCTGGGCCTCCGCCCCCCGGGGCACCGGTACCGGTGCGTTGGTCCTGCCCTCCGTGCTCGCCTTCGCGGTGGGGGCCTACCTCCTGGGGGCGGTGGAGGTGGCCGAGGGCCACGTAGTCCAGGCCGCCGCACTGGGACGCCAGCGGTGAGCCGCCCATGGTGGTGAAGATCTCTGAGGGGACGCAGTCCACGCCGCCCACGCGGATGTCGCGCTCGGACTCGCTCGCCCTGCCGCCCACCACGAAGGCGTGCGCCATGAGCAGGCTGGGCAGGCGCCGGCTGCGCCCGCGGCGCACCCGCCGCAGGTCGGCTGCCACCAGGCGCAGGGCGGCCGAGACGACCGCCTCGTGGGAGCGGGGCAGCAGGGGTGCGCGCGGTGCGGCCTCGGCCCCTCCGCCCGCCCGACTCCCACCGGTGGCGGCCGGGTGGCCCTGCTCCCCGGGCGCGTCCTGGTCGGCGCCCCGGCCGGCGGGCACCACCTCGCCCAGGCGCTCTTGGAGCAGCGGCGGCAGGATCTCCCGGGCGGCGTCGGGGTCCAGGTAGGGCAGGGCGTGCACGACGGCGGCCTCACGCCCCTGGGAGTCGGGCAGGATAATGCCCCGGTCCAGCCCCGCGGTGCGGGCGCGGATGACCAGGCCCTCGCGCATGAGGTCCGCCGCGAACCCCAGGCGGCGGGCGGAGTCATGGTTGCCGGGGGTCAGGACCACCCGGGTGCGCTCGCTCAGGCGCCGTAGCGTCTCGTCCAGCAGGGCCACGGCGTCGTTGGGCGGGATCGCCCGGTCGTAGACGTCCCCGCACACCAGGACCGCGTCCACCGACTCCGTGTCCACCAGGTGGTCGGCGAAGGCCGCGTGGTCCTCGCCCAGGAGGCGCCCGTGGAAGGTACGTCCCAGGTGCCAGTCGGAGGTGTGCAGGATCCTCATGGTCCCAACCCTTTCACGGTGCCCCGGCCCGACGGCGCCCCGACACCGCCCCGCCCCTGCGGTGCCTCGCGACACCGCCCCGCCCCTGCGGTGCCTCGCGACACCGCCCCGGCCCGAGCCGGCGTCGGGGCGCTTGCCGGTGCCGGGGCGTCCACCGGCTCAGGCCGGGTCCAGGCCCCCCAGGACCAGGCCCACAATGACCATGCCCAGGGCGACGCGGTAGACCAGGAACCCGGTGAACTTGTTGGAGGACACGAAGCGCAGCAGCCAGGCGATGGTCGCGTAGGCCACCACGCCGGAGACCACGGTGGCGACGCCCGTGGAGGCCCAGCCCGGCCCGGAGGCAATGTCCCCGGCCGCGGTGACGGCCTCCAGCAGACCCGCCGCCACCAGGGCGGGGATGCCCATAAAGAAGGACAGGCGGGTGGCCGTCACCCGGTCGAAGCCGCGCAGCAGGCCCGCGGAGATGGTGGCCCCCGAGCGGGAGATACCCGGCAGGACCGGGGAGAGGGCCTGGAAGGAGCCAATGACCAGGGCGTCCCTGATCCCTACCTGGCTCATGCCCTTGCCCAGGGAGGCGTGCGCGGCCCCGGGCGGGCCCCCGGAGTGCTGGTCCGCCCACCACATGACGGCGCTCCACAGCACCAGGGCCGCGGCAATGACCCACAGGGAGCGGGCCGTGACCTCGATAAAGTCCTTGAGCAGCAGGCCCACGACCGCGACCGGCACCGAGCCCAGGATAATGCCCCAGCCCAGCGTGTAGTCGGGGTCCTCACGTGCCTCGTGTCTGACCAGGCCCTTGAACCAGGCGGTGACGATGCGGACGATGTCACGCCAGAAGTAGACGATGGCCGCCAGGATCGCGCCGATCTGGATGACGGCCGTGAAGGCGGTCATACCCTTGTCGTCGATCTTGTAGCCCATTAGCTTCTCCACGATATTGAGGTGTCCCGTGGAGGAGACGGGCAGGAACTCGGTAATGCCCTCCACGATGCCGAGGACGACGGCGTGCAGCCAGTTCAATGGGACTCCCTGTGGTGTGGAACGTGCGTCAGGAACAGTAGCCGGTGCGCGAGGGTCGCTACCGCGTTGGCCGGTGTGACGCCGAACTCAGTCGGTCTCCTGCCCCAGGTGCTCCAGGACCGCCTCGTGCAGCAGGCCGTTGGTGGCCAGCGCGTCCCCTCCCCAGGGGCCGGGCACCCCGGCCAGGGAGGTCAGGCTCCCGCCCGCCTCGGTGACCACGGGCACCAGCGCCGCCATGTCGTACAGGTCCAGCTCGGGCTCGACGGCGGCGTCCACCGCCCCCTCGGCCAGGAGCATGTAGGACCAGAAGTCGCCGTAGGCGCGTGTGCGCCAGCACGACTGCATGAGCCCCAGCATCCCGCGCAGGCGCTTGCGCCGCACCCAGCCCGGCAGGGAGGAGTAGGACAGGGAGGCGTCGTCCAGGTCGCTCACGCCGCTGACGTGCAGGCGGCGTGCGGTGGGCAGGGAGCGGCCGGTCCACGCCCCGTTGCCGTTCATGCCCCACCACCGCCTCCCCAGGGCCGGGGCGGAGACGGTGCCCACGACCACCTCGCCGTCCTCCACCAGGGCGATGAGGGTGGCCCACACCGGCACGCCCCGCACGAAGTTCTTCGTACCGTCAATGGGGTCGATCACCCACAGGCGCCCGGAGTGCTCCGCGGCGCTGCGGGCGGCGTGCCCGCCGTACTCCTCCCCGTAGATAGCGTCACGGGTCCGGGCACGGCTCAGGTGCTCACGGATCATGCGCTCGGCCTCACGGTCGGCGGTGGTGACCGGGGACAGGTCGGGCTTGGACTCGACCTCGAAGTCCTGGGCGTCGAAGTGGCTGGCGGTGAGGCGGTCCACCTGGTCGGCAATGGTGTGGGCCAGGAAGAGGTCGTCGCGCCAGCGGCGCTCAGAGGGAGGGGGGAGGCTCATAGCCCTAACCTACCGTCCGGCCCCTCCGGGCAGCCCCTGGACGGGCGGAGTGTTGCGGCAGGCCGCCGGTCACGCTACCGGGGCTGACTCCGGGTACGCGGCGGGAGCGGGGCGCGGGGTGCGGAGCCTGGGGCGCGCGGCGGGAGCGCGCGGGCCTGTGGCGTGTGGGCCTGTGGTCCGGGCGGTGCGGGTCAAGAGGTCGGAGCAGGCACGGTCGACGGGCCGGTGGCCCACGGGCCAGGTGCCTCGGCCCACGGGCCCGGCGTACAGGCCCGGCTGGCGCGCAGGTCTGTACCGCACGGGGCCCGGGTGGCCCTGACAGTCCCTGGTGGTCCCCGGTAGCGCCTCCTACCCTGGGGGTACCGCAGAGTCTACCCACCGAGGAGAGAGCCGTGAGCACCCCTACCACCATGCGCGGCGTCGTCATGTACGGTCCCGGCGACGTCCGCGTCGAGGACCGTCCCCTACCCCACGTCATTGAGCCCACCGACGCCGTCCTGCGCGTGGAGGCCGCCTGTATCTGCGGCTCGGACCTGTGGCCCTACCGCGGTATCGACGCCGAGTTCCCTCCAGGGGGCCGTCCCATGGGCCACGAGTACGTGGGCACCGTGGTCGAGGTCGGTGCCCAGGTGCACGGCGTCGCGGTGGGGGACCTGGTGGTGGGCTCCTTCTGCACCAGCGACAACACCTGTGAGATCTGCGCCTCTGGCTTCCAGTCCCGCTGCGTTAACGGCGGCTTTATGGGTGACACCCAGGCCCAGTACACGCGCGTGCCCCTGGCCGACGGCACCCTCGTGCCGGTCCCCGGCGGTATGCCGGACGACGAGGACGTCCTGGCCTCCCTCCTGGCCGCCTCCGACGTGCTGGGCACCGGGTGGTTCGGGGCCGTGGCCGCCGAGGCCGGCCCGGGGCGGACCGTGGCCGTGGTCGGCGACGGCGCCGTCGGGCTGTGCGCGGTCCTGGCCGCCAAGGCCCTGGGGGCCAGGCAGGTCATCTCCTTCTCCCGCCACGCCGACCGGGCGGCGCTCGCCCGCGAGTTCGGTGCCGACGTCGTCGTCCCCGAGCGGGGGGAGCAGGGCGCCGCCAGGGTCAGGGAGCTCACCGACGGATACGGCGCCCACGGCGTGGTGGAGGCCGTGGGCAACCAGCTCTCCATGGACCAGGCCATTGCCAGCTGCCGTCCGGGAGGGCACGTGGGCTACGTGGGCGTCTCCCACGGGGTGAGCCTGGACGGGCAGCGGCTCTTCTTCTCCGAGGTCAGCCTCCTGGGCGGCCCCGCCCCCGTGCGCCGCTTCCTGCCCGACCTCATTGACCGCGTCCTCAGGCGCGAGATCAACCCCGGGAGGGTCTTCACCTCCCGCCTGCCCCTGGCCGACGCCGCCGCCGGCTACCGGGCCATGGACGAGCGCAGGGACATTAAGGTCATGCTCCGCCCCTGGGGCTGATTCTCTTAGCCAGCGGCGACGTACCTTAGTCGGCGGGGACGTACCTTGGAAGTACGTCCCCGACGACTAAGGCACGTCTACGGTGAGGTTCCCCAGGTGTCCCAGGGGTTCGCTCAGCCCACAGGCGCCTAACAGGCGCAGGTTATCCACAGGCGGGCGTCGCCTTCTGGCACCCTGCCTCCCTCCGGCCGCACCCTGGGCCCATGACAGCCCTCCCGTCACCCCCTGGACCGCTCCCCGTCGTTGTGGCGGGCCGGGGCCTGGACGCCGTGCCCAGGACCGCGGTCCGCCTCGCCAGGGGCCAGTACCTCCTGCCGACGGCGCCCCCGCCTGTGTGGCACCAGCAGTACGAGGTCAGCCTGGCCCGGATCCTCGCCGTCCACCGCACCCACCCGTCCCTGAGCGCCTTCACCCACAGCTCCGCGGCCCTTCTCCACGGGGCCCTCGTCCGTGACCACGAGCCCGACGTGCACGTCACCCAGCCCTGTGCGGCACGCCGCTCGACCCTTCCCCTCCCGCGCGTCGTCTACGGGGCGCCCCTGGTCTGGGGCCGTCAGGGGGCTCCTCCTCCGCCTCCGCGGGGACACCGGCTCCAGCGGGGCGCCTCCTGTCACCTGCGCAGGCACCGCCGCAGGCTCCCGGACGACGAGGTGACCGCTGTCGCAGGTCTCCCGGTGACCACCGTGCCCCGCACGATCGCTGACTGCCTGCTGGGCCTGCCGCCCCGGGACGCCGTCGTGAGCGCGGACTCCCTCCTCCGCGGGGCGGTCCTGCCCGACCGCTTCGCCCCCGGTCCGGAACGCGCGCGCACCACCGAGGTGCTCGCACAGGTCGGTGAGCAGCTGCGCCGCGCCGGGCCGCGCCAGCACGTCAGGCGGGCCCGGGCCCTGCTGCCCCTGCTGAGCCCCTGGGCGGAGTCCCCCGGTGAGAGCGAGCTGCGTTACCTCCTCCTGCGGGCGGGACTGCCGGAGCCTGCTGCCCAGGTCGGGGTACGTGTCGGCGGGAACCTGTACTTCCCCGACCTCGCCTGGCCTGACCTGCGGCTCGGGGTGGAGTTCGACGGGAGGGGGAAGTACGTCGAGCCCGGTGCCTACTACCGCGAGAAGCGGCGTGGCGACGAGATCGAGGAGGCGGGGTGGCGGTTGACCCGCGTGTCCTTTGAGGACCTCCAGGACGTCCAGGCCCTGGTGGGGCGGATCCTCCGCAAGGTCCCGCCCGGGATGCCCTTCCCGGTGCGGCCCCGGCAGGTGATCGCCTGAGGGGCCACCGGGGAGCCTGGTCCGGGACGTGCCTTAGCTATCGACGACGTACCTTAGTCGGCGGGGACGTACTTCCAGGGCACGTCCCCGCTGACCAGGGCACGTCCCCGGCGCGGGGTCCGTTCACCGGGCCACGGGGCGCGGGGCGGTCAGGACGGCGGCGTACTCCCGGGCGCGCGTCGCCAGGGCCTCGTCCGGGATCGACAGGGCACCGGTGGTGGCGAAGGGCTCCAGGTAGGTCAGGTGGCACAGGTCCGCGGTGGCCTGGAAGGGGAGCAGGAGCTCGTTGACGGAGTAGGAGTCCCCTCTGCCGTAGTCGTCCGCGCCGGTGGACACGGCGACGAGCAGCTCCTTGCCCGCCAGCGCCCTGCCCGTGGACCCGTAGGCCCAGCCGTAGGTCAGGACGTCGTCCTGCCACTGCTTGAGCAGCGCGGGCGAGGAGTACCAGTACATGGGGAACTGCAGCACGATCCGGTCAGCGGCCGCCAGGGCGGCCTGCTCGGCGGCGACGTCGATACGCCCGTCGGGGTAGAGGTCGTAGAGGTAGCGCACGGTCACGTCCCGGGTGCGCTCGGCGGCCGCGGCCAGGGCGGCGTTGACGCGCGAGGACCTGAAGCGGGGGTGGACGACGGTGACGAGGGTCTGCATGTCTCCTCCTAGGTGGGGTGTGGTGGGGCCGGCCCCTGAGGCCCCTGCGCCGCCTGGCGGGGCGCCCGACGGCGGTGGCGCGCCTGGCGGGGCGTCCGGTGGGGTGCCTGGCGGGGTGCCTGACGACGCGCCCGGTGGGGCGCCTGACGATGCGCCAGGCGGGGCACTCGGTGGGGCGTCCGGGAGCCTAGCGCCCCGGCCGGCAGGATCCGGGCCGGGGCCTGGCGGGCAGGGAGGTACTGGCGGGGCCTGCCGGGCGCCCCGGGGCTGCCGCGGACAACTCCTGGGAGATGTACGGCCGGACGGGGCCTGGCGGACACGCCGGTAGCGGCCACCCCCTCGCTGCCAGCCGAATCCGTGTCAGCTCGCGGATCTCGGCCGGGTAGGGCGATAGCCTCACACCATGCCCACCGACCCGCAGCGCGCCGTCGTCTCCGGCTTCCTGACCTCCCGGCGGGCCCGGCTGACGCCCCGGGACGTCGGGCTGCCCGACCTCGGGGAGGACCGGCGCGTCCCGGGCCTGCGCCGTCAGGAGGTGGCCGCGCTGGCGGGGGTGAGCCCGGACTACTACACGCGCCTGGAGCGCGGCCGCATCCGGGGTGCCTCCGACTCCGTCCTCAACGCCCTGGCCCGGGCCCTGCGCCTGGACGACGTCGAGCGCGCCTACCTGTTCGCCCTGGCCCACGGGGGCCCGGACACCCCGGAGCCCCGGGATCCGGCGCCCTCCCTGCGGGCGGCCCTGGCCCACGTCGCGGCCCCGGCGCTGGCGACCACCGCCGCGCAGGACATTATCGGCGCGAACCTCCTGGGACGTGCCCTGTACGACGCCGTGTACCGGGAGTACCCCGGCCGGACCCCGAACCTGGCCCGCTTCGCCTTCACCGGGTCGGCCGCCCCGGAGTTCTACGGGGGGCGCTGGGACCGGGCCCAGGTGATTATCGCCGCCATGCTGCGCATGGAGTCCGCCCGTCACCCCGCCGACCCGGCCCTGGCCGCTGTCGTCGCCGAGCTCACCGAGGACTCCGAGGACTTCCGTACCGCCTGGGGGCGCCACGACGTCCACGAGCACCGCAGCGGGACCAAGACCTACCACCACCCGGCCGTCGGGGACCTGCCCCTGACCTACGACGTGCTCACCCTCCCGGGCGTGCCGGGCACGGGCGTGACCGTCTACGGCCCCCAGGCGGGGACGGACGCCCACGAGCGCCTGGCCGCACTGGCCGACTGGGCCCGCACCCAGGACTTCGCCGCCACCGGGCGCTTCCCCTCCCTGGCCGACGTCGTGGGGAGCCAGCTCGTGTCGCCCGCCGCGGACGTACCCTAGGGATTGGGGACGTACCCTACAGATCGCGGACGTACCTTAGTCGGCGGGGACGTATGACTAGGGTACGTCGCCAGTGACTAGGGTACGTCCCCGCCGGCTTAGGTACGTCGCCGGCGGCTTGGGCGCGGGCGCGGCAGCGGGAGCACCAGGGGCGTGCCGGCCAGGGGGTCGGAGATGACCTGGACCGGCAGGCCGAACACCTCCTCCACCACCTGGGCGGTGACCACCTCGCTCGGGGCGCCGTGGGCCACGATCGCGCCCGCACGCATGGCAATGACCTCGTCGCCGTACCGGCAGGCCTGGTTCAGGTCGTGGAGCACGGCCACGATCGTCGTGCCCAGCTCGGCGTTCAGCTCGCGGCACAGCTCCAGGACGTCGACCTGGTGGGCCAGGTCCAGGTAGGTGGTGGGCTCGTCCAGCAGGAGGACGTCGGTGCGCTGGGCCAGGGCCATGGCCACCCACACCCGCTGACGCTGCCCGCCGGACAGGGAGGAGACGCGACGGGTGGCCAGGACGTCCACGTGGGTGCGCTCCATGGCCTCGCTGACCGCCTCGTCGTCGGCGGCGGACCACTGGTGCAGGATCGACTGGTGGGGGTAGCGCCCGCGCGCCACCAGCTCATGCACCGTAATGCCAGCGGGGGCGATCGAGGACTGGGCCAGCAGCCCCACGCGCCGGGCCAGCTGCTTGGGGGCCAGGGTGGCGATGTCGCGGCCGTCGAGGACCACCTGCCCCGCGTCCGGGGAGATGACCCGGCTCAGGGCGCGCAGCAGCGTGGACTTCCCGCAGGCGTTGGGGCCCACGATCATGGTCACCGCCCCCGGCGTGACCGCCGTGGTCAGGTTCTCGATGACGGGGTGGGCCGGGTGGTAGGACAGGCGGACGCCCCGCACGCCCAGGCCCGGGGTGCCGCTGGCGTCCGGGGACGGGGTGGGGGGTGCGGCCACCTACCTCACCGTCTCGGAGACCTTGGTGAGCACGGTGCGCGCCGACGCCGGGCCCGCCCGCCTGGCCCTGGCCGGGGTGGCCCTGGGGGCCAGCCTCCACGCCGTCACCGGCACCATCACCATGTACGACACCGACGCCTTCAACTCCTACCGCTTCTGGGTGGTGGGCTCCCTGGAGGACCGCGACGCGGGCCTGCTGGCCTGGATCGGGCCCTTTATCGCCGTCGGCCTGCTGCTGTCCCTGGCCTGCGGACTCACCCTCAACGCCCTGGCCCTGGGGGAGGAGCAGGCCAGGGCCCTGGGGGTCAGCCCGGCACGTGCGCGCCTCCTCGCCCTGGTCTCCATCACGCTGCTGTGCGGTGCCTCCACGGCCGCCGTCGGCCCCATCTCCTTCGTCGGACTGGTGGTGCCCCAGGTGCTGCGCCTGACCCTCGGCGCCGACCACAGACGCCTGCTGGCCGTCTCCCTCATCGCCGGGCCGGTCCTGCTGCTGGTGGCCGACGTCGTCGGGCGGGTGATCATCCGTCCCGGCGAGATGGAGGCCGGGGTGGTCACCGCCTTTATCGGCGGCCCGGTCCTGCTGGCCGCGGTCATCTGGCGCTCGGGAAGGGGTGTGCTATGAGCCCGAGGCGCGGGGGTGCGCGCCCGGTCGCTGGCCGCCTGGGCCCGCCGGCCTCACAGCGGCCCCTGTCCCTGGGGGGCGGACGCTCCCTCCTGCTCCACCGTCGCGCCCTGGTGGTCACCTGCCTGCTGGTCGCGGCCACCGTGGTGCTCATGGTGGTCACGGTACTGACCGGGGCCTACGAGATCTCCGCGGGCGGCGCCCTGCGCACCCTGGGCGGGCAGGGGAGCGACCTGGACCGCTTTATCGTGCTCGGCCAGCGTCTTCCGCGGACGCTCGCGGCCGCGCTGGTGGGGGTGATGCTGGCCCTGTCGGGCGCGGTCTTCCAGAGCCTGTCGCGCAACCCCCTGGGCAGCCCCGACATTGTCGGCTTCACCACCGGCGCCTCCACCGGGGGGCTGGTGGTGATCCTGCTGAGCGCCACCTCGACCACCTTCCAGATAGCCGCGGGCACAATCCTGGGGGGCTCGGCCACGGCCGCCGTGGTCGCCCTGGTGGCGCTGCGACGGGGCGTGGGCGGGGAGAGCCTGGTACTGGCGGGCATCGCCCTGTCCCAGATGCTCTCGGCCACCAACAACTACCTGCTCTCCCGGGCCACCATCCAGGACGCGGAGGCGGCCAAGGCCTGGCAGTACGGCTCCCTCAACGCCATTAGCTGGGCCCAGGTACGTCCCCTGGTCCTGGCCGCCGCCCTCCTGCTGCCCCTGGTCACCTGGTTCACCCGGCCCGCGGGTGTCCTGGAGCTGGGCGACGACGCCGCCACCAGCCTGGGGCTGGGGACGGCCCGCGTGCGTGGGGCCATGCTCGGCTACGGGGTCGTGCTAGCCGCCGTGTGCGTGGCGGTGTCCGGGCCGATCGGCTTCCTGGCCCTGGCGTCCCCGCAGCTGGCGCGGCGGGTGGTTAGGGCTGCCGGGACCACCCTGGTGGCCTCGGCGGCCATGGGGTCCCTGGTCCTGGTGGGGGCCGACCTGCTGGCCCAGCGCCTGCTCGCCCCCTTCCAGATCCCGGTGGGGCTGCTGTCCGCCGCGCTGGGCGGCCTCTACCTCGTCTGGCTGCTGGTGGTCTCCTCCGGGCGCCCCTGAGCCCGTGGCGCGCTTACCCGTAGGCTGACGGGCGCCCCCACGGGGGCGCCCGTCAGCGTGTGAGGTCCTCAGCCGTGCCGACGGCGGCGGGCGACCAGGAGACCGGCGCCGAGCACGAGGCCGCAGGCGGCCGGGACGAGCGCCGTCAGGGAGGTACCCGTCTTGGCCAGGGGCTGGGAGGCCGAGGGGCTCGGCGAGGCGGAGGCCGCGGGCTCGGGCGCCGGGGCCGGCTCAGGCTC
>ERZ772927.636-NODE-636-length-13184-cov-5.32958_pt1 | contig 13184 bp, 8 predicted proteins | sample MGYA00512115_ERZ772927 | MGnify/ENA primary metagenome ERZ772927 (study PRJEB29015, sample SAMEA2737924) | human oral metagenome | biome: human oral; feature: human-associated habitat; material: dental | place: China | collected 2013 ... | reverse complement strand
CCTGTCGATGGAGACGGTGCTGGGAATCAGTCCTCAGTCCCCCTGGTAGACTCCGGCGGTGGCGGGGCCTCTGGCTCAGGCCGCTGGGAATCAGTCCTCAATCCCCCTGGTAGACTCCCTATCGCGATCCTGTCGATGGAGACGGTGCTGGGAATCAGTCCTCAGTCCCCCTGGTAGACTCCGACGCCATCACCGCCCTCGTCCGCTCCAGCTGGGAATCAGTCCTCAGTCCCCCTGGTAGACTCCTGCACGCCGGCCTTGAGGAGCCAGCACAGCTGGGAATCAGTCCTCAGTCCCCCTGGTAGACTCCCCAGGTCGAGGCTTCCGTTGATGATCCGGCTGGGAATCAGTCCTCAGTCCCCCTGGTAGACTCCAGGTACGCCACCAGGTTACGGCCGAACAGCTGGGAATCAGTCCTCAGTCCCCCTGGTAGACTCCTGGCCTCACGGAGGCGGTAGGCGTCCACGCTGGGAATCAGTCCTCAGTCCCCCTGGTAGACTCCTCATGAGCCTGCCAGGGGGTTCTGACCTGCGCATACGCAGTTCTCCGTGACTAGAAAATCGTGAGCTGCTGGGGTGCGGGATCCGGGGCAAGAGGAGCCTCCTCGCGAAAACAGAGCATGGTCGACCACTCGCGATCTGTGACATAGAGCACTCTAACCTCGCCGCCGTCTGGCAGCGCAGCCTTGATGGCCCGGATTCTGCGAACCTCGCCGGACATGGTCGGAGAGTACCTCACGTACACACTGTACTGCGCCATCCAAAATCCCTCGTCAAGAAGAAGGTGCCGAAACTGGTTGGCCTCACGACGTTGCTTCGCAGTCAGGACCGGAAGATCGAACATGACAATGGACCACATCGGGTCATCTGCCATTAGAAACCTTCTGAGGTCCAGCCCACGAAGGAACATCTAAACGGTCACGATCACCTTCACAGTACTGCCCCAGATGCTGAGCCAGACGTTCGAGGACGGTGGGAAGCGTGGAGCCCGTGGAATCGAACGCCTGCTGCACGGTCGCCACAAGCTTCTGCTTGACGCTTCGATTCTCAAGAGAGTCATCCGGAGCAAGAGATAGAACGGTATCGTCTACGACAGGACGAAAAGGCTCAATAAGATCGTCAACGAGATTGAAGGCATTGCTACGACCACGATGGAACAGGCCGATAGCGGGGCTGAGCCCGGCGCTCACCACCGCACGTATACCGTGTGCCCTCAGGACACCGTACCCGTAGTTGAGGCAGCTATTCCTATTATCCTCGGCATCAGGCTCCCGAAAGAACCGACCCTCGTCAGGGAACATCCTCGACCAGTACAGACGGGCCGCATGGGCCTCAATGTTCTCCGGGTCGCCAGAACGGACCTTTCGGGCCATCTCCCGCAACCGCTCGGAGGCACTCGCGTCCACGCCGCTCAGTACCGCCGCCTGCCCCAGGACCTTGGCCTTGACGATCCTACCCCACGCATTCTTCCTCCGCGGCAGGGACAACTGGGACTGGGCCAGTTGTCGCGCACCAATCCGAGTGTGCTCGTGCCACGGGTACGCTGCTCCTTCAGGTACCCCGCGCCAGTCGCAGAACATCACCACCACGTCCGCCCCAAGAAGTCGGTGCAACACCGCGGAGGAGAAGGCCGTGTGAGGGCCGACAAGGAACACCGCCACATCGGCTACCGGTACCCGTACCTGCTCCCCAGCACTGGGGTGCACCAGGACGGCCCCTCGTTCCGAGGTGAGCTGACCGTCCAGTGAGGAGCAGTCAATAATACGCCAAGCTGTATCCATCAGAACGACCTACCTAACCGTCCAGGTGGTCGGCAGACCGGCTGCACTGGAGTGGCGGACACGTCCCAACGCATCACGCCTGACTACCGTAGGGTGGGTGGAGAAGAGAACGTTGACGGACATCCGCCACCCTCTTCCCACTATTTTCGCAACGTCACCAACGGACTCGGTAAGACCTTCTGCCGCGAGCACGTTAGGACGCAACTTGACGACAGTAGCGCTCTCAAACCCCCTGATCCTCCATCGTGTAATATTAGGGAACTCCTTGCGGAACCCACCGATGTATCCGCCTGTAAAACTCTCCATGGGAACCTCGAGCTCGTCGCCCACGACCACCCAGCCGAGGTAGGTAGCAGCCTCCTCAGCCAAGGCCGCCCTCAGCTTGGGCCAAGCACACCTGACGCTGATAGTCTGGAGAGCCAGGGGCACTGAGAACAAGTCGTCACGACGGTACGGAAGAAGGTCGTGGCTAAAGACCCGCAGCATGGCATAGACGGGCTTTCTCCCCTCGATCCGGTAGAGACGTGCATGGTGGATCGTCAAACCAATCGTAGCGAATCCTCCTCGGACTGCGATCGCCGCAAACGGCTTCTCAGCCGCGTCGTCACCCGGTTTCTGTGAGAAGACCGTGATATTGTCGTCGGCGGTCACCCGCCTCCCGTGGACCTTGATAACACGGTTCTCCGATGGGGGCAGACCTCCCCGGGGAGTAAAATCGGGCTGCCGCGTCAGTGCGCACCACAGAGCTGGCGAGGATGCCCGATCAACCTGCACGGCAGTCAGCCCGTCTCCCAGACGGTGTCGAGCCAGAGGACGTACAATTTCATGGTGGGCGTTCCCGCTACCGAGTCGGAGCCGTAGGTTCTCTGTGACACAGACACGATCTTCTGCCAGTGCCGCATTGAGCAACTCGGTAAGCCGGAGCATATGGTCACGCCAGGAGTCAAACCTGTCCCGCGCACCAGGGGTTGCGCCGGTGAAGGACTTCCAGGTCTCCTCCTGACCGGACAGCCGCTGCGCCCAGCGTTGGCTGGACCGCTCAGCCAAGGTCTTGGCAACACTGGGGTTCATTAGCGCAATGACGGCCGCATCCACGGCATGATGCCTGCGATCAAGCCGGTCCTTCTTCCCGCGCTCCCCCAGCAGGTTGACGCGCGAGTCAATTCCTGCCGCACGCCTGGCCCCGGCCGTCAACGACCCGCGGTACACGGCGACCTCTGCCGACGGATACGCTGACTGCACCCGGTGATGGAGCTCATTAGCCATCCAGGCCACTGACTCCATACTTCGTGCGTCAATTTCTGGATCCTCATCGGTGCGACGCAATCGTGCGATCACGTTCTTCTGAAGTCTTCGCAGCTGTGCAGACTGCGCGCGACCGTCCTGGATATTCCTCCAACGCCTCACCCGGGCCACGGCCTCCTCTACGCTGACACCCGAGATACCGCAGTCCTGGGCCCACGTGGCGAACGGGGTGTTCGACTTGCTGCGGTTACACCGCTCGCACACTGCGACGAGGTTCTCGCGACGGTTGTTGGAACCGGGCCCTGCCTGCGGGACAATGTGGTCGAGCTGGCACGTCAGATACCCGATAGTACCGCCGCAGTAGACGCACACACTGTCCTGAACCATTACGGCAGTGTATCGCACGACGTCGCTGTGGCGGACCTCGCCCTGGATACCGTACGCCTTCTTGATATCGTCCACAGCCGTTTGGTTCTGCCGGAACCGGCGATTATTGTCGTGGTCAAGCTCCCTGGCGGTCCGCTCGCTTGAGAAGCCTGCGCGTACATGCTCGATCTGGATAGCCTCAGGAGTTCCCCAGACGTCCGCGACACCGTTGAGGAAACGTGCCACCGCCTTGACCGTGCGGTCCACGGAGGGATTGCCCACTGGGGCGCCCACAGGTTCCGCGGGCGGCTTCCAGGAGTCGTCCACGTGAAAGACGTGCTTACGGGCCGCATGCAGGTCGTCGTCGGTGGCCAGCATCTGCTCGCTGAGGAGTGCCAGGGACTCACGCGAGTAGGCGGCGCGCCCAGCTGGCAGGTGGATGGAGTCCAGCTTTCCCTGCTCCTCCTCTGACAGGCTCCCCAGGAACTCCGCGCACTCCGAGTCGTCAGCACCCTCGTAGAGGTAGCGGACCATGGCACCACGGCGCTCCGCGTCCGCATCCGCCCACCACAGTCTGAGCGGCTTAATACGGCAGCTGCCCATGACCTGATTGGTGACGTCCACCGGGGGCTGCGCACTGGCTCGCTCACCATCGGCTGTCATTGAAGCCGTCCCGCGCAGGTTCTGGCGTCGGACACCGAGTCGCTCAGCAACGTCCCCCCACGCCAGATCCTCCGACATGGACTCAAGCAGGAAAGTCACAACCTTCTTACGCTCGCGAGGCAGCAGAGGGCGCTGCGCCCCGTCTCGTCCCGCGATCCTGAGATTCGCCACGATCGAGATGACCCTGAAGCGCTGGAACTCAGGATCACACTTCGGTGCCCGCAGGAAATCGCCTTGCCCAGGCAGAGGGTCGCTGGCAACCCTGCTCCTGCTCGATCCTCGCGGGGACTCGGAGGCGAAGACAGCCAGAATGAGCTCCCTGCACTCCTGCTCGGACACTCCCTGCGTCTTGCAGATCCTCCTGATCTCGTTTGCATTATCTGTCTGGTGCAACTTCCCCAGGACGCCATCAGGGCCCCTCATAGCGACCCTATTATTCAGGGCCACGACGGCCATCGCCTGCCCCGGCGTGAACCCCTCGTCCAGAACCTCACCGGTAGTATTCATTACCCGCTTACGCATCGCCCTCATAAAGTCTGACTCGGGAGCGGGAGCCAGCAGCGACTCCGTTCTGGCGTAGGGGTTACGCCAGCCCCGGTGCCGCGCAATATGCCGCAGAGCCATTGAGATCGCATACCTGCGGGTCTTCTCAGGAAACACCTCCTGCACCAGCTGGGCGCGCACCCGCCACACCAGGTAAGGATCCTTTTGCTCGGCAAAATCCACGATCGGGTACCCGAGCCTGACCAGAAGGGTGTCAAGCTGCTGCAGGCGCTTGCGACGACGACGGAGCAGACGCCGCGCACGCCGGGCGACGCCCGCAAGCTCACGTCGGCTGGTGGCCTTCTCCTTGCCGTCCTCACCGATACCGGCGTCATGGATCAGGGACAGTGCGGACAGGATCCTTACCGGGGCTCCTGCCGGATCGACTGCGATCGCGCAGCAGCCGACAGAGTGTGTCCCGACGTCCACGCCGACACGGATACGCATTGCAGCCATGGACACTATTAGATCACATCCATGACGGACGAGGTAGTCACAAAATTATAACTGCCTGGCCCCTCAGGACCAGGCAGTCAGACCGGCGAACCGGTGGAGCATTCAGCACTCACAAACACGGTGAGGCTTACTGGGAATCAGTCGAGAGTCAGTATAACCCGTACGGCACGACGGTGCAAGCGATCTCCTTCCAGGCACCCGGCCACCAGGAGCAGCTCCGTCCGCGCCCAGGCCGACCACATCCGGGCCGACCACGCCCGCTTCCGGCTGCTCCCACGCCCGTCGTCCCACCGCGCGCCCCCGGCCGCTGCCGGGGACCGCCCCGTAGGCTTGGCCCCATGACTGAGACCGTGCGCTTTGGCCTACCGTTCAACGGCGTCGTCCCCCTGTGGCACGAGGGCACCACGATCACCTGGCACCGGCCGGGCACGGATCTCACCGACGTCCTGGGCATGGGCCTCCTGCGCACCCAGGACGGCCCCGCGAGCTCAGGCCGCTGGCAGGAGAAGGTGGAGGTCGCCACCCTGGAGAACGACGGCTCCCTGCGCCTGCACGCCGCCACCCCCACCGGCAGGCGGGCGGTCAAGGACGCCGGGGCGGGCGCGCTCGTGCCCCTCTCGCGCTCCCTGAGCGTGCAGGAGGTCATGGCCACCAGCCTCAACGAGCACGCCTTCACGGTGTACCTGGGGCGCCTCATGCTGCGGGCCGCCCGCGACGGGGCGATCCTCCTGTTCACCCTGCGGGCCCCGGAGGATCCTGAGGCCCACCACCTCCTGAGCGTCCCCAGCGAGCTGGACGAGAACCAGGTCATGCACTTCCACCTGGGCACGCTCATGGAGATGAGGACGAGGACCTGGCGGAAGGCGGTACGCCGCGACGGGATGACGTTCCTGGACCTCGAGGTCCCCTACCAGCGCATCCTGGCCCCCGGCTCCCTGTCCGGCCCTGCTGACGAGATGCTCGACGGCGTCGCCCTGGCCTCCATGGCCCGTCCCGTCGCCCAGTGCGTCCTGCGCCCCGGGTTCCCCTTCGCCCTGGGAATGAGCGTCATGCTGCCCCGCTGAGGGCCGGGTCGCACTTAGGTGGCCCGCGGTTGGCCAGCCCGCAGCTGGGCGGCCGGGCGGCCAACCCGCGGCCGGGCACCTCGCCCGGTCGCGCAAGCAGTAAGCGCCCAACCGTCCCCCGCGAACAGCCCATCCGTTCTCACGAGCAATAAGTACCGTTCTCACGACAAACAAGTACCGTTCTCACGGCGAATAAGTACCGTTCTCGCGGAGAGGGCGGAGAGGAGAGGGGACGAGGTGGGAACGAGGTAAGGAGGCTCCTCTAAAGGCTGACCTGCCTCGAGATAATTCCGGCCTTGGCGCGACGGGCGTCGGCGTCCAGCGGGCCGGTGACGGCCAGCGCCTCCTCCAGCCGCTCCCCCATGGCCTTCATGGGCTCGGTCAGCTCCTCGGCCTCGGTGCCGGCCACCAGCTCCCACACGGGGACGGCCAGGCCGCAGGCACGGAAGGCGCCAATGAAGCGGGCCCCCTCCTCCAGGGCGGACCGGCGCGCGGCGTGCACCCGGGCCAGGGCGTTAAAGAAGTCGTCCTCGTCCTCCCCGCGCACCCAGCGCACGAACTCCTTGCCGTTCATACGGCACCAGTAGGCGTGCTCGACGCCGGGCACCGGGCGGGTGGGGGCCATCTCCTTCCTGGCGTTCTCCAGGGCCTCCAGGGCCTTGGGGTCGGCGGAGTCCTTCTCGGTCAGCCAGAAGTCAAAGGTCTCGCTCACACGGATCCGGGGCGTGACGGACAGGTCCAGGACGTCCTGAAGGCGTTCACCGGGCTCGGGCAGGCCCTTCATCCTCAGGGCCGCCCCGTTGCCCAGCTCCAGGGTGGCCAGCAGCGCGGCGGCGACGTCGCGGGAGGCGTCACCGGAGTGGATGGAGGTCTGGAGGGCAACCAGGACCTCGCCGTCTGTGCGCCTGAGCCCCTGGGCGAGCTCGGGCAGGACGGTGACGAGCGTGACCTCGCCCCCACCGTGGGCCTCGTTGAGGCGCACGCCCATGGAGGCGGCCGGGATGATCTGCATCATCGCCACCAGGTCCTCCTCCGCGGGCAGGCCCTCGAAGGGACGGACAACGAACGGGATCCTCTGGGGCCTGGGGGCAGAGACGGCGGCCTTACGCACCTGACGCTTCTTCTTCGACATGCGGTCAGACTACCGGCGACGCCGCCCCATCCCCGGCGTCCTCGCCGCGACCCGCCGCGGACGGCCGGCCCCGGCACCCGGGCCCTAGCCGCGGCAGTCCTACCGGCCCCCGCTCAGGGCCCTGGGGCTCGCGTCTCCGGCGGCCCGTGCCACCGGCCCCGCATCGAGTCCTGGAGACCTGGCCTGAGCGCCACCAGTCACCTTCCCGCGTCCTCGCCGACCCGCCGGGGTCCTGCCAGGACCCGGGGCCCCGCCAAGCGCCGGAACCCCGCCAGGCCCCAGAAGCCTGCTAGGACCCGGAGGCCCGCCGAGCGCCGGAACCCCACCAGGACCCGAAGCCCTCCCAGGCGCCGCGCTGGCGGCCCAGGGTCAGCGCAGGGCCTCCAGGGCGCGGACGGCGTCCAGCGCGGGCAGGTGCGGGAGCGGGTCCAGCCCCTGGTCCAGGACGAAGCCGGTGAGCTGGTCGCGCACGACCTCGCACAGCTCCTCCGCCCTCCACGGCTTGGCAATGTAGTGGTCCAGGCCCGCCTCGTTGACGGCCCGGATGGTGTCGGCCTGGTTGGCCTGGCCGGTGACCAGCACCTTGCGCGCGGCGGCGGTACGAGGATCCCCCATCATCTCCACGAGCATGTCCACGCCGCTGCGCCCGGGCAGGCGGTGGTCGGACAGGACCAGGGCGAGCTCGTCCCCGTCCTCCTCGACCTCCTCGACGACCGCCCAGGCGTCATCGACGTCCTGGGCCGCCTCCAGGCGCACCGTGGCGCCCAGGTGCTCCAGGTCACCCAGCACCGCCTCACGGACCGGGGGCTCGTCCTCCACCACCAGCACGACCAGTTTCATGACTCCTCCTTGGGGTTGGCGGGAGCCGCTGCCAGCGCCCCCGGAATCTGAGGGGGCAGGGTGACGCTCACCCGCGTCCGCCCCGGGCGGGAGACCACCGTGATGGTGCCGCCGTGCGCGTCCACGACCGACTTGGCCAGGCCCATGCCCAGTCCCAGGCCGTAGCGCACCTGCCCGTGGTTGGTAGTGAAACGCGGCTCGAAAATCCGGTCCAGGTGCTCGCGGGCAATACCCGGCCCGTTGTCGACCACGTCAACGCGCACGCCCCCGTCCTGGGGCCGCACGGACAGGGTGAGGGTGGGCGGCCCCAGGGGGGCGTCGGGGGTGCTCCCGGCCACTACGGGAGTGCTCCCGGCCGCTGCCGTCGCCCCCCGGGCCAGGGCGTCGGCCGCATTGGAGATGAGGTTCGTCCACACCTGGACGAGCTCACCGGCCCGGGCCGGTACCAGCGGCACCTGGGAGTAGTCACGGACCACCTCCACGTGATCGAGCCGGTGGGCCACCAGCCGCAGGGCGTCCTCGACGCTCTCGCGCACGTCAACACGCTCCTGGGCCCCACCCTCGGGGCGCACGTAGGCGGACAGGGCGGCCACCAGGGAGCGGATGCGGGCGGTGGCCAGGACCGTGTTGCGCTCCCCGCGCCCCACCCCGGCCGCCGCCTCCACCAGGGCGAGATCCGCCGTCGAGCGCGCCAGACGAGCCGCCTCTCCGGGATCCTCCACCCCGGCCGCCACCAGGCGCCGTGCGGTCTCCCGGTCCCTCACAGCCTTCTCCAGGCGACGGCGCAGGGCCCGCTCGTCCGCCGTGGAGCGGGCAGGCAGGTTCCGGGCCCGCTCCAGGGCGGCACGCGCGAGGTCCCCACGGGGGTGGGAGGCCAGGAGGGTGGCCACCGCCGCCCCCTCGTGCGCGCTCGCCCGCTCCAGGGCGGCCACCGGGTTGTTGAGCTCGTGGGCCACGCCCGCCGCCAGCTCGCCCAGCGTCGCGAACCGCTCCTGCGCCAGGAGCTCCAGGCGGGCCTGCTCCAGGGCGTCCAGGGCCTCGGCGAGCCGGGCCCGCTCCTTCTCCAGGCGTGAGCGCTCGGCGTCCAGGGCGGCGTGGAGCTCGATCTTCTCCACCTGGAGGATCTCGCTGCGCTCCAGGCGCCCCACCAGGGAGCGGATGAGCAGGGCCGCGAGCGCCTCCCCGGTCATGGGGTCCCCTCGCAGGGCCCGGTCGAGCTGCTCCACGGACAGCAGGATGAGCTCGACCTCGCTGGTGGTCGTGGCCGTCACGAAGGCGCTGCCCTGGGAGGCCAGGGAGAGGATGCCGATAATGCGGCCGGTCGTGGCGTGGTGGAGGGTGACCTTCCCGGCGCGGGTGACCCGGGTCAGGGCGACCGTCCCGTGCTCCAGGATGTAGACGGCGTCCACCGGCATGCCCTCGCGGGTGACGCGCACTCCCCTGGGCAGGTGGAGGCGGGGGCGGGGTCCCAGCACTCGCTCGCAGGCGGCCACGAGCTCGGCCACGAGCTCGTCGTCGTCCCCGGCGAACTTGGACAGGAGGCTGGCCTGAGGCAGGTCCGGAGGGGTGTCGGCGTCGAGGTGGGCCAGGCGGGGGTCGTCGGGGAGGGTCTCGCGCAGCCAGCGGGTGACGTGGGCGCCCGCCCGGTGCCCCAGGGCGCCGGGGGTCCAGGGAACGGAGACGACCTCGTGGACCCAGTCCTCGTCCAGGGCGCGTCCCAGGTGGGTGAGCTCGTCGCGCCTGGTGAGCAGCAGCAGCCGGGTGGTGCGCAGGGCGGGACGGTCCTGGAGCCGGCCCGCCAGCACGTCGAGGCTGCCGACCTCGTCGCTGACCATCATGAGGGGGACGACGGCGTCGGGCCGGGTGGCCACGAAGGCCAGCATCTCCTCGACGCTGTGCTGGTGGGCCACCTCGCAGTAGTGGAGCTGGCGCCCGACCTCGTGGGCCGCCTGGGCGCCTGTGTCCGTCGGGGAGACGACGAGGACGAGGAGGGTCGGGGGCCCCGTCCCAGGACGTGTCCCAGGGCGCGTCCCAGGACGGGGCCCAGGGCGCGTCCCGGGGGACCCCGGGCCCTGGCCCTGGATGCCGTCCCGGGTACCGGGGAAGAGCTCCTGTCCCCTGGGCTGGCCTCTGGTCTGGCCGTCGGTGCTGGTCTGGGCATCGGCACGGCTCTCAGACGCCTCTCGGCCCGGTCCCTGGATGCCAGCCTGACCGCTGAACCGGCCGCCGTCCTGGCCCGGGCCCTGGATGCCGTCCTGGCCCAGCGTCCGGCGAGGCGCCGGGGTGTCCTGGCCGCCGTCCTGGCCCAGCGCCTGGCCGGGGTCGTCCGCCGGCCGCCGCCTGGTCACCCGGCTCATCCCAGCAGCCCCAGGGCGGACCACAGCGGGGGCATGAGGAGGACGAGGAGCACCGTGCCCACCACTCCGACGACCACCCCGACCCTGGCCATGTCCGGCGTGGTCACCGCCCCCGTGGCGTAGGCGATGGCGTTGGGCGGCGTGGAGATGGGCAGGCTCATGCCCAGGGAGCAGGCCAGGGCCAGGACCACGGCGATGACCACGGGGTCCAGGCCGTCGATGCCCGTGGCCAGGCCCATGGCCAGGGGGATGAGGAGGTTGGAGGCGGCCGAGTGGCTAATGACGTTGCTCATGGCCAGCCCCAGCAGGCCCATGCACACGACCACACCGGTGGCGCTCATGGCACCCCAGTCCACCAGCCCCAGGATCCAGGTGTCCAGGCCCGTGGTCCCCACGCCGTGCCCCAGGGCGATGCCCCCGGCCACGAGCCACAGCACCGGCCAGGACAGGGCGGCCAGGTCCTTGCCGTCCATGACCTGGGTGACCATGAGGGCCACCACCGCCAGGAAGCCGATGACGTTGGCGTTGAGGCCGTGGAGTGCCTCGGTCATCCAGGCCAGGACGGTCAGGGCGGCGATGACGTAGAAGGTGACGGCCTGGCGGTCGGTGTGCCAGGTGGCCTCCATGTCGAGCTCCAGGCCCAGGCCCCGGGGCACGAACAGGGCCACCAGGAGCAGCCAGGCCCCCAGGAGGACGATAAGCATGAGCGGGACCGCCATGAGCATCCAGGTGCCGAAGGAGACGTGGTAGCCGGCGTCCTCCAGCGCCCCCAGGGCGATGGCGTTGGGTGGCGTGCCCACGGGCGTGCCGATGCCGCCGACGTTGGCCGCCACCGGGATGGCCAGGGCCAGGCCCGCGCGCGGCCGTCCCTCGGGCAGCGCCCCCAGGACGGGGACGATGACCGCGAACATGGTGGCGGTGGTGGCCGTGTTGGACATGAACATGCTCAGCAGGGCGGTAATGACCATGAGACCCAGGACGGTCCGGCGCGCCGACCCGGTAAAGGGCCTGATGAGGACGGCCGCGAGGTTCTTGTCCAGGTGGTACTTGGCGGCGCCGTCGGCAATGAGGAACCCGCCCAGGAACAGGATAATGACGGGGTTGGCCAGGGCCCCCAGGTACAGGGAGTAGGGGACGGCGTCCCCGGGCACGGGCAGGACGGCCTGGTTGGAGACCAGAAGGACCTCCAGGGCGATGACCAGGACGGCGGTAGCCATGAGGGGGATGGCCTCAAGGACCCAGAAGACGATGGCCAGGAGGAAGACCGAGAGCATGCGCTCGCCCTGCTCACCCAGGTCGGGCACGTCGACGACGAAGGGGACCAGGAAGGCCAGGACGCCCAGGACCAGGCCGGTGACCTGCCTGCGGCCCAGGGTGGGGGGCCTGCGGGTGCGAGCGACAGGACGGCGGGTGCGGTGGGGCGTCGTGGCTGGGGTCATCGAGTGCTCCTGCGGTCGGGCCAGCGTCATCACTGGGAGTGCTCTGGGGCACTCTATCTGACACGCTGCCACCTGGGTCGGCCTATGGTCCCTGGACCGGCCCCGTCCGGCACGGTCGCCGCGCCTCCTTCCGGGGCGGCTAGCACCCCCGCCTCAGCGGCCCGGGGCAGGCACCCCACCGCTCCTCTTTCCAGGGCAGCTGGTCCTTGCGTTCCTGCCTCACGAGACTCCACGCCACCGGTCCTCACTTCCGGGGCGACCGGCCTAGAGGGTGGCGGCGGTACGGGCCTGGCCCCGGGACCGGTACTGACACGCCTCATGCGGATCCTGATCCCCCGTAGACGGACCTGGCCCCGCCCCGGACGCTGGCGGCGGGCGCAGCCTGGCCCCGTAGGCGGGCCTATGCCCGAGTCGGCGCGGCGCACCCTCACACCCGGCTGCGCCCTGGCCCTCTAGAGCGGGCCTGCCCCCCTATAACCGGGTTTATGCGCGGCCTGAGTGGTGTGGGGCGACCGTTCTGTCGCAGTCTGAGGATCAGAACGGAGAGCACCCCTGGCCGTACCGGAGCCCAGGCCCCTGACCTGCGTGGACATTGAGTGCACAAAGGCAGGGGCGGGGTGGGGTCGGCTCTGATCTTCAGACTGCGACACGTACAGGAGCACAAGGGCGACGGACGGTGGTAGGACATCCAGAGCGTTGCATAACCTGCCTAGGTTTACGTTAGGAGACACGTGCCCCTGTCGGAGGACGCGACGTGCCTCCCGGGGCCCGCCCGTTCTCACGGCGAACAAGTACCGTTCTCGCGAGCAATAAGTACCGTTCTCGCGGAGGGAGGGGTGTGGCTGGCGCTGGCGCCGCACCGGTGTCGGAGGCCGGAGCACCGCCCAGTTGCGTTCATGACCTCCCCGGGAGGTCCCAGGCCTAACGGAGCCCGGCCAGCCAGGTGTCGACGGCGTCGTAGAAGGCCTGGGGGGCGTCACGGCGGATCTGGTGCCCGGCCCCGGGGACCAGGACGGTCCGCAGCCAGGGGCTGCCCAGGGCGTCGACCTCAGCAAGCCCCTGGGCCCCGACACGGGCCGAGCCCGGGCGGTCGCCGCTGAGCAGCAGCGTGGGCACGCGCAGGGCCGCGAGCGCCTCCAGCCACGGCACCTGGGGCGCGGTGACGCCTGTACGCAGCAGGGCGGGGTCGGTGCGCTGGTCCGCCCACACCCCGGGCAGGGCCTCGACGGCGGGGGTGGACGGGGTGTCCAGGGCGCGGGACACGGCCCCGGCCGGGTCGGCGCACACCCTCTCCCGGGC
>ERZ772927.629-NODE-629-length-13333-cov-13.0588_pt1 | contig 13333 bp, 16 predicted proteins | sample MGYA00512115_ERZ772927 | MGnify/ENA primary metagenome ERZ772927 (study PRJEB29015, sample SAMEA2737924) | human oral metagenome | biome: human oral; feature: human-associated habitat; material: dental | place: China | collected 2013 ... | reverse complement strand
GAATGCTGAGGCTTTTGAAAATGGCAGAGCAGATTTGACTGAGACAGACTTTTATCCTTATCCGAGGTATTAGGAGGCGCTTATGGCGGATGAAGAAGGACTAGATTTACTGCACAAACAGCTGGAGTTTTCTGGCTGCAAGATTGCCTTGATTTGTGATAACAAGCTACTGACTATCTTGCGAGACGATATTCCAACCATTCCTTGGCCCAATATGTGGGAGCTGCCAGGCGGTGGCCGCGAGGGCGAGGAGACACCTTTTGAATGCGTCCAAAGAGAGGTTTTTGAAGAGCTTGGTTTGAAGCTTGAAGAAGCGGATATTCTCTGGGCTAAGGAATATCAAGGAATGCTTGACCCTGACAAAACTTCTATTTTTATGGTGGGAACCATCACTCAGGAAGAATTTACCGGCATCGTCTTTGGCGATGAGGGGCAGGCTTACCAGATGATGGATGTGAGCCAGTTCTTATCAGATAAAAAGGTTATTCCGCAGCTGCAGAACAGGTTGAGCGATTATTTGGAGGTACGAGCATGATTCATATTGAGCGGGCGGGAGCTGAGGATTTAGAGACTATTATTGCCATTCAGCGAGCGAGTTTTAAGGCCGTTTATGAGAAATATCAGGATCAATACGACCCCTATCTGGAGGAGCGTGCGCGGATTCGCTGGAAACTGGTTGAGCGGCCCAATAGTTTTTATTATTTTGTCAAAGACGGCGAGAAGATTCTGGGCTTTATCCGCTTGAATACAAATGATGAACAGACAGCAGGCTGGATTGGGACAGTGGCGATTTTGCCAGAGTACCAGAATAAAGGATATGGCTCTGAGGGGCTTGGTCTGATAGAGGAGAAATTCTCCACCGTTATGAAATGGGATTTGTGCACGGTTTTCCAGGATAAAGGCATGGTGGCTTTTTATGAGAAAAATGGTTACCATCAGACCCATACGGAGCCCGAAAAAGAGGGCATGGATATGGTCTATATGACGAAGACAATGAAATAAACAAAGAAAGGATTGTTCAGTTAAATTTCTAAACTGAACCCGCCCTAAACACTGTGGGAAAAAGATAAAGTTCTCTTAGACGCAAGCGTCGTCAGAGAATTTCCTATTTTGGCTTTGTGTTTTACGGGCTTGGTATTTTGATGATGGACACTTGGCAGGAATTAACGATTGAAGTGAAGCGTGAGGCGGAGGAAGCAGCCTCGAATATTCTGATTGAGCTGGGCAGTCAGGGTGTGGCTATCGATGACAGCGCAGATTATCTGGGGCAGGTCGACCAGTATGGTGAGCTTTTTCCAGAAGTTGAGCAGAGCGAGCGGGTCAAGGTTACGGGATACTATCCGGATTCAGTGGATATAGAGGCTATTGCAGCCCAGGCTAATGAGCGACTGGCTGAGCTGGATGGCTTCGGCTTAGAAACGGGCGATATTCAGCTGACTCGGCAGGAACTGGCTGAGGAAGACTGGGCGGATAACTGGAAGAAATACTTTGAGCCTGCTCGTATCACCCATGACTTGACAATTGTACCGTCATGGACGGACTATGAGGCGACAGCTGGTGAGAAGATTATCACGCTGGATCCTGGCATGGCCTTTGGTACGGGCACTCACCCGACGACCAAGATGAGCCTCTTTGCTTTGGAGCAGGTCCTGCGGGGCGGTGAAACGGTGTTGGATGTAGGCACGGGCAGCGGCGTTCTCTCCATTGCCAGCTCTCTCTTAGGTGCTAAGGACATCTACGCCTATGATTTAGACGAGGTGGCTGTGCGCGTGGCGCAGGAGAATATTGAGCTCAACCCTGATATGGAGAACATCCATGTAGCACCGGGTGATCTTCTCCGAGGTGTGGAAATCAATGCGGATGTCATAGTTGCTAATATCTTGGCCGATATTCTCATCCATCTGACTGAGGATGCCTATCGTCTGGTCAAGGATGAGGGTTATCTGATTATGAGTGGAATCATTTCTGAGAAGTGGGAAATGGTGCGCGAGTCAGCGGAAGCGGCAGGATTTTTCCTGGAAACACATATGATTCAGGGTGAATGGAATGCCTGTGTCTTTAAGAAAACGCAGGACATTTCAGGCGTGATAGGTGGTTAGATGCAGCAATATTTTATAAAAGGAAACCCTCAGTCTCCTCTGGTGGTCACGGATAAGGACACGGCCAAACATATGTTTTCAGTCATGCGGCTCAAAGAGGGCGACCAAGTCACACTGGTCTTTGATGATAGCGTGAAACGGCTGGCTCGGGTATTGGATCCCAACCAGCAGAGCTTGGAAATCTTGGAGGAGCTGGCAGACAATACAGAGTTGCCGGTTCAAGTGACCATTGCTTCAGGCTTTCCTAAGGGCGATAAGTTGGAATTCATCACTCAGAAGGTAACGGAGCTAGGAGCCAGTGCTATCTGGGCTTTCCCAGCGGACTGGTCGGTGGCTAAGTGGGATGGCAAAAAGCTATCCAAAAAGAGTGAAAAACTGGAGAAAATTGCTCAGGGAGCAGCGGAGCAGAGCAGGCGCAATCTGATTCCAGAAGTTCGGCTTTTTGAAAAAAAATCAGATTTTTTGAATCAGCTGGCTCAATTTGACACAATCGTTGTGGCCTATGAAGAAGCAGCCAAAGAAGGAGAATCTGCAGCTCTAGTCCGAGCGCTATCAGGCTTGGAAGCCGGCGCAAAAGTGCTCTTTATCTTCGGACCGGAGGGCGGTCTATCGCCAGATGAAATAGCAGCCTTTGGCCAAGCAGGGGCTGTGTCAGCTGGTCTAGGTCCACGTATCCTGCGGGCTGAAACAGCTCCGCTTTACGCCTTGACGGCAGTCAGTGTTTTGTTGGAATTGAGCAATGACAGTCTCTAAAAAGCAAAATCAGCAGCCATTTTGGCTGCTGATTTTTTAATCATTATTGTCTTTCACGTTTTTTGAAGGCGAAGATTCCTGCAAGTCCGGTCATGACAAGTCCCAAGAGTCCGAGCGAGGATGTCTTTTCTCCGGTTGCTGGGAGGCTTTCTGTTCCTGCCTGTCTGTGGGATGCTTGCTTGTTTGTGCTAGGGTCAACAGCAGTCAAGACAGGGAAGTCTACTCTACTATGCTGCAGGTTGGCTGCTTCAACTGCGATAGTAGGAGAGCTTGGTTGCTCAATAGGAACCGGTTCAGTTTTCGGTGCGACGTAGACGAATTTGTATTCGCCGAATCCTTCTTGGGCAGAGGTTGCTAGATAGACGATGTCTCCGTCAGTACCAATCAAGTTCTTGGCCTTATCAGCTGTCAGGAAGCGCAGGTCCAGTCCCTTGATGGTATCAGCGAAATGCCAGTTCTGATCTGCACTTGGATTGATATTTTTGACAGCTAAGATATAGTTGATGATAGCTTGGCGGTTTTCCAGATTGAGCAGGCGGTTGAGGCTGGCTTCTCGAACACCTGGGAAGTTACCGTTGGACCGGTAGTTGTTGGTCACGACGATAAATTCCTGATTGGGGTCAATCTCTTTGCCTTGATATTTAAGGTCGCGGACCCGGCTGGCATTTGGATTTGCCAGCTTGCCTTCGCGGTCGTATTTGTTCGGCTGGGTAATGTCAAACTCATAGGTAACACCGTCAATAACATCAAAGTTATAAGTCCGGTAGTCAGTATTGACCAGATTTTGCGGTTGGTTATTATTTGGGTCAATGGTGTTGAACTGGCCAGCTGACATTTCCAACCATTCTTTGAGCTGGGCACCGTTGACCTTGAGGATAGCTGTGACATTATCATAAAGATAGAGATCTGCTACGTTCTTGATGGCAATAGGACCAGCTGGAATGTCTGTGTAGGCCGTTGCATCCCCGCGAGTTCCCGCCTTGAAAGGAGCAGCTGCAGACAGGATAGGAAGGTTGGCTTCAGGCGTGCCAGCCAGCTCTTGCTTAGCATACCAAAGCTGAGCATTATTGACGATTTGCACAGATGGATCGTCTTTGACCAGAGAGAAGTAGCTTGTAATCGGTGCAGTCGTTGTACCGACTTGCTGTCGGACATAGTTGATAGTCCCTTGATGGGATTCCTTAGCAATGTCAATGACGCGCTGATCTGCTACATTAGACTTGGTATCCACCTTGCGGATGGAGCCCTTGCTGTCAGTGACTTTCCATTTACCGTCGGTATAGTTTAGCTTGAGGTCAATGACGCCCAGATGGTCGCCGTATTTTCCAGCCATGGTTACTGGAGTGCCGTTGATTTTCCCGTTGACACCGTCTACACCAGGATATTTTTCGTAGAAACCAGTTCCATTTCCGCTTGGGAATTCGGCGTGGGAGTGGCCCGTTACAACAGCATCCACACCTGGCAGGCTAGCGATTTGATAACCTTCATTTTCCTCGCCTTTTTCATACTTGTCATCTCCGATACCAGAGTGAGAAAGCACCAAAGTGATGTCTGCACCTGCCTTGCGCATCTCAGGAATGATGTCTCGAATAGCCTCAACAGAATCGCGAACGACCACTTTTCCTTCTAGGTTTGCTTTATCCCAGTTGAGGATTTGTGGCGGTACAATCCCTGTCACACCAATCTTGACAGTCGTCAAGCGGCCTTGTGTATCCGTAAAGGTCTTTTCGATGATTTTGTAAGGCTGATAGATGAATTTACCAGTCGCTGGATCCAGCACATTGGCATTGACAAGAGGCATGCCGGCTGTCTCAATCACACGGTTCAGATAGTCCAGACCATAGTTGAACTCATGGTTTCCTAGCGTACCAGCTTCAAAGCCCAGAGCTTGCAGAGCAGCGTACATAGGGTGCTGCTCGCCCTTCTCCACAGGATCTACAATGGCCTTATAGGTTCCAAGCGGCGTTCCTTGGATGGTATCGCCATTGTCGACCAAGAGGACATTTGGATTTTCTTTCTTTGCTTTCTCGATCAGCACGGCTGTTTTAGCCAGTCCCAAGGTCTCCACCGGCTTGTCCTGATAGTAGTCGTAGTTGACCAAGTTGGTATGGAGGTCAGTCGTTGCCAAGATACGAAGCTCGACAGTCTGTCCCTCCACGGGCTTAGTATCCTCAGTAGCTGCGACATTGCGAGCCATAGCCATCAGAGCATCAGCGTTTCCGCTGGCATTTTCTGGGGAAATAGCAGAGCTAGGCTCCGTGCTCTCTGGTGTCGCAGTAGCTTCAGTAGGACTTGCAGCAGTCGTTGGTTTTACTTCCGCTGCGCTGCTTTCTACTGGAGCAGGATTAGCAGTGACTGCTGGAGCATTCTCATCAGCTTGAACAGCATTTACAGCTGCCGCAAGAGTCGCTGCGCTCAAAAGCACAACCGTTTTTTGAAGGGATGATTTAGACATAATATCTCCTTTGTTAAAATGAATTTCAGACTTATATTATACTATATTAAAGCGCTCTCATCAAGAGAAGTTCATAAATTAAAACTTAATAAAATTGACTGGAAGCTTCATAAGTTGCAAATATGAGAATATAAACTAAAACAGAATGCTCCAAGATTTACCACTATTGTATCTGCTTTCGTGTTTTGGTATAATAGTGATGAGCTCACCTGGGTAAGTCGGAAAGGAAAATAAAACGGAAAAAATCAGACTGTCCAAGCTGGGAAGCGTATCTGCATTCTTTGCCTGATAAGGAGAGGAGGTTCACCATGACTATGTTTGCCTTATTTGAGTTGTTTGTCGCCCTTTTAGGTGTGGCATCTACTTGCTACCTTGTCTACGCTTATTGTCAATTTATCAAGGAAGAAGTTCTTCACTTTCTTCACCACAACCCGCCCGTTTAAGGCGGGTTTTTGCTTTTGGGAAAATATATTATATAATGAAACTGATATAGATTGAGGAGTGTTTATATGTCTAAGAGAAGAAACAGGATTATGGGGCTTATTGGCCTAAGTGTACTGATATTGCTGGGAGTAGGCCTCTACCTAGCTCATAAAAATCAAGAATTTCAAAATGAAATGTTCAGAATTGTTCATAGTAAGGAAGTGAAGAATCTAATAGAAAAGAAATTAAAAAAATTAGATTCTCATGCTTTAACGGATAAGGGGAAAATTCAATCCTATAAAATTGATGATAGGAGCATTCGTCACAATCCAATGGGTGGCATCATGTTTGATATTGTCATTAATGATGACCCTGATATTGTTGGGTCAACTGGCCTTAGAAAATATGGAGAGAATGAGGACATACGAACTGTTGGTATGGATAGGTCAAAAGGTCTTCAGAAGTTACTAGAGGAGTGACAGCCAAATAGCCATAAGGAGATTTCTTTTTTTAGAGGTGAACGTATGAAGAAAAAACATAAAATTATCTTATCAGTTATCAGCTTGTTTGTGGCTGCTTGCATAGGAGTAGGTCTCTACTTAGCTCACAAAAACCAAGAATTCCAGAATGAAATGTTCAGAATTGTCCATAGTGAGGAAGTGAGGGAGTTGATTGAAGAAGATTTAAAAAGAAAAGATCCAAATGCGTTAACAGACAAAGGGAAGATTCGCTCTTATAAAATAGATGATAGCTCCATTAAGCATAATCCGATGGGAGGAATTATGTTTCATATTATCATTAATGATAGTATAAGTATGGTTGGGAAGACTGGTCTTCGAATGGATGGTGAGAATGGGAAAATTCGTACGGATGGTATGACTGAATCAGCAGGTTTGCGGGCGTTGTTGGAAAGTGACGACAAGTGATTCACTATTCTAGTTATAGCGAAAACCTCTTGCTTTAATTGGAATTGCAAAATCTATACCACATACTAAATTATAATAGTCGTAGGAGTGTCTAATGAAGCAAAAACATAAAATTATCTTATCGGTTGTCAGTTTATTTTTAGCTCTTTGTCTGGTAGGAGGAATATACTTGACTCACAAAAATCAAGAATTCCATAATGAGATGACAAGGATTGTTCACAGTGAGGAAGTAAAGAAATTGATTGTGGAAGAATTAAAAGCGATCGATCCTAATGCTTTAACGGAGAAAGGAAAAATTCGTTCTTATAAAATAGATGATAGCTCCATTAAACATAATCCAATGGGAGGCATTATGTTTGATATCATCATTAATGATAGTATAAGTATGTTTGGGAAAATGGGAATTCAAAAAGATGGCGGAAGTGAGCAACTAAGTTCAGTTGGTATGAGTGAATCGGCAGGTTTGCAAGCTTTGGTAGGGGAGTGATGACAAGTGATTCACTATTCTAGCTATAGCGAAAACCTCTTGCTTTAATTGGAATCGCAAAACCTATACCACATACTAAATTATAATAGTCGTAGGAGTGTCTAATGAAGAAAAAGAATAAAATTATACTAATTATCGTCAGTTTGTTTGTGGCTGTTTGTTTGGGAGGAGGAATGTATATGGCGCACAAAAATCAAGAATTTCAGAATGAGATGGTAAAGATTGTCCACAGTGAGGAAGTGAAGAATTTAATAGAAAAGAAATTAAAAAAATTAGACCCTCATGCTTTAACGGATAAGGGGAAGATTCGTTCTTATAAAATAGATGACAAGACCATCCGTCATAATCCTATGGGCGGAATCATGTTTCATATTGTAATCAATGAAAACCAAGATATTATAGGTAAGTTTGGCATTCAAAAATATGGGGAAGACGAACCAATTAGTACAGTAGGAATGTCAAAATCAAAGAAATTTCAAGATTTACTTAAGGAGTGATTTCGATGTTTTACAATGATGAAGTAAAGAATAAGATTGCTTGGCAAGAATATACTAGTTATAAAATCGGTGACAAGTCAAAGAAAGTGCCCAGCAAAAGAGAAGTGGTGTTCAGGAATTGCAGGATAATAAGTAAGGCTTTGTTTTTACCAGCCTCGCATCGGATAACTCCCGCCCGTTTAAGGCGGGTTTTTATATGAACCGTCTTCTAGGTTTTCATATCGGGTTAAAAGTGATAAAATAGTAGGCAGGAATTGGAGAGACGAGATGCCAAAAGAAGTGAATTTGACGGGCGATCAGGTATTGGCCCTTACTAGAAAATATCTGGCTGCGGAGGATGTGGCCTTTATACAGAAAGCTTTGATCTATGCGATTGACTGTCACAGCGGGCAGTTTCGCAGGTCAGGTGAGCCTTATATTGTGCATCCCATTCAGGTGGCAGGGATTTTGGCCAAGCTCAAGCTGGATGCGGTAACGGTTGCCTGCGGCTTTCTTCATGATGTGGTCGAGGATACCCGTGCGACGCTGGATGATTTGGAAAGAGAGTTTGGGACGGATGTCCGCGTGATTGTGGATGGGGTTACCAAGCTGGGTAAGGTCAAGTACAAATCCCACGAGGAGCAGCTGGCAGAAAATCACCGTAAGATGCTGATGGCCATGTCGGAGGATATCCGGGTTATTTTGGTCAAACTGGCAGACCGTCTCCACAATATGCGGACGCTCAAGCATCTGCGCAAGGATAAGCAGGAGCGGATTTCCCGAGAAACAATGGAAATCTACGCCCCCTTGGCTCATCGCCTGGGGATTTCCAGTGTCAAGTGGGAGCTGGAAGATTTGTCCTTCCGTTATCTCAATGAAGTGGAATTTTACAAAATTTCCCACATGATGAAGGAGAAGCGTCGGGAGCGTGAAGAACTGGTAGAAGAGGTGGTTCAGAAGATTGAGACCTATGCTGGCGAGCGCAATCTGCACGGTAAGATTTATGGCCGGCCCAAGCATATCTACTCGATCTATCGTAAGATGCAGGACAAGAAGAAGCGTTTTGATGAGATTTATGATTTAATCGCCATTCGCTGTATCTTGGATACTCAAAGTGATGTTTATGCCATGCTGGGCTATATTCATGAGCTTTGGCGTCCTATGCCGGGGCGGTTCAAGGATTATATTGCCAACCGCAAGGCCAATGGCTATCAGTCTATCCACACGACCGTTTATGGACCCAAAGGTCCGATTGAGTTTCAGATTCGGACCAAGGAAATGCATGAGGTCGCTGAGTATGGGGTTGCGGCTCACTGGGCTTACAAGAAAGGGGTCAAGGGACAGGTAGACAGCAAAGAATCAGCCATCGGGATGAACTGGATCAAGGAGCTGATGGAACTGCAGGACCAGTCTAACAATGCCAAGGACTTCGTTGACTCGGTCAAGGAGAGCTATCTGGCTGAGGAAATCTACGTCTTCACACCAGATGGAGCGGTGCGTTCTCTGCCTAAGGACTCGGGTCCGATTGACTTTGCCTATGAGATCCACACTAAGGTCGGCGAGAAAGCCACAGGAGCCAAGGTCAATGGCCGCATGGTGCCCCTGACAACCAAGCTTAGGACAGGTGATCAGGTGGAAATCATCACCAACGCTAACTCCTTCGGACCGAGCCGCGACTGGCTCAATATTGTCAAGACCAGCAAGGCCAGAAATAAAATCCGTCAGTTCTTTAAAAATCAAGACAAGGAGCTATCTATCTCCAAAGGGCGGGAACTCTTGCAGGCTCAATTTCAGGAGCATGGCTATGTAGCCAATAAGTACATGGACAAGAAGCACATGGAAGAAGTGCTGCAGAAGACCAGTTATAAGACTGAGGAGGCGCTTTTTGCGGCGATTGGCTTCGGTGAGATTGGTGCCATTAGCATTTTCAACCGTTTGACAGAAAAAGAGCGCCGTGAGGAAGAACGGGCCAAGGCCAGAGCAGAAGCGGAGGAATTGGTTAAGGGCGGCGAAGTCAAGGTCGAAAACAAAAAAGACACCCTCAAGGTTAAGCACGAAGGTGGTGTGGTTATTCAGGGGGCGTCTGGTCTCCTTATCCGGATTGCCAAATGCTGTAATCCTGTACCGGGTGATGATATTGTCGGCTATATTACCAAAGGACGCGGTGTAGCCATTCACCGACAGGACTGCATGAATCTCAAGGCCCAAGAAAATTACGAGCAGCGGCTGATTGATGTGGAATGGGAAGACAACAACACGACCAAAGAGTACACGGCTCACATTGATATTTACGGTCTCAACCGCTCTGGCCTCCTCAACGATGTGTTGCAGGTTCTGTCCAATACCACCAAAAACATTTCAACAGTTAATGCCCAGCCGACCAAGGATATGAAATTTGCCAATATCCACGTTTCTTTTGGTATTGCTAATCTGTCCATGCTGACGACGGTGGTGGATAAGATTAAGAGCGTGCCAGAGGTCTACTCGGTCAAGCGGACTAATGGCTGATTCTTTTCGGAAATCATTATCGAGCTGTAAGTTACCCTTGGTGACTTGCTTAAATCAAAGGAAAAAATATGAAAATAGTGATTCAGCGCGTGAAACGTGCTCAGGTCAGTATTGACCAGCAGCTGCACAGCAGTATTGGAAAAGGTCTTCTGCTCCTAGTCGGCGTAGGCCCTGACGATAGTCAGGAGGATATGGATTATGCAGTCAGGAAGATTGTCAATATGCGGATTTTTTCCGATGCTGAGGGCAAGATGAACCTGTCTATCAAGGACATTGGCGGAGAAGTTTTGTCGATTTCCCAGTTCACTCTGCATGCAGATACCAAAAAGGGTAATCGGCCAGCCTTTGTCAAGGCTGCTCCGCCAGAGATGGCCAGCAATTTTTATGATGCCTTCAATCTTGCCTTGCAGCAGGAGGTGCCGACTCGGACGGGTATTTTTGGCGCAGACATGCAGGTAGAGCTAATCAATGATGGCCCAGTGACCATTATTCTGGATACGAAGAATCGCTGAGAAGAAGTATGAAAAGGAGTTTGAACACTAGTGTTCAAACTCCTAATTTTTTTGCTTCTGCAGCAATGAATGTATAGTTTCCGACAACATTACTAAAAATCACCAATTATTTCTTGAGGAATGACTTCTTTGATGGTCGTCACTAGCTGATTGATAAGCTTTAACGCTTCAGCGGGCTCAGTGTAGAGCTTTTGAAAATAGGTATGTATATTTTCTTCAAAATGCTGAGGCAATAGCGTGCAGTTGGTTTTTGCAAACTCCAGCATTCTCTTTTCTCCAGGGTGCGTCTGTTCGTTTAGGGCGAAGAGCAAGTCAAAATAGGAAGCAAAAAATTCACTGCTGCGGTGATTGATACTGAGCAGGTCCTGACGCTTGAGCGCTTTTTCTATTTGTTTGGAGAAAGCTGGCATGGCTTGATCGAGTAGGAGGAGCTGCTTCTTAATAATATTCTTTTTAAGTTCAGCTGGATAAGGCCGTCTGTACTTGTTCTGAAGTGCTTCATAGCGACCATTTCGGTCGTAGATGATTTTGCTGTGGAGCAGATTGTGCCACATACAGGTGGTATAGGCATTCTGGACTTGGTGGTCTAGGACTACAGTCTGCAGATCTTTATCAAAGCTATCCAGTGTACGGTAAATGAGCTCAATTTCGATCTTGCTCTTTAGCACACAGTCATCCTCTAGTTCCCAAAATTGATTGCCGATTTCCATGTAGGAGCAGTACTTGCTGAGGATATCGCGTCTAGTCATGGGAGCAATGGAATCTGTCAAGTAGATATAAACATCATAGTCTGAGTCTTTGTCAAAATGCTGTCCAGCACGAGAGCCACCGAGAACAATAGCTTCCACTTGATCTAGTTGGGCAAATTCTTTAAAAAGTTGTTGTGGCATAATTTTTCCTCGCTGATTTTTGACATCATTTTAGCAAAATGTAAGCGGGTTGGCAAGAAGGGAAAAAGCTTTTGGCATGGTACCAAGCCTATAAAATTGAAACCCTGAGGGGTAGGAAGTGGATGAGCAGGAACTGGAAGTATTTGACTAAAAAGAAAATCATCTAGGATAGATAGGCTGAAAATTTGACTTTTTGTTATAAAATTTTAGGTTTTTCCTTCTTTGAACTCATCGCCTTATTTTTATCTGCAACTTTTCTTAGATTTTGAGATAAGTTTTTAAAGAGTTTTTGCAATCATTTAGTCCAAAAATGAGAAGCATAGTAAGCAAGTGGAAGTGGCAATAATCTTTGATTGTTTATGTTTATGATTTCTTTCATTCTTTAGAAATATTTTAGAATTACTTTATAAATTCTTGAAGTTTGTCTTGTATAATCATATTAAAGAAAAGAAAGGAGTCTCTTATCATGGAAAATCTAGTTCAACAGATGCTGAATGCTCTGATTCAAATTGCTTTGTTTGCTTTTCTTCCTTTTGTTTGGTGGTTGATAAGTGCTAGAAGAAAAAGTCCATTTTTAGAATGGCTTGGCTTCAAACCACTAAAAGATACTGGCAGCCGGAAGATCTGGCTGTGGATTTTGTTTGGTTCGCTATCTTTCTTGCTTCTTTCGTTTTTGCTAGTATATCCTGCTGTAAAAAATCTGGATACAGCGACTTCGAATTTCTCAGGCCTAGGCTTCCAAGCCTTGCCAGCTGTTCTGATTTATGGTATTTTTCAAACTTCTCTGTCGGAAGAACTGCTATTCAGAGGTTTTCTTTTAAAGAGATTGGCTAGTCGCTTATCCTTTGTGGTAGCCAACACCATACAAGCTGCTCTTTTTGGTCTGCTCCATGGCTTAATGTCTATAACAGTGCTCTCTTGGCAGCAAACCCTGCTCATCATTTTGTGTACGGGTGGCATCGCGGCTTATATGGGCTTTGTCAATGAAAAGAAATCTGATGGCTCCATTTTAGCTAGCTGGATTATACATGCTTTAGTAAATGTGATTACGTGTAGTTTATTTGCTTTTATGCTGATTTGATAAATCGATAATTTCACTTCAAATCAAAAAGTTCCGATTTTCCTTGAGAATCGGAACTTTAGATTTAATGACAGGTGAGCAAAGGTTTAGGTGTAAGTCAAACGAAGCTGCTTCTACTGATTTGCAGGGCTGTCCAGTTTCATTTGCTCAAAAACATAAAGGAAGAAGTCTTTCGAAACTTCGAAATGTCCGTATCTTATCTGAGAAGCATATTGGCGCCACTGAGGATGATGTCGGACTTGCTCAATAGGGCAGTCTTTGACAGGCTGGTAGTAGCTGACATCTCGCCGAAATGGGACAAAGCCTTCAAACATCTCTACTTGGTAAGCAGTGTCATCTAGAATCTTGCCAACTGCTGTAAAGGCCTGTAGCTTTTCCTGACCATTCAGCTGATACTTGGGGCTGTAGTACAGAAGATAGTCCCCCTTTTTCATTCGGTTCAATGGTGCTTTCTTTCCATGGCAGACTTGACAAAATCCACCCTCTACACCTCTTAGTACATGTTCTTTTGATACGACACCAATCCAAAATCTAGTCATTTTCTGCCTCCAGTTCTATTAAGAGTTGGTTTAATGTTTCTGTATTATTTTCTAATTTTCCAAAGAACGCCTGATCAATGCTTTCTACCAGAGGAAGGGCTTGGTTGACCTTTTGCAGCCCCGTATCCGTTAGAAGTATGATGTTGGCACGGCTGTCCTTGGGATGGACTTCCCGCATGATCAA
>ERZ772927.623-NODE-623-length-13432-cov-5.25462_pt1 | contig 13432 bp, 12 predicted proteins | sample MGYA00512115_ERZ772927 | MGnify/ENA primary metagenome ERZ772927 (study PRJEB29015, sample SAMEA2737924) | human oral metagenome | biome: human oral; feature: human-associated habitat; material: dental | place: China | collected 2013 ... | reverse complement strand
CCTCCCCGACGGCGTGCCCGAGCCCGGCAGGACCGAGGGACCGGCGCCGGAGGCGGGCACATCCCCGCCGAGCGCGCACATGAGCGCCGCCGAGCGCGCCGCCCGGGCCGCGGCACGCCAGTCACGCCCCGGCCGGCGGGGGGCGCGCTCCGTCGTCGCCCTCGAGGACGACGTGCCCAGTGAGGACGACGAGGACGCCGAGGAGGCGGGCGCCGTCGGGCTGGACGTGGTCATCCGCCTCCTGGGGGCCACGGTCATTGAGAACGTCACCGTGACGCAGGAAGGACGCTGATGCCAGTCATCTACGAGGGGGCCGTGCAGGATCTCATTGACGAGTTCGGCGAGCTGCCCGGGATCGGCCCCAAGACCGCCCAGCGCCTGGCCTTCCACGTCCTGTCCTCCGACTCCGCGGCCGTGGAGCGGCTGGTGGACGCCCTGCACGCGGTCAAGGCCCGGGTGCGATTCTGCGAGCAGTGCGGCAATATCGCCGAGGACACCCTGTGCGCCGTCTGCAAGGACCCGCGCCGGGACGCCTCGGTCATCTGCGTGGTGGAGGAGCCCAAGGACGTTGTCGCCATTGAGCGCACCCAGGAGTACCGGGGGCTCTACCACGTGCTGGGAGGGGCTATTGACCCCATTAACGGCGTGGGGCCCGACGACCTGAGGGTGCGGGAGCTCCTGACACGCCTGGGCAGCGGGAACGTCGTCGAGGTGATCCTGGCCACGGACCCGAACGTGGTGGGTGAGGCGACGGCGGCCTACCTGACCCGCATGCTGCGCACCCTGGAGGTGCCGGTGAGCCGGCTGGCCTCCGGCCTGCCCGTGGGCGCGGATCTGGAGTACGCCGACGAGGTGACCCTGGGACGCGCCTTCGAGGGACGCCGTCGCGTGGAGTGAGCACGCCCAGCGGCCGCCGGCTATCGTCCTGCTTGACCCTCACGCGGCGTGAGGCCCCATGGTCCCGCCTATGAGAGACGCTGGGACCGTGACCGGGACAGACCACCCACGCACCGACGCCCGTCCGGAGGCACCCGACGCCGTCGCCTGGGGGCAGGACGCCGCCGGCACAGGGGAGGCTCCTGACCTCACCGTGGGGGCGGTCGCCGCCCTCGTGGGAGTGAGCGTGCGCACACTCCACTACTGGGACACCATCGGGCTGGTCCGCCCCTCCCAGCGCTCCTGGTCGGGCTACCGGCTCTACTCCCCGGCCGACGTCACCCGCCTCCACCAGGTGCTCGTCTACCGTGAGACCGGCCTGCCCCTAGCCTGCATCGGCGAGCTCCTGGACGACCCGGGGACGGACGCGCTGGCCCACCTCAGGCGCCAGCGCGACCTCCTGACCGAGCAGCTCTCACGCACCATGCGGATGGTCCGCGCCGTCGACACCCTTATTGACAGGACGCTGAGCACCGTAGGCACCTCACCGCGGTCCGGGCCCCTGAGCCCTGCCGAGCAGGCCGAGATCCTGGGGACGGACTGGAGCCCGCAGTACGTCGCGGAGGCCCAGGAGCGCTGGGGGGACACCCCGGAGTGGGCTGAGGCCACCGCCCGGCAGGCCGCCATGACCCGTGAGGACTGGGAGCAGGTCAAGGCCCGGACGCTGGCCCTGGAGGCCGACCTCGTCGCGGCCATGGCCCGTGGCGTGGAGCCGGGCAGCCAGGAGGCCAACGCCCTGGCCGAGCGCCACCGCGCAGACCTGGGCCACTGGTTCACGGTGACCTACCCCAAGCAGGTCCTCATTGCCCGCGGCTACACCGCCGACCCGCGCTTCGCCGCGCACTACGACCGCCAGGCACCCGGCCTGGCCGCCTGGCTCCAGCAGGTGGTCAACGCCAACGCCACCGCCCACGGCGTGGACGTGGAGCACGCCACCTGGTGCTGAGCGGTCCCGCACTCCCCGCAGGTTCTCGCGCCCCGTCGTCGGCGCCACTGGCCGGAGCCAGGCGGGGCAGGCGGCGGCGCAGGGTGGGGCCACGCAGCAGGGCCGCGACCAGCCCCGGCGGCGTCGCTCAGGCCAGGCGCACCCCCTGGGGCAGCTGTCCTACCGGGACGTCCAGGCGGCGGGAGGCGGTCCACACGCCCCCGGCCCCAATGCCCAGGAGCACCAGCAGGCTCACGGGCCAGAAGGCCAGGTGCTGCAGCTCGTCGCGGCTACGTCGGTCGGACTCATTCTTATTCTTACTTGATTCCTCGCAGTACCTGATGACAATCTCTCTCGGCTCAGGCGTACGCATTGCGTCCATAGCCCACCCCGAGGCCTCAAGGAAGGACTTCCCTCCGTACCTGTACTCGCTCTTCGGCAGGGGGGCACGCGCTGAGACGTCACTGAGGATAATGTAGGGGTTGGGCGCGAGCATCCACCAGATCCACTCACCGTGGACGACCTCCCGGCTGTCGACATCAGGCTTTTCCCTGCACACCCTGCGGTTGTTGTCGGACTTGTCGTAGTCTATATGGTAGACAACGCGGGTCTGGGTCGTCGTCACCGAGTTGGAGGCTATGAGCGCGCACAGGGGCGTCCCGATAGTCAGCATGACGACCACGAGGTAGGACAGGACCGCCGACGCCGAGGTCCGCGCCGTCATGGCGGACAGGCCCAGCCCGACGCCGCACACCGAGCCCAGGGTGACGACGAGCACCAGGACGTGCCCCAGGAAGGCGAGCCACGAGGCGCCACCCGCCAGGGTCAGTACGAGCAGGAAGGGCAGCGCCACCGCCAGGAAGGCCACGGCCGCCACCCAGGCAGCCAGGAGCTTGCCGACGGCGATCTCCCGGCTGCGCAGCATGGTGGCCTGCAGCAGGGCCAGGGTGGCGTCCGCCCGGTCGCCGTTGACCGACATGGCCGACAGGGTGGGGGCCACAATGAGGCCGATCCCTAGGACGAAGCAGAGGATGAAGTTGTACAGGGCCTCCGAGGCGTAGTCGTAGCCGTCACCGGGGTTGAGCAGCGACGTCAGCCCGAGGCACACCAGGACCAGGACCAGCGCCCAGATCCCCAGCATGACCTTCCAGCGGGTGGCCCTCACCCGCTGACGCAGCTCCAGCACCATGACCGTGCGGATCCCTGACCAGCTCATCGGCGCTCCTCCTCCATTGACAGGTAGGTCTCCTCCAGCAGCCCGGTCACCGGAGCGAAGGAGACCACCTTGACTCCGGCCTGTACCGCCTCACCCAGGATCGCGCAGGCCGCGGCCTGGTCGGGGACCGTCAGCCGGAAGGACTCGGGGTCCTCCTCCTTCAGGAGCGTCCGGTCGCCCTGGCTCCAGGCCCTCATGGCGGCGTGGGAGTCCTCACCGGGCAGGATCCTCATGCGCCAGACGGTGCGCACCGAGGTCGGCCGCACCGGGACCACGGTCGGTACGGGCGGCACCCCGGTCGCAGGGAGGCCGGGCTGGCCCAGGGACGCGCCCTCTGAGGCCGAGCCTGCCGACGGCTCCGCGGGAGCGGTGCCGGGTGGGGCCGACCCGGCAGCGTCCGGCGAGGAGGACGAGGCTCCCGACCCCTGGCCCAGGCCGTAGGGGGCTGTGCGGGAGGGGGCCTCGGCCTCCTCGCCAGTGCGCAGCGCCTGACCCCTGGAGACGAAGACGGCGCCGTCGATCATCTCCTCCAGCTCGCCCAGGACGTGGCTGGAGATGAGCACGGTGACGCCCCCGTCGGCCAGCGAGCGCAGGAGCTGGCGCAGGTCGGCCCGTGAGCGCGGGTCCATCCCGGCGGCGGGCTCGTCGAGCAGGAGGACGCTGGGGTAGTGGATGAGCGCGCGGGCCAGGCCCAGGCGCTGCTTCTGGCCCCGGGACAGGACCCGAGCGGGGGCGGCCGCCATGTCCTCCAGGTGGACGACGGCCAGCATCTGGGCGGCGCGCCCGGCCGCCTCCCGGGTCTCGACCCCCTGGGCGACGGCGAAGGTCTGGAGGATCTCGGTGCAGGTCAGGGAGTCCCAGGTGCCGAAGCTGTCCGGCATCCACCCGACGACGCGGTGGACCTCCCGGGGCTGGGTGACCGGGTCGAGGCCGTTGACGCGAATGGTCCCGGTATCGGGACGCAGGAGGGCTGCGAGCATGAGCAGCAGCGTGGTCTTGCCAGCGCCGTTGGGACCCACCAGGCCCGTGACGGCGCCGCTGGGTACGGACACGCTCAGGCCCCGCACCGCAGGGGCGCCGCGGAAGGTACGGGTCACGTTGATGACCTCAACACTCATAGAAAGATGCTACCGGAGAGAACAGATTACGTACAGGACCCGTCCGCAGGTGTCGTAGGGGTTGGGGACGGAACTGCGTTGCGCCCGCCCTGGGCTCGTCGAGCGGGCAGGTGTCGTAGGGGCCGGGGACGAGGTTCGGCCGTGCCGGGGCCAGCCGCGCAGGCGTCGTAGGGCTGGCGGCGGGACCGTCCATGCCGGGGCCAGCTTTCGACACGCTCCTGTGCCCGGCCTGCTTCCCCGCGGGCCGCATCCGTGCCGGGACCGTCCATGCCGGGACCGTCCATGCCGGGACCGTCCACGCCGGGGCCAGACCGAGCCCGGCGCCGCCCTCCACGTCGGGCCACCGCGGTTCCCGTCCAGGGCCGGGGCAGCGGCCGCCCTCCTGGTCACCGGCACCGTCATCTGGGCAGTCCCCGTCCATGCCGGGGCTGGCCACGGGGCCGCGCACCTGGCGCCACGGATCACATAAGGCTCACCTCAGTAAGAGTGGAAGACTGGTCCCATGACTGGCCCCATGACATCGCCCTCTCTGACCGCCGTCTCCACCGCCCACGTCAAGACGGACAGGCCCGCCCGCTACGGCCGCCAGCTGACCAGCCACATGGGGCGGAAGATCTCGGCCGCCTGGGATGAGGCGTCGTCCACCGGGAGCCTGGACATGAACCGGGGCGGGACCTCCACCGGGGTCTGCGACCTGTCCTGCCAGCCCGGGGCACTGGTGCTGAGGCTGAGCTCGGACGAGGAGCACCTGGCCCACCTGGAGGAGGTCATCGGCATCCACCTGGCCCGGTTCGGGAGCAAGGACGCCCTGCGTGTCTCCTGGGTGCGAGCGGACGGCTCCGCTGGCACCACGCAGGGCCCGCTGACCGCCGAGGACCTGGCCGCCCGCGCCCGGCGCCGCGAGACCGCCTAACCCCGCCCCGGGGGCCGCGAGACCGCCTAACCCTGTCCGGGGCCGCCCCGCCTTCCCCGTCGCCGCAGAATAAAGCCCCGGCGAAACCTAACCCCGCCGGGGCCGCCCCCGACTGTCTCCGGGCAGGTTGGTAGGGACGCGCGCCTAGCCCTGCTCCCGGGAGCCGCCCGTCCTGCCTGCCCTGGGGACCGCCCGCCACGGCTGCGTTGATCCCGGCTGACGGGCCCGCCCGTCCTGCCTACCCCGGGCGCCGCCCGCTTGGATACTGATCGCCCTGACCCAGGTGAACGCGCTCTCATGTAAGTAAACGCGCTCTGGCCCTGCTGAACGCGCTCCCGCGCATATGGACGCCACTTAAGGCGACGTTCACATACGCTAAATGGCGTTCACACGCACGAAACGGCGTTCATATACGCGAGGGCGCGTCCAGCCCCAGGCCGGTAACGCCCAGGCTCAGGCCGCCCGGCCCACCAGCAAGTGGGCGAACTCGGCAAGAGCCTGCTAGCCATGGTCCTGGCCGCACCCGGCCCACCAGCACTGCTCCACGGCGTCCTGTACCTGGGCCCGTTCACCGGCCTACGGTCAGGGCACTGTGGACAAGCCTGCCCGCGGAGGCCGTTGGCTGCCAGTCCGGCCCCGGACGAGGCGGTGGACCACCTGCCCGCAGAGACCGTTGACCACCAGGCGCTCACGTATCCCGACCAGGGCGGACTCCTCCAGGCCCTCCAGGGCCGCGACAGCCTCACGTGTGGCGCTGCGAGGCGTGTCAGGACGCGCCCAGGTCCAGGAGGAGTCGGTGTACTCCTCCTCGGTAGGCTCCAGGACGCCCAGGACCATGGCGAGCGCTTCCGGGCCGCCTAGACGCACCTGCATATCAGGGCGGTTGCCAAGAGCACCCAGGAGCCGCTCCAGCTGCCGGCAGGAGACCGGCAGGTACCACACAGAGAACTGCACCGGCCCACGACCCTGGGACTCAATGCGCACACGTCCTGAGACCGCCGTCACCCGTGGTTCCCGGTCCCAGGGGAAGAAGTCGCCGGAGGAGTCGGTGCGCATGACCTGCACCCCCATGGGGCTCAGGAGGATCCCCGGTCGTACCGGGCCACCACGGTAGATGATCCTCACCAGGTAGAAGGCCGCCTCCAGGCCGAGGACCCCAATCAGACCCCCGGCCAGGACCGGCACGTGGTCACCAGCCAGGAGCGCCGCAAGCACGGTCAGCGGCACCAGGGCTGCTATGAGCCTCAAGGCCAGGCCCCAGGCAACGAGCTCACGGGAGCCCAGCATCCTCACGCCCTCAGGCGACGCCGTCCAGGCCGTACGCCCTCGGGCGCGGCAGCGGCGCAGGCGCACCATGCTCAGCAGGTAGGTCCCGCAGAGGCAGCCGAGCCAGACCACCACCGCGACCAGGAGCACGCCCGCACCAGCCCACCAGGCCAGGGCCGCACCCATGGCGGCCGCCAGGGACAGCAGCGCGAAGACCCATATCACCCGGTGCTGGCGGCGGTCCTCCCACGTGCACCCGGCCGACGGGACGTGTGGCGGGGCAGGGGGCAGGCCGTACAGGGCGGACATAGTGACGATAGTACGTTCCCGGTCAGCTGCCTGACGCACCCGAGTCCCTCCGAGCGCCAGGCTCGGCGCGCTCGGCTCGGTGGGCCCCTGGGTCCTGACCACCCAGGCCCTGGGCCCGGCTCGCGGTGTACCCGGTTCGGTGCTCCGGCTCGGTACCCCGGATCTTGGTGTACCCAGCTCGGTGGCCCGGCTAGGCGTCCCGCGCCCCGTCCCATGAGGACAGCAGAGGCTTACGCCATGCCGTCCGCTCAGAACCGCCTCTGGGCCTCGGGCCCGGAGGTGGGGGGGGTGGTCACGGCCCGCGCACGGCGGGACCTCTGGGCCTCGGGCCCGGAGGTGGGGTCCCCGCAGCGCCTGGCGGGTCTCAGCTGACCTGCTCGGGGGTGACCCCGGGGCAGTCGGGATCCCTGCAGCACCTGGCGGGTCTCAGCTGGCGTCTCCGCCGTCGACGTCGTCCTGCCGGAGCCGGGCCTCGACCCGCTCGACCTTGGCGCTCAGCTGTCCCGTCCAGCCGGGGCGGATGTCGGCCTTGAGGACGAGGGCCACGCGGGGGCTCACCTCGGCCACGGCCTGGCAGGCGGCCTTGACTACCGCCATGCACTCGTCCCACTCCCCCTCAATGGTGGTGAACATGGAGGTGGTCTCACTGGGCAGGCCGGAGCTGCGCACCACGCGCACGGCTCGGGCCACCGCCTCGGACACCGAGCCGTCAGGCGCGTCGGTAGTGGTGGGGGACACGGAGAAGGCGACGAGCATGCCCTCAGGTTAGCCGGACTGGCGCGGGCTGGTGTTGGCTGGCCGACCGACCGGGTTGGCCGACCGACCGGGCTAACCAGAGCAACCGAGCTGTCCCGGCGTGCCCTGCCACGTACTGCGGCTGCTCGAAAGGGCAACCGGACTGGCGCAGGGCGCACCCCGCCCCCACGACCAAGGGGACCGGCATTGATCTCAGCGCGAACGGGCACTCTCATTCACCCCTGCTCCCACGGATGAGGGGACCAGCATATGGAGCATTACGGAGAACTGCGTGTAGGGGAACATTCTGTGCAAAGAGTAACCGATTGCGCACAAAGTAACCAATCCAGGTCACTTTGTGCGCAAAACGTCCCGCTCTGCACAAAATGTCCCCCTGTGCACGGTAGCCGCCAGAAGGCTAGGTCCTGGCCTGTTCGAGCCCTTCGAGCCGGTCACCGCGGTCCGCCCGTGAGGTGGTGAGCTGGTGACGCAAAGGCACGGGGTGGTCCCTGACGTGTGGTGAGTGCCCCCGCGGGGCTCGAACCCGAGAGTCTTAATGCACCTAGCGGTGCGGGGTGCTCCCTGACGAGGTTGTCAAAGTTATCAAGGTTAGGGAGGTCAAGTCTTAATGCACCTAGCGGTGCGGGGTGGTCCCTGACGTGACAACAACCTCACCGAACCTGAGCCTGAGCCCGTCTTAATGCACCTAGCGGTGCGGGGTGGTCCCTGACACGCCATCGCCCTGCACGCCGGCCTGATGACGGTGATGTCTTAATGCACCTAGCGGTGCGGGGTGGTCCTTGACGAGTTCGTTGTCCTCAGTATCGCGCGCGATTTTAAGGTCTTAATGCACCTAGCGGTGCGGGGTGGTCCCTGACCCTGCCTCTGGGAGCCGCGTGGTTGCAACGTTTCCAGGGGCTGGATCGCCACCGGCCTGTGGAGGTCCTTCCGGAGGTGGCCGGAACGGGTCCATTTCTACCACCTTTCGTTGGTATGACGCCACTCGCCACCGACGGCCCCGGGAGCGGATCCGGCGCCGGCTTTGGACGAGACCATGCGGAAAAGTGGCGGTCGGGAGGGGTGTCCTGCACCACACCGATGGTGACCAAGACCACAGATTCGGTCAGCCTCAACCGTGGCTCTCAACCCCGCGAGCACCCGCACGTGCGCCCTCTCCCCTAGATCCCCCCGGTACAGGCCACCGTCGTCGAGCGCGGGCGCCGTGCCGTAGACCTCCACCCGTCCCGCACAGGACGTGCACAACAGACAGAGGTGGACCGCGTCGTCGGACTCCTTAATAATGTCCCTGATCCTACCACGCAGGGTCTCAAGACTTGCGGTTCTAAACCCGTCTCCGGAAGATCGATTGCACTTATATTCCAGTGGAGTCGTCCTGGCCGCGTGAGCCCTGGCATCACCCACGCCCCGACCTCACGCGGCACCCTGCGAGACCTCAGGACGCGCCCAGGTCCAGGAGGAGTCGGAGTACTCCTCCTCGGTGGGCTCCAGAACGTCCAGGACCGTCTGAAGAGCATATGGTCCGTCAAGTCGGTGACGCTTTGAGACGCTGCGAGAGAAGGTGTCCAGCAGCCGCTGGAACTGACGGCACGACACCGGAAGGAGCGACATGGGGAACCGCATCTCATCAACTCTTCCTTTTGTGTTAACAAGCAGGTCCCCGCCGTTTACGTGCGAGGCCGAGGGCTTCTGCGACCAGGGAATGAAACTGTTTTGTCCCGTGATTCGGGTAAGCCGAATGCCCTCGCCCGTAACGAGGATGCGTTCCCTCGCAGGCAGACTCCTCCAGAAACAACGTACAGCGCCCACGGAAGACAGTACGAACGCGACGCCAAGGAAAGACCCTGGAAGATAATCGCTGCAAATCATTTCGAGCGCGCCAGAGAAAGCAAATGATAAATACAGTACCCACGGCGCCAGATCAAGTATTATCAATTCTCGTGGCACCTCCATGACGACTCCACTTTCAGTCGCCGACCACAGAGAGCGCCCTGCCCTCATATAGTGTCTCAAACGGATCAACGACACCGCATAGATCGTGAACATCCCACCTAGAGGAAGATAAGCCAAGAATATTACTGGATCCTCTAGCACGGCCAGCAGAAGAAGCGGGGACGATAATGCCGCACCCCCGGAGAATATCATTGTATTCTTACGTCGCCCTCGATCCGCCTCGGCGCAGGTCCCAATGCGTCTGCTCCTCAGCCAAGAAGGCCATATAAGTTCATATTCTTCTAACATTAAAATTCCTCAAGAACCCCACAACAGTGTGGCTGGACCACCTTCCAATGTTCCCCGAAGGACGCACCGGGCCCGCCTGGCCACGTGAGTCCTGGCATCACCCACGCCTCGACCTCACGCACCACCCTGCGAGATCTCAGGACGCGCCCAGGTCCAGGAGGAGTCGGAGTACTCCTCCTCGGTGGGCTCCAGAACGTCCAGGACCGTCTGAAGAGCGTGCGGCCCGTCAAGCCGACGTCGCCACTGCCTCGAGGAACGGGGCGAGAAGGCATCCACCAGACGCTGGATCTGACGGCTCGACACCGGCACGTAGGCCATAGGGAACTGCCAACCCTCATGTAGGTCGCTTGTCCCGATAAAAAGGGACGGCCCTCTGCCTCCCTGGACGACCGGCTCCTGGGACCAGTCAAAGGACACCTGCTCGCCATTGATCCGGGTAAAACGGATCCTCTTGCCGTCAAGGAGGATACGCTCAGCCTCCGGCCCCCCTTCCCGGAACATAAGCACAAGATATACTGACCCGCAGATCCCGGCACCGCCGACAGCTCCTCCGGAAACAGCGGGGGCCCCTAGGGCGTGAATCAGGACCGCCCCTGGAAGACCGAGCATCATGAGCCCCCACGGAACCAGTTCCCAGACAATGATCTCCCGGGGAACCACCATGGTCACACCACGATCGGTGCCACGCCAGAGGCATCGGCCTTCATGTATGTACGACCTGATCCGGGCAAATGAGATGCTGTAGACCAGGAAGATGATACCGATCCACAGGAGGATAATCATTATCCCGTACGCCCCGAACGCTGACAGGAGCGCGCCCAGAAAACACGAAGCCGTCATGACGCGCAATATCGTCAAAGTATTGACGTGCTTACGGTCATACTTATCGCAGGCCCAGAGCTCGTCATCTTTCTTCAACAACACAGGCTCCTATCGCTGCAGGGCGAGCGCGCCGCCTCGGCGCAGCTGCCACCAGATCCCCGGTCATAACCTCACCACCACTTTCTCCGGTATTGCGCACGGTGCCGCGAGGCGTCACGAGGCGCCCAGGTCCAGGAGGAGTCGGCACACTCCTCCTCGGTAGGTTCCAGGACGTCCAGGACCGTCTGAAGAGCGTACGGCCCATCAAGCCGGTGACGCTTTGAGACGCTGCGAGAAAAGATGCCTAGCAGACGCTGGAACTGACGGCACGACACCGGAAGTAGAAACATGGGGAACCGCATACCGCCAACTTTTCCTTTTGCGTTAATAAGCAGTTCACCACCGTTTACGTGCAAGGCCGAGGGCTTCTGCGACCAGGGAATGAAACTGTTTTGTCCCGTGATTCGGGTAAGCCGAATGCCCTCGCCCGTAACGAGGATGCGTTCCCTCGCAGGCAGACCTCTCCAGAAACAACATATAGCGCCCGCGAAAGATAGTATGCACGCGACGCCAAGAAAAACCCCCAGAAGATCATCGCTGAAAACCATTTCGAGCGCGCCAGAGAAAGTAAATGACAAATACAGCACCCACGGCGCCAGATCAAGTACTATCAGTTCTCGTGGCACCTCCATGATGACTCCACTTTCAGTTGTCGACCACAGAGAGCGCCCCGCCCTCATATAGTGTCTCAAACGGATCAACGACACCGCGTAGATCGCGAACAGCGCGCCCAGGGGAAGATAAACCAAGAGTATCGATGGAGCCCCTAGTTCGACCAACAGAAGAAGCGGGACCGATAACGCCGCGAGCCCGGAGCACATCACTGTATTCCTACGTCGTCCTCGATCCGCCTCGGCGCAGGTCCCAATGCGTCTGCTCCTCAGCCAGAAAGGCCATGCGGGCCCTTCTGTCATGAAGATTCCTCCAGAACCCCACGACAGTGTGGCTGGACTACCTTCCAATGTTCCTCGCAGGGCGCACTGGGCCCGCCTGGCCGCGTGAGCCCTGGCATTACCCACGCCTCGACCTCACGCGCCACCCTTCGAGACCTCAGGACGCGCCCAGGTCCAGGAGGAGTCGGAGTACTCCTCCTCGGTGGGCTCCAGGACGTCCAGGACCGCGGTGAGGGCCTCCGGACTGCGCAAAGACGCTTGCAGTCCAGGGTCGTTGCTGAAGGCGTCCAGCAGCCGCTGGAGCTGACGGCACGACATCGGCACATAGCCCATGGGGAACTCCAATCGTCCGGGGTAGTATGCTGCCTCGATAAGAGCGCCTTGCCAGCTGGCACCAATGACCGCTGGCCTCTGCAGCCAGCTAATGGATACGTGCCCGCCGGTGGACCAGGTAAAACGGACGCCTTCATCGTGAAGGAGAATCCGTTCTACCTCCATGCCTCCGTTCCAGAGAATGCGCACAATGTGCATGGAACCGTAGATCCCAGCACCAGCAAAAAAGCCTACGGCAACCGCATTCCCTCCCAACGCACGCACCAAGACCGCCCCGGGAATACCGAGCGTCATAAGCACCCACTCGACCAGCTCCCACATAACGAGATCGCGAGGAACCTCCATGACCACGCCCAGGTCATTAGCATGCCAGAGACGCCTGCCTCCAAGCAGGCACGACCTGACTCGGGCCAGCGACACGCTGCCGGACAAAAAGGCTATGCTGGCCCACAAGCTGATAACCAGTATGTAGTACACGCCCAGTGCGAACAGGCAGGCAACCAGAAAACTGAGAGCCGCCATAACACGACACGACATTAGCCCTCTTCTGCGCCTGCGATCAAACTCGCCACAGGTTAACACCTTATTCGTTTTCTTCTTCAGCACGACTCTCCCCCGACACCCAGCCCACATACGGGCGGGACAATGGTCTGCGGCCTCTCAGAGGGTCTTCCTGCAGGAGCCGGGCGGGAGGCGTCATAGCCGGGTCGGGGAACCATACGCAGAGCCTACTCCGTCCGCCCTCGGTGGGGAACACCCTTTTATGTACCCGTTTTGTGCGCCCAATTCCCTGCGTCGGACACACCGCCGCCATACGGGCGCACCGCACCGGCACCTTGCCGCGCCACCCGCCTGCCCCGACGACCTCTGGAGCCACACCCGGAAGGACGTCCCGCGCTTGTCGCCCAGCTGAGCCCCCGGGTCACGTCTGGAGCCGCGCCCGGAAGGACGTCCCAAGCCAGGTGGGTTGGGAGCGACAGGGGCTTTCTCGGGGGCTGGGTGGTGGGCATGCCGACCACCCATGCCACGGGCCCGGGAAGGCCAGGGCCCGTACCACCGGCCGCTGGCCGTTTACCCCGTCTCATACAGGCTCCTCGCTTCGCCACCGCCCCCGCGGATCCGTATGCTGGGCGGCGATGTCACGCCGGTGTGGGCCGCCGCCAGCCAGGCGACGCCCCGGTGCGGCACCGCAGCCGGGGCCTTGGACCCCCAGAACCGCAATGAGGAGAGCCTATGGCCCTGGTCGTGCAGAAGTACGGCGGTAGCTCCGTCAGTGACATTGAGGCGATGCGCCGCGTCGCCAGGCGGGTGGTGGCCACGCGCCAGGCCGGTAACACGGTCGTGGTGGTGGTCTCCGCCATGGGTGACACCACCGACGAGCTGCTCGACATGGCCGACGCCCTGACCGACGCCGCCCCCGCCCGCGAGATGGACATCCTCCTGAGCGCCGGGGAGCGCATCTCCATGGCGCTGCTGGCCATGGCGGTCAGCCAGCTCGGCGTACCCGCCCGCGCCTACACCGGCGCCCAGGCCGGGGTCCTGACCGACTCCAGGTACGGGCGCGCCTCCATCGTCGGCGTCATCCCCGAGCGCATCGCCCGCACCATC
>ERZ772927.622-NODE-622-length-13434-cov-45.2141_pt1 | contig 13434 bp, 7 predicted proteins | sample MGYA00512115_ERZ772927 | MGnify/ENA primary metagenome ERZ772927 (study PRJEB29015, sample SAMEA2737924) | human oral metagenome | biome: human oral; feature: human-associated habitat; material: dental | place: China | collected 2013 ... | reverse complement strand
GGCGTACCCCGATCCATGCTAGGTATCAAGCACTCGTGGTATAAATAACCCAAACGGATAGGAAAACAACAATCCAAAAAAACCACGACAGTTCATCTCCCTAGGCCAACAAGCGACACCAAATAGAAACCGAGCTTAGAACTTATGCAGCAGGATCCCAGCTAACCCCCGACTGAGCATCAACGTCGCTTTAGCTTGAGTTCCATCTGTTAACGGTCTAAATCCGCCCGCCGGAACCAGAACCCAAGCTCAGCACACATGCAGCCAGAACAGGCAGGACTTTTGCTTTAGCTGGGATTCCAACCAGCCACGCCGGTTCACCCAGAAAGAAAACTCCCGAAAACCGGAAACCAAGCTAAAGCAAACACGCAGCTCAACCCCAGAAAACCGACACCACTACTCGGCTTGACAGCCCACCAACCCGTCAGACCCAAAACCCGGCCCCGCCGCGGGAAGCAGACGGGACCGGGTTAGTGGGTTGATTAGGGGTTAGAGGGCGTCCTCAATGCGTTTGCGCAGGGCAGCAAATTCCTCGTGAACCTCGGATGGCACCTTGTCACCAAGGAACTTCAGGTAGGCCTCGTTGTCGTCAAGGTCTTTCGCCCAATCCTTCGCGGGAGCGCTCAAGGCCTCTTCCACGTCGGCCAGCGGGGAATCAATGCCGTTCAAATCCAGGTCCTCGGCACGAGCAGTGTTGCCGACCACGGTCTTATTGGCCTCAACCTTGCCCTCGATGCGATCCACGATCCACTTCAGCACACGGCTGTTATCGCCGAAGCCGGGCCACAGGAACCGACCGTCGTCACCGCGACGGAACCAGTTAACCAGGAAGACCTTGGGCATCTTGTCGCCACCCTTCTTGCCCATGTCTACCCAGTGCTGAAGGTAGTCGCCAGCGTTGTAGCCAATGAACGGCAGCATGGCCATGGGGTCGTGGCGCAGGGCACCGACCTTGCCTTCGGCGGCAGCCGTCTGGCCGGAGGACAACAGGGAACCGATCATGGTGCCATGGTTCCAGCTGAAGGATTCCGTCACCAGCGGCACAGTGTCAGGGCGGCGACCACCGAACAGAATGGCGTCGATCTTAATGCCGTGAGCGTCTTCGAACTCGGGTGCGACGATCGGACATTGTTCAATCGGGACCGCATAACGGGAGTTCGGGTGAGCGGCATCAGTATCGGATTCAGGGGTCCAGTCATTACCATGCCAGTCGATGAGGTGAGCTGGCTTTTCCTTGGTCATGCCTTCCCACCAAATGTCGCCATCGTCGGTCATGGCCACGTTGGTGAACATGGTGTTGCCCGGTTCCATGGTGCGCATGGCAATGGGGTTCGAATCGTAGTTCGTACCAGGGGCCACACCGAAGAACCCGTTTTCGGGGTTGATGGCATACAGGCCATCTGCCCGCAGGTGCATCCAGGCGATGTCGTCACCCACCACTTCGGCCTTCCAGCCGGGAATGGTGGGGGTAATCATAGCGAGGTTCGTCTTGCCGCATGCCGACGGGAAAGCTGCGGCCACACCATAGCTCTTGCCTTCAGGGGAGGTGAGCTTCAGGATGAGCATGTGCTCCGCCATCCAGCCTTCTTCCTTAGCCATAATGGAGGCGATACGCAGGGCAAAGCACTTCTTAGCCAGGATGGCATTGCCGCCATAGCCGGAACCATAGGACCAAATCTCTTTGGTTTCTGGGAAGTGGGTAATGTACTTGGTGTCATTGCAGGGCCACGTCACATCCTTTTGGCCCGGCTCTAGGGGATGTCCCACGGAGTGGAGGCATCGCACGAATTCGCCGTCGCCCAAACGGTCAAGCGCAGCCTGCCCCATGCGGGTCATGATGCGCATGGACATGACCACATATTCGGAGTCCGTCAGCTGCACACCAATCTTGGGGTCGTCGCTATCGAGTGGTCCCATGCCAAACGGCACCACATACATAGTGCGGCCCCGCATGCTGCCCCGGAAATGTTCGGTCATTTCCGCTTTCATTTTGTCCGGGTCAACCCAGTGGTTGGTGGGTCCGGCGCCTTCTTCGGTGGCTGAGCAAATGAATGTCCGTGATTCAACCCGAGCCACGTCAGAGGGGTTGGAGCGGGCCAGGAACGAATTGGGGCGCTTTTCGTCGTTCAGACGAATGAGGGTTCCGGAATCCACTAACTTTTGGGAAACACGGTCCCATTCTTCTCGTGAGCCGTCGGCAAAGACCACCTCGTCAGGCGTGAGTAATTTCGCAGCATCAGCAATCCAATGCAACAATGCTTCATTCTTGGTGGGAGCCTCGCCTACAAGTCCCGGGATTTCCACTTTGGACATTAAATCCTCCTGTCATATTTGGTTCCGTTTTCAACAGTAGCGACCAAATCACCCCCAGGTAGGCGGGTCTGGTGAGACCAATGTCATAATTCCATGGGTTTATCACAACCATTTATGCCATAATGGGCCCTGTCCAGCGGAAATAACTTTTTTAGCTTGTCGACGTTCGCCCCTTTCGGGGGCCCAATAACCACGAAACAGCACATTTTCATTCCCCTAAACAGGGGTGAATTGGCGTGATTTTCGGTCATTTTCCCCACCGCGAGGGTCCGGCGTCGACAAGCTTAGTGACGATCCGGCGTGCCAGTTAGCGCCATTTCTTCACCCCCACTACTCTTAAGAATCCTACCGATTACCGACAGGAAACCAGCATGAATAGACCGCAACAAACCGACTTCAATGAGCTTTTTCATAACGACCTGGACTACCCCCGACTCGGCGGCGTCAGCTTTCGGCGCGGGTCGCTTACTGATAATCAGGCCGCCCGCTGGGACGAGTATTGGCCCACGCTCGGCACCACGCTCGCCGATCGGATTATCGACATCGACGACTGGTTTGGGCGTAGTGGGGCGAAAACCATTGTGGAAATCGGCTCCGGCACCGGCACCTCGACCGCGGCCATGGCGCCGCACGAGGCCGACACCAATATCATCGCCGTGGAGCTGTATAAGTCTGGGCTGGCGAAGCTCCTCGGCGCCATCGTGCGGGAGAACATCACCAACATTCGCATGATTAGCGGCGACGGCGTAGAAGTACTCACTCGCATGTTCGAACCGGGTACTGTGGATGGTGTCCGTATTTTCTTCCCAGACCCGTGGCCCAAGGCTCGACACCACAAACGTCGCATCATTCAATCCGGCGTATTAAACCTCATCGCTAGCCGGCTCAAACCCGGTGGGGTATTGCACGTTGCCACCGATCATGCCGATTATGCAGCGTGGATTGCCGAACTCGCCGAGGTAGAGCCACAGCTGGAATACATGGGGTGGCCGTGGCCGGACTGCCCACAATTAACCGACCGGCAGGTCATCACTAAGTTTGAGGGCAAAGGTTTAGACCAAGACCACACCATCACCGAATTCCTATGGAGGCGTACATGAGTTCGAATGAATTTTATCCCGGGAACCCCGCCCACGCGGCACGATCCACAGCTGAAACCCCCGAGCCAATGGGCGACGACACGCTCCTATTGGTGTGGGACGCCCCCAATATCGACATGGGGTTGGGCGCCATTTTGGGTGCCCGGCCCACCGCAGCCCACCGGCCCCGGTTTGACGCCATCGGCAGGTGGGTGCTGGGCCGCGCGGGCGAATTAGCCCACCACACCGGGGTTCGGATCGCCGCCGAAGCCACCGTGTTCACCAATGTGGCCCCAAACGGCACCGACGCCATCCGGCCGTGGGTGGAGGCGCTGCGCAATGTCGGGTTCGCGGTGTTCGCCAAGCCCAAGCTCACCGAGGACACCGACGTCGACCCGGACATGGTGGCGCACATTCGTCACCGTCACGCCGAAGGTGTACTGCGCGGCGTCATCGTGGCCAGCGCGGATGGGCAAAACTTCCGGGAACTCCTCACCGAGCTTGCCGACGAAGGCATCCCGGTCACCATCTTGGGATTCCACGAACACACCAGTTGGGCGGTGAACTCCGAAATCTTCACATTCGTGGACCTGGAGGAAATCCCCGGCGTGTTCCGGGAGCCGCTGCCGCGCATCAGCCTGGATAATCTGCCAGCGACCGGGGCCTGGCTGCAGCCATTCCGACCGCTGTCCATGCTGCTGTCCGACAAGTAGCCAGGCACGATCGGTAGAAGGGATGTTGTCACCATGTTTTCTCGCTGGGGTGAATTCGCCTACCAGCACCGACGTGTTATTCCGCTCGTAGTTGTTGCCGTCATCATCTTGCTCTACCTCACCTTTGGGATGCGGCTTTCGGACCGCATGAGCCAAGAGGGGTGGGATGATCCCAACTCCGACTCCACGACCGCCGCCGCCATCGAAGCGCGAACATTCGGCCGTGACAATAATGGTGACGTCATCCTGCTGTTTACTGCCGAAACCGGCACCATTGACGAGTCACCAGAGTTTGGGCACATCCAGGAATACCTGACCAACCTTCTGGCCAACCACCCCGACCAGATCGACCACATCACCAGCTATTTCGACAAGCGGGTCGACCGGCTCATCAGCCAAGACAAACGCACCGCCTTCGCCGCAATCGCGTTGAAAGGGGACGGGGACCAAACCCTGAAAGACTTCCGGGCCATCAAGGTCCAACTCGCGGGGGCCGGCAGGATGTTTCCTGGCGTATCGACGCAGATAGCGGGGGCCACGGCCGTGGCGGATGCCCTGGATGAGGGCATGAGCCAGGATATTAGCCGGGCCGAATTCTACGCGCTACCAGCCGTAGCATTGCTGCTTCTTGTTGTGTTTGGGTCCCTGGTGGCGGCCTGCATGCCGCTGATTGTGGGCGGCCTGTCCATCGTCGGGTCCCTGGGGATGCTATCAATACTGGCCGGGTTCACGCAGGTCAATGTGTTTGCCCACTCGGTGGTGACCCTCTTGGGGCTGGGGCTAGCCATCGACTATGGGCTGTTTATGGTGTCCCGGTTTCGGGAGGAACTCAACCGGGGTGGCGGGCAGGATGTGCGCACCGCGGTCAGGCGAGCCACCGGCACTGCGGGCAAGACCGTGGTGTTTTCCGCCGCCATGGTGGCGGTGGCCCTGTCCGGGTTGTTGGTGTTTCCACAGGCGTTTTTGAAATCGGTGGCGTACGGGGCGATCAGCGCCGTGGGATTGGCGGCGGTCCTGTCGGTGACCATGCTACCGGCATTATTTAGCCTGCTTGGGCACAATATTGATAAGTTCATGGTGCGCCGACCCAGGTGGGCGGGGGTAACGGGAATGGTTGCGCACACCTTGGGTCGGGGCAGGCAAAGTGGCCAGGCTGGGCAGCGTTCCGCTGGGGGGCGTGGGCGTTCCCGCTCTTACTCCCACTCCCGCACTGCCGTAGCCGCGCCAGCCGCAGCGTCGAAGGGATCGAAGAAGCTCAGCGAAACCTGGTGGTATCGGCTACCGAACTGGTCGATGCAGCATGCAGTATGGGTGACCTGCGCCATTGTCGGTGGCCTCATGTTGTTGGCCCTTCCGATCGGCGACGTGGAATTCGGTGGCATCAACGAAACCTACTTGCCGCCAACCAATCAGGTGCGCACGGCGCAAAGCACATTCGATCGAGAATTTCCCGAATTCCGCACGGAACCCATCAAACTGGTGGTCACCAACGCCGACAACGATCAACTCGTACAGGTGTACCAACAGGCCGCCCAGGTAGAGGGCCTAACCGGACGATTCACCCCCACCTCAGCCACAAAAGATGGCATCACGGTGCTATCGGCGGGGATCGTGGATCGAGCCCATAACCAGTCGGTTGTCGACCAGCTCCGGGCGATAGAGCCACCACCGGGAGTAAAGGTATACATTGGTGGCACCCCAGCCCTGGAAATCGAATCTATCGAAGCTTTGTTTGACAAGCTACCGTTGATGAGTTTCTATATTGTGCTCGCAACCTTCGTGCTCATGGCTCTGGTGTTTGGCTCACTGGTGCTGCCGGCAAAGGCAGTCATCATGACGCTGCTGAGCATGGGCGCCACCATTGGGCTACTCACTTGGATGTTCGTCGATGGTGTGGGCGCAAACCTGTTCGGCTTCACCCCGGGCCCGCTCATGAGTCCAGTGCTGGTGCTCATCATGGCAATCATTTATGGGCTATCCACCGACTATGAGGTGTTCCTGGTGTCGCGCATGGTGGAGGCGCGCGAGCGTCGCGCCGCCACCGATGTTGCCATCAAATTCGGCACCGCCCACACCGGCGGGATTATCAGCGCGGCGGCCATCATCATGATTGTGGTGTGCGGGGCGTTCGGGTTTTCCGACATTGTCATGATGAAGTACATTGCCTTTGGCATGATCTTCGCCCTGCTTTTCGACGCCACCATCATCCGAATGATGCTGGTCCCGGCAGTCATGCACCTACTGCAAGACGACAATTGGTGGGCGCCCCCATGGGTGAAGTCCGCGGCCGGGGCGCTGGGGCACCGAGTTTCCCGGAACCAGGGCCAGGGTCAGGGCCAAGGTCGGGGTCGGGGGCAGGCAGGACTGCCAAAACGGGCGCCCCGACCCCAACCTCAACCGCCGCGGGCGGCTCAGCCACGACAGCCGGCCAGGCCAGTGCGCCGACCTCGAACAAATATTCCCAAACAGGACTCCCGTGCTAGTGTTCGAATGGAGCGGGACCGGGCGTCGTCAAGCAAGCAACCAAGCAACCAACATCCGCGGCGGGAAGAAACGATAGAGTTGGCAACAGGGAGCTTGCCGCCGCAGCGTTTCGATAAGCCTCGCACAACCAACCCCAGTACCCACCGGCATTTCTCCCCCACCACCGGCCGCAACACAAAACAAGTGCCCTTCACGGAACTGCTCAAGCGTTTAGAATCCGAAGACTAGCACCGCCAACACCACAGAAAGGATCTTCTTGACAGTCAGCCACGAAAATCCCGCGAGCCCCAAAACCGGCGCCAGCTGGAAAAACTGGGTGCGATTCCTCGGACCGCTGGTCATCATGGGGATCGCGGCCCTGCTGCTGCGCGACAAGATGCCGTTCCTCGCCACCGGCTACCAGGAAGTTTTAAGTGCTAAACCCACCGGTCTGGTGCTCGCGTTCCTCGCGGTGATTGCCTCCATAGTGGTCATGGCCGAGGTGATGCACACACTGCTCAATGCCGGCGGCGCCAACGTGCGCTCGCGGGACACACTCCAGCTCACATTTATTGCGAACTCCTGGTCGGCGACATTCCCGGGGGGCGCGGCTCTGTCGGCGGTGTACCAATTTCACACCATGCGCAATTGGGGGGTCAACGTGCTGGTTTCCTCCTGGTTCATTGTGGTGTCGGCGGCGCTGTCCACGGTGTGGCTGATTGCGCTGGGGCTGATTTCGGTGTTTTTCTTCGGAGCGGATTTCAGCCTATGGCCCATGTTGGGGTCGGTGGCAATCATGCTGGGGCTAGCGTCGCTGGTGTGGTGGGTCACGAATCACCCGGAACCGGCAAAACGGTTTGTGGTGGCGGTCATTGTCCGGGCCGGCAGGATTGTGCGCCGGCGACCGACAAAAATCCTCGACAGCATTGACGAGCATTTCGGGCAGCTTGACGCGGTATCGCTCACTCCCGGCAAATTCAGCTGGGTTACTCTCCTGTCGCTCATGAATTGGGTGTTCGACATTGTGGCGGTTTGGCTCTGCGTCTGGGCGGTAACGGATGTGCTTCCGGGTTTTCGGGTGGTGGAAAACAACACAACGGTGCTAGGTGTGGTGTTGGCGTTTGTCACTGCGAAAATCGTGGGCACGGCACAGATCACGCCCGCGGGTTTAGGGCCGGTGGAGGCGGCCATGACCGGCAGCCTGGTCGCGGTGGGCATGACGGCTTCGTCGGCGTTTGGTGTGGTGTTCGTTTACCGGATTATTTCCTTTGCATTGATTACGATCATTGGGTGGGTGACATATTTTATTTCCGTTGCCCGCGGTGGCATGCATGTAGGAAGTATGAGTTCATGAAAACGTTGATGACGGACATTATTGCGGTACTGGTGTTTGCGGTGCTAGCCCGGGCCGCCCACGGTGGTTTGGGGCTCGCCCAGATTGCGGACACGTTCTGGCCGTTTGCCATAGGCTCCCTGGTGGGGACGGGGATTGCCACGGTTGCGCTCCGGGGCGCAGGCGGCGGTGCCATCCGTTATGGTGTGATTGTGTGGCTGGTCACCGTGCTCACCGGCTTGGCGATTTGGGCGGCGCGCCATGCAGCGGTTCCCCACATTTCGTTCATTATTGTGGCGACCACTATGTCCGGCCTGCTGCTTCTCGGGTGGCGCGCGGCTGGCCGGCTGGTTGCTCGCCGTCGGCCCTAACCCCTCCCCGCTTTGCGACGCCCTCCCGGTGGCTAAGGCCGGCTTGGCCGGCTTAGGTTGAGCCCGGTCTGATCCAGTCACCCGGAAGGTTTGGTTTTGCCCCACCCCTGCTTGGCCCAGTCCGCCAAGCAGGGCTTTTGCTTTAGCTTGGGTTCCGCTTGGCTGCTCCGGTTTATCCAGGAAGAAATCTCCCAAAAACCAGAACCCAAGCTAAAGCAACCACGCAGCTCAACCTAGGAAACCGGCCATACCGCCCAACCCCTCCACGACCCTTGCCGCACATCTTCTAAGCTTGGGTTTCAATTTCAGACCAACATTCCCCCTGGACCAACAAGCGGCATCAAACAGAAACCAAGCTTAGAAGATATGCAGCCAAAGTCCGACCGCACCCCTGGTCTAACTCCGGCTTTGTTTTAGCTTGGGTTCCGCACCCAACAAACGGATTCAGGCTCCCTACACACAGAACCCAAGCTTAGAACTTGTGCTGCCACAGGCGGGAGTGGAGATATCAGGTGTTCTAAGCTTGGACTCTCATTTCAGGCCAGCATTCCCCCTGGGACAACAAGGCACACCAAACAGAAACCAAGCTTAGAACACCTGCAGCCAGATCCCGACCTGACACCAGCCCCGCTTTAACTGGGATTCCCTCCGTCAGCGGTCCGAATCCACCCACTGGAATCAGAACCCAAGCTCAGCACGCTTGCAGCTTGCCAAGCAGGGCTTTTGCTTTAGCTGGGATTCCGACCAGCCGCCCCGGTTCGCCCAGGAAGAAATCTCCCAAAAACCAGAACCCCAGCTAAAGCAAACACGCAGCTCACCCCACAAAACCAGCCGGTGTCAACCGGGTGAAGCCGGTCAGCCTTCCGAATCGCTCGAATCACTTGAATCGCTTGGATTCCCCAAGTCAGCAGGCTGCTCATTTTCCACCGGTCCGGCCGGGTCTGCCGCGCCGGCAACGCCTTCGATTTGGGAGGTAAATAATTCCGTGAACTCACCCCCCTTGGCATAGAGCTCGTCAAAGGTGCCGGATTCGGTGATGCGGCCGTTTGACAGGAAATAGATTTTGTCCATCATCCGCAGGGTGGATGCCCGGTGGGACACCACGATCACGATTTTGTTGCCGCTGATGCGCCGCAGTTCCGCAAAAATCTCCATCTCACCATGGGCGTCGATAGAGCTGGTGGGCTCGTCAAGAATCCAAATCCCGGGGTTGCGCAGCCGCAGCCGGGCCAGCGATAGTCGCTGCCATTGCCCACCGGATAGGCCAATTCCTCCCCATTGTTCACCCAGTTGCTGGTCCAGGTCATGGACGAATGCATCCGCCCCCGAGATCCGTAGGGCTTCGGTGGGGTCGCCCGGGCCGCCGAGTCGGAGGTTTTGGGCGACGGTGAGCCCGAATCGGGAATAGTCCTGCGGCAGCATCCCAAAGTAGCGGTGTTTCTCCGCGAAGGAGGCATGGGTGATGTCGTGCCCATCGATGTTCACAGTGCCGGCGGCTATGGGCCGGGTGCCGACCAGGGCGGATACGAGGGTGGTTTTGCCGGCACCGTTGAGTCCGACTATGGCTATGAGTTGGCCTTGGCGGGCCGTGAGGTTGACGTCGTAAAGAATATCGGTAACGAACAGCTTTTCGACGCGCAACTGTTCGGATGTCTCTATTACGGGAAGGGGCGGCTCCGCCTCGGGCGAGTTGAAGAACCGTTGCAGCATGAGCAGTGGGGTGGTTTCTTGCATGAGCATGCCCACGGACCAGCCGACGTTATGGATGGCGAAGAGGCCGCTGGAGATGCCCACCAGGGTGGCGGTCGCATCCACCGCGGTGAGTGTGTCGGTGCGCACGAAGGCGAGCAGCGCCAACCCGAAGCACGCGATTGTGGCCAGGGAGTTGTAGAGCTCCGTTCGGATGTACATGGTGTGCACGCTGCGGTCGAGGCTGGCCACCTTGTCGCGGTAGGTTTCGGCCTCGGCGCGGAACCATTCGCGGGCGTCGAGGAGGGCGAGTTCCGTGGCCGGCTCCTTATAGATCATTTGCTCACACAGGTAGTTTGCGTGGCGGTGGTAGTCGTTGTTTTGTTCCCACTGTTCGGCCAGCCTGCGGGAGCAATAAAAGTTCACCACCAGGGAGGGAATAAGCGCCAGTATGGTAAACATGGCAGTCCACACATTGAATTGGACGATAGACACGAACAAGGAAATCGCAACCGTGACCGCGAAAATGACGGATGTGACCGCCGTAGCCTGCACCGACAGGTTCCCGTTGGACACCACCTCCAGGGCTTGGCGCACCTGTTTGTTGGTTTCGGTGTGTGCCAGCCGTTCTGGGGGTAGGCGGGACACCTTGTGGTCGACGGTTTTGCGCCCCATCCAGGCGATATTCAGCCGAAGAATGTCACCAAGCCGGGAGGAAATGTCCTGCAATGAGAGGAATCCGGCAATGAGCAGGGCCACACAGAACGCCAACACGTAGGTGTGCGCAGACCGGGTTTCGATGGCCCGACCCAGGGCCGACACCAGCCACACCTGGGCCGCCGGGAAACCCGCCAACACCAGCTGTAGCAGCAAGACTGCACCCAGGGTTCGGGGTGCGGTGCGGGCCGCGAATGTGAGCGCGAACCAGCTTGATGTGAAGATGTTTTTCATTTGTCACCTGCTTGGAAAAAATTGCTCTACCCTTACGTTATGGACTTTGCAAAACTCACGCGATACGACGCCACCTTCCGTTCCGATTCCCTTCGGATTGATTCCTACGAGCTTGAGCTTGATCTTGGTGAGGCCACCACTAGCCCCACATTCCCGGTTGGGGTTGGGGTGAAATTAACGTCGAAAAGCGAACAAATTTTCCTCGACTACCTGGGGGAGTCTGTGGAGTCCGTCACCATTAATGGGAACCCAGTGCCTTGGGAGCAAAAGGGGGGACGCATCGTTCTTGACGTGCCGGCGGGGCTAGTGGGGCGGCCGATCGCGTTCCATGTGCGCGCGCACAGTCGGTATTCGCGCAGTGGGCAGGGGCTGCACCGGTTCACCGACCCGCAGGACGGCAACACCTACCTATACTCCCATTCCGAACCCTCCGATGCGCGCCGGATTTTTCCGTGCTTTGATCAGCCGGATCTTAAGGCACAATGTACCGTACGGATGACGGTGCCACAAGGATGGGTGGCGCTCAGCAATCAGCCCGAGACCACACGGGAGGCGGGCGCCCACGGGGACACCGTGACGTTTAGGGCCACGCCGCCGGTGTCCACCTATCTCATGGCGTTCGCCGCCGGCCCGTATGTGGCACAGCGCGACACGTGGTGCTCCCCCGACGGCAAGCGCGAAATTGAGCTGGGCGTATGGTCCCGGGCATCTATGGCGGAGCATGTGGATTCGGAGATTCTGGAGGTCACCAAGCAGGGGCTGGATTTCTTCGATAAGAATTTCGATTTCCCGTACCCGTGGACCAAGTACGATTCCATCTTCGTCCCCGAATATAACCTGGGCGCAATGGAAAACCCGGGGCTGGTCACCTTCACCGAGGCCTATATTTTCCGCTCGCCCGCAACTGATGCGCAGCACGCGCACCGCGCCAATACCATTTTGCACGAGATGAGTCACATGTGGTTCGGCGACCTCGTTACCCCCTTATGGTGGGATGACCTCTGGCTCAAGGAGTCCTTCGCTGAATTCATGGGTGCCGACGCCTCATTGCACGCAACCCGATTCACGGATGCTTGGGCAGATTTTGCCGGCACCCGCAAGAACTGGGCCTATGTGCAGGATCAATTGCCCACCACTCATCCCATTAAGGCGGAGATTCCTGACGTGGATGCGGCCCGCCAAAACTTCGACGGCATCACTTACACCAAGGGCGCCGCCGTATTAAAACAGCTCGTGCATTTTGTTGGGCGCGATAATTTCTATGCGGCCGCCCGCGAATACTTCCGCCAGCACGCATTTGGCACCGCCACCTTCGACGACCTCATTGCCGCATTGGCCAACCATACCGACCAGGATCTTCACGACTGGTCAAAGCGGTGGCTGCGCACATCCGGACCCGACCAGCTCATTCCCGAAGTCACCACCTCCGGGAACACTATCAAACAGCTTTCCATCGTGCAAAATGGTTCACCGCAGACGCGCCCACACCGGCTCACCGTTTCCCTGTTCCGCGGCGCCCCGCTCGAACGCTACCACAGCATGGACGTTCGCCTCCCCGGCATCCCTGGCAAAAACACCGAACTCACCGAAGCCCACGGCCTCCCCGCCCCCGACCTCATCCTCCTCAATGACAACGACCACACCTATGCAAAAATCGGCTTCGACCCAACCTCATTGCACACGATCAAAGCCCGGCTCGGTAATATTACCGACAATGTGTCCCGCGCCGTGATTTGGACCGCCCTCTGGAATCTCACCCGCGACGCCGAACTTCCCGCCCAAGACTACATCGACATTGTGATGCTCCACGGGGCCAACGAACCCAACCCCAGCATAATCGAACAAGTATTCGCCAATGCTTATGTGGCCGCCACGAAATTCACCACCGACCCCACCGTCATCGCCGACCTGGTGTACAGTCTTTGGGACCTCATGTACCAGGCAAAACCCGGATCCGACACCCAACTCGTGCTCGTCCGGGCCGCCATCACCGCCCTGGCAGCCGACCGCAAACCAGGCAGCGCCCGAAAACTCCGGGAACTCTTAGGCGGCCACCTCGCCGGCCTGGTCCTCTCCCCCGACATTCGGTGGCGCATCATCGCGGCCCTGGCCAGCCACGACGATGTGACCGCCCAGGAACTCCTCGCCGAACGCGAAGCCGACAACACCCTCGACGGCCAGGCCGCCTACCTCCAGGCAATGTACTCCTACCCGCACGCCAAGCAGCAGGCCTTCGACGATCTCCTGCATGCCATGGACTACTCCAACGAGGAGGTCAACGCCCTGATCGCCGGCTTCCGGGCCCCCACCGACCCCAAGCCGGGCGCACCCGACTTCGCCGCGGAATTCTTCGCCAACCTCAACCACATCTGGACCGAATACCCAATCGAAATCGCCAACCGGATCGTGCGCGGCCTCTACCCGGAAACCGCCGCGGCCGTGGCCAAAACCGAAGAAATTCTGGAGACGGAACTGCCCGGCGCGCTGCATCGGGTGCTGTTAGAGTGCAAGGATCAGGTGCA
>ERZ772927.621-NODE-621-length-13446-cov-5.30857_pt1 | contig 13446 bp, 10 predicted proteins | sample MGYA00512115_ERZ772927 | MGnify/ENA primary metagenome ERZ772927 (study PRJEB29015, sample SAMEA2737924) | human oral metagenome | biome: human oral; feature: human-associated habitat; material: dental | place: China | collected 2013 ... | reverse complement strand
GCGCATGCACATTCGACCCTCGCCAAGGGTGCGCACCATCATCGCGCGGGCCTGCAGCAGAGAAGTCATCACGGCCGGGATTCTAACGATCCGTTGGAGCGGAGCGCAAGCACGCCTTATGGTACGCCGTGTCAAGTACAAGGAGGCGTTCCTACCGCATAGCAGAATATTGAGAATGCGCAACGGTTAATGCGGATTTAGAGGTGGATACCTCTACCCCCTGGAATCGGTGGACACGATGTCTCAGGTCTGCAACAATCTCATCGCCGTCAGATAACGGGCTGGCATACGTGTGCCAGTAGTTCGTTTAGACGGGACATCGGACGAATGCGTCCACGAGAACACCCCACCCCTTTCATCATGGATATATAGGAGCATCCCATGGATATGATGAGTCAAGCCCTCCAGCTTTTCGTGAAGTTCGCCACCATTGGAGGTGGCCTGTGGACCGTTTGGGGGGTTATCACGCTGGCGGGAGGCCTGCGTGACCACCAGGGTCCGCAGATTCAGTCTGGTGTTTGGCAGGCTGTTGGTGGCGGCCTGATTGTGGCTGCGGCGCAGCTCTTCTCGAATATCGCCCTGTAGCGTCAAAATACAATGGCGCTTGAAATCAAGGTATATCGGGAGATCACTGCCTACCAAGCGAAAGTTATGATGGGCATGTCATGGCGACAAATGGCTTGCTCAGCAATAGGAATCATTGTTGTCGGCGGAACATATGCCCTGTGCTTCTGGGCGGGGCAGTCCGATCTGGGATCCTGGATGGCCGCACTTCTGACCATGCCTTTTGTGGCGGTCGGTTGGGTGAGGCCAAAAGGTCTGCCTTTTGAGAAGTATGCGCGTTATTTCTGGAGGTACAAGTGGGACCCCCAGAAGCGACTGTATGCGCAGGACTCGGTGTTGTCGACAGAAATAGCCGCAGAAAGGTCAGCTAATGCTGTTCGCAACTCGAAAGCGCCAAAGCAGCGAGTCATCCGAGAACTCGAATGCGGAGGATGGCAGTAAGCCTGATCGGAAGGCTCGCAAGCAGAGTAAAAGGCGCCGCGAGAAGAATGATGTTCCTCGCCGTAAAAGGAACACCGCTCAGGCTGTCATCCAGTATGAGGCGATGGTCGAGAACGGCGTCTGCTCGCTTGGGGGGAACCAGTACTCCGTGACGCTGAAGCTGGCGGATATCGACTATCAGCTGGCTCCGGAAGAAGAGCAAGCCTCCTTGGTGGAGTCGTATGCACAGTTCGTCAACTCCTTTGATGCTGGGCAGAGCATTCAGTTGACGGTTATGAATCGCCAGCTTAATAAAGCTGAGCTGGCGCAGAGTGTCGAGTTCGCTCCTCGCGGTGATGGGCTGGATGCCTATCGGTGGGAATACAATGACCTGATTAACGCGAGGCTGGCATCCGGCCGCAACAATACTGTGACGGAAAAGTATGTCACCATCACGGTTGAAGCCGATGATTTTGAGCACGCCACCAACAAGCTGGCTCAGATATCATCAGATGCGATCGCGCAGCTGCGAGCTGTTGGTGGGTGTCGTGCAGAAAGAGTCTCTGGTGAAGACCGGATCCGGATTCTGCATGACATTCTGAGGCCGGGAGAGCCGTTTCGTTTCGAGTATACCGACCTGATCGGAACCAACCTCACCACGAAGGATATCGTCTCGCCGTGGGCAATCGATTTCTCAGGTGACGGGAACTCGATCTGTTTCACTGGTGAGAAGGACTCGTACTACCAGGTGCTGTGTCTGCGCGATCTGCCCTCGTGGCTCTCTGATCGTCTCATGAAGGAGCTCTCTGAGATCAACTCGGAGCTGGCGATCTCGGTGCATTTCCGGCCTCTCGATCACGCAGAAGGTCTGGATCTGGTCAAGCGGCAGATCGCGGAAATGGACATGCAGCGCTCCAACGAGCTGCGAAAGGCCCGGAAGCAAGGAAATGGTGAGGAGTCGATTCCTCACGAGCTGGTGGCTTCGCATCAAGAGGCAGTCGATCTGCGTGATCAGCTCGAGTCGAGTAACGAGAAGTTGTTCACGACCACCATTGTCGTAGGGGTCGCTGGTGCGACGAAGGACGCGCTTGCGGAGGCCGTTGAGAAAGTGCGGGTCGCTGGACGTAAGCACTCATGCCCCTTTGAGACGTTGAAGTGGATGCAGGAGGATGGTTTGAATGCCGTTCTTCCGCTCGGCGTGTCTCGTCTACCGATTTACCGGACTCTGACAACGGCGGCAGTGGCTGTGATCGTTCCGTTTACAACGCAGGAGCTGCTACACAAGGGCGGCCTCTTCTACGGGGTGAACGCAATTAGTCAGAACCTTGTGGTGGGATCACGCACATCCACGATGAATGGAAACTCCTTCATTCTCGGTACGAGTGGTGCAGGAAAGTCGCAGTTCGGAAAAGGCGAGATCATGCAGGTCTTCCTTGGACGTCCTAACGACGATCTTATTATCGTGGACGCTGAGCATGAGTATGCGCCCCTCGGGCAGGCTATCGGAGCCACGACTGTCGAGATCAGCGCAGGATCACGAGCATGCATCAATCCACTGCATATCGACAGAGACGCGCCGGCGGATGATGGGAGCCCCGTCAAGCTGAAGGCGGAGTTCATCCTTTCTCTCTGTGAGGTGCTTATTGGAGGAGTTAATGGACTGAGTGCGCCTCAGCGCTCAATCATTGACCGCTGTGTGACGCGTATATATGGGCAGTTCTTCCAGGACAAGAGAATGGCTCCGCCAACTCTGCTCAACCTGTTCGACGAACTGCGGCGCCAGCCTGAGGAGGAGGCCAGGGCAGTTGCAACTGCCCTTGAGCTCTATGCGGCGGGCTCGTTCTCGGGCTTCTCGCAGCAGACGAATGTGGACACATCGAACCGTGCGATGATCTATGACATCTCTAAGCTCGGATCCGACATGAAGACGTTCGGTATGCTCGTGGTGCTGGAGCAGATTTGGGCACAGGCTCAGGTCAACCGCGCCAAGGGCAAGCGGACCTGGCTGTACCTGGATGAGTTCCACCTTCTTTTCAGTAACGACTACGCTGGCGCGTACTGTCAGATGATCTACAAGCGTGCCCGTAAGTACGGCCTTTTGCCGACCGGCCTGACGCAGAACATTGAAGAGCTGCTCATCAGTGAGCGTGCTCGTCTGATGCTCGCCAACTCGGACATTCTTGTGCTCCTGAACCAGACCCCGACGGATGCCCAGACTCTGCAGGAGCTCTTCAACTGGTCTGATAAGCACCGCTCCTATTTCCAGAACATCCCACCAGGGTGTGGGCTCTTGAAGATGGGGCCGGCGATGGTGCCTTTCGATTCGAGGATGCCAACAAGCTCCAAGTTGTACCAGCTGTACACAACTAAGTTCGGTGAAGGAGTGTAGGTCATGGCTAACGTTCGAGTCGACCTTCGTAATCGAGACGCTCAGTCACTGACGGAAGACAAGTTCTCAAGCGTCAATGTTGAGTCCCGCGGTTCTAGTGCTCTCACGTCGGCGCCGAGGGAGGCCAGGGCCACCTCCGTCGATGGAGGCACAGGGAAGACCCCCAAGGATGGTGCTCCCGGTAGCGGAGGCGATGGCAAGGCTTCAGGCAGTAAGAAGAAGGAAACCCCTCAGAAGAAGGACGTAAAAAAGCCTTCCTCTAAACACGCCCCTAAGAAGTTCAGCGACGAAGTTCGTAGTTCTATACGTAATGGTACCAGGATTGCGACCAAGACCTCGATCGTAGCCAAGAAGGCCTTTGATCAGGTTGATAGTGTTACCTCTCCATTCGGTAGCGATGCGTCAATGGCGGATGTTGGCGGAAAGATCGCCAAGCAGAAAATGATGAGCGCGGCAGCTAAAACGCCGAGGACTGCGCTTACTAGTTATCGCATCGGAAAACGTGCCGTAAAGAAGTCCATCGAAGTTACTCCGAGAGTCGCTCGGATCACATCGAAGCAGGTCCAGAAGGCAGCACGGCTTACGTCGCGGGTTCGAAAGGCTGGACTCAAGAACTCGGCCAAAGCGGCCAGGAACAAGATTGCCAAGGTTAATGGCAAGGTTGCCGCAAGGGCTGCCAACAGGGCTGCGGCAGCGGCGTCGCGAGCGGTCGCACATCTGATTGCAAGGATCGTCGCAATCATAGCCGTGAAAGTGAGTGCTTTGCTCATTTTCATGTTGCCCATCATCGCCGTCATCGTCGTGGTAGCCATTGTTCTGTCCTTTCTTCCTTCATGGCTCGGAGGCTATGAGGAGGAGCAGAAGTCAAAGGGGGGCGCGGCAGGAGTTGTTGCGGCTGGTATGGGCGATGACTATCCATACAAGGGGATGGGTTCGTCGTCAGCCAACCCGGATACAGGATATTTCTATGGAAACTGTACAGACTTTGCGATCTGGCGAGTCAATCGCGATGAAGGCGTGACAAAAAAACCGTGGAAGTATGTGAATGCCAATACGACTCCTGCTGGGGGTCATGGATATCAGTGGGGAAATGACTCTGCTCTGCCAGGCTGGGAAAAAGTGAGTAAACCTACTCCAGGTGACATTATTTCCTTCCAGCCCGGCGCCCAGGGGGGACGCTGGAACGCAAGTTTCGGACACGTCGCCTACGTGGCTCAGGTCGGTGCCGACGGCAGTATGGTGACGGAGAACTATGGAGATGCGGAATACTTTTTGGAGAACTACACACCTGATATGGTGAAGCAACTGGTGTCGTCCGGGCAGGCGGTTATCAAGCACAACCCTCACTCCAAATTAAAGGTTAAGACTGAGAACGGTGTGACGACGGTCGATAATGCACAGTATGCGGCGGCTGGTACAAGCGCTGGTGACGCTCAGGCGTACGCCAAGACGCAAATGAAGGCCTATGGCTGGGATGATAAGCAGTTCGCCTGTCTGGTAGAGCTGTGGAACCACGAGTCGGGATGGAACTACACTGCGGACAACCCGACATCTGACGCCTATGGTATCCCACAGTCTCTTCCCGGAGAGAAGATGGCGTCCGAGGGTGCCGACTGGGCCACTAACCCTCAAACCCAGATCAGATGGGGATTGAAGTATATTAAGGAGAGACCTGACTATGGCTCTCCGTGTGCGGCGTGGACGTTGTGGCAGCAACGCAGTCCGCACTGGTACTGAGAAGGTGAGTGATCATGGATCGGCGACAGAAGCGTCTCGTGGCAACAATCATTGCGGTGTCGTTGTTGCTGGTTGGCGCCTTCGCTGGGGTAATCGTATGGTCGGCATCCCATCGAGGTGAGTCTGAGGCGAAGGCAAGCTCGGCTGCGACATCCCCAGTGCCGTCATCGAAGGCGACCCCGTCGCGTTCTGCGACATCCTTACCGTCTCAGGTGGATGGCTATGCCTCAGAGTTTCGGCCGACGTCCGCTCAGAAGGAGCGCGCAGTGAGGGCCGTGAAGGCAGCAGCTCAGTGGTCACAGTCGGAGACGGAACAAGAGCGTTTCAAGCGATTGTCGAGTGAGTTTTCCGATGACGTCGCGAAGCAGGAGTCTGCCTGGGAGAAATTATACGGAAGTGTCGATAATGCGCGTGTCACCGTGGACTCCACTGGCGATGCCAGCGTCACTTCGCATGACGGCAAGACAATGAAGCTGGGAGTGATGGTCACCTATACGGTACACATTCCTCATGGCAATGGCAGTGAAGTGGTGTCGTCAGGAACTCGCTTGTGGGTAGCCGAGCTCCCCCTATCGGGTGATGGAAAGGTAACGGGCTTGGAAGAGCCCAAGCTCTGAAGTCGGAACAGGACATTCACTATGAGACTCAACAGTGATCTTACTCCGCAGCAGTTGTGGACTATTGCGGCGGACAGTGAGCATCGGGATCGAGATGTTCTCGACGAGCTCGTCAGCCACCCCAACTCCTACCGCGCGCTCAGCGACTGGGCGTTAGCCGGTTTGGCTGTTGAGGATCCTAGGTCGCTGGATGTTCCGCCACAGCCGGACGCTGTGGAGCCGGTGCAGAAACGAAAGCGACGCTTTCCGGGTCTCAAAGCGAAAAAGCGTGCCGGTGGCAGCCAGTCCGGAGACGCAGCACCAACGTCGTTCTCACCGCCTGCGACGGGTCCGGGTGTGATGGGGCCTGGTCGCATGGGTCCGGCCGGGCCGGGTCCGGGTGTATCGGGACCTGGCCGGGTAGAGGCGGCTGCGACGGGTCCGGCCGTGTCGGGTTCGGGTGTGTCGGGTCCGGGTGTGATGGGGCCTGGTCGGGTGAAGCCGGCCCTGTCGGGTCCGGGTGTGATGGGGCCTGGTCGGGTGAAGCCGGCTGCGACGGGTCCGGGTGTGATGGGGCCTGGTCGGGTGAAGCCAGCCGTGTCAGGTCCGGGTGTGATGGGGCCAGGCCGGATGGCGCCGACCTCGACGCAGGCAGCACACACCGGGCCTGGTCCGTCCCAAGCGATGAGTCGCACGCCGTACGGATCTGCGCCGTCACGTAAGACGGCGAACCGGCAGGTGACAACTGGGAACTCTGATCCTCAGACGGTGCCCATTGATGTTCAGAGTGAGTACCGCCGACGTCAAGAGCATCGGTCTCGCACAGGTGAACCACCCCGCAGCTTGTCACAGGACTCGGATTCCTCGGCCAACTTCTCCCATCTGCGATCGCCTGAAATTTCTCAGGCCTCCGAGAGTCATACTGCCCACGTGGGTCAAGCACCGTTTTCCCCAGATAGCACTACTCTCCAAGGCGGTAGCGGTGTTCCATCGCGATCTGGCATCTCGGATTGGGTCAGTGCCGGTGAGCGACTGAGTCAGAGTGTGCGATCTCCGGAGCCAACTGAGCCGCAAAGACGGATGGATCCTCATGATGTGCGTAACCTTCCTGCGACATGGAGTTCATCTCCCCCTCCAGGAACTCCTTTAACCCCGTCGGCTCCTAGGGATCGGCCTCAGCCCACTCACCCGCCAGTCGAGAATGGGCATAAGCATACGGGTTGGGCAGCTAAACCAGCACCCTATGGTGTTGTTGCGGCGCTTGCCGCACTGCAGGTGCTCACTGTACTGGCTCTGTTGTTGGTTGTGGTGTGGGGTCATTAGTCAATAATGCAAATGGAAGTCAGGTTCGTCAAAATGAAGTTGAGGTAGAGTTTCCATGGATGACATGATAATCTACATGTTTAAAAAACTGTTTGAGTTCGACACAAGTGAGGCAACAGGACTTAAACAGACGCTATCGGAGTACAGCAATGAAACATACAATGTTGTCACGTCATTGCACAACACGGGCATCAAGCCGGTAGCGTCTGTGATCATTTCGATGCTACTGGTGCTAGAGTTGGCGAGGAATGCCAGCCGAATCGAGGCAGACCAACAGCTCGGCGTTAAAATTATTGCGGCCACGATGTTCAAGTCAGTGCTCCTTGTGTGGGCTGCCCAGAACGCCATGATGTTTCTTGATGCAATTAATCAGGTCGTTCAGAGTGTCGCTAATAATATAGAAGCGGCTCAAAAGTCGTTACCGCAGCTTCCTGACATTTCCGATAAAGTGTCCAATGCAGAGATGATGGACAAGGCGGGAATGGTGATGCTGCTCATTATTCCATTCATTGTCGCAATGGCTGCCGTCCTAGTTGTTAAGCTCATGGTGGTGCTGCGCTTTATTGAGCTATACATTATGACCGCATTCGCATCATTGCCGATTGCGTTCCTGGGGCACCCGGACACGAAGTCGATGGGTATCGGATACCTTCAAAAGTATGCCGCCGTCTCGATGCAAGCTGCCACATTAATGCTGGCGACTAAAATCTATTCGTACCTACCTGTGGTAAATGCGATTAATGTCGGTGAGCCTGACGATTCTCTGAGTGGATGGATCGTTCAGAATTATGCGACGTTCCTTTTGGCGCCAGTGCTCTTAATAATGCTTGTGATGAGCAGCGGTAAGGTGGCCAAAGCGCTGGTTGGTCAGTGAGAACAGAGAATGCATGCAATGAGTTCGTTCAGAAGCAAAATTGATTTTTATGTAACTCTACTGACATCTGACCAACCAGTGTCTCGGTGCTTCCGATGGTTGCTGGCATACTTGGTCGTCTACTTACTTGTTACGTACGTTGTGGGGAGGGTGGCTGGAGACTGGCCTCGGTTCCTGGTTGGAGGAATTGGGGTTTTAGGGATGGCTCCTTTTGTAAAGATCGTGGCGTCAAAGGGTCCTAAGGTGTCTGATGATGCAGGCCAACATAGGTAAAATGCCCTGCGCGCGCATGCCGCGGTCGGGTCTGCCAGAATAATAATGAGGTTGGAAGGCGTTCCACGTCTTCTTGCCGCGGCAGTCCCCCTCCGAAAGGCGTTATGCTGGGCGTGAATAACGCGGTGCGGTGAAAGGTGAGTCCTCATGATTACGATCACGGTGAATCCCGACGGAAGTGGCCAGCTTTCCGGCGACGGAAGGGGGCAACGTGTCAACGCCGGGAGCGTATCTCAAGCACGTGAAGAGCTTCTTCGTCTCGTTGCATCGATCGCCGCAGAAGCGGGTATGAGCGTCACTGTAGCGGCCGTTGACGAGAACGGAACGCAGTACATTTCTGTCGACGCCTTCGGCGCAGTGACGCTACTTGATGAAACGCTGGTTGTCCGAGAGTATAATGAGCCGTTCGCCTCAGATCTGACAGTGGCAGGAGGTGTTGAGCCTCCAGCCCTGCAGCCAGAGGAAGGTGCTTCAACGAGTGAGAATTCGTTGGTGTCAGAGATCGGTGGCTCTGTCGATTCGGTCGCTTACTCACGTCATTCTCCGTTCGTGGCAGAGCTTGAGGGGCACAGTCCGCTTGACTCGCGAGTGTTGAATGTTGACGAAGGTGAAGGTGGTCCCGAATTTTTGCATAACGACGGCGCCTATGAGATGGATTTGCTGCCTCCACGAATCTATCCGAAGCGAACTCGCGTAGCTCAAAGCGCCTCGTCACCGTATCGGGTTTTGTCTCCACAATCCGTGTCGCCTGATGGCGATGAGCGACTAAATGAAGATCCGGGCCGCCTGTCCCATACCTCTGTTCTGAGTGAGTCCACGTCCAAGTCGACTCCGTCTAGCATTATCGACTACTCTTCCCTGCTGGGTGTCGATGGTCACAAAAATAATGATTCTGACAGTGACCCTGGTGCTGTTGGAGCTGACAGTGAGGGTGATCCGAGTGATGTGGGAGAGGGTGTCCCGGGCTCTGTATTCCGGATGGACCTTTCAGTATTTGGTTTGCCAGCAATGGGAAAGAATGCCGTGGGTCACGATGACGCGCAGAGTAGTTTCCCCGATGCATTTATGGCATACGATGATGTTGAAACACCTTCCAGTTCCTTGTCGGGGCGAGGTGCGGAACTTTCCGGTTTTGTGAGGGATGAGGATCTTGAGTGGGGTCCGGAGTGGATTGAGGAGCGTATCCGGGAAGGGCTGCTGGGCTACCATGACATGCCTCCTTTGGGTGTGGGGCGTGTGGTGCCGGAGGGGTACTTTGAGCGGTTTGGGGGTGTGTTTCCTGAGTCTGTTTTGTATATCTGGAGGCGTTTCGGGTTTGATGGTTTTGGGCAGGGGCGCTCCTGGATCACGGATCCGGTTGAGTGGGCGCCGGTGGTGGATGCCTGGCTGGAGGGTGTTGAGCTGCCCTTCCCTCCTCAGCGTTGGCACTGCGTGACACGCACCGCCCTGGGCACCATGCGTTTGTGGGGGGAGATCTCCGGGCCGGCATTGGACGTCGACGTCATCGACGGAACGATCAGACCGAACTCCAACGAGGCGGAGGATATGGCTGACCCGGTCCTGGTCGAGCGCGCTGGTTGCATGGTGTTCGTCCTGCCGCTTGAGGACCTGTATGACGATGAGGTGTCGGGTCGGCCTTTGGCTGTGGAGGGGATTGAGCGTCTGGGGGTTCCTGGGGCTGACGAGGTGTTCGGGTTTGTGCCGCCGTTGAGCTTTGGTGGTCAGGTCAGTGGGGATCGGTTGAGTGTGCAGAAGGCTGTTCCCTACCTGGTGGGGCTGGCGCAGTCCACCCCCAGGTACCTGGGGGCTGATCTCATGGCTGCCTGGGGCGGGGCCGCCACCCAGTTCCTCATCGACCAAGGAGCCATACCCCCCAACACAAACACCCCCGACAGCACAAGCACGTCTGGTGGTGCAAGCATTCCCAACACCCCCGGCGACCCCGACAGCCAGGATGTTCCTGGTGGTCAGGGTGGTCCTGCTGGTTCCGGTATCCAGGGTAGGCCTGGTGCTCCGGGTGCGCGCGACGTTGACATCCTCGGCGACTCTGGTGGTCCTGGTGGCCCCGCTGGTTCTGGTTTTGGGGGTGGTTTGTGAGCGGCGGTGGCTGTGGAGAACGGGTTGTGGTGAGTGTTGTGGATGGTTTGCTGACTAGAGAAAGGATGTAGGTCATGGGTTTTGCCAGGGCCGAGAATCTTGAGTGGGGTCCGGAGTGGGTCGAGCGGACGATCCAGGAGGACTTGATTGAGTCGGTGGATCCGATGCTTCCTTTGGGTGTGGGTCGGGTGGTGCCGGAGGAGTATTTTGAGCGGTTTGGGGGTGTGTTTCCTGAGTCGGTTCTGTATATCTGGAGGCGTTTCGGGTTTGATGGCTTTGGGCAGGGACGCTCCTGGATCACGGATCCGGTTGAGTGGGCTCCGGTGGTGGACGCCTGGCTGGAGGGGATTGAGCTGCCGTTCCCGCCCCAGCGCTGGCACTGCCTGACACGCACCGCCCTGGGGTGCATGCGTCTGTGGGGGGAGATCTCCGGCCCGGCCGTGGACATCGACGTCATCGACGGAGCCATCTACCCGGATGCCTCTGAGGCTGAGGATATGGCTGACCCGGTCCTGGTCGAGCGCGGTGGCTGCTCTGTTTTCGTCATGCCGCTTGAGGATCTGTATGACGATGAGGTGTCGGGTCGGCCTTTGGCCGTGGAGGGGATTGAGCGTCTGGGGGTGCCTGGGGCTGACGAGGTGCTGGGGTTCGTACCTGCGTTGAGCTTTGGTGGTCAGATCCGTGCGGATCGGTTGAGCGTGCAGAAGGCTGTGCCCTATCTGGTGGGGCTGGCGCAGTCGACCCCCAGGTACCTGGGCGTGGATCTCATGGCTGCCTGGGGCGGGGCGGCTACCCAGTTCCTCATCGACCAAGGAGCCATCCCCAACAGCACAAACACCCCCAGCGACCCGAGAAGCCCCGGCGACCCCGACAACCAGGATGGTCCTGGTGGTCCTGGTGGCCCTGCTGGTCCTGGTGGTTCTGGTTTTGGGGGTGGGTTGTGAGCGGCGGTGGCTCGCGCCGGCCTGCTCCCGGCCGGGGTTCTGGGCGGGGTTCTGGTCGGGGTGCTGGTGGTGGCCTGGTGGCGGGGGACATGTTTACCCCGGGGTCTGCTGGGGGCCAGTCGGTGCTGGTATGGGAGGGGCCAGCCGCCTTGAGGACGGCTGGTGCCCAGGTGGGGGCCGACCAGTGGTGTGACAAGGTGGCCCCGGTGGTGGTGTCGTACCACACGGGTGGGAAGAATCGTTCCTCGAGTGGGTTGCCGCAGGAGATGACGCGTCAGCTCGACGGGCAGTTCACGGCTCTGAGCCTGATGAGCGCCAAGGAGATCCTGGCTGGCATGGCCACCTTCGACGAGCGCAAGCGCTCCCCAGCCAGCCACACCAGAATCCGCCAGGGCTTCCAGAAGAAGCTCGCCAAGAACCTGTGGAAGCGGCATGGGTTTCCTAAGGATGTGGCGGGGTTGTGGGCTTCTCGGGCGATGAAGGAGCTGGCGGTGCTCCACAATCCTGATCAGCTGTTGTCTGGTCCGCAGGGTCCTTCCCTGGTGGGGGGTGTGGTGGCTCTGGGGGACCGGGCGACGAACTCGGCGGTGGGGGCGCAGACGGCTCAGGGGCCCAGGGAGCTGATTCGTGATGCGGCTCAGAAGGCGGTGGACGCGGGTCAGGGGGACCGGTTGCTGCACATGCGGGTGGTGCTGACTGACTCCCCGAAGCTGTCTAGGGACCTGAACGAGAGGTTTGAGGCGTTGGAGCCTCGGAGCCTGGCTGAGCGCGAGGCGGTCTCTCCTCGCGGGCCCCCACTGACCCCTCAGGTGCTGTCTGACCGCCTGGCCCAGCTGCCCGGTGGTCCTGAGGGCCTGGAGGACCTGACCCGTGATGAGCTGAGGCAGGCCCTGACCCAACCACCACCACAGACCCCAGACCACCCAGACACACCCACCCCAGACAAGCTAGGGACACCCACCCCGGACGGGCTGGACACCCCCGCCCCGGACGGGCCGGACACACCCGCCCCGGACGGACTGGGTACGGGTGTCCCGGAGGTGGGCGCACCCGACCGGGGTGCCCCGCAGGTGCCGGCTCCGGTGGAGCCGGTTGCCCGGCCCACGGACACCTCGCCCTCCATGTCGGCTCCAACCCCCGACCTCAACACCCCAGACAGGAACGCCCCTGACAGGGCGGTTCCTGACAGGAGCGCTCCCGAGCGGAACGTCCCAGACAGGGCAGTCCCAGACAGGGCAGCCCCAGGGGCGAGCGCTCCTGAGCAGGTCAGACCAGAGGCGGGCGCCCCCGATGGGCGCGCACCGGGTTCGCCTGGTCGGGGCGCCCCGAACGCGGGTGCACCCGATGGGGGCGCACCGAGCGGGCCTGGTCGCAGTGCCCCGAACGCGGGTGCACCCGATGGGGACGCGCCGGGTTCGCCTGGTCGGGGTGCCCCGAACGCGGGTGCTCCTGATGGGGGTGTACCGGGTTCGCCTACCCAGGTGCCTGGAGCCGGGCGGGCCACGCCGCCTTCTGCGCCGCCGGTGTCTGCGGAGCCGCCGGTGGCGCCGGCCCGCTCGCAGCGGGCTGCCTCGCCCACGACCCCCAAGCAACCAGCCCAGCAGAACCAGCCAGGCCAGCCGAGTGGTCAGCCAGGCAGGCCGACCCAACCGGCCCAACCAGGCCAACCGGGCCAGCCGGGCCAGCCAGGCCGGCAGAGCCAACCGGGCCAGCCGGGCAGGCAGGGCCAGTCGGGCCGGCAGGTTCGGTCTGGTCGGTCTGGTGTGCCGGGTCGGGGTGCTGCTGGGGCGGGCACCTCAGGTGCCCCGGGGGCTACTGCCTGGCCTGAGGCCCCCTCGCGTATGCGGGCCGGCCAGGGAACAGGAACAGCTCCTGCCCCGGCCCGGCCAGGACCCCAAGCCGGGCCCCAGGCCCCAGCCGGGCCGGCACAGCCGGCGCCGCGTCGCAGCACCACCGGTCGTGGTACTGGGGACGCTCCCAGCCGCAGTGTGGGGGACGCTCCCAGTCGTCGTGCTGGTGGGCGCGCCACCGACACCACGCCCACGTCCCGTTCCGGGTCTCGGTCTGCGTCTCGTTCGGCCGGTGCCACCGCCTCTGGCGCACGCGCGACGTCCCAGGACTCGATCAAGGCCCGCAAGGCCCCCACCGGCGACTCCCAACGAGACGCCGCCCTAGCCGGCATCTCCTCCAAGCTCGACAAGCTCCGCCAGCACAACCAGCAACGCCAAC
>ERZ772927.617-NODE-617-length-13551-cov-8.77527_pt1 | contig 13551 bp, 11 predicted proteins | sample MGYA00512115_ERZ772927 | MGnify/ENA primary metagenome ERZ772927 (study PRJEB29015, sample SAMEA2737924) | human oral metagenome | biome: human oral; feature: human-associated habitat; material: dental | place: China | collected 2013 ... | reverse complement strand
GTAAGTGTCATATTTATCAGGAGTGATGATTTCTAATTTAACATCTTCTACTAATACTTCTGACTCTGCAGCTTCTTTACATAAATCTTCTGGAGTTCTTAATACTAAAGTAGTTCCTTTAATTTCAGTTTTTTCTCCAAATACTACTTCATCAATTTTGTAATGTTTAGTGTGTAGAGAACGGATGAACTTTGATTCACCTTCTACTTTTTCTTCTTTTGCTGCTGCTACTGGTGCATCAGCTTTAACTTCTACTGCTTTAGCTTCTACTGCTGGTGCTGCAGCTGGTGCTGCTGATGTTGCTTGCCCACCAGCAAATGCTGATAGAGGAATTTCTAAATTGATATTTTCCCCTTTTCCGATTTGAAGTTTGAATACACCTGCTGGTGCTGAAGCTTGTGCTACTGGAGCTGCAACTGGTGCAACTTCTGCCACAGGAGCTGTTGCAACTGGCGCTGCTTCTACAACTTCTTCTACTGCTTCTTCTGCTTTTTCTTCTCCACCTTGTACTGCATCAATAATGCTTGGTGTAATTGGTATTAGAGCATCTGTTGTTTTTAATAATTTTGCACCTAATACTTGTCCGATTGTTAATGCATCATCTGGGAAAGATAATAGACCTGAATCTACTAAATCATCAAATAGTCCTGGATCTTCTAAGTTATCTGGACCAATTACGATCCCTTCCTCAGCTCTGCAACAAAATACCGCCTTGTCGTTTAAATGTTCTTTCGCTGTTTCTGCTGTAATTGACATTACTTCTAACCTCCAACTAAATTAATTATTATTGTGTAATTCTAAGCTCTTATAGCTTCTATATAAATGATGGTCAGTGGCACGAAGTACATGGTCGGTACTATGATAAACTTTTACTCCTAACCTAGGAGCTACACCTGTCACGGTGTTAGTTCAATCCTGACAAGTACCAGCAATGACTGCTTTCGCACCATCTTTTTTCATTTTTAATACTTTTTCCGCTTGCCCTGGGCAAATACCTGGTAATTCACAACGTAATCTTCCATTTTTATCTGGTTTCATACGTTTACACATTTGAACAGAAACTACTTCTGCTCCCATACCATCGGCAATTTGACGAAGGCGCTCTTCCTGAGCTCCACACTCACAAATAAGTATCCCTACTTTTTCTTTTTCTTGTGGATATGGCATAGCAACTAGTAACCCACCAGTTGTTTTGTTAATAGGTTCATCTTCTTGGGCTGGACGTCCTGTAAATGGTCCACCTCGAACTATTTCCCCATGCGGATTAATGTAGCCTCCAGCTCTTTCTATAAACACACTAATTGGTAATCCAATTGGTACATCTAAGAAAATACTTGGATTTTGAACACGCCCACCAACTGTTAAATCTTTGTCTATAAGAGGTTTATCATCTTCAATCGCATTTACTACATGTTTAATAGTTTCAACGTTTGAGATAATTGCATTAGCCTCTAACGGCAACTGACCTGGTTGTAGAATCACACCTAATGTTTCACGTACGATAACACGTTCGTCCCCTGCTGGGTACATATTAGGTAAAATCTTAATACTGATATTAGGCTCATTTTTACATGCTTTACCTAATGCTAATAGTGCTTTACGATATTTTGTTTTAATAGCAATATATCCTTCTTTAGCACCTGTTAGTTCCATAATGTATTTCATACCACGAACAAGCACTTCTGGTTGTTCTTCCATAAATTTAACATTATGTCCTAAAATTGGTTCACACTCAGCTGCGTTAGCTATAAGATATCCACCAGGAATTTGTGTAGAAAACTTGATTCCAGTAGGGAATCCTGCTCCACCAACACCTACGATACCAGCATCTTTAATTTTTTGCAGATAATCATCTGTTTTTTCTAATCTCACATAATCATCAGTTTGTTCTTTATCTAGTTTCACAACTATATCCATTTCAGTTATTTCTTCAACAACTCCTGACAAACTTGCGTGAATATTAGCCCCTAATCCAGCTGGTACAGCAACAAGTTGCCCACGTTTAACATGGTCACCCACATTAACTATTGCTTGACATGGACCACCTACGTGTTGTTTTAACGGAATGTGTATTTTTTCAACATCAAACTCTATCATTCTTTTTTCCTCCTTTCTTCAAAAATTCTTTACAAGCAGTAGTTCAAAACTTCTACTACATTTATTGTATAACAGTTTCACTTTTTTTGCAAAGGTTTTTTTAAAAAAAATATATTTTTCTTTTCTCTACTCTGTTCTTCTAAGCGATAAAAAATAACACCAATATTATAAATTCAATGCTTTAACTCCGCGAATAATATTATTTTGTTATTTAAAAAATAGTATTTTAATTGAAATATATTATCACTTAAACGCTTTATCAGCTATAGCAACTGTTTTATACATTATATTCAATGTTATAACATAACAACAGTATTCCTGTGTTATACTTGTCTTGAATATTTACATTTTTAATAAAACGATTTATAATATTAATTGGACAAAACAAAGGAGGAAAGCGGCAGGTTGTCGCATATATTATAATGAAAAACTTTAAAAAAATAGGAGCAATTTTTCTTGCTTCCGGTCTTGTGTTAAGTGGGTGTTCTACAAAAGATGCCAATACAAGCCAAGGTGAAAAAAAGGAAATTAAAACTATTTCTTTAGATGATTTCACAAAAAATTTAGGGAGCAGCGAGTATCAATTCATTGATACACGTAGCGATGAAGCATATAACGGTTTCAAAACAGATGGTATTAAAAATGGTGGCCATCTTAAAAATTCTATCCAATATAGCGCTTCATTTATAGGAAAAGTTAACAAAGATAAAGAAGCAAAATTTATTAGCGATAAAGGGTTAGATAAAAACAAAAAAATTGTTGTTTATGATACAAACAAGGAAAATATAGCAAAAGTTTCTGATAAACTAGCAACACTTGGTTATGATGTCTACAAATTTGAAGACTATAAAAAATTCGCTGATAATGATGCTAATAAAGATAATTTAGTAACTTATCCTGAATATCAAAATCTTGTTTCGCCTGAATGGGTAAAAAGTATTCAAGACGGCAAAACTCCTGAAACATATACAAATAAAGATAACTATTCAATCTTTGAAGTTTCATGGGGAGAAGGAGATAAAGCAATCAACTATAAAGAACATATTAAAGGTGCATATCACTTTAATACAGATTGGATAGAAGATGGACCAGTTTGGAACTTGCGTTCTGCCGATGAAATAAAAACCAATCTTCTTAAACAAGGAATTACTAGTGATAAAACAATAATTCTTTATTCAGATGATGCTTCAGCAGCTTTCCGTGTTAACTGGGCACTTAGATGGGCTGGAGTAAAAGATGTTCGTATTATGAATGGTAGCCTTAAAAACTGGAAAGAAGCTGGTTATAAAACTGAAACAACAGCAAATACACCAAAAGCAGCTTCTAACTTCGGTGTAAATATCCCAGCTCATCCAGAATACAATATTTCTCGTGCTAAAGAAATGGCTGAGAAAGTAAAAAATGAAGGAATTAAACTTGTCAGTATTCGTGCTTGGGATGAACACTTAGGTAAAACTAGTGGATATGACTATATCGAAAAAGCTGGTGAACCTAAAGGGGCTATCTTCGGTTTCGCTGGTGACAATAAAGGAGATATGTCTGACTATATGGATCCAGACGGTACTTTGCGTAACCCTCAAGAAATCTACAACCTATGGAAAGGACAGGGAATTGCTGAAACAGATAAAATAGCTCTTTACTGTGGAACAGGTTGGCGTAACGCTATCCCATGGTTTATGACTCAACTTACTGGCCGTGCTAATACATACTTCTATGATGGAGGTTGGAACGACTGGCAACTTGACGGTTCTCTTCCTGTGGATATTAACAAAGATAAAGGTTCAAAACCAGATTCTAAAAATGATTATAAATAGTAAAATAGTACCTGCGATATTTTCGTAGGTACTATTAAAAAACCAGCTTTTACAAATGTGACAAAAGCTGGTTTTATATTAATTATTCTAGTTCTGCTAATTTTTCTTTTAAGTAAGGTACTAAATCATCTTTTAAATCACTTTTTAGCGCAAAGTCAATAGTAGTTTTAACAAACCCAATAGTTTCCCCTACATCGTAGCGTTTACCTTCAAAGTCATAGGCATAAACATTTTCTTCTTCATTTAACATTTGAATAGCGTCTGTAAGTTGAACTTCTCCTCCGACACCAACTTGTTTTTTAGCTAAATGCTTGAAGATCCCTGGATTAAGAACATAGCGTCCCATAATAGCTAGATTCGATGGCGCTGTACCTGGAGCAGGCTTTTCTACAAAAGTTTCTACTTCGTAAAGTTTCTCATCTTGCCCTTTAGGAGCTATAACACCATAGCGATGCGTCTGATCTTCTGGAACAGTTTGAACTCCAATAACAGAGCAACCAGTACGTTCACTTTCATCTATAAGTTGTTTTATCGCTGGTTTTTCATCATTAATTACAATATCATCCCCAAGTAAAACTGCAAACGGCTCATCACCTATAAAACTACGCGCAGTTAGAATTGCATCACCTAATCCTGCCATTTCTTTTTGACGAACATAGTGGATATTAGCTAATGTTGTTGGGTATTTCACTTTTTCCAACAGTTCTAATTTCCCTTTGTTTTCTAATTCTACTTCTAACTCTACGTTTCTATCGAAATGATCTTCAATTGCTCTTTTTTGTTTTCCTGTAACAATTATTATATCTTCAATCCCAGCTTTTACCGCTTCTTCTACTATATATTGAATAGTAGGTGTATCTATTATTGGTAGCATTTCTTTTGGTAATGCTTTAGTTGCTGGTAAAAATCTCGTTCCATACCCAGCAGCTGGTATTATTGCTTTTCTTACTTTTTTCATATATCCACCTATATTTCTAAAATTTAACAGACTTATCATACCACGTTTTGTATATTTTTGCAAATTTCACAAGTCAATCAAACTATATTTCTAACATTATAACTATTACTGAACATTCTTTAATTTATTTTAATCATTGTTATTAAAGTGTTTTTATCAAATTTTAATTTTAATTTCAAACATTTTCCAAACAGAAAAGAGCAAAAGAATATCCCTTTATCAATATTTACTATCTCGTATTCAACGCCTGAACAACTACATTAGCTGTGCGTTCTTTCCCATTTCTATAATATGTTACTTTAATAGTATCCCCTATTTTTGTTTTCTCAAATAAGTATTTTCTTACTGACGCAACATCTTTTATTTCTTGGCCATTTATTTTAGTAATAATATCATACTTCTCTAAACCTGCTTGCGCTGCTGGAGTATTGCTTTCAACCGAACGAATAACAACACCTTGTTTTCCATTAAAGTTTAATTGAGATTGCACTGTGTCACTATCTAGTGTATTAACCGAAACAAGTTGCACACCTAACGCTGGACGCATAACTTTACCAGATTTCTCCAATTGTTCTGTTATTAATTTCACTTCATTAGATGGTATACCAAAACCTATTCCTTCTGCCGAAACATTATTTGATGCTTTGGCAATTTTCGATTCATTAATACCTATAAGTTTACCTTCATTATTAATCAGCGCCCCTCCACTGTTACCCGGGTTAATAGCCGCGTCTGTTTGGATAACCGTTTGATTCCAATCGTTAACCCCATCACCATCAATATCCATAGGTATTTGACGATTCACTGCTGAAACTATACCTTTAGTTACGGTATTTGATAAAGTTACGTCTAATGGCGATCCTATTGCAAAGGCAGTTTCCCCTACAGCTATTTTATCACTATCTGCGAAATCCATAGTTGTTTTAACGTTATCAGCTTTGATTTTCAATACAGCAAGGTCAGTCCAAACGTCTGTACCCACTACTTCTGCAGTTACATTAGTTCCATCACTTAAAATAACCGATAATTTTTTAGCCCCATTTACTACGTGATTATTAGTTACAATGTAAGCTGTATTCCCTGATTTTTTGTAAATAACCCCACTCCCACTTGATGCAGGTTTTAAATCGCCAGAATTATTAGAATCACTGTTACTAGAACCATATTTTGAACGTTTAGAAGAATTCCTCCCTAAAATCGAGTCTAAATTGTTATTTGAGGCACTCTGATAGTTAACGATAGACACAACAGCGTCCTTAGCTTTTGAAATAGCATTAACTGTCGTTTGTTGATTATCTTTATCTTCTTTTGTTGCTGTTACTGAAGAAGTTAAAGCTTTCCCTGTCCCCATTACCGCTTGTGCTCCAAAAACACTAGTTGCACCAAGGGCGAATGCCGCAAAGACAGTTAAGAACAATTTACCGTAGTTTCTACTATCTTTTGATTGTTGACTATCATCGAATTCAAACCTATTTTTCTCATCAAGTTCTCTATACTCCGCTTCTGTATATTCAGCATCATTATAGTTTATATCTTGAAACTCTTGTTTATTATCATTGTTAACAAACTCTTCATTATCTATATTATTATCTGATGTATTATAATTCTCTAAATTATTATTTTTTTTATCTTCCATTTAGTATCCCTCCGCAATTAAAGTATTTAAACGTTTAAATTATTGATAAGATTAATTTTTTGTATTAAATTCTTAATTTACAATTACATATTATCAATAACAGTTTAAACAAAGTTTAAAGGAAAGTTTAAATTAACTTAATGTTTTTCATAAGACAAAAGCAAAGAACCGTTCTTTACCTTCCAAGTTGCTCTCCACTTTTATTATTTAAATTTGAGTGTTAAAAATTGAAAAAATCTAACTAAATTGAATAACCCGCAAAAACTAACAATATAATAATAAATAAATATTTTATCCACATTATAATTTAATATTATATATCCTGACATCAATATTAAAACAAGGTTTATTATGAAAGTTAAAATAAACTTTTTAGACTGTATAATTAAAACTAACTGGATTAAAATAAATACTGCCATAACTCCAAGTAATATCTTTATATTAATATCTGTAAAATACTTAGGAAACTTATAAACATTTCTAAAAAGAATATGTCTTAATATCCCCATTTTTCTTTCTGAAAAATAATACCATCCCGAAATCGCTACTATCAAGAAAATTTGAATAATAGTCAGCAGCACATGAATTTTCTTGTATTTAATATTTTTAAACATTTTCCTCTCCTTGTTTAAATTATAGCTTAATGATATAATATACCTAATATTTATTATAGAGAAAAAGACAATTAGTTGCAATAAATCCATATAAGCAACTTAAAAGGTGTTGTCGTTTAACATATATCTGTTTTTATTTTATTTTCTTGAAAATATATAATGAACTTATCTTATTCTCCATGCAAAGACTTGTAACTATATACACTTGTACATATAAATATAAATTACTTATTTAACGAGGTTATTATGAAAATCAATAAATATTTTACTGTATTCTCAGTATTATTTCTAATTTTTATGTTTTTATACACATTCAATATAAATTTTGATCTTAATCAAAAACTTAATATCGCTAATCTTCTTATGATTTTAGGGTTATTTATTTCGTTGCTTGTTGCTGGTTATCTATTTTTAATTAAAGATATAATAAAAAGTTCAGAACGTGAGCGTAATGGTATAGTATTAGTTCTAGTTATTTTAGGAATAATTTTCTTCTATTATAACCCTCTTCCAAAACCAGAAAGCTTTTTTGTTGAAATACCAAGAATAGCGTATTTTATCCTTACAATAATTATTTTTGCTTTGCTATTTCTAATATTTTGGCGCGAAAGAACAGTTAGCTTTGTTATTTCAATATTTCTACCATTTAGCATTCAAAGTTATTTAGTAAATATTAAAGGAAATATGAATTATACTGACTACACATTATATATCGTTATATTGTTTATCGCTATCGCATTCGCTATAAACTATGCCCTAGATAGCAGAAAAAATTAAAACTAAACACCGAAAGTCATTTAAACAAAGAATACCCCAAAACTTATCCAAGTTTTGAAAGGTTATTCCCTCATATCTAGCTTTCGGTATTTTATTATGCTTTATTCATTAAACATTTATACTAATACTATATACTTAGCGCATATATCTGCAAAAAATTTCTGAATATCTCCTTCTTTTAAATATTGCTCTTGCTCTTCATCTACTATATATTTCTCATCTGCTTCCATCACCATCAGCAATCTTTCAAATGTATCTGCAAATAAGCTCTCTTCTTCATTTAAAAGATAATTAAATTTTTGTTCAGCAAAAAACGGAACAAACACCTCATGAAAAGCCCCTTTACGTATACGCCCAATCAGTTTCTTATCATTCTCTGTTACAAATAACTCCCCTTGCTTCTCAACAAATTCATACGCTTTGTTATAATTTGAGAAAATCTGAAATCCTTGAGCTTCTTTATATTCTCTAAATACCGGAATTTTCAGCCCCTGCTCCTCATATAACGCCTTATCTATTATTACAAAAACTTCTTCTAAATCCCAAAATTCTTTTGCAATATAGTAAAATGCTACTCGCCAGCGACTATCATCTTTCGGAAGTCTCTTAAATGTCGCTATTTGTTCTACTAATCTTATATCTTTATCCACGCTATTTCCTCATTTCTTAATATATAATATTACTTCAATTCTATAAATGTCCCTATTCTCTTCGTTGTAGCATTGTCCAAGCGATACGAAAAAAACTGATTGTTATCTTTTACTGTGCAGAAATTTGCAAGTGTAATATTTTTATCTAGAATTCCTGCTCTTTTCAATAATCCTTTATTTATAATCCATAAATCTAAATAATACTTATCTCCATATTTTTTATAATAATTATCTATCTTATGAACTGCAAACTTTTCTACCAGTTCATACGAAACTTCATAACTATCTCCTGATACCGAAGGTCCTATTATTACTTTAATATTTTCTTTTTCACAGTTATAATCTTTTGCTAAAGTTTCTATTATTTCCTCGGCTATATTATCATAAGTTCCTCTCCAGCCAGCATGTGCCAGCGCCACAACCTCTTTTTCTTTATCGTAAAAAACTAAAGGCACACAGTCTGCGGTGAAAATAAGTAGAGGAACATTTTTTAGGGAAGTAACTAACCCATCCGCTTTTTCACCATTGTTTTTTCTATCGTCTATAGCCTTTATAATTCTAACATTTGCACCATGTACTTGAGTATTGTACATTAAATTATCATAGTTAAAACTATAATCTTCGCAAAGATTTTTAACATCAGTAGTGTTTTTAGCATCAACTGTTCTATTAGTAAATAATATTCTTACGTTATCATCTTCTATCAAATAACCTTTAGCAACTTCCTGCATAATACAGCCTCCTATAAAAAGTTATATTCATAAACACATTCTTTCAAAATAAAACTAGAGAAATTCGATTTTATTATTTTTTCAGTATCGACAAAGCCTTGTTTTTCATAAAAATTTCGAGCATTATAATTCTCTAGAACAACCTTCAAATATATTTTATCACAAAAAGCTAGGTTTTCGAGCGCTTTATTTAATAATACTTTCCCTAACCCTTGTTTTTGATGAGTTGGTAAAATATTTAGAGCAAAAATCTCATGACTATATCCTAACTCATCATCGCGTGCTTTACCTACAATAATATCTCCAACAATACTATACCCAGAGTTTAAACATTGACCTCCAGTATCTTCTACAACGTAAGCCGTTATATCTTCACTAACAATAATCTTTTCTAAATTTTTCGACATTTTTTCAACTGAGAGATTAGCTAAAAACTCTACTGGCATAATATTATTATAAGTTGCTCTCCAAGTTGCTATATGAAGTTTTGCCATATCTTTTGCATCAGCAGCTATCATCTTTCTTACTTTCATAACACCCTCCCAAAAACTCCTAATGATTATTATACACGAAAAAATATTCTGTCTTTTTTATTTATCCCATTAAAACAAAAAATCCGAAAAACTCGTAGCCTTTCGGATTTTTATTGTAAAACCTATTTATATTACTCGACTAAATCTAAATAAACTTTTTTGCTAAATGTAGTTGAGTTTAATACTGTACGAATTGCATTAATAACTGTTCCTTTTTTTCCAATCACACGACCGCAATCATCTGGATGAACAGTTAGTATATAATGCTCGCGCGCATTTTTAACAAATTTTTCAATTTTGATTTCGTCTTTATGTTCAACTATTTCACTTACAATATTATAGATTAATTCTTCCATTATTACTCTCCTATTTTGCTACGATATTTACCAATCTTCCAGGTACAACTATAACTTTTATTACTTGTTTACCTTCAATTAGAGCTTTTACTTCTTCATCAGCAAGAACAATTTGCTCTAATTCTGCTGATGTTAAATCTTTTTTAACGTCTAGTTTTGTTTTAACTTTACCCATAAGTTGAACAACTATTTCTACTGTATCACTTACAAGTTTTGTTTCATCAAATGTTGGCCATGCTACATATGACACTGACTCAGTATTACCATAGATTTCCCACATTTCTTCTGCTAAGTGTGGTGCAAATGGTGCAAGAAGTTGAATAAATCCTAATGCATATTTACGTGGAATATATTCAGCTTTGTAACAATCATTTACAAATACCATAAGTTGTGAAATTGCAGTATTGAAACCAAGAATTTCGATATCTTCTGATACTTTTTTCACAGTGTAGTTGTAGCTAACTTCTAATTCAGCATTATCTTTATCTAAAACTTTATCGTTTACTTTGCCTGTTTCTTCATCAACGAATAAACGGTAAACTCGATCTAAGAAACGACGTGATCCGTCAAGACCATTTTCACTCCATGCTATAGATGCATCTAATGGCCCCATAAACATTTCATAAACGCGTAATGTATCAGCACCGTGAGATACGATAATATCATCAGGATTTACTACATTACCTTTAGATTTAGACATTTTTTCTGGACGCCCATCTTTTCCTTCAGCAAGAATCATACCTTGGTTGAATAGTTTTTGGAATGGCTCACGACTTGGTACTAGCCCTAAATCATAAAGAACTTTATGCCAGAAACGAGCATATAGTAAATGAAGCACCGCATGCTCTGCACCACCAATATAAACATCTACTGGTAACCAATATTTTAATTTTTCTGGATCCGCGAACATTTTATCATTGTGTGGATCGATATAACGTAGGTAGTACCAACAAGAACCAGCCCATTGAGGCATTGTGTTAGTTTCACGTTTACCTTTTTTACCAGTTTCAGGATCAACTACATTCAACCACTCTTCGATATTCGCAAGTGGTGATTCCCCTGTTCCTGAAGGTTTGATATTATCAGTTTCAGGAAGCAATAGTGGAAGTTCACTATCGGGTACTGTTGTCATAGTACCATCTTCCCAGTGGATAATCGGAATAGGTTCTCCCCAATAACGTTGTCTTGAGAATAACCAATCGCGCAGTTTATATGTAACTTTACTACGTCCAACATTATTTCCTTCTAAAAATTCAATAACCTTTGCGATTGCATCTTCGTTATTAAGTCCATTAATAAATCCAGAATTGATGTGTAGCCCATCACCATAGAACGGTACTACTACTTCACCATTATCCTCGATAACAGGAGTAATCGCTAGATTAAATTTAGTCGCAAACTCAAAGTCACGCTCATCATGTGCAGGAACAGCCATAACAGCTCCAGTTCCATAAGATGCAAGTACATAATCAGCAATCCAAATTTCTACTTTTTCTTCGTTTACTGGGTTAATTGCATAAGCACCTGTGAAAACTCCAGTTTTATCTTTATTAAGGTCTGTTCTTTCAAGATCAGATTTACGCTTAACAACATCTAAATACTCATCTACTGCAGCTTTTTGTCCTTCAGTGACAATTTTTTCAACAAGTTTATGTTCAGGTGCAAGTACACAGTAAGACACTCCAAAGACAGTATCGGCACGTGTAGTAAATACTGTGAAACTTTCATCTGTTCCTTCTATTTTGAAATCAATCTCCGCACCAACAGATTTCCCAATCCAGTTACGTTGCATTGCTTTAAGGCTTTCAGGCCAGTCAAGAATATCTAAGTCTTGTAATAGTTGTTCTGCATAATCAGTGATTTTAAGCACCCATTGACGCATTGGACGACGCTCAACAGGATGTCCTCCACGTTCAGACTTACCATCAATAACCTCTTCATTAGAAAGTACTGTTCCTAATGCAGGGCACCAGTTTACAGGCACTTCATCAACATAAGCAAGTCCTTTTTCATAAAGTTTTTTGAAAATCCATTGTGTCCATTTATAATAATTAGGATCAGTTGTATTTACCTCACGATCCCAATCATAAGAAAATCCTAGTTCTTTAATTTGACGACGGAATGTATCAATATTTTGTTTGGTAAATTCCCTCGGATCATTTCCTGTATCTAATGCATATTGTTCGGCAGGTAATCCAAATGCATCCCACCCCATTGGATGAAGAACATTATATCCATTTGCTCTTTTATAACGACTTAAAATATCAGTCGCTGTATATCCTTCTGGGTGCCCTACGTGAAGCCCCGCTCCAGATGGATAAGGGAACATATCTAATGCATAAAATTTTTCTTTAGTATGATCATCTAATGTTTTAAATGTTTTATTTTCATCCCAATATTTTTGCCATTTTTTCTCAATAACTCTGTGGTTATATACCATAAGTTTAGCACACTCCTTCGCTCTACAAGTTCTATACTCTATAGTATACCAATTTTACCCTTATTTAGCAACAATCGAAATAGAAAAGCTAGCGGAAATACTTACTTTTAATACAAAATAAAAACCAGCCTAAAAATTTGGTTTTTTATTATCATCTAGAAATTAGACAAGAACTCTAACTTTTAACTGATATTTTATCAAACTTTAGACTAGTTTTTATTAATTAGTTATTTCCTATCATCATAAATGATCCACCCATTACTGTATCAGATGGTTCAAAGCTACGTTGATTCCAAATATTATTTACATCATACCATTTTCCAGTAGTATAAGCATTATCTGGATCCATTGCTTTTGTTTTTCCATTTTGGTAGCCACTTAAAACTACCGCATGAGTATAATAATTTCCTTTTACAAAATAACCATTCGCCATAGCCGCAAATACTGGACGACCACTTTGCAATGCTTGAACTAATTGTTCTTTTGATTGAATTACACTATAGTTGAACCCATAATGACGAATTGCATAGGCCGCTCCTCTACCTGAAGTACCTATTTCTCGCTTGTTAAACTCGTTAGTATTATAATAAATTACATCTGCCACATCTGTAGGTTTAACTTGTTTTCCTAAACCTGAAAAGGCCATAGCTAAGGATGTTGGTACACATCCTGTATTTCTCATAGTTGAAAGTCCATAGTATTTATTTCCCCAACGAGAATCACCTTGATAATATTGAGGCATATTTAGTGGTTGGGCATTCTTTTCTTTTCCGTAATTAGGTATCCATTTACCAGTTGAATCTACATAGTAACGTCCGTTATCTACCCAATTACTTACAACCATCTTACCATCTGCACCTAACCAATAGTTCCCTGCCCATGCATTTCTTACCATTTGTCCTTGCGCGTTGTAGTAGTACCACGTGCTTCCGCTTTGTATCCAAC
>ERZ772927.614-NODE-614-length-13572-cov-6.5772_pt1 | contig 13572 bp, 9 predicted proteins | sample MGYA00512115_ERZ772927 | MGnify/ENA primary metagenome ERZ772927 (study PRJEB29015, sample SAMEA2737924) | human oral metagenome | biome: human oral; feature: human-associated habitat; material: dental | place: China | collected 2013 ... | reverse complement strand
CCTACACAGTAAGAGAAATTCAAGCTCCTACAGGGTATCAATTAAATGGAGATACATTTACATTAGAAGTAACTCCTAAAGGTGGAGCCCTTAAAACAATTACAAATAAGAGAATTAAAATCAACATTTCTGGTGAAAAGACATGGGATGATGCTAATGACCAAGATGGCAAACGTCCTGCAAAAATCAGAGTAAACTTACTAGATGAAGATCAAAAAGTAGTTCAATCTAAAGATGTGACACCAGATGCTTCTGGGAAATGGGTTTATACATTTGAAAATGTAGATGAATATAATGTAAAAACTGGTAAAAAGATGAATTACACGATTACCGAAGAAGCGGTAGAAGGGGATACGACAGAAGTTACAGGATATGACATCAAAAACTCATACACACCTAAAAAGACAAGTATCCAAGTGACTAAGAGTTGGAATGACGCAGAAGATCAAGATGGAAAACGTCCTACAAGTGTCACCATCACTCTTTATGCAGATGGTCAAAAAACAGATCAAACGCTTGTCTTAAATAAAGAAAACAATTGGACAGGAAGCTTCTCAAATCTTGATGTGTATAAAGCAGGTAAGAAAATTGAATACACTATTAAGGAAACGACTGTTGAAAATGGATATGCAAGTTCAACAGCAGGTAGCGTAGAACAAGGCTTCACTGTTACCAATAGTAGAACTCCAGAAAAAACTTCTGTGAAGGGAACTAAAACATGGGATGATGCTAACGACCAAGATGGCAAACGTCCGAAAGAAATTACTATCAAATTGTTGAAGAATGGTCAAGAATTTAAAACCCAAAAAGTGACTGCAGCTGATGGTTGGAAATGGAGTTTTGATAATCTAGACAAGTATGAGAATAAACAAGAAATTACTTATACTGTTGTGGAAGAACAAGTTGAAGGCTATACAACTAAAGTAAATGGATATGACATCACAAACTCATACACACCTGGTAAAACAAGCGTACAAGTAACAAAAGCTTGGGATGATGCGAATAACCAAGATGGTAAACGTCCTACAACTGTAACAGTTACGTTGTATGCAGATGGTCAAAAAACAGATAAGACTCTTCAATTAACGAAAGAAAACAATTGGACAGGAAGCTTTACGGAGCTAGATGAATACAAAGCTGGTAAGAAAATTGAATATTCTATTAAAGAAGAATCAGTTGAAAATGGTTATGTGAGCCAAGTGACAGGAGAAGTTAAAAAAGGTTTTGTAGTGACAAACTCTAGAACTCCTGAAAAGACTGCTGTTAAAGGAACTAAAACATGGGATGATGCCAACAACCAAGATGGCAAACGTCCAAAAGAAATCACAATTAACTTATTGAAGAATGGACAACAAGTGGCTACGAAGAAAGTAACAGAGGCTGATGGTTGGAAATGGAGCTTTGAAAATCTTGACAAGTATGAGAATGGACAGGTAATCACTTATACAATTGTAGAAGAAAAAGTGGAAGGCTACACAGCTACGGTTAAAGACTTCAACGTCACAAACTCTTATACTCCAGGGAAGACAAGTATCCAAGTAACAAAAGCTTGGGATGATGCGAATGACCAAGATGGAGTACGTCCTACAAGTGTAACGATTAAGTTACTTGCTGATGGAAAAGAAACAGATAAGAAACTAGTATTATCGAAAGAGAATAATTGGACAGGTAACTTCACAGATCTTGATGAATATAAAGATGGTAAGAAGATTGAATATACAATTTCTGAAGAAACGGTAGGGAAAGGATATACAACTCTGATTACAGGTAATGTTCAAGAAGGATTTGTGGTTACAAACAAGAGAACACCAAATACGCCTCCTGAAAAACCAAAAAATGAATTACCGAAGACAGGTACAGCTGCTTCATTAGCACTTCTTGGTTCTGTAGCCCTCATTGGTGGAGTTGCAGTATTAAAGTTTCAAAGAAAAGATAACTAAAAAACTATAATATAGTAGGTTTTATGAAGGGAATAAGTTTTATTTAAAAACTTATTCTCTTTTTTTGTATAAAACAATAGAAAATTCATATTTAAAATGTAAAATTTTAAAATTTAACATAATAAAAGATTGACAAGTACTTAAGAAAACCTTTATTATAATCGTAGTGGACTATAACTAAAAATTAGGAGGACAATAATAGATGAAAAAATTATTTCATTCTTTTGTAGCACTATTGATGGTAGTAACGGTCTTCGTGCCTTTGCTTAAAATGAATAGTGTTGTTAACGCTGCTGAAAAACCAACTGCAGATTATACGTTAACGACGGTACCGACGATTAATAATAATCCGTTGGTCGATCATGCAAAATACGGTGAAGGTAAGTTTTATCTTAAAACTACTTATAAGTTTAAAGATGAAGTAACTCTAAATGATGGAGACTTCATGACTTATCAAGTACCAGAACAGTTCAAAATTGAACAAGATTCAACAACTCCTTTAAAAGCTGCAAATGGTGAAACTATTGCAACTTTAACTACTGACAAAGCAACAAATACTGCTAAAGTTACAGTGACAAATCCTGAGTACTTCAAAAAACTAAGTGAAGGAAAAGAAATTACTGCAACATTCACTGTAGTATGGGCTGACAAAGTAGAAAGAAATAAAGAATATGCAATCGATATTCCAGGGGCTGGGGTTTATAACTTAACTCGTATCGTTCCAGATGATGACCCAACTGGGTTTACTAAATGGGGGGTACAAGACTCAAACGATCCTAACTTTGTCAACTGGCGTATTCGTGTAAACCGTTATGCTGAAAGCTTGACGAATGTTTCAGTTAAAGACATGATTCCAGATGATCAAGTATTAGCAAGTGAAATTACTGGTTATTATTTTAGTGAATGGAATAAAGAAGGGGATCCACACCCACCTTTAGCTGCTAGTGATGTTAACGTTGTAGACAAGAACAACTTTACCATTACTCCAAATCCAAATGGTGATGGTACTTTAAACAAAGGTTTATACATTATGTATAAAACTCGTTTAACAAAACCAGTTGATTTAGCAACTAAAAAAGCATTTAATGATGCTACTATGACTTCTACAGAAAAAACACTTACAGTGAAAGGCTTTGCTCCTTTAACTGCTACTGATGGTGTTGGTACAGGTTCTAAGTCAGATGAAATTGAATTCCAAGTGACTAAGAAATTAGAAGGTAAAACTCTTGAAAAAGATGCTTTCAGCTTCCAATTAATCGATCAAAATGGTCAAGTCAAAGAAACTGTTAAAAACGATGCAAAAGGTAATGTGAAATTTACTGCCATCAAATTTAGTGAAGTTGGACAATCTGTTTACACAATTAAAGAAGTAAACGATGCTAAAAAAGGTTACACTTACGATGAAAAAACAATCACTGCTACAGTTACTGTAGAAGATGTATACGGTGAAAAAATTGCAAGTGTTAAATATGACAGCAAAGAGTTCTCTAACTCATATAAAGCTGCTCCTACAACAGTTGAATTAAAAGCTACTAAAGTTTTACAAAACAAAACTCTTGAAGCTGATAAATATACTTTTGAACTAAAAGAAAACGGTCAAGTTGTTCAAACAGCTAAGAACGCTCAAGATGGTTCAATTAAATTCCCAGCAATTACTTATGCTACAGAAGGAGTCCACACCTATACTGTAACTGAACAAGCTGGAACTGAAGATGACGGAGTTACATTTGATACAAATGCATACGAAGTAACTGTTGAAGTAAAAGACAATGGTGAAGGTCAATTAGTTGCTACAATTAAAAATGGAGACAACTTAACATTCACTAACGTTTACTCTGCAAAACCAGTTAAAAAAGCATTAACAGCTACTAAAGTTCTTAACGGTGGAACATTAGCTGACGATCAATTCGAATTCGAATTGAAAGAAGGCCAAAATGTTGTTGCTACTGCTAAGAACAAAGCTGACGGTTCAGTAACATTCAAGGAAATTGAATATACAGCTGCTGGTACACATACTTACACAGTATCAGAAAAAGCTGGCACAGCTGCTGGATATACTTACGATTCTAATGTATATACAGTAACTGTTGATGTTGTAGATAATGGAAAAGGTCAATTAGTTGCAACTGTAACTAAAGGAGAAAACTTAGTATTTACTAACAAATACGAAGAACCAACAACTACTACAACAACTACTACTACTACAACGACAACAACTACAACTACAACAACTGAAACTACTACTGAAGTTCCTTCAACTGAAGCAACTACTACAACAGTAGAAGAACCAAAAGAACCAGAATTACCAAATACTGGTGCTACAGCTACTTTAGCTGGAGCAGGTGTTGCTGTATTGTTATCAGGATTTGCAGTATTAGGATTTAAGAAAAGAGAAAACTAATCGTTAATCTTTAAATGAGGATGCATATGCATCCTCATTTTTTTTTTATTTATTAAATGGTATAATAAAACGAATATACTTGAATCGAGGTGGAGAAATGAAGTCGGATATTGAAATTGCACAAGAAGCAACAATGGAGCCAATTACAAAGATAGCAAGTAAGCTCGGATTAACAGAAGATGAGATTGATTTATATGGGAAAGTGAAAGCGAAGATTCTTAAATCAGATATACATGAAGCCAACAACTATGGTAAGTTAATCTTAGTAACTTCAATGAATCCTACTCCAGCAGGGGAAGGGAAATCAACCGTTACAATTGGTCTTGGGGATGCTTTAAGCTCTATCCAAAAGAAAACAGCCATTGCGTTACGAGAACCATCTTTGGGGCCCACTCTTGGACTAAAAGGAGGGGCAACAGGTGGTGGCTATGCTCAAGTGGTTCCGATGGAAGAAATTAATCTTCATTTCACAGGGGACATGCATGCCTTAACGAGTGCAACCAACCTTCTATCTGCCATTATTGATAATCACATCCATCAAGGAAATGAACTAAATATTGATATCAAACGAATACTATGGAAAAGGGCGGTAGATTTAAATGATCGTGCTTTAAGAACGATTGAAATCGGGCTCGGAGGTCCTGTAAATGGAGTTCCTAGAGAGGACGGATTCGAGATTACGGTAGCAACCGAAATGATGGCTGTTCTTTGTTTAGCACGGGACTTAAACGACCTGCAAAAAAGAGTTTCGAATATTCTTGTTGCTTATGATATTTCTGGAGATCCGATTCGTGTTTCTGACTTAAAAGTAGAAGGTGCGATTACCGCTTTATTGAAAGAGGCCATTAAGCCGAATCTGGTTCAAACTTTAGAGGGGACACCTGCTATCGTTCACGGAGGACCATTTGCCAATATTGCACACGGATGTAATAGTGTGATGGCTACAAAGATGGCCTTAACATTGGCGGATTATACAGTGACAGAAGCAGGTTTTGGGGCCGACTTAGGAGCTCAAAAATTCCTGGATATTAAAGTGCCAGTATTAGGCAAGTCTCCAGATGCGATAGTTCTTGTCGTGACCATTCGATCGACTAAAATGCATGGAGGCTTGTCTCTCGAAGAGTTATCTAATGGGGAATCACTCGATGCATTAAGAGAAGGATTTAAAAACGTTGCTAAACACATTGAGAATGTACAGAAGTACGGCGTTCCAATGGTCGTAGCCTTAAATGAATTTACGACGGATACACCAGCTGAAAGAGAATTGATTATGGAGCTTTGTGAAGCAATTGGAGTAGATTGTATCTTGTCCTCCGTTTGGGAAAAAGGCTCAGAAGGCGGAATTCATTTAGCCGAAAAAGTAGTAGAACTCTGCGAACAAAAGAGTCAGTTTAATGCATTGTATCCAGTAGATGCGACGATTCAAGAAAAAATAGAAGCTGTTGCTACAAATATTTATGGAGCTTCGAAAGTGAATTATACCGAGAATGCACTCAAAGATTTAAAAGAAATAGAGCGTTTGGATTGGAATGAAATGAATATTTGTATTGCAAAAACACCTTATTCATTCTCGGATAATGCAAAATTGAAAGGACGTCCAAACAATTTTGAAATCACCATTCGTTCACTTGTTCCTAAGTTAGGTGCTGGATTTATTGTTGCGCTGACAGGGAAAGTTCTTACAATGCCTGGACTTCCAAAAGTACCCGCAGCCTTAGGAATTACCGTAAGTGAAGATGGAAAAATTCAAGGCCTCTATTAGAGGTGACGAAAGGAGTTTGCATGAAAGATTTTAGAGTAGATCATTTAAAAAAATCTTATGGTGCAAAAACACTATTAGAAGATGTTTCTTTTATTATCAACGAAGGAGAACATGTAGGTCTCATTGGACAAAATGGGACTGGTAAAAGTACGCTTCTTTCGATTTTAGCTGGGGTTGATTTTGCTGAATCAGGAGATATTACAACTTCAAATGACTACAGAATTGGATATTTATCTCAACAACCGGAACTGGATGATGAAGATACAATTTTTGAAGCGTTATATAAAGGCGATCATCCAACATTAAAAGTCGTTCATGATTTTGAAGAAGTGGTGGAACAATTACGCAAAAATCCAACGTCCCAAAGCCTTACAAAACGATATAGTGACCTTGAGCAAAAGATGAATGAAATTGATGGATGGCAAGTAGAAGTTCAAATTAAAACCATTCTTCAAAAAATGGGATTGACAGATATCCAAAAGAGAGTCGGAACATTATCTGGTGGACAGAAGAAACGTGTGGGTCTTGCAAAGGTATTGATGGAAGAACCGGATTTACTCTTACTAGATGAACCCACAAACCACTTAGACCTTGAAGCAATAGAATGGTTGGAAGGATACTTAGCTAATTACAAAGGTGCGATGATGCTTGTTACGCATGATCGTTACTTCCTAGAACGTGCGGTAACGCATATGTTTGAATTGGTCAATGGTCGTATTGAAGCTTATGAAGGAAACTATGAGTCTTACTTAGAGCAAAGAAGCCAAAGAGAGCAAATTGCGAGCCGTATGAGCCAAAAACAAAAGCGATTATACCAGAGCGAATTAGAATGGATGCGTCAGGGTGCAAAAGCTCGTACGACAAAACAACAAGCGCGTATTCAGCGATTTGAAGCATTAGAAAAAGATGTAAAACAGACAACTAGTCAAGAAAAATTAGTAATGGAATTTGACCAAACGAGAATCGGGAAACGGGTCTTCCAATTCAATCAGACCTCTCTTTCTATTAACGGACAGGATATCGTTAAAAATCTTGACTGGATTATTCAAAGCCAGGCCAGAATTGGCATTGCGGGTGTGAATGGAGTCGGAAAATCAACCTTTCTGAATGCGATAGCTGGGCAAATTCCATTTGACAGCGGTCAGTTTGTTGTAGGGGAGACTGTTCGAATTGCGTATTATAAGCAACAAGACGAAGATATCCCAATGGATAAACAATTGATTCAGTACTTACGTGAGGAAGCAGAAGAAATTAAACGCGCAAATGGAGAAGTGGCATCCATTTCTGAATTACTGGAGACTTTTTTGTTTCCAAGACATTTGCATGGTGCATATATTCATACACTATCCGGGGGAGAAAGAAGAAGGCTCTATTTACTCCGTTTATTAATGACAAAGCCGAATGTTTTATTGCTGGATGAACCAACAAACGATTTAGATATCGATACATTAACTGTATTAGAAGATTTTCTTCAATCTTTCAATGGAGCAGTTCTCATTGTATCTCACGATCGTTATTTCTTAGATAAAACGGTGGAGCAGTTATTTGTCATCCGAGGAGAAGGTCAAACGGAATTGTTCTATGGGTCTATGAGTGATTACTTAGAACAAGAGAAGAGTTTATCGAAAGTAGTTATCGAAGCTCCGAAAGTGGAAAAAAGTAAAGAGGAGACTACTAAGCTAACTCCGGCCAAGAAAATGACGTATCAAGAGAAGAAAGAATGGGAAACCATTGAAACGACGATACAAGAGTTAGAAGAAAAATTGGAATCCTTACAAAGGGAAATGACTGCCAATGCGCAAGATTTTGCAAAATTACAAGCATTACAAGAAGAACTCGATAAAACAGAAGAAGCAGCTGCAAACGCCTATGACCGTTGGGAATATTTAGCAGAATTAGCTGGGAATTAATAGAAAGGAACAGACATGACGAAGCAGTATAAAGAGTTATTAACTAAAATTTTAGAAGAGGGTACGACAAAAACAGATCGTACCGGAACAGGAACGAAGAGTATTTTTGGGTATCAAATGCGTTTTGATCTTCAAAAAGGATTTCCACTCTTGACGACTAAAAGAGTTCCATTTGGATTAATTAAGAGTGAATTATTGTGGTTCTTACACGGAGATACTAATATCAAATATTTATTAGAGCATAATAATCACATTTGGGATGAATGGGCATTTGAACGCTATGTGTCTTCGCCAAAATACAAAGGACCAGATATGACAGATTTTGGTCGCCGTTGCTTACAAGACGAAGCGTTTAATGAAGTTTATCAAGAAGTGAAAAAAGACTTCTGTGAGAAAATTTTAACGGATGATGCGTTTGCTGCGGAATTCGGAGAATTAGGGAATATTTATGGTTCACAGTGGCGTCATTGGAAAACATCAAAAGGGGAAACCATTGACCAAATCGAAGACTTACTCAACTTGTTGAAGAATTCTCCAGATTCACGTCGAATGATTGTTTCTGCTTGGAATCCAGAAGATGTTCCAAGTATGGCTCTTCCACCATGTCACACAATGTTTCAGTTTTATGTGGCGGATGGTAAATTAAGTTGCCAATTATATCAACGTAGTGCAGACGTGTTCCTCGGAGTACCGTTCAACATCGCAAGCTATGCATTATTAACACATTTAATTGCTAATGAAGTAGGATTAGAAGTGGGTGAATTTGTCCATACTTTAGGAGATGCACACATTTACTTAAATCATATGGAACAAGTAAAAACACAATTAGCGCGTGAAGAGATGGCCTTACCTACACTAGTTTTAAAACATCCTGAAAAATCAATGTTTGATATTGATGTTACGGATGTCGTTGTCGAAGGATATCAATCACATCCAACAATTAAAGCACCTATTGCTGTTTAATGCAGGAGGAAAAATATGCTAATTTATATTTGGGCACAAGATGAGAAAGGCCTAGTCGGAAAAGATGGGACACTTCCTTGGCGTTTGCCGAATGATTGGAAGTTCTTTAAAGAAGTCACGATGGGGCAAACAATATTAATGGGTCGGAAGACTTTTGAAGGAATGGGCAGTCGCTTACTTCCGGGGCGACAAACCATTATCCTAACCACTAGCTCGGATTATATTGTTCCTGGTGCAGAAGTCGTAACGAATATTGAGGAGATTGTTGAAGATAGTCGACATGATGATATTTATGTTTGTGGTGGAGCACAAGTATATAATCTGTTGAAAAATCATGTGGAACTTCTCTATTGTACGAGAATTCATGCTAGTTTTGAGGGAGATACTTATTTTCCAACAGAATTTCCTTGGAGCGATTTTATTAAAGTAAAATCGTTAGAAGGGGAAATGGACGAAAAAAATCTCTATCCTCACACCTTTGAAATTTATGAACGAAAAGAGGGTTCTTATGACCACTTGGCATGATGTGATTGGGGAAGAAAAAGAAAAGGAATACTTTAAAAAGGTTCGTTTGTTTGAAAGAGAAGAACGAAGTCGACATCAGGTTTTTCCAAAAGCGGAAAATGTATTTAAGGCGCTTGAACTCACACCATTTGATCAAGTGAAAGTGGTTATCTTAGGTCAAGACCCTTATCACGGAGAACATCAAGCGCATGGACTTAGTTTTTCAGTGCAACAAGGTGTGGCACTTCCCCCTTCCTTACAAAACATCTATAAGGAATTAGAAACGGATTTAGGAATTCCAGTTGCAAAGACTGGGGAGTTAACCTCATGGGCAAAACAAGGGGTGCTCCTCCTCAATACCGTTTTAACAGTCCGAGCACATGAAGCGAATAGTCATCGTGGAATGGGATGGGAAACTTTTACGGATGCAGTGATTTCATCGTTAAATAAAAGTGATCACCCAATCGTATTTCTATTATGGGGGAAACCTGCACAATCCAAAGAAAAATTGATTACAAATGCGAATCACTTAATTTTAAAGTCGCCGCATCCAAGTCCACTGTCTGCTTATCGAGGCTTCTTTGGAAGTAAACCATTTAGTAAAATTAATGATTTTCTAATAGCCACAAATCAAAAACCGATTGATTGGAGAGTTGAGTAAATGAATTTAATTCGTTTACTCAATTTTTATGTTCATTATATGATTTTTATGATACAATCGATATAAAGTATGAATAGAAAGAAGGTATATTATGAATCTTAAGTCTAAAAGACTTCAATTTTTTGCGACGTTATTGATGATTTTGTCAATATTATTTGTTGGTAATTCTTTTGCAAGTGCTGCAGAAGGCAGAGAGCTAGAGAAAGTTATTTCGGGATTAGAATTATTAGATCAATCTGATACGAAGTTAACTCCAGATGAAAATGGCGTTTATCAAGTGCGAACGAACAATTCGTATAAATTAAGAGCTACTTTCGATTTAGCAAGTTATGACAATAATATTAAAAATGGCGATTTCTTTAAATTAACAGTACCGCCTTCACTAACATTCTTTAATAATAATGATATTGAATTAGTTGATTTAGATACTCAAGTTCCAATTGCAGATGCTCACTTTGAAAGTAATGGTGATAATCAAGGAGGAACTGTAACCGTTACTTTAAAAAACTTAGAAAAGTATTTAGAAAAGAAAGGTGCGGATACAGTTAAAGGAGTAAAAGGAAACTTAGCTCTAAACTTTATCTATAAGCAAGATGTAACCGATAAGACTGTTACTTTTGATTCTAAATCATTAAAAACAGTCATTACTCAAGTGCACACTTCAAAAACTTATACACCTGACGCGGTAGTTGGAGAAGAAAACTTTGCCAAAAATGGTGGTCAAGCAGTTAGAAAAGCTTGGGATTCGCCTAAATTAAAAGCTGCTGGCAGTCCATCTTCTGGCCAATATGTCTCTAGATGGAGAGTTCGTGTTAACACAAGTGGAAAGAATTTGGGGAATAATTTAGTTCTAAATGATGTTCTACCTCAATTGGATGGTACAGCAAGTATCCAATATATTCCTGAATCATTATTAGTCTATAAAGCCCCTTCGATGACTGAAGGAACTTCAGCAGATGCTGCTGATTTCGTTCTTTTAACAGAGGGAGTTGACTATACAGTTAATTGGGCAGCCGATTATAAGAGCTTCACAATTACATTTAAAGATGGAAGTCAAAAATATTATGTCACTTACGAAACAACTACACCTAATGATGGAAGCAAGGTAGCCAATATGGTTTCTCTTACAAAAGAAGATGGAGAAGAAATTACTCGTCGTACAAATGTAACAGACACAACTTTTACAGCTACTGCTACATCATTATTCTCAGGAACCATTGAGGCTGCTGGAGCATACACGATTAAATTAGTGAAAGTAGATGCTGTAACTGGTCAGCCAGTAAAAGATGCGGTGTATGTCGTTACAGATCCTAGCGGAGCAACCGTTGAATTGACGACGGACCAAGATGGAAATGCTGTTTCTCAAGCTTTTGACCAAAAGTACGTTGGAAAAGAATTTACTGTAAAAGAGAAAACAGCTCCAGAAGGATATGAATTAGACGAAACAGAATATAAAGTTGTTTTAGGAGTAGAACGTAGTCTTCTCAAATTGAAAGATCAACCAAAAGAAGTGACAACAACAACCACTACGACTACTACTACAACGACAACAACAACAACTGCTTCTACTACTGAAGCAACGACAACAACACAATCAACAACTACAGAAGCGACTACACAAGAACCTACCACTGAAGTTACAACTACAGAAAGTACGACAACTGCAGAAAATACCACCAGTGAAGCTACTACTGTAAATACTACGACAGCTGTCTCTTCTGAAGAACCTTCTACAACAGAAGATAAAAAAGAAGAACTTCCAAATACTGGTACAGGAAGTCAAGGCTTCTACATTATCGGAGGAATTGTTTTACTAGCAGCAGCTGCTGGATTATTATTCTTTGCAAAAAATAAAAAAGATGATAAATAATAGTATGAAAGACTGACAGTTATACTGTCGGTCTTTTTTATTTGGACTTGCAAATGATAAGGTTGAATATAGAAGTACTGAGGAGTAAAATAGAAGTAGGAAAAGAATATATGGATGGAGGGATTTTCAATGGAAAAACTGATGTCTTACTTCTATAAATTAGTTGCAATTGTGACCATCCTCTATTTAATGATTACAATCTACTTAATGAGTTTAGGAGATTCTTTAATCACTCGTGAAGGATGGTATGTCATTATCCTAAGTAGTTTTATTCTTGTGATTGTTTTTGGCCTAGAATATGCTCGCAGGAGATTCCCAGATAGCCTTTTTGAATTAATGTTAAATACGATAGGAATGCTTTGTTTAGGATGGTTGATGTTTGTTGTCCGTGCTTTTGGGGTTACTGTCAACAACCACGCAAGTAGTCTTCAGTTGAATAGTGTATTTCAACAAATCATTTCGGGATTCGAATGGAGTCGCTTAGTACTATTTATTTTAAGTATTGCTTTTGTGATTGGAAATGGGATTCGCTATTTAAAACAGTCTAATCTAGTAACTCATTCATAATCTTCTTAAAACGTTCCGTTTTTACTTTTTTTTGGCTCTTTGTCAAATAGTGTTGATGAAGAATTTTAGGAAGGAATTAAGCAACTAATTGTTGCTTAATTCCTTTTTGTTTTGGGCCAAACATTTTTGTTATTAAAATAATCCTGTTCCTAAAATGATAATAGTTTCTAAAGCCATAGGCATTTCTTTTGAGCACTTTTATTTTATTGTTTATTACTTCGATAGGGCCATTTGCTCTAGTTGGATGCTTACAAGTATTTTGAATATATGGCAGGTAAGTAATAAGAGACTTTAATACTCTTTTTAAACCAGGAGATAGATTTAATTGAGTAGCTGCTTCAATCGTTTCCTTGAATTCTATATAATCTCTAGCTTGAATACATTCACACAACCTCATAATCATTTTTAAGAGATGGATTGTTTTCTAAGATATAATCCATAATTCCTTTGGCTGTTATAAAGCTTTCAAAAAGCTTATAATGATTATATTTATAGTTCTAAAGTTCATTAGGATTCTTTAAAATTAACTTCCAATAATGTTTTAACTTTCGATATAATTTAGCGACTTTATAACGATGCTTATTCATGACACGTACCCGAGTTCGATTTAATTCTCTATTTAAGGCTTGTACGATGTGAAACCGATCAATGATAATTTTTGCGTTAGGAAACATTTCTTTTATTAATTGAATGTATGGCAAGTACATGTCGATGGAGATAGTTTTTACTTTTAATCTAGTCTTAGGCTCAAAACGATGAAAATACTTTTTCAAACTGTAAGATTTTCTATCTCGTACAACATCGACTAGCTTGTATGTTGTGCTATCACAAATAATGAAGCTCATATTACTATCAGAAGATTTAACAGATTTAACAGATTTAAATTCATCAAAACACAAATGCTCAGGTAAATCGTGTAATGGTTTAATCGTTAGGAAACGTGCTGTATCATCTATGATACGTCTTACAGTATGAACTGAAACATTTGTTTCTT
>ERZ772927.611-NODE-611-length-13688-cov-18.947_pt1 | contig 13688 bp, 16 predicted proteins | sample MGYA00512115_ERZ772927 | MGnify/ENA primary metagenome ERZ772927 (study PRJEB29015, sample SAMEA2737924) | human oral metagenome | biome: human oral; feature: human-associated habitat; material: dental | place: China | collected 2013 ... | reverse complement strand
AGAGCTGCGGACTTTTAATCCGAAGGTCGTGGGTTCGAGCCCCACAGGGGGTACCACACCGGCCTCGACCCCGGAAGGGACCGGGGCCTTCTTCATGCCCGGACGCCACTCAGCCGGGACCCAACCCTCCTCGTGACGAGTTGGGGTGAGCTCATCCAGGCTAAGGCCAAAAAGGCTGGCCATGATCGCCAACTCCTCGGCGGTCCAAGTGACCTCTCCTCGAAGCTTCCGGCTCATCACTGACTGAGTGACCCCGAAGTGCTCACCGAGACTTTTGCGGGTCATTCGGCGCTCGAAGAGCAACTGGTTGACGGTCATCCCTAACGCCTCGTTGTAGGCGGCGCGACTCGGCTTCGGTGTCCTCATGCCTCCAAGCATACGGCAGTACATGCAGAACATGCAAGTCATGCATTGACACAACATCGTATGCGTCTTATCTTAAAGCCATGAACGTGCACCACATGCAAGTAGATGGCGATGAAGCGTTGACTCCTTCTCAGGCTGCGTCTCTACTGCCCAACACGAGCGTGGACTCGATCCGTCGATGGATCCGCAGTGGTGCTCTCCCCGCGCAGAAGCTTCCAAACGGGCGGTACTTCGTGCGGCGTGGTGACGTCGAGGCGCTTCTGAGTCCGGCGCTTCCTTCAACGTCTTCGTCGGCGACGTCTTCTGGTCCTTCGGTGGATGGGGTTTTGCCTGGTCAGGGGGCGTTGTTGTGATGGCTGGTGTTGGGGATGTGAGTGCTGCGGATGTTGAGGCTCGTGAGCACTTCTTGCGTGAGCTTGTTCCTGGTGGGGCTGGTGGTTGCTCGGTGTGGGCTGTTGAGGCTTTGCCGGCTTGTGTGCGGGAGGTGTGTCAGGTTGCGGGTGTTGATGAGGGGTATCTGAGTCGTTGGCCTGTGGAGGCGTGGGTGGAGTGGTCCAGGGCGTTGGAGGTCTTCTCGTCTGGTGGGGTGCTGCTTCGTCCGGATGCGTGGTTGGAGTGTCCGGTGCTGCCTGGGTGGATGCGGCCGTTGGTGCGGCCGTGGCGTGGTGAGTTTGACGTGCCGTTCCCGTGCGTGGCCAGGGTGTCCTCTTCGGGGCACGACTGGTTCGACGAGGCTGGGGAGCATCCGGAGTCGTTCAGGCTGAGCATGACGTTCTTCGGTATCCCGGGGATGCCGTCCGTGGCTGAGGTGGAGGAGGCCTGGCGGTGGGCGGCTGGGCAGGGGCTGTCGCCTGTGCTGTCGATGTCGCTGGTTCCGGCTGCTCCGTGGGGGCAGGCCGTAGTGGGCGCAGTTGAGGCGTTGTGTGTTGACGGGCCGAGTGAGGAGCAGGTGGATGTCCTGGCGTCGTTTCTCGGCCGGGGTCGTCTTCGCCGGGACCCGTTGGAGGGGTTCACGGCCAGGCGGCCGGTGGCCTGGGAGTGGGTGGTCGGCTGATGACGTCGGTGGTGGCTTGCGGACGGCACTGGGACCAGCCGTTTCCCGTCGACGCTGCTAGTGGGGGTCTTCCCAGCCTGGGGGTAGTGGGCGGTGTTCGCAGTGTTTGAGTTTGGGGTTGTCTGGGGTGGTCCAGCACGAGCTGATGTGGTGGGTTCGGCAGTGGTCGGCGATGTCTTTGCCGAGCAGCTTGCGGGTCTTGTCGTAGTTCTTGGGGCTGGGGCCGTCTCGGAGGGGGTCGTTCTCCCAGGGCTGCCATCTGAGGAAGTAGATCTTGTCTTCTTCCTCGATGTTGGTGCGTGCGGCTTTGGGGAGCTCGTTGGGCGGGATCCAGGTTCGGGGTTGGGCGCTGGTGGCGCCGTGGTCGGCGGCTTCGAGGAGCAGGCTGGCGGGCCATGGTCTTGTGCCGCTGCCTCCGATGTTGAGGGCTTCGAGGAGGCGGCTGTAGTCGGCTGCGAGGAAGGCGTCGGCTCTGAGGCCGCCGCCGCGGCTGATGGTGATGTTGTAGGTGTGGGCCCAGTGGTGGGGGCCGATGAGGGCTATGAGGAGGGTCCAGGGTGGTTCTCCTTCGGCGGCGAGGACGCTGTCGAGCTCGTGGGTGCGGCCGCCTGCGTCGAGGGTGAAGCGGTAGAGGACGCGGTGTCCTCCTGCTCGCTTGGTGCGCCAGAGGGCTTGTGTGAGCTGGGGCAGGTCGGTCATTGGCCTGTTCCTTTCTGGGGGCACGGCGGGCCTTCCGCCGTTGCTTCCTTGGGGCGTGACGGGTGGTCCGTCGTTGCCCTGGTGGGGCCGGTAGGTGGTTTCTGCTGGTCCTGGTGGCCGGGTGGCGGTGGTGCGTCGCCTGGCCGGGGTGGGAGGGCGCCCGGGCTGGTGCCCTCCCACCCGTCCCGAATTGTCCCTGTGACCTACGACAAGAATTCCTGCGGCGAGATGCGAGGTGGTCGTGATGGTGTTTTCTCCTGAGTTCTGCCGGCTTGTGCTGAAAGTGGTGCCGTGGTGGTACTGGATGCTTGAGGCTTCGGCCCTCGTGGGGGTGGCTGGGGTGGCGGAGCTGCTGCAAGCCAGGGCTGCGCGTCGTGAGGCTGCGGAGTCGTCTTTGGGGGTTGGGGCTCGGCCGGCCGGGGCGGATGACTGGACGGTGTCGGGGTCATGAGCTCGTCGGTGGCAGCCGGCTTGTGGGCGGTGTTCAGCGTCGCTCTGATCGTGGGCCTGTGGGCTGAGGAGGCGGAGCAGCGCTCACTGGGAGGGGTCGGGGCGCCTCGGTGGGTACCTGCGGCGCTGGGGGTTCTGCGCGCAGAGCTGGCCTGCCTGCTGGGGTTGATGGTTCTGCTGGTGCTGCAGCCAGTGTCGTGGGTGCCGTTCGTGGTCCTGGTTGTGGTGGCTGCGTGGGTCGGGAGGGTCCGGTTCGTGCAGGCGGGTCGACGGCGTCGTCGGTGGTGGCAGCGGACGGCGGTTGGGGTTGTGCTGCTGGAGGTGTGGTTGGTGCTTGTCTCGGTGTCTCAGCCGGGGACGGCGTCTCTTGATTTGAGGTTCAGCAAGGCCTGCGTGGCGACGTTCCTTGCTTACTGCATCTTCTTTGCGGGCCGGGACCTGGCGGGGCAGGTGGTCGGTTGGTCAGAACGGCGCTGTCGCGGAGGTCGTTCTGGTGAGTACGTGGTGGTTCCTGAGGGGGTCTGAGGACCCCGCTAATTGTTCTTCATTTCTTCTTGTTTTATCGAATTACATTCGTGTTTTTTAACACTGGAGGTTTCTGTGTTTGAGGGGCTACGGGCAGGTGTGGCGGTGGATGGCGCGGCTATGGGTAGGGGCGGCGAGGTGCTGCCTCCGGACCGTGGGGCGCGGGGTGTGCTCACCCCGGTCGTCTACATGGGTGAAGGCAGTTCCGTCGGCGTGGTGCCGGCCTATTGGAAGGGTGTTGAGGAGCAGTGAGCGCTAAGCGTGACGGCGCAGGCCAGCGACCGTTGAGAGCAGGACAGTCAGTCCACGTCGACATCGGCGGCCTCGAGGGCATCGATGTCGTCGGTTTCGGCTTCGAGGGCGGCGTCGGCCTTGCCTTCGGCTGTGGTGGCGTAGGAGTCGGGGCTGTGGATGAACCAGGAGAGGCCTTCGTCCTCGTCGGTGTGGGTGGTGATGACGATGTAGCTCTGCCACCTGAGGGCGACGTCGAGGAGGTTGGCGAGCCTGTCGACGTCTCCTGTGGTGGGGATGTACCTGTCGAGCACGGAGAGGGTGACGCCGTCGCGGCAGTTGGGGTCACCGTAGGGGATGAGTGCCGGGGAGGTGACGCGGAAGGTCCCGTCGGTGGACTGGTCGATCTTGACGGTGTTGCCGAGCTTGAAGGCGTCGTTGATGGCCTCGGCGAGGTGCTGCCGGGCGTTGGGGGAGATCTGCCAGAAGTGCATGAGGTTCCTGCTCCGGTTCGGGGGTGGGTGCTGTGAGTGAGTACTTCGTTGTTCGTAAGGGTGCCACAGCGCTGCCTAATGAGGTGGTGTGGGACTCGTCGATCTCGTACGGGGCTCTGGGGATTCTTGCGAGGGCTCTATCGACTGCCCCGGGGGCGGATCTGGGTTACCGGGCGTTCGCCGGCCGGGGCATGGGCGAGAAGGCTGTGCGGGCGGCTCTGGGCGAGCTGGAGGAGGCTGGTTACCGGCACCGGTTCACGGTGCGTCGTGAGGGTGGTCGGATCCGGACGGTGACGGTGTTCTCGGACGTGTCGATAGGGCGGGCTACAGCGTTGTCAGAGCTGCCGGAGGAGCAGCGGGCGGGCGTGGTTGACCCTGAGGAGCCGAGGCAGTCGTGCGGGTCGCGTATCCGCAGGTCGCACCGTGCGGCAGATGGTGCCGCACGGTCCGACCTGGGCAAACGTACCCCTTCCGAGGACCCTGTGGATAACTTGTCTGATGATGGTCACCGTGCGGCAACAGGTGCCGCACGGTCTGACCTGGGCAAACAGGGTGTTTCCGCAGGTCGCACCGTGCCGCGCTCCACCGTGGCACGGTCGAGCGCGGCACTATCCCTACGGGATACCAAACCTTCTTCCTCACTACGTTCGGAAGAAGAGTCTTTAGACCAGACCGGACCCGACCGGGCCGAGGTGGCGTCGCCGGGCGCGGGCGCCGGCTCACGGTCGGGGTCGGTCAGGTCTGGTCGGGCTCGTGCTCGCCGGGCGTCTGCCGCCGGCCAGGCTCGGCGGGATGCCTCGCCCGGCAGCGGCACACGTCCGGGCCTCAAGGAGGCCGGTGGTGGCGTGTCCGGGGTGGAGCCTGAGCCGACCACGGAGCCGCCGAGGTCGCAGGAGCCTCGTGAGCGGCCTATCGGAGCCTCACCCAGCCGTATACACAGATCCGGCATGAAATCCTCTTCACGGACCTCACAGGCACCTTCTGAGGGTACTTCTGAGGACAGGCGGGTCGTCGATGGCCCTGCGGGTGGTGATCCGGGGTTGCCGGCTGAGGTTCGTGGCCTGCTGGGGTCGTGTCTGCCGGCGAGCATGCTGAGGGTCGCGTCAGACCCGCAGGGTGCTTTGGAGGTGGCCGGGTTGCTGCGGGAGCGGGTCGAGGCTGGTTGGAGGCCGGGTGAGATTCGTTCGGCGCTGGACGAGGACCTGCCTGAGCCGGTGGGGCACCTGTCGCGGTTGGTGGCTTGGCGGTTGAGGCACAAGGTGGATCCCGCTTTGGCGCCGGCGGCGCTGGTGGCGGCGGGTGAGGGTCAGGTTGAGGCCGTCCGGCGGGCGGTGAGGGTGGTTGAGCCGCCGCGGACACGGGAGCAGGAGCTGGCTGAGCGGGCCTGGGATCAGGTGAGGCGGGAGCATCCGGATGTGGGGCGGGCCAGGCAGATGAGCCTGGCTGGCGAGCTGGTTGAGCAGTGGAGACAGGCTGAGGTTGAGGTTGGGGAGGTTGCGTCGTGAGTGAGGAGACTCGGGTGTCGTGGCCGGTGTGGGTGGAGTCCTTGGAGGGGCTTAAGCCTGCGGATACGGCTGTGGTGATGGAGCTGGCGCGGTTGGCTGACTGGCGTGGTGAGGTGATTGCGTCGGTGGCCTGGTTGGCGGCTCATGCGCACGTCTCGGAGCGGTCGGTGAAGCGGGCTTTGGCTCGGATGGAGGATCGGGGTGTTCTGGTTCGTCGTCTTCGTCGTCGGGGGCGGCGTCAGGGGGCGAACCTGATTCGTCTGCTGCCTGTGGAGACGGGGATTGACGAGGATGTGGATGAGGATGTGCGGGTGTACCGGTTCGCGGTCCCGGATGTTGACCCGGATGGGCCGTGGGTGGCTACTGGGGACAACCCGGGGCTGAGGGAGGCCGTCCTGGGCGCTATCGCTGAGGAGTGGGTTGGTGAGTCGATGGCTGTGGTGGCTCGGAGCCTGGACAAGGCGGTGGAGCGTCAGTTCGCGGGGTCGGTGCATCAGGGGATGCGGTTTGGTGGGCTGAGTCGACGTGAGTCGAAGGCAGACACGATGGGCTGGGCCTGGGAGGTGATGCGTTTGAACGCCAGGGCGATCGCGATCGCGGACTCGCCGTGGGCGATGTGGACGCGGATCACAAGGACAGCGACGCTGGAGGGGCGTGACTACCTGCTGCCCGAGGGGGTGTCGGTGACGTCGGTGGAGCCGGGACTGGTGCCGGAGGGTAGCGGCCTGCCGGGTGAGCTGGTGGTGTCATCGGTGGGGCTGGATGACTTCCAGGTGGTGATGTCGGGGCTGGTGAATGCTCTGGTGGACGCGGGGATGGCGGAGCCATTGGCGTGGGCCGGAACGCGGAGGGTCACGGAGCTGGCTTTGGCGTGGGGCGAGTCGAGACGGCAGACGGCCGCGGCTAATGACTCTCGTCTGGCGGATCTGGGGGCGTCGAAGGCGTGTGCTCGAGCGTGGATGACGTTGCTGATCGGGTCGCGTCGGGGTACGAAGGCGCCGATTGTGGCGCTGGGGTCTGAGGAGCTGGCGAAGCGGGCTCAGGAGGTGGTGAAGGCGTTCCAACCAACCACGTAGATGTGATTGCTACCACATGTAGTTTCAGGGTGACACTGTGTCACCCTGAAACTTTTTCTTCTGGTGGTGGGGATTTTACTGGGTGAGCTGGTTGTAGAGCTGGTTGATGGCCTGGGTGGGGTCGATGTTGATGTCGTCGGGGTACCAGGGGGTGGAGGCGCTGGTCTCGAGGGTGTACCAGAAGCGGATGCCGGTGGTGGGTTCGGGGTCGGGTGGGACGACTTTGTTGAGGTCTTTGGCGACGGTGAGGTAGCGGTCGCGGGCCTGGGCGTAGGTGGTGGGGGTCTCGTCGGCGTAGATGGGGCTGACCCAGATGTCGTCGACGCCGTCGTTGGGGTCGTCGGTCTCGAGGGTGACTGACCAGGTGCCTTGGGTCTTGATGTTGGTGAGGGTGGGTGTGGTGGTGATGGCTGGGCGGCCTAGGACGCGGGGGTCGGCGTGGTCTCCGCTGATGGTTGGGGTGGGGTGGGTGGCGAGCTCGGTGCGGGCCTTGGCGAGGATGGCGTCGAGGTCGGTGTCGTGGTCGACGGGGGTCCAGGTGGCTTGGGCGAGGAGGGAGAGCTGGTAGAAGAAGCTGGCTTCTTGCTCGGGGATGACGACGGCCATGTCGGCGAGGCGGGTCCAGTAGTCGGAGGCGTTGTCGGGGATGGGTTGGATGAGGCGCTGGTAGAGGGTGACGGCGGCGAAGTGTCGTGACTCGTGGAGGGGGCAGTAGTAGGGCTTGGTGTCTGGGTTGTTTCCTCGTGTGACTGCCCAGTGGTGCTGGACCCCCGCTACCGCCATGGCTTGTTTCCCCCTGTTTCTACTGTGTTTTGTGTGTGGTGGGCACCACGGTACCGGAGGGTGGTGGTGTCTCCTTCTGTTGGAGACGGGTGTCGTGCGCCCACGTCGTACGAGCTGGGTATGAGTGCGAATCCGTGGCTGAGTCAGCAGCAGGAGCCGGTTGAGGAGGGTCCTGCGCCTGTGGTGGAGGCGGTTGCTCCTTGTGCGTGGGCACTGGGGGTTGTGTCTTCTGATGTGCCTGAGCCTGTGGGTGCGGTGGAGACGTTGGCTGTGCGTGGCGCTCGGCGGTGGTTTGTGGGCGCTCATGGTGGTGCAGGTGTCTCGACCTTGGCGAGGTTGCTGGGGTGGGGGGACGCGGAGAGGTCCTGGCCGGTGCCTGCGGTGCCTGGGGAGGTGCTGGAGGTGTGGGTGGTGGCCCGTACTCATGGTGCTGGGATCACGGCGGCGCAGGACGCTGCTGTGGCGTGGGCCGGCGGCCGTGTGCCAGGTGTGGAGCTGGGCGGGATCGTCTGGGTTCCTGACGCACCGAAGAAGCTCTCGCGCGTCTTGCGCGAGCAGAAGGTCCACGTTAGTGGGGCCTTCCCTACCAGCGTGACTCTTCCGTGGGTGGAGGGGTGGCGTGAGGAGCCGGCGGCGCAGCTGCAGGCGGCTCCTGGAAACGTGCGGCGGGCACTGAAGCCGCTCGTCGCCGAGCGAAAGGAAGACAAGTGACTAGTTCGATCATGGAAGCAGGCGTCGTCAGTGCGATGAGGGTGATGCCGCTGATCAACCCGTCGCCGGTGGCGCCTCCGGGAGTCTCGGAACCGGTGAACACCTTCTTCGGCTACCTGAAGTGGGGGCTGGGGATCATCTGCTTCCTGGTGCTGATGCTTCAGGCGATCTGGTTGATCCTGTCCTCCACCGGGCGCACCAACCAGGGTGCTGAGGAGTTCGTCGACAGGTTCGGCCGCATCATCCTGGGTATCGGTCTGGGTGCGGGTGCCTCATCACTGACGATGCAGTTCTGTGGGGTGTGATGACGGTGAGCAGGGAGGAGTCTGAGCAGGGGACGCAGGCTGCGGAGCGGCAGTCTTTCGGCGAGCTGATGCAGTCCAAGACGTTCGTTGCCGCGCTGGTGTTCGTGCTGGGGCTGGCTGCTGGTCTTGCCTGGATCATCGGGGACCGCGTGATCAATGGCCGGCCGGCGGCCGATGCGAGCCCGTCGGCGACCAGCTCGCCGACGGCGGGTGGTGGGGCGACGCCCACTGGTGCTGGTTCGGCTGGCGTGGGCGGTGATGCGCCGTCGGTGTGCTCGATGGAGGCCGGCGACCAGACCCTGCCGTCGGGTGCTTTGGAGTTCCGGATGATCCAGGTGGGGGGCTCGTGGGGTGTGCCTGAGGTGGCGGGCGCGGGCCCGGGGGTCACGACAGGTATCACGCGTTGTTTCGCGCACTCTCCGACGGGTGCGTTGGTGTCCTCGGTGAATTTCATGCGCTGGTTCTCGTCCCAGGAGCGCCTGCCGGAGGTGACTCGGACGCTCGTGGTTGATGACAGCAACCGTCAGCGTCTGCTCAATCAGATCGACGCTGGGTGGGACGGGTCGACGACTCCGCCGCAGACGATTCGGGGGTACCGGCTCGAGGTGCACAGCCCTAATGAGGTGCTGGTGACTCTGGTGACGTCGCTGAACCCGAACGATGACCGGTTCGTGTCGTGGCGGCTGGTGATGGTCTGGAGCGGTGGGGACTGGAAGGTGCAGTCCCCGAGCTCGGACTCCTGGGGTCAGGAGCCACTGGAGTCGTTGGCCGGGTTCTCGACCTGGACCGTCAAGTGACACGCATGTACAGCCAGAGGTTGGGAGAGGAGGTGGGCAGTCTTGTCTGACTGCTGGTTCTACCAGGTGCAGTGCCAGGCGACGGAGGCGGCGAACAAGGTCGCTGAGAACGTGGTCATCACGTGGGCGCGTGCGCTCCTGGATTCTTTGGAAAAGATCATGATCAAGGTCGGCACGTTCTGGATTGATAAGAGCACCGCCCACATCGGTGGTGAGGGCTCAGCGGCATGGGACGTGCGGTACTTGACGGCATGGCTGTCCGGGGTGGTGTTCTTCGGGTCGCTGATCATGGCCGCGATGATGCTGATGCTGAACTCGAGGGGTGATGGCATCCGGAAGATCATGATGGGGATCATCAAGATGGTGGTCGTCTCAGGTGCGGCCTTCAAGGTGATTGACCTGATGATCGATGCCAGTGACGCGTTCTCCAAGTGGGTGATTGAGACTGCGATCGGGGCCGCCGACGGTAAGTTCGTGACGAAGCTGCTCAACGTCGCCTCGATCCAGCCTAATGGGATCGGCTGGGCACTGATCGCGCTGGGCTGCCTGGTGGGGATTGCGGCCAACCTGATTCAGTTCGCGATGATGGAGTGCAGGGAGGCGATCCTGCCGCTGGTGGCGGGGATCATCCCGTTGGCGGCTGCTGCGGCCTTGACGGACTGGGGTCAGCAGTGGCTGAGGAAGACCACTTCGTGGGTGATCTCGTTCATCATGATGAAGCCGGCCGCGGCGATCATCTACGCGGTCGCGATCAAGATGGTTTCCGGAGCCAGCCTGGATCCTGCTCAGAGGTACAAGCAGCAGGCTAATCAGGTGATCGGGACGGTTACCAGGATTGTTCCCGATGTGGCTTCCGTTGGGGAGGACATGGGGATGTTTATCCGGGGCCTGATCATGATGGTGCTGGCTGCTGTGGCGCTGCCGGCGCTGATCCGCCTGATCACTCCTGCGGCTGAGGCCATGGGTGTGGGTGGCGGTGCTCTGGCAGCGGCCGCTGGTGCCGTGTCGGTGACGACCGGGGCGATCAGGGTGGCTCGTTCCACCGGTGGTTTTGGTTCGGCTGGGCCGCCTGGGGGTAGCGGAGCCAATGGCGCTCCTGGGGCTCCGGGATCAGGTGGAGCGATGGGGCCGGCCGGCAGCGGCGGTGCGACCGGCGCGGTAGGGGCCGGTGGCGCTACGGGAGCGGCCGGCGCGGCTGGTGCCAGCGGCGCGGCTGGGGCTACCGGCGCTACAGGTGCGGCCGGCGCCAGTGGCGCTGGCGCCTCTGGTGCTGCTGCGGGTGCCGGGGCGGCGGCTGGGCCTGCGGCTGTGGTCATGGTCGGTGCGGAGGCTGCTCACAAGGGCGTCCAGGTCGCTCGGTCCACTGGTAACGCGGCCGCCGCCAGTGGCGGCCCGTCGGGAGGTGGTGCCTGATGAGCGTTCAGGCGCAGCAGGCTCAGCAGGAGCCCAAGGTTCCTCTTTACACGGGGTGGAGGCCCAATACCTCGGTCGGGCTGTTCGGCCTGACCACTGCTCAGTCCCTGGTCATGCTCGCGGCTATCGGGGTGGTGGTCGTCGTCGAGCTGACGGCCGGGGTGCTTAAGGCGGCGGTGCTGGGGGCGCTACTGGCGCTGACCGTGGTCATCGTGTCGAAGCGTGACAAGCACGGACTGTGCATCTTGGACAGGATCGAGGAGAGAGCGAGGTTTCAGGTGGAGAAGAGACGCCGCAGGAACGTGTTCAGGGGCGGTGCCCTGAGCGTGGCGAAGCGATCGACTGGGAGGCTGGAGCCTCCTGGCTACCTGGGCAGGCTCCGGCTGGTGGATGGTCAGGATGCGTGGCGCCGGCCGTTCACGATGGTGCGTCACCCTGGTGGTCAGCTCACGGTGGTGATGGCTCTGGCCCCGAGTGGTGCGGGCCTGGTGGATCAGGAGGAGATCAACAAGAAGGTCGCTCTGTGGGGGGAGCACATCAAGGACGTTGCCAAGGAGACCGGTGTCGTGGCCACGACGCTGACGGTGGAGTCCTCCCCGGACCCGGGTTCCCGGCTGCGGCGCGAGGTGCTGTCACGGCGGTCGCCCAGCTCTCCGGATCTGGCTCAGCGCGTCATGGACCAGGTGGTCGACGGCGCCGCCGGTATGGGGATCAAGGTGAGTACCTGGTTGACGATGACCTTCGATCCGAAGGCCATGGCCGGCGGGCGTGGGGCGAGGAACGAGAAGCGGGCGATCAGGGACCTGGAGACGCGCCTGCCTGGGCTGTACAACCAGATCACGGAGACCACCTCCAGCGCGGTGCACCTGATGACCGGCAGCGAGATCGTCCGGATGGTCAGGGAGGCCTACGATCCTGCCTCCGCCGTGGTCTTTGAGCAGGCGGCCGACAGGGGTGAGGTGGTCGACCTGGAGTGGGGCGACGCCGGTCCGGTGAGCCACAACGTGCAGAGGGAGTGCTTCGTGCACGACAGCGGTCTGTCGTGCGTGTGGGTGGTCTCGCGTCCGCCGCAGGGCTACGTGCAGTCCAATGTTCTCGAGCGCGTGCTCACCCCCAGCCGGGACGTGGAGCGCAAGCGTTTCACGGCGATCTACACGCCTTTGGACGTGGCCAAGGCACCTGACGTGGTCGAGAGGGACGTCGACAAGACGCAGAACGCCGTCAAGCTCGAGGGGCAGCGCCCCAAGCAGCGCACCCAGAACCGCGCCAGCCAGGCGCTGAAGACCGCCCAGCAGGAGGCACGTGGGGCCGCGGTGGTGGACTTCTCGTTCATCATCACGGCAACAGTGTCCGCGGGTCCGGACGAGTTCGAGCGCCTGGCGGTGGCTAAGGCTGCGATGCAGTCCTCGTCAGCCTCCTCCCACCTGCTGGAGCGGGAGGCGTTCGGGGCAATGGACTCGGCGTTCGTCATGGGGCTTCCTCTGGGGATGCTGCCTGACCAGCAGAAGCTGAATGTGAGGCTGTGAGATGGCGCGAAACCGGCAACGAAACGGGTCCCTCCAGGCTGGCGTGCCCAGGTCCCGACGGGCAGCGAAGGCTTGGCGGTACGTGGGTCCTGGCAGCGGCGTGGGTGGTGGACGGCCCAGTGTCAAGCCGTGGCGAGGCACGTCGGACGAGATCTGCGGGATGTGGCCGCTGATCCAGGCCGGCGCACCTCCGGAGATCGGGGCCCCGATGGGGCCGCTGCTCAAGCAGGCCGGTTTCCTGTGCGCTGACAACATCTCCTGGTTCCGAAGGGGGTTGATCAGTGCACCGTCGGCCATGGTTCTGGCTCTCAACGGGGTGGGGAAGTCGTCCCTGGTGCGTCGCATCATCCTGGGGACCGCCGACGAGGGGGTGCACTCGATGATCCTGGGTGATATCAAGCCCGACTACGTCAAGCTGATCAGGCTTCTGGGTGGGCAGGTGATCACGATCGGTCACGGCAAGGGAGGCATCAACCCTCTCGACGCCGGGGACGTCGAGGGCGCCGCCAGGCTCCTGGGCAGCTTCCCGGCCGAGCGTGCGGCGCTGCTGAAGAGCGCGCACCAGCGCAAGAAGCAGATGGTGCTGACGCTGATGCACATTCAGCGGGGCCGCTTCCCTGGTGACCGGGAGCAGACGCTGATCGATGAGGCGATCACGCTGCTGGAGAAAGGTGGCGGCAGACCAGCGCTGGCGGACCTGCTGGAGGTGGTGCGCAGGGCACCACGCGAGCTGCGCGACGTCGCGCTCGACCGGGACAGCCTGGACCGTTACCGGCAGCTGACCGAGGAGCTGGAGGTCACGCTCCAGGCCCTCCTGCGCGGATCCATGGGTGAGATATTCGCTGCCCGCCAGACCACGCCGATGATGATGGACCGTAGCGTTGTCTTCGACGTCTCCAGTCTTCAGAGTGACGCCAACGAGCTGCAGGCGGCAGTGCTCCTGGCCTGCTGGGGCTACGGCTTCGCCACGGTGGAGCTCGCGCAGACCTTGGCGGATGTCGGTGTGATGCCCCGGCAGTTCTACAACCTGATCATGGACGAGATCTGGCGCACGCTCCAGGTCTCACCGGGGATGGTGGACCGTATCCAGGCCTTGACCAGGCTGAACCGGACCGTGGGCATCGGGCAGCTGATGGTCTCCCACTCGATGGCGGACTTCAACACACTGCCCACCGAGGAGGACCGGATCAAGGCGACTAGCCTGGTCGAGCGTTCCAAGCTGCTGTTCCTGGGCGGGCTGCCACGTAAGGAGATGCCTCTGCTGGAGGGGGTGATGCCCTTCAGCCAGGAGGAGAAGGACATGATGATCTCGTGGGGCGCCCAGGGAACCTACGACCAGTTCTCCCAGACGGTCACGCCGCCGGCGGGGATGGGCAAGTTCCTGCTGAAGTTCTCGGACTCGCCGGGATACGCGTTCAGCCTTCAGCTGTCTCCTGAGGAGCTGGTGCTCTCGGAGGACTCGAACTCGAGGTGGGACCGAGCTGTCGTGGCGGCCCCGTCCGTGGAGAAGGCCGTGTGATGAGTCTGGGTGAGGAGATGCGCACCTGGAAGCCGTCCACGGTGCTGACGTTCTGGGGCATGGTGGTCGGCACCTGGGCTGGCGTATCACTGACTCTTGGGGTGCGGGTCTGGTCGTGGGCCACCGGCACCCCCGCCCCGGGCAACCCCATTGACCTAGTGGGGGCGATCGCACGTGGCCGGGTGGTGGCCACGACGGGCATGTGGGTGTGCGTGGGTGTGGCCGGCGCCCTGG
>ERZ772927.610-NODE-610-length-13690-cov-6.55138_pt1 | contig 13690 bp, 9 predicted proteins | sample MGYA00512115_ERZ772927 | MGnify/ENA primary metagenome ERZ772927 (study PRJEB29015, sample SAMEA2737924) | human oral metagenome | biome: human oral; feature: human-associated habitat; material: dental | place: China | collected 2013 ... | reverse complement strand
ATACCAGCTGATTGCGCTACTTTAATCGCAGCAGCTGCTTCTTTACGTTCTGGGTCAATCATCCCTACTAAACCAGCAAAGATTAAATCATGTTCGATTGAATCTGTGTCGATGGTTTCAGGAAGAGTATCAATCACTTTATATGCCATCGCTAACACACGAAGAGCTTGAGTGGCCATTTCTTTGTTTAATTTCATTAAAGTTGTGCGGTCATCTTCTGTAAACGCAGAAACTTCACCATGTTTTTCAATCTTCGTCACACGGTCTAGTAACATATCCGGAGCACCTTTAGTTGCAACCAAGTATTTGCCGTCTTCTAATTGATGGATCGTTGTCATTAATTTACGAGTTGAATCGAATGGAACTTCCGCAACACGTGGAATGTTTACTAACTCTTCACGTACATCATACTTTTTATCAAGACCGTATTGAACCATCGCTGTTTCAGTTGGGTCCCCTAATAATGAATTGTCTTGAGAAATCTTAGTATCGTTGGCTAAGTTCATGACACGAAGCGCCATGTTGTCGTTAGAAATTTCTTCTGACGCATCATGAATTTCGTTGTCATAAACCATTTTTTCAACCGTCATTTGGTTGAGTGTCAACGTTCCCGTTTTATCAGAACAGATAATTTCAACTCCACCTAATGTTTCAACCGCTGGCAATTTACGAACAAGCGCGTTACGTTGCGCCATTTTTTGAGTTCCTAATGCAAGGATAATTGTAGAAATCGCTGGTAACCCTTCTGGAATTGCAGCAACGGCAATCGCAATTGCTGTTAATAACATATGAGTCCATTCATTTCCTCTAAGCATCCCTACTACGAAGATAATAACAGCAATCACTAAAATCATGATTGTTAGCCATTTACCAAGAGCATCTTGATTTTCTTGAAGTGGTGTTTTACCTTCTTCAGTGTTTGCTAACATATTAGCAATTTTACCAACTTCTGTATTCATACCAGTACTTGTAACCACACCAACAGCACGACCATAAGTTACGTTTGTACTTGAGAACGCCATATTGGTACGGTCTCCAATCCCTACTTCATCCCCTGTAGGAATCACTAAGTCTTTATCAACAGGAACAGATTCCCCTGTTAAAGCAGACTCTTCGATTTTCACAGTGTTTACTTCGAATAAACGCATATCTGCTGGCACGACATCCCCAGCTTCAAGGATAACGACGTCTCCGACTACGATATCTTCCCCTTTAACGTGTTCCACATGTCCATCACGTAAAACACTTGCTACAGGTGAAGCCATTTTCTTCAACGCTTCGATAGCTTCTTCAGCTTTTGATTCTTGGAATACCCCTAGAATAGCATTCAGTAAGACAACTGCTAAAATGATAATGGCATCTGTCGGATCTGGTTCACCACTATGAGCAAACATCGAAACAACAGCAGCGACTAAAAGCACTAAAATCATGAAATCTTTAAATTGATCCACAAATTTTTCTAAAAGTGATTTTTTCTTACCTTCCTGTAATGTGTTTGCGCCGTATTTTTCAAGTCTAGAAGCAACTTCTTGTGAACTTAATCCAGCAGGGCTAGATTGAACTTCGTTAAAAACTTCCTCCACTGACTGTAAATATACGGGTTTTGTTTGTTGTTCCAACAAAATACACTCCTTTTCTTTTTCTATAAAAAGAGAGACTTATGCCCATCATCCTTTTGATAATAAACATAAGTCTCACTGTTCAAGATAATACCAGCGAGAATTCGCTTGCTGTTGATATTATCGCAACGATTGGTTGCCAGTTACTCCCTTATAGAAATCGATTATTGTTGTAGTTACTATACCAAATAAGTGTGAGATTTGCAAATTTTTTAGATAAATTGTTAACCTTTCTTTTTACCTAAATTTCGCGGATTTTAGCCAAATCCAACCGTTCCAATGCCGGTGCATTTTTCGAGATAAAGTAATCATCAAGCACTTTAGCTTTCAGATTCATCGCTTGTAACTTTTCATCCATCATCGGCGTTTTCTTAAACACCCATTGCGTCCCATGAAGGATTCCTTCACTGACACCTGATGTCAGAAGCCACTTCTTAGCGCGCTTACTTTTTGCACTATAATCTTCTACCATTGCTTTACGATGTTTCTCAAACATTCCATTTTCAATGAAGAGCGTAAATGTTTTTTGCATCATCACATTCGAATCGTAATCCATCCATTGCTTTCTCATTGAAAAAGCTTCTACCAATTCTTTGGGCAAGACAACAATCCCTATTTTCAAGGCTGAAAACAAAATAGATGAAAAGGATTTTACATAAATAACTCGTCCATCCATATCGTAATAATGAAGTGGTGTTGCATTCCCCTCTACAAAGTCTGCCATATAATCATCTTCAATAATATATACAGAGTAACGTCTCGCCAGTTCTACAATTTTTTTCTTGGTGCCTTCGCTGTAACTTCCACCTAGCGGATTATGAAACCTAGAAATCGTATAGAATAGTGAAAACTCTCCACTCGCGAATAATTTTTCTAATCGGTCTAAATCAATTTCACCATCCATCTGCCGTTCAATCGTTTCGTATGGAATGTTCAAATGCTTCACCAATTCATTCATTCGTGCATAAGTCGGTTGTTCGAGCAACACCTTTTTCCCTTGAATCAATTGCAATAAAATATATAGCGCTTGTTGAGTTCCAGTCGTGATGACCAATTGTTCCTTTGCAGCATACACCCCATACTCTTCTAAAATAGGCATTAACGCCTGAATCAATTCATCCATCCCAGAAGCTTGCTCTTTTTTAGTTAGTTTTAGATCATGCGCACTAGCAAGCGATTGATTAAAGCAGATACGCAAGTCCTCAATCGGAAGTTGAGAATAGTCTTCTTCAAATTCCTTCAACGGTTTCGGCTCAGAATTCTTTAATACATAAAAGCCACTTTTTTCGACCGCATAAATAAAACTTTCATCTTTTAGACTACGCAAGGCTCGTTGTACCGTATCCTTATTAACCCCGTATTGAGAAACTAATTCTCGAATTGAGGGAAGTTTATCTCCTTTTTGAAGATCCCCAATTAATATTTCCTCTTTTAATAACTGAGCTAATTGCTGGTATTGATACATGACACACCTCCACTGTACCGGTACAGTTTGTTTTCATCTCTATTGTATCCTCACCTGTCCCGTTTTACAATACAGATACATTGAAACTCGAGGAATAGATATGAAAAAAATATTAATCGCAAACGACTTGCCAGGAATTGGCAAAGTTGCACTCGCACCCGCTATCCCGATTTTCGCTTGTTGTCAGATTGAAACGATTCTACTGCCTACAGTACTTCTTTCATCTTATACCGGCGGATTCAATAATATCGCGATTGCGGAGCAAACAGAATTTATGAGGCAGTCCCTTTACCAATGGGAGCATCTGGAATTAAAACCAGATGCTGTTTTGACAGGATACTTCCGAAACACAGAACAAATTGAATTAATGGTCGATAACATTGAAAAACTGCCAGAGTCTACGAAAATTTTTATCGATCCAATCATGGGGGATAACGGAAAACTGTATAGCGGATTTACAAAAGAACATGTTGAAGCCATGAGAAAACTCATTCAAAAAGCTGATGTGATTTATCCAAATATTACAGAAGCCTGTCTTTTGACAGATACGCCCTATCCAAAAGGAAAAATCACGATGGACTTTACAAGAGAGTTAGCTAAGAAACTAGCCGAACTTGGGCCAGAGTACATCATTATTACTGGATGTCCTGATAATGAGAAAGTTACAGGCGTTCAGCTATATTATAAAGAATCGGATTCATTTTTTGATTTTTATACAGCAAAATACCCGCATCATTTTTACGGTACAGGTGATACACTAGCCGCTCTAACAACTGCGTGCATCCTTCAAGACATGACCGTGGAAGAAGCCCTATCGTTCACACTTAAATTCATCGACGAAGTGCTTCAACTGAGCAGCCAACAACCTGAACGAATTCCATTTGGTCTTCCAATCGAGAAAAAACTTGGAATGCTAACCACAAAATTTACTACTGAGGTGTCATTATGAAAAATACAGATTTAAGAGATTTAGTTCAAACAAGCTTATTCGCAGCTTTAATTTTTTTAGGTATAAGTGTCTTTAGAATTCAAATACCATTTTCCACACAATTCGTTCATTTTGGGAATGCACTTGTTGTTGTGGGATGTTTATTATTTGGAACAAAACAAGGAGCCTTCGCTGCAACCATCGGGCTTGGAGTCTTTGATATCTTAAATGGTTATGCTGCCGTTGTCTGGGAAACCATTCTTGAATCATTAATTGTCTGCTTAGTCATCCATCTTGTTTACGAAAAAGCATTAAAGAAAGATGACAAAATTAGAAACATCATCTTAATTGGTATTTTAGCAGCCCTCACAAAAATAATTGTGAATATTATTAAATATACATTTTTACGTGGAGTGATCGTCGGAGGTCTCGCCTTAGCTCCAGCCTTTATTCAAGCCATCAATAAGATTACAGGGACTTTCGGTTCAGCCGCCCTTACTATTATTGCAGTTCCAATCATATATCCACTTTTTAAAGAAGCCTTAAAACGTGTAAAAAGATAAACAAAACAGCTATTACGAATTCAATCGTAATAGCTGTTTCCTTTTTCCTCCACAGAGGGCTATTAGAAATACGCAAAAAAACTCCTCGGAGTTATTGTGGCAATAGTAGGAATTTATAACCAATATGAATTAGGGAGAGTTGCGATGATTCGCTACTCTCCCTTTGAAGCTTGGTAGGTTTGAGATGTTAGGCTCAAACCGGTATCCTACTATTCTTGCCACAATAACAACTCCGACAAAGTCTTAGCACTCTTCTCTTTCCCTCCACAGAAGGTTACTAGAAAAATAGTGAAAATCAAATAAAACTCCTCGGAGTTATTGTGGCAATAGTAGGGAATCATAACCAATGTGAATTAGGGAGAGTTGCGATGATTCGCTACTCTCCCTTTGAAGCTTGGTAGGTTTGAGATGTTAGGCTCAAACCGGTATCCTACTATTCTTGCCACAATAACAACTCCGAAGGAGTTCTTTTGCCTTGTATATAACTTTTTTCAAAGTTGAACTCGAGCTCACAGGACTGACGTCCACTTCCCGTAGTATCCGCACGACTTGTTCCAAGTCCTTTGCGTTACTCCGGTCCAGTGTTTCAGTCCTGAGCGTTTGCTCTCGTATCCTGTTAATAGCCTTCTGGATTTTTCTTTTGCCAGTTCCATGAGTCGCGAACCATATCGTTCAAGTTCTTTTCTGCTACCCATCCTAGAACTTGTTTCGCTTTAGACGCATCTGCATAACAAGTTGCGATATCTCCTGCACGGCGAGGTGCAATTTTATAAGGGATATCCACTCCATTTTCTGAGATAAATGCTTTTACTAAATCTAACACACTGTATCCAATACCAGTTCCTAAATTAAAGACTTTTGCACCTTTTTGAGCCGCATTGTTTTTAACTGCAAGTACGTGCCCACGAGCTAAATCAACAACGTGGATGTAATCACGAACTCCAGTCCCATCATGTGTATCGTAGTCGTCACCAAATACACTTAAGAATTCGCGTCTACCAACAGCCACTTGAGTGATGTATGGCATTAAGTTGTTTGGAATTCCGTTTGGAGCTTCTCCAATCAATCCACTTTCATGCGCTCCGATTGGGTTGAAGTAACGTAAGTTTGTGACAGACCAGTCGCTATCTGAGAAAGCAACATCATTTAAGATTTGTTCAAGCATCACTTTTGTATAACCATAAGGGTTTGTTGCGCTTGTTGGCATTTCTTCTTTAAAAGGAACCACGTTGTTCATACCATATACAGTTGCACTTGAGCTGAACACGATATCCTTCACGTTAAATTGACGCATTACGTCTAATAACACTAATGTTCCTGTGATGTTGTTGTGATAGTATTCTAAAGGTTTTTCAACAGACTCTCCCACAGCCTTGAACCCTGCAAAATGAATCACTGAATCGATGTTTTCTTTTTCAAAAACTGTTACTAGGAAATCACGATCAAGAATGTCTCCTTCATATAGCGGGAAATCTTTTCCTGTGATTGTTTTTAAACGGTTCAATACTTCTGGTGAGCTATTTGAAAAGTTGTCGACAATAACAACGTCAAATCCAGCTTTGTCTAATTCGATTACTGTATGAGAACCGATATATCCTGCTCCACCTGTTACTAAAATTGCCATGTTTACTTCCTCCCCTTAGTTCAACACGTCTTCTGCGTGATCTTTTTGTAACGTCAAAATACGTGGACCATCTTTTGTAATGGCTAATGTATGTTCAAATTGGCAGCTTAACCCACCATCTAATGTATGAGCAGTCCACCCATTACTTTCCATTTCCGCTTTCCAAGTTCCAGTATTCACCATTGGTTCAATGGTAATAACCATTCCTTCTTTTAAGCGAAGACCTTTTCCTGGTTCACCGTAGTGAGGTACTGCTGGGCTTTCGTGAATCGTTGGCCCAATTCCATGTCCGATAAAATCACGAACAACAGATAATCCTTCACTTTCTACATAAGTTTGGATTGCGTGTCCAATATCTCCAATACGATTTCCAACTTTTGCTTGTTGAATTCCTAAGTATAAAGCTTTCTTTGTCACTTCATATAAGTGGTCAATTTCTGGAGTGCTTTCGCCAACAATGTAGCTCCAACATGAATCCGATAAAGCGCCTTTTAATTCCACACAAAAGTCAACTTTGACCAAATCTCCTGATTTTAATGGTTTGCGACGTGGGAACCCGTGACAAATCTCATCATTGATACTTTGACACGTTGCGTATTTATACCCTTCATAGCCAATTTGAGGAGCAGATCCGCCTGCTTCTTCAATTTTTCTTTGGACAAATTGATCGATATCCCAAGTAGTGACACCAGGTTTAATAAAATCACGAAGTTGAACATGAATTGAAGCTAAAAGCGCCCCTGATTCTTCCATTGCATCAATTTCGCGTTTTGATTTTAATGTAATCATGAAATAAACTCATCCTTTCTAACAAAGGCAATTATAGCATATAAAATAAAATAATGAATAGTTATTTAAAGAAGTTTTAACTAGATGTACTACTAAATTCCCTAATCAAACTTTTCTACTAATTTTTTCATTTTAAACCTCTAACAAAAAAACACCGCCTCATTGCGGCGATGTCTTAAATGAATTATTGTGGTGGTCTAGAACCTCTACTTGGCGGGAATGGTCTAGGTGTAATACTTGTTGTTGTCTCAGTTGAAGGATCTTCAGCTACAGGAGAAGCAGTCGTTGGTGCTTCTGTTGTTGGAGCCTCAGTAGTTTGTACTGTAGTAGTTGTTTCTGCAGTTGTTGTTTCTGCAGTTGTTGTTTCAACAGTAACTTCTTCATCTGATTCTGAGGATGCAGTTTCTGTTGTTGCTTCGACTAATACGTTCTCTCTAATATAACCAATATATTTATAACAACTTTCTTCCTGCGTAAATTCTGATGCAGAAATAGTTGCGCTTGTAGCCAAAACTCCAGATAATACTAATCCGATTGTTAATACTATATTTTTATGTTTTTTATTAGAAAACACAAAATATCCTGCACTAGTGAACACGAGCACCCCTAAAGTCATAAAAATGACATTAGAATTCGTTCCTGTATTTGGTAATGTTGCAGGTAATTGACATGCCCCTTTATCATATGCATAAACAAGCAAAATACGATCCTGGTTTCCTAATTCCGTATACTCGCCTTGTTGGATATTCGCTTTTTGAACCTCTGTAAGGTTCGAAAAATTTACTTTTTGAATTTCTTCTGCAGAAACATTGTTTGTAAAATATCCAAACCAGCCTAACAACAGTGCAACAATGAATAAAAACTTCATTTTTTTCAACGTAAATCATCTCCTTAAAAATCATCACACTAATTATACATTATTTTTCCACAAAATTCAATCTTTATTAATTTTCTATGAATTTTATTAGAGTTGTTTTTTCGGATAATAACACTTAGAAAAAGCGTTTAATCCTAAGATTAAAGGCTTTATTCAAAATATTTTCTGAATCAAATTAATCCAATTCAATTTGACCTGTATATAGTTTGTAGTAAACACCATGTTTTTCCATTAAGCTTTCATGGTTTCCGCGTTCGATAATTTCACCATGATCCATTACCATAATCACATCAGCATTACGAATTGTAGATAAACGGTGGGCAATTACAAATGATGTGCGACCTTCCATCAATTGGTCCATCCCGCGTGAAATCAACGCTTCTGTATGGCTGTCGATTGAACTTGTCGCTTCATCAAGAATCAATACTTTAGGGTTCGCAACTGCAGCACGCGCAATCGCTAGTAATTGACGTTGTCCTTGAGACAACCCTTCTCCGTCTCCCGTGATTTCTGTTTGGTACCCTTGTGGTAGACGTTTGATAAAGCTATGAGCATTTGCTAATTTTGCCGCTTTAATTACTTCATCATCTGTTGCATCTAATTTTCCATATCGAATATTATCCGCAATCGTTCCTGTAAATAAATGTGTATCTTGCAGTACAATAGAAATTGTCTTACGCAAGTCATCTTTCTTAATCTTCGTTACTGGAATCTCGTCGAAAGTAATAACCCCTGAATCGATCTCATAGAAACGGTTGATTAAGTTTGTAATGGTTGTTTTACCAGCTCCTGTTGCCCCTACAAAGGCAACTTTTAATCCTGGTTCGGCCCATACATTGATATCTTTTAAAATACGAACTCCTGGTACATAACCAAAGTCTACATTATGAAGTTGAATATTCCCAACTACTGGAATACGTTTATCTCCATCCACCCAGTACCAGTTATCTTTATCTTGTTGATCAAGAGTGACTGTCCCTTCATCAATTTCAGGTACTTCACGAAGAATCGCAAATATACGTTCTGCCCCAGCCATCGCACTTAAAAGAACATTCATTTGTTGAGACATTTGTGCCAGTGGTTGCGCAAATGTTCTCGAGAATTGAAGAAAGGAAGCAAGTCCCCCGATATCCATCCAATTTATAATAACGAGATAACCCCCAACAGCAGCGGTAATCGCATAGTTCACATAACTAATATTTCCTAAAATCGGGAACATAATTGTTGAATAAAATTGTGCATTGTTTGCTGCTTCTTGAAGTTCTCCGTTTAGTGTGTCAAATTCATCTAAAACTCTATGTTCATGGTTAAATACCTTAACCACTTTTTGTCCTTCAATATGCTCTTCCACAAATCCGTTCACTTGGCCAAGAATCGCTTGTTGTGCTGCGAATTGCTTTCCTGATTTTGCACCTAGCTTCTTCACAATTTGGAACATGAGATATACCATTGCAATCAGTAAAACTGTTAAGATTGGAGAAAGGACAATCATCATGATAAACGTCAACACTAATTGAAGAGTAGAACTGATAATCATCAGCATACTATTATTAAAAGCATTTTGAATATTGTCAAAATCGTTCGTAAAACGAGACATTAAATCTCCGTGCTTATTTGTATCAAAGAAACGAATCGGTAAACTTTGAATATGATTAAATAAATCTCCACGCATTTTTTCGATTGTATTTTGCCCAACCGTTACCATTAATCGTGCAGAGAAGTAGCTAGCTGTTGCCCCCAGTACATAGACAATGGCGATAAAACCAAGCATTTTTGCTAATCCTGCTAAGTCTCCTGTTTCAATAAAATCATTGATTAATGGACGAATAGCATACGTTCCAATAATACCTGAAGCACTTGAAATGATTAAGCAGACTACAACAACTGTAAGAATCATCTTACTCTTCCATAAATATCCCCATAGGTCTGCCAAAGTTTGCTTCATGTTTTCTGGACGTTTTGGTCCTTTAATTTTACTCATCTCCTTTGGCTCCTTTCATTTGGGTTTCGTAAATATCACGATACAAGTCGTTTGTTTCCATTAACTCTTCGTGCGTTCCTAGTCCGTTTACTTTACCATCATCTAATACAAGAATATTGTCAGCCCCTTGAATCGATGAAATACGTTGGGCAATAATAATAACTGTTGTTTCTGGCAAATGATTGAAGAATGCTTCGCGAATTTTTGAGTCCGTGGCCGTATCAACTGCTGACGTTGAATCATCTAAGATTAACACTGCTGGCTTACGTAACATAGCACGAGCAATTGTAAGACGTTGTTTTTGTCCACCGGAGAAGTTTGAGCCACCTTGTTCCACACGAGTGTCATATCCCTCAGGCATTTCCATAATAAAGTCATGTGCTTGTGCATATTTAGCAGCTTGCATCATCTCTTCTTCTGAAGCATTCGGATTTCCCCATAAAAGGTTCTCACGAATCGTTCCAGAGAATAGCGTATTCTTTTGTAACACCATAGATACATTTTGACGTAAATCAGAGAATCGATAATCGCGAACATCATGACCACCAACACGCACTGTCCCAGCTGTTGTGTCATAAAGTCGAGGAATCAACTGTACAAGAGAAGACTTTCCTGAACCTGTTGGTCCAATAATCCCAAACACTTCTCCAGGTTTAATCTTGAAGTTAATATTACTTAACACTTCTTCATCTTGTTGTTTTCCATATGAGAAATGAACATGATCGAATTCTACTTCACCGAATACTTTATCTACAGTAATTGGATGTTCTGGTTCTTCTACATCGATATTCGTATCTAAGACTTCGAAGATACGGTCCATAGACGCTTTTGTCATTGTCAACATCACAAACACGAATGAAATCATCATAAGAGACATCAAGATTTGTGTAATATAGGAAATGAAACTGATAAGGTCTCCAGTTGTCATCGTTCCACTAATAACTAGTCCGCCCCCAAACCACATTACGGCAATCGTTACAGCATAAATCGTTAATTGCATAATTGGATTGTTCCACATCACGACATACATTGCATGGAGGGCACGTTCTCTATAGGTCGAGTTTTCTGCACCAAATTTTTTCTTTTCAAACATTTCTCGAACAAATGATTTTACAACACGAATCCCAATAAAATTTTCTTGTAAAGTTCGATTGATACCATCTGTGGCTTGTTGTAATTTTCTAAACCGAGGAAAGGCAGTTGAAATGATAAGAGCTAGCGATAACACTAAGATAGGTACAGCGACCATAAAGACGAGTGATAATTGCGCGTTAATACTTACTGCAAAGAAAATTGCGAAGATAAACATCATCGGTGCACGTGCTAAAATACGCATCGTCATAATAGCTGTATTTTGAACATTGTTGACATCACTAGTCATCCGGGTAATTAAGGACGCATTGGAGAAGTGATCAATGTTCTTAAAGGAGAAAGCTTGAATCTTCTTCATTTCAGCAGAACGTAACTCTGCGGCTACTCCAGTCCCCGCAATCGATGCAAATTTTGCACCAAGAACTCCAGCTGAAAGAGATACAATCGCTACAAGAATCATAACGAACCCTTGTTGCATAATAAAGCCTAAGTCTTTATTTGGAATCCCTTCGTCAATAATTTGCTTCATAATAATCGGTTGGGCTACTTCACAGAGCACCTCGACTAAAATGGCAAAAAACGCTAAGAAAGGATATTTTTTATACTTACTAAAAAACGGAATAATCTGTTTTAGCATTTTTTCACTCCTTTTTATGATTTTTGATAATAAAAAACTGCCTCTGGGCACACGCCAAAGACAAGCATTCTGCTAAGAATTACTAGAATAAGTTTATCAAGCTTTGACTAGGTTTTCAAATGAAATCCTTTATTTTTTAACTGAATTTTCATTTTGTTTTAAGGGAATTCTTTCTTTTCAAAAAAACAAAAATAGAATCTCCAATCGAATGTTTTTCATAGATAGTAGCTCAGTGTTTTGTGTTTGCACCGCGATTTATGGTACAATGAGCCAAACGAAATTTTAGAAAGCGAGGGACTCAAGTGTCCACAATCCAATACATTAGTACACGAGACACAAACAATCGCGTGACCGCTTCTCAATCCATTCTAAAAGGAATCGCTGAAGACGGCGGATTATACGTACCAACTACCCTCCCAGAAGTGACTTTGGACTGGGAAGTTTTAAAAACTCAAAGTTATCAAGAAATTGCCATTGAAATTTTATCTGCATTTTTAACAGATTTTACAAAAGAAGAAATCACAGCCTGCGTACATTCCGCATATGATACAACGTTTGATACAAAAGAAATCGCACCTGTGAAAAAAGTCTGCGACCGTCATTTCATGGAACTCTTCCATGGAAGAACTATTGCTTTCAAGGATATGGCGCTATCCATCTTGCCGTACCTTCTCACAACTGCTGCTAAGAAAAACAAGTCTGACAAAGAAATCGTAATTCTGACAGCAACTTCAGGAGACACTGGTAAAGCTGCCCTTGCAGGATTTGCAGACGTTCCTCATACAAACATTATCGTCTTCTATCCAAAAGGTGGCGTCAGTACGATTCAAGAACGCCAAATGGTGACACAAGCCGGCGAGAATACGTTTGTTTACGGTGTAGAAGGAAACTTCGATGACGCGCAAACAAAAGTCAAAGAGTTATTTGCGGATAAAGAATTAAATGCTACGCTTGCAGAAAAAGGATTCCAATTCTCTTCTGCAAACTCCATCAACATTGGACGTCTTTGCCCACAAATCGTGTACTACGTATTCGCGTATGCACAATTAGTGAAAGACGGCACTCTAGCAATTGGCGACCCAATGAACGTTGTGGTTCCAACGGGTAACTTCGGTAACATCCTAGCAGCCTACTATGCAAAAGGAATCGGTGTGCCAATCAATAAACTCATCTGTGCTTCAAATGAAAACGATGTGCTGGTTGATTTCTTCCAAACAGGAACATACAATCGACTACGCGAATTTAAATTAACAAGTTCTCCAAGTATGGATATCCTTGTTTCAAGTAACCTTGAACGTTTCGTCTTCGAATTAACAGGACGAAGCTCAGACAAAACAAATGCACTAATGACTTCCTTAAAAGAAAACGGAAACTACTCTGTTCCAAATACAGATAAGGCTCTCTTCAAACAATTTTACGGAAATCGTGCAAGCCAAGAAGAAACCGCTCAAACGATTCATGATATATTTAAGAGTGAGCATTACTTATTAGATCCACACACTGCGGTCGCGGATGCTGTGTATGCGAAATATAAAAAAGAAACAGGAGATGCAACTCCTACAGTGGTGGTATCGACTGCTAGTCCATACAAATTCCCACAAAGCGTACTTTCAGCACTAGACGTGGATACGAATCAATCCGACGCAGAACTGATGAACGCGATTCAACAAGAAAGCGGCATTGCCATTCCAACAGCTGTAACAAGTGTATTGGATGCCCCAATCCGTCATACAAAAGTTCTTTCAATCGAAGGCATGAAACAATCTGTCCTAGATTCATTAAACATTCAATAAACAAATAAAGACAAGAAAAAGTCGAATCGACTATTTCTTGTCTTCTTTTTTATTCTTCTGTTAGGAAGCCTTGTGCTTTAAGAACATCGAGCATTTCAGCTCGTTTCGCACCAAGCGTATGGTATTTTGTAGACACTTGTTTTGTAAAGGCATCTACACGTTTGTTAGCATCGCGAAGGTCATAGTACTCTGTAACAGTCGCATCATACTCTTTTAACTCTTCTAGTGGATTTTCAAGTTCACGATAGCCATTTTCCATATGAACCTCTTCTTTTGGAAGGCGTGGCTTTAATTGTGGCTCTTGCGTTGGCCAACCCACAGC
>ERZ772927.608-NODE-608-length-13732-cov-4.36836_pt1 | contig 13732 bp, 6 predicted proteins | sample MGYA00512115_ERZ772927 | MGnify/ENA primary metagenome ERZ772927 (study PRJEB29015, sample SAMEA2737924) | human oral metagenome | biome: human oral; feature: human-associated habitat; material: dental | place: China | collected 2013 ... | reverse complement strand
CTGGAGAAGGTACATACACAGTAGCACCAGACGGAACAGTTACATTCGTACCAGAGAAAACATTCACAGGAGAAGGAACTGGAGTAACAGTTAAACGTGTAGATAAGAACGGAACAGAAGTAACGGCTAAATACACACCAACAGTAACACCAGTAACACCAACTGCAGATCCAGCAGAAACAACTGGAAAACAAGGACAAGTACAAACAGGAGCACCAACATTCACAGCTGGAAACCCTGATGTACCAATGAACGATGCAGTACCAGCAACATTCGAAGATGGATCTACAACTAAGACAGTAGATGGAGTTGGAACATACACAGTAGCACCAGATGGAACAGTAACATTCACGCCAGAACCAAGTTTCGTAGGTAAAGCACCAGCGGTAACAGTAGTACGTGAAGATATGAATGGAACAAAAGCATCAGCTACATATACACCAACAGTAACACCAGTTACACCAGTTGCAACACCAGCTGAGTCAGTAGCGCCACAAGGAATTGTACAAACTGGAACAGTAACATTTACTGCAGGTAACCCAGTAGCGCCAATCAATAAACAAACAATTACTTTACTAGATGAAAATGGTAAACCAGCGGAATCAGTAGACGCTAAATCACCAGAAGGAAAAGTAATCGGTAAATTTACAGTAGATAAAGAAACAGGAGTAGTAACATTCACTCCAACAGACAAATCATACTCAGGAGACGTAGTAGCAGTTAAAGTACAAGCGAAAGACGCAAATGGAACAACAGTAGAAACTACATACACTCCTAAGATTACACCGGTAACACCAACAGCTCAAGATGCAGCAACAAAAGATATCCAAGGAAAAACACAAACAGGAACACCAACATTCACAGAAGGTAATCCATTAGTACCAATCGATGAAGCTACACCAGCAACATTCGAAGACGGATCAACAACTAAGACAATTCCTGGAGAAGGTACATACACAGTAGCACCAGACGGAACAGTTACATTCGTACCAGAAAAATCATTCACAGGAAAAGGAACTGGAGTAACAGTAGTACGTGTAGATAAGAATGGAACAAAAGCATCAGCTAAATACACGCCAACTGTAATTCCTGTAACACCAACTGCAGATCCAGCGGAATCAACAGGAGTTCAAGGTCAAGAACAAACAGGAAAACCAACGTTCAACCCAGGTAACCCTGAAGTACCAATGGATGATGAAGTACCAGCAACATTTGAAGATGGAAAAACAACTAAGACAGTTGATGGAGTTGGAACATACACAGTAGCACCAGATGGAACAGTAACATTCAAACCAGTGCCAAGCTTTGTAGGTAAAGCACCAGCGGTAACAGTAGTACGTGTAGATAAGAATGGAACAAAAGCATCAGCTACATATACACCAACAGTAACACCAGTTACACCTACATCAGAAGATGTAACATCAACAGATGTACAAGGAAAAACACAAACAGGTACACCAGTATTTACACCTGGTAACCCAGTAGTACCAATGGATGATAAAGTACCAGCGACATTCGAAGATGGATCAACAACTAAGAAAGTTGATGGAGAAGGTACATACACAGTAGCGCCAGACGGAACAGTTACATTTGTACCAGAAAAATCATTCACAGGAACAGCGACTGGAGTAACAGTTAAACGTGTAGATAAGAATGGAACAGCAATTACTGCTAAATACACACCAACAGTAACACCGGTTACACCAACTGGTGAACCAGCTGAATCTATCGGACCTAAAGGTCAAGAACAAACTGGAAAACCAACATTCACACCAGGTAACCCAGAAGTGCCAATGAATGATGAAGTACCAGCAACATTCGAAGATGGATCAACAACTAAGAAAGTTGATGGAGTAGGAACATACACTGTAGCTAAAGACGGAACAGTAACATTCAAACCGGAACCTGAATTCGTAGGTAAAGCACCTTCAGTAACAGTAGTTCGTGAAGATAAGAATGGAACAAAAGTTTCAGCTACATATACACCAACAGTAACACCAAGTACTAAATATGTAGATAACAAAGGTAATGCAATTCCAGGATACCCAGAAGTAGACGGAACTGTAGAGAAAAAAGATATTCCTGGTTACACATATGTAGGAACGAAAACTGATGAAAAAGGAAATACAACTCATATTTATGAAAAAGTTGTAACTCCAGTACCAACTCCAACACCAAACGAACCAGTTAAACCAGTAGTGCCATCAGTAGAGAAAGCTCAAAAAGCAAAACCTCAAGCAAAACCTAAAGCTAAACGTTTAGCAAACACAGGTGAAGCAGAAACACACTCTACATTAGCAGGATTCGGATTACTAGTTCTAGGTGGATTAGTTGCTGCAGCAAGAAGAAGAAAAGAAAAATAAAACTAAATAGTTTTAAAAAAGCTAATCGTCAATACATTTGGCGATTAGTCTTTTTTTGTTTAATTTAATAAAAAAAACGGATTTGAAATTTCAAATCCGTTTTATAATATAATTATTTATGTTCTTGGCGTTTTCTTACTGCTAAGGCAATTCCCGCAAGGACAACCGCAAAGCCAGCAGCTGCAATTCCACTTGCTTGATCTAAACCAGTTTGAGGTAATAATTTTGAAGTTGGTTTAGTAACTTTAGATGTAGGAATTTTCTTACCATCTTGATCAACATAAAGTGGTTTAGTGTTTTCGTTGTTAGGTAATTTATTGCTATTTGTATTATTAGTAGTGCTGTTGTCACTGCTATTGCTGTTGTTATCACCACTATTACTATTACTATTATTATTATTGCTATCGCTAGCGTTATTGTTACTGTTGTTATTATTATCAGTATTAGTGTTATCCTCGCTAGGAGTAGCGTTTAGATTCGTAATATTGATATTTACATTATGGATACCATTAGTTATAGCATAATCAAAGTTGTTTTTATCTGCTGTATAGCCTTCAGGTAATTCAATGCGAATAGTATAATCGCCGTTTATTAATAGTTTTTCAAATGCTTGTTTATTATACTTACCAAGTGTTAGCTCGTATTCTTTACCAGATCTACTTACCGCAAATACTTTAGTTCCTTCTGGAACAGTTTGGTTAAAGGTTACATCTAATCTATTAGTATCAGCATAATTGAATCTGAAATCAACAACTTTTTGAGGGTTATCTTTATCGATAGTAACAGTAGCTTCTGGTGAAGATACCCATGTTACTTTTTGATCTTGATCAACTATTTTTATAGTATATTTACCATAAGGAAGAGTAGGAAGTGTTGATTCGTAGTGTTTGTTTAGCTCAACATCAACTCTCTTACCATTTTCATCCAGAACAATATAACGAGTAATTTCTGGATACATTCCATAGTCAGCACCTGATGAATCATCGGTAAACTTAACTTCGATACGACCAGTAGTATCCTTTTCTGCAGGTTTAGTAGTTTCAGTAGTATTATTAGAAGGGGTAGTTGGTTTGACAACTAAATTTCCATTTATATCTAGAGTAGTCATATTTTGAACTTTGTCCCAAATATAAAAGCGAACAGTGCTTAAATCTATACCTTTTGGTAGTTTATAAGTTCCATCTTTTTCTTTTTTAACTTCTACTTCTTCTCCATCTTTAGTATATGTTAGTGAAGTATCATCAAGACCGCTACCGTTTTCGATAACTTTACCTGGGTTAAATACTCTTGTTGTTTTATTATACAGGTCTGATTTTTTCTCTAAAGTAGGGGCTGTTTTATCGATTTTAACTATAAAGTTAAGTTCTTGTTTTTTAGCGCCAGCAGCACTTGGTCTATATGTAATTACGTATTGGTATTCACCATCTGGCATTACGTTACCGTCTTTGTCTTTTCCGTTCCAATCAGATGATGAAACAACTGCACTACGTGCGTTCATAGCCCAACCATAATCTGATTTACGTTGACTTTCATTACCAGATTTAAAAATAGGTTGAGTTCTATTAACATCATCTTTTTTATACACTGTTACGTGAATATTATCAACATTACGAAGTAAAACAGCTTTTAGTTTAACTGAATCGTAGTTCCCATCACCATTAGGAGAGAAGTATAGGTTGTTTGCATCATATTTTGTACCATTTTCACCTAAGATAGCTTCATTATAATTACCATTAGTATATACATCAGATACTAGTGATGTGAAATTATTTCCTTCATCTTTAGTAGGAGTATCAGCTTTATCATCTGTATAATAGTAGAAAGGTTTTTCATTATCTTTGAAGTCGTAAATTGGTTTTTCTATACCTTCTAAGTCTTGGAAAGTACCTTTAAATCCTAAGAATGGGGCGCTAACTACTTCTTTTTTAGTTTCGCTATCTTTAAAGAATGTGAATCCTTCTAAGAAATATCCATTTTTCATTAGTTTACTTAATTCTTTTGAATATTTAGAAGTATCTACATTAACTTTAATAGTTTTTGAACCGTTAGCTGGAACAATAATAGATTCACCTTTAATATCAACAAGTTGTTTCGCTTTAAGAGTTGCTCTACCATCAACTACTTCATCAGTGTTTACAACAGTATTATAGTCTAATTTTCTATCTTTATTAGAAAGGTTATGAACTGTAACTTCATATTCAAACTTATCTCCAACATTTCCTAAAGTAATACTTGGTTTTTTATCTTTTGTTGTTAAGTATAAGTCCCCATACGCTGCTGCCGTAACATCAGCTAACCCTGCGCCTTGTTGACGAGGTGAGTAATAAGTGTTACTCTCAGGATTAACAGCTGGTTTTGCAGTGCTCATAACTAGGTTTTGCAGTAGAGATTCTAATTGTACTTTTGAATAATTAGGGAATCTTTCTTCTAATACTTGTCTAATAAGAGCTACAGATCCAGCAGCATGTGGAGTAGCCATACTAGTTCCTGAGTTCATATAATATAATCCATTGTTAACTGAAGAGTAAATCATACCACCAGGGAAGGCAACATCAGGTTTAAGTTCACCTTCAGTAGAAACACCCCAACCAGAGAAGTATAGCATTTTTTTAGCATCTTTATATGGCTCTTTAACTACTGTATCTTTAATATTTAATTTGTATTTTCCTGCATTAGCTGCAAGTTCTACACCAAGTTTATTACCGATAATACCTACAGGAATATATGAACTTTCATAGCCGCCTAGATATAGTTTAGTAGGTGTATCACCTTGTTCTTTATTTTGATAGATAAGGACACCTTTTGCCCCAGCTTTTCTAAGTTCAACTAATTTGTCGTTATCAGTAACTGAACCACCACTTTCAACTAGTACGATTTTTCCGTTCACAGACTTATCGCTGTAAGAACCAGCCTCACCTAGAGGTAAATAAACGTAATCTTGATCGCCTTTAGCGTTGAAAGTTAATAAATAGTGGACGATATCAGAATGACCATTATTTAGGTCGGCATTGTCTTTAAGTTGAGGAACATCAAGTGAGATAGATGTTTTATGTGCAACTGATGCATTGTATGCAGAAATTGCAAGAACATTTGGATCAACTGCTGGTGTGTTAACAGTACCGTAGTCCGGAGCATCAGCTTTTGGTTTAGCATGCCAATATCCACTTGTCGCATAGTTTCCTCCAGCTGTCACAATAGTAACCCCAGCCTTACGTGCTTTTTCTAAAGCTGCACGAGTAGCGTCATCAAGGTCATCGATCATACCAGTAGGAGAACCAAAACTCATATTAATAGTGTCAGCCCCTAGTTTTACTGCATCTTCAATAGCTTTTACCATAGTGAAACTTTGTTGTGTTCCACCTTTTTTCTCAGAGAATAGACGCATAAAGATTAACTGGGCTTCTGGGGCAACACCTTTAATAATATCTCCAGTTGGGGCAGGTTCAGTACCATTACCAACTGCAGAACCAGATACGTGAGTACCATGAGATAAAGTATCAAATTCTTTTATATCGTCATTCATATCACTGTAGTTATATGCAAAAATTACTTTATCATTGTACCATTTACCATAGTTAATACCTGCTTTTTTCTTTGCGGCTTCTAATTCTGCTTCGTTTTTATAGCGGGCTTTACTTTTATCTAGTAGTTGGAATAAATCGTGACTGATATCTAAACCGGTATCTAAAACAGCTACTACGCGACCTTGACCTTTAATACCTTTATCCCAAAGAGGTTGAACATTAATAAGTGAGTTTTCTTCGCTTACTTTATTTGGGTTAGTATTTGGTGCAATTGTAGTATCAGCTGTATCGTTAGTTGTTACTTCATTACTTGCAGGAGTTCCAGTAGCTTGAGCTTTATTGTTTTGTTTTACTTCTACTTTTTCAGCTTGTGAAGTAGATTGAATAGTATTTTCTGTTTTTTTCTCGATAGTTTTTTCAGGTGCAGGAGCTGCTTCAGTAGTGTTAGATTTGGAAGTAGAAACAACAGGAGTCGCTGCATGGCCTACTTCTGCAGCAAGTGCTCCGTTTTGAGCTGCAACTGCAAAACCAGCACCTACTAATACTGAAAATAATCCTACTTTATATTTTCTTAATGAATATTTTTTTCGTTCATTTAGCATTTACGTGTCCCCTTAAAATATTGTATAGATGTATATTATCACGAAAAGTAGTAAAAAAACAAATGTTTTCAGAGAAAATAGATACTTAATTTTTATTTTATTAATTAAAATAACTAAAACAATCGTAACAAAAAAGTTTTTAGAGTATAGTGAGATTTATATAGAGAATATTTTTTAAAAAAATATTATAGGTTATATATTTAAAACAAAAAATATATTTGTTTTTAATTTTTTAAAAAGAAGAAAAATCAACTTATTTTTTATTAAAATTACAGATTTTATTGAATGTATATACTAGTTTAATTGTAGCGGAGTATATGGAAAAGTGTTATAATGAAATTACAACATAATAACAGAATGGGGGAGTGATTTATGTCGAAAAATAAGAAGATAATTAATTTTCCTGGTGGGAAAGTTAGAGAGGAAATCTCAGTATCAGAAGTTTTAAAGATTAGTGGATTAGACTTCTACAATAAAATAGAGTTTAATGATAAAAATGATGGAAAAAATTTTATTAGGAGTTTGGAATTGTTTTGTAGGTTTCTTGATAGTGAAGGAAGAGCAAGAAATTTATTAAATGAAGCTTTAGAAGAATCTATCTATAATATAGAAGCAAGAGTGTTTGCTATATTAGCAAGTAATGATGAAGAGATATGTAAAAGAGAAAAAGATAATTGAACTTAGGAAGGAAACTGAGGGATTTCCTATTAAATTGTATAGAATATCTGGTGTAGAAGTAAATCCATTCGAATATCGTGTTTCAAGTCACCTTGCACAATTTTATATGGAGAATAAACTTTATAATAGAGCACCAGGAAGTTATTATAAGTACCTTGACTTTTTTAATGAAAGTTTCTTTATTGATATGCATCGTAAATTTTTAATTTCATATTTATTAAATAATAAATTTAGCGATTATGACACTCACTATAATAGCCTAGGGGATGAACTTAAAAATGATGAAACTATTATACTATCAAAATTTTTTTATCATATATTAGTTCAAGAAGAGGAAGCAGCCTTCGCATATTTTGAAAAATTAAGAAGAACTAATAAATATTTAAATGTTCATTTAGAAAAAATATTGAATCCCCCAAAAAAATCTATGCATATTTCTGGAGAAGATAGGGTGAAATATGCTCAAATAATTAGAGCTTTCTGTGATTTTGAAGACCTTTTTAATAAAGAGTACTTCTTTGATATAATAGCTAGTCTGAGAGAAAGAACCCCTATAAATGATAGGAAAATGAGACGTTATTTAAAACGTGATGAAGTTACACCGATGGATATGTTTTGTGATCCTACATTTAAACAAATAGGTGAAAAACAGATTTTTATTTTATGGGAAGCAGCCTTAGTAGATAAAGATTGCTTTTTAGATTTATTTCAAGAAGAAGTACTGGATTTAGATGGTATCGGAGTAGGAACTGTTAATAAATTAATAAAAAATGGCGTTAAATTTAGGGAGGAGTAGTAAATATGAAAAAAGACATAAATAATAAGTTGCTAATCCAACTTTGGAAAGAATTTCTAGTACTAAATAACTTTTCTAACGTGGAGAATGCCTTGGAAGAGTTTTTAAAGTGTTGTAGGGAAATGATAAATAGTGATATTGACGAATATAAAGACATGTTAGAACTAGCAAATAAAAATGTTGAAGAGAAAGATAATTATGAAGAATTCTCTCCTGCAGATTCTATAGATGCACTATTGATTAAAGAAGTTTATGATTTAGAGTTTGAACTTATGAAAGTAGAGGGAGAACTAGAAGATGCAGCGTTGGAAAACGGGGATGTGGCTTTTGTTGATGATAAGGATATAAAACGTCAATTAAGACTAACAAATATGCTAGGTAGCTTATACTTAACTCAGAATTTTTATATAAAAGCAATTGATCGCTTCTCGTTAGTTTTAAAAGTAAACCCAAGTGATAAATATGATGTGAAATATAAACTTGGAAAAGCATATCTATATAGTGATATGGAAGAAGAGTTACTCAAACTAGTAAAAAGTTATGATTATAAAAAAGATGAAGCGCTACTTATGCTATTAGTTTCTAATTATATAACTAAAGGAAATATACCTTTAGCTCACTATTATTTTGAATGTATAAAATTAATTAATAATAAGTTAGTTGAACATATAAATGCTAGTGAAATTCCTGTAGATTTAGTGGAAAAAACACCTAAAAATCTAAAAAACAAATTGGATAGAGTTATCTTTGCATTTAGAACTATAGATCAGTATATCTTAACATTGTATCATTATGATTATATGAAATACTTTGCGAATAATAAACTTCCGAAGGAAGAGTTCAAAAAAATTGATAGAAAATTTAATTTTGAAAAAGAAATTTTTAAAGGTATAGAAAATAAAATATATATATTTAGAAATAATGGATTCTATACTAAAGATGATTTCGCTGAAGTAAATAAAAAGGATGTATTAAAGTTAGAAGGAATAGGTGAAAAAACAATCTTAAGACTTATTCAAAATGGTGTGGAATTTAAAAAATAATAAAAAAAAAGTAAAATAGATGATTATTTTATCTATTTTACTTTTTGTTTTAATAGAGATTTAAAGATTTAAAAATATTGATTTGAAGCGAAAAATAAGAAAATTCATATAATTATGTAAACAATGATGTTAAATTTTCTGACATCTTTTTGACCAGGGTATTTTATTTTGCTATAATGTGTAAAACACAATCAAAGAAAGGCTATGTATATCTAGGTGCATAGAGGGGAAATTGGTATATGGAAAGAAAAAAAATGTTAAAGGTTGTTAGTTCAGCTATGGCTCTCACTATGTTACTAGCAGGATGTTCAAGTGCAAGTAACAAATCAGCAAGTCAAGGTGCTGTTGAGTTTAAAACATCTGTAGATAATGGAGGAACTGCTGTTAAAGATGGGAAGTTAAAAGTTGGTATCCTAAGTGCAGACCCACTAACTGGTATGTTTAACCCTGTATTTTATTTACAAGCAACGGATTACTATGTCATGGAAGATACAATGGCGGGAACATTCTCAACAGATGAAGCATACCGTCTAAAACAAGACGTGGATGATGATCCTGTAAAATTCCACTTAGATAAAGATAAAAAAGAAGTTACACTTACTGTTAATAAAGACCTGAAATGGAGTAATGGTAAAGATGTAACTGCAGATGATATTATTGCTACATATAACTTAATGGGTAATAAAGCATATACTGATAACGTGCGTTATAGTGATGAATTTGAAGTAATCGAAGGTATGAAAGATTATCACGATGGAAAAGCTTCAAGCATTTCAGGTATTACTAAAAAAGATGACAAAACAGTAGTAATTAAATATACAGAAATTAAACCATCATTATTATGGGGCTCTGGTTTTATCTCAACATTCTTAAATAAAGATCAAGTGGAAGCTGCTTCAAAAGACTTCTCTAAATTCTCAGAAGCAGAATTAAATACAAAACCATTATCATACGGACCTTATTACTTTGATAAAGTAGTTAACGGAGAAAGTGTATTAGCAAAAGCTAATCCATATTTCTACAAAAAAGATGATGTAAAAATTAAAGAAATTGAATATAAAGTAGTATCTCCAGCGCAAGCAAGTGCAGTAATTAAAAACGGAGAAATAGACTACATGAAATCTCTAACAACTGGAGTATATGAAGGTGTTAAAGATGCTAAAAACGGAGCAGTTTTAGGACAACCAGACTTCTATATGTCATATGTAGGATTCAAACTTGGTAAATATGATAAAGAGAAAGGTGAAAGTGTTGTAGATCCTAACGCTAAAGCAGCAGACGTCAGAGTTCGTCAAGCATTTGGTTATGCAGTTGACTGGGATCAAATTAATGAAAAAATCTACAAAGGATTACGTTTCACAGCTACTGACTCTGGAATATATCCACCACGTCGTGGACCAATGTTTTACAACAAAGATGGTAAGAAATTTACTAAAGATGTAGAAAAAGCTAAAAAACTATTAGATGAAGCAGGATTAAAAGATACTGATGGAGATGGACTACGTGAAGATAAAAATGGTAAGAAATTAACATTTAACTTCGCAATCCGTAATGTAGGTCAAGACTTTGACCAAACATTAGCTGATACATTCATTAAATCTTGGAAAGAAGTAGGGTTAGATGTTCAATTAGTAGATGGTAAACTAATGTCACCTAAAGATTGGTCTCAACGTGTAACAGCAGATGATCCAAATATCGATATCTTCCAAGGAGCTTGGGGACTAGGATCTAATCCAAACCCATCTGGATTAGTAGGGCCAACATCACCGCTTAACTACACTCGTTACACAAGTGATACGCTAACTAAAAACTTAGAAGCTTTAAGTTCTCAAGATATGTTTGATGATGAAAAACTAAAAGCAGCATATAGAAAATTTGATACTGACTACGCTAATGAAGTTCCATGGTTACCATTCAGCTGGTCTACAGAAATGACATGGGTTAACAAACGTGTTAAAAACTTAGACCTGAATAAAATGAACCTTGGGGAACAAAAACTTTACCAATTAGAATTAACTTCTGATACTGGGGCAAAATAATAACAATAAAAATACATTCAAGCAATTATTGCTTGGGTGTATTTTTTTATGGGAATTTATTGAAAATAATTATCTTTTCATATCAGAGTTACAAAAAATCTATATTATTTTTATTTGATAAAATGCATTATATCAAACTATTGAGAAGAATAGACTTAAATATTTCGAAAATTTTCTGACAATTATATTGACTTATTTTAAAAATAGTGTTAGAATATCTTTACGTTAAAATTTAAGTATATTTATATTATTTGGAGGAAATAGTAAATGAAAAAGAGTAAATTTTTAAAAGTATTTAGTTCTGCGATGGCTCTATCAGTTATTTTAGCAGGATGCTCTACTTCAAACAATTCTAGCTCAAAAAATGCACCAAAAGCGAAAGTTGAGTTTAAAACAGAGGTAGATAATGGTGGTTCAGCGGTAGACGGAGCTACATTAAAATATGGTATCCTTTCACCAACACCATTAACAGGTATGTGGAACCCAATCTTCTTAACACAACAATCAGATAATGAAGTAATCGGAAATGTTGTGGGAGATACATTCTCTACTGATGACGAGCGTAAAGTAAAACAAGATAACGAAGATGATCCTGTTAAATTCCACTTAGATCGTGAGAAAAAAGAAATTACATTTACAGTTCATAAAGATCTTAAATGGAGTGATGGTAGTGAAGTAACAGCTAAAGATATCGTTGCTACATATGAATTAATGGGTAACCCTAAATTCAAAGAAAATGCACGTTATACTAATGCATTCGATCTAATTGAAGGTATGAAAGACTACCACGAAGGAAAAGCTGACAAAATTTCTGGTATTACAGAAAAAGATAATAAAACTGTAGTTGTTAAATATACAGAAATCAAACCTTCAGTTCTATTTGGTGAAGGATGGATTACTAATGTTCTTAATGCAAAACAAGTGGCAGATGCTTCAAAAGATTTTGCTAAATTTGCAGAAGCTGATTTAAATAAAAAACCATTATCATATGGACCTTATGTAATCGCTAAAGAAGTAAATGGTGAAAGTGTTCTTGCAGAAGCGAACCCTCACTACTACAAAAAAGATGATGTAAAAGTTAAGAAAATTGAATTCAAAGTTGTATCACCAGCTCAAGCAAGCTCAGTGATCAAAAATGGTGATGTAGACGTGTTACCTGGAGTAACTGCTAATGTATGGGATAGCTCTAAAGACCTTAAAAATGGGGACTTTGTAAGTAAACCATCATACTACTTATCATATGTAGGATTCAGAACTGGACAATGGGATAAAGAGAAATCTGAAAATGTGGAAGATCCAGATTCTAAACTAAAAGATAAAAATGTACGTCAAGCATTCGAATTAGCTGTAGACCGTGATCAAATCAACGAAAAAGTATTCAAAGGATTACGTTTCACACCAACTGGTTCAGGTATGTATCCACCAGCAACTGGTAAATTACAAAATGAAAATGCTACTGCAGTTAAAAAAGATGTAGAAAAAGCTAAAAAATTATTAGATGAAGCAGGATATAAAGATACTGATGGAGATGGACTACGTGAAGACAAAAACGGTAAAAAAGTAACATTTAACTTCGCTATCCGTAACACAGGGGCTGACTATGACCAAGCATTAGCTGATACATTCATCAAAGCTTGGAAAGAAGTAGGATTAGATGTTCAATTAGTAGACGGTAAATTAATGTCTCCAAAAGACTTCTCTTCTCGTCTATTAGCAGGGGATAAATCTATCGATATCTTCCAAGGTGCATGGCAATTAGGTACTAACCCTGACCGTTCAAGCATGTTAGGACGTAAAACTCCACTTAACTTATACCGTTACACAAGCTCAACATTTGATGAAGCGTTCAAAGAGCAAAGTTCTGACGCAATGTTCGACGATGCTAAACTTAAAGAAGCTTACAACAAATTTGACAACTTAGTTGCTGACGAATTACCATACTTCCCATTAAGCTGGGATACTGACTTAACATGGGTTAACAAACGTGTTAAAGCACTAAACCCTGAAAAACTTGGTAAAGGTCAACAAAAACTACATGCTTTAGAATTAAATTCTCAAGAATCTGCTAAATAATATAGATTACTATTACGACATAGATAGCTAAGGTTATCTATGTCGTTTTTTAATAAGTTTAATAAAGATTTAATGTAGAAGATTTCACAAAAGGATACTTACTAGTTGAAAAATTAGAACTAACTAAAGATACTCCAGAAAAAGAGTAGTCTTAATATAGTATTATGTAAGGGGTTATGTAGAGGATATATCTTTACATAACCTTCTTATTTATGGGATTTTATATCTAAAATTAAAATTTTAAATTTTTCCTAAATAATAGTGGAAATCTTTTTTAAAAATTAGTAATTATAGTTGAATTTTTATCTTTAAAAATATACAATGGTATAGGATAAGAATTAAATCAAAATAAAGGAGAGTGTAGTGTGAGAAAATTTATTTCAGAAGTTTTGTTAATTATGGTAACAATCGTTTGGGGACTTGCGTTTATTTGGCAAAATATTGCTAGTAAAGTTCTTGGACCACTTACAGTAGTAGGAATTAGATCGGTAATTGCAGTTATTTTTATTATTCTTTCTGCAGTATTGATGCCAGCGTTATATAAAAGTCAAAATCCAAAGAACCTTGCAATGAAAGTATCTAAGAAAAAAGAATGGATTTTAGGTGTAATATGT
>ERZ772927.598-NODE-598-length-13891-cov-2.8016_pt1 | contig 13891 bp, 6 predicted proteins | sample MGYA00512115_ERZ772927 | MGnify/ENA primary metagenome ERZ772927 (study PRJEB29015, sample SAMEA2737924) | human oral metagenome | biome: human oral; feature: human-associated habitat; material: dental | place: China | collected 2013 ... | reverse complement strand
TGCGCGGCCCGACGAGCCGCAGGAGCCCGACCGGGCGCCGTCCGACCGGCGCAGGCGCCTGATCGTCGTCGCCGCGCTCGTCGTCGTCCTGGTCGCGGGGATCGGGGCCGGGGCGGCCTGGTGGCGGTGGGGGCGCACGCCGCCCGCGCAGCCCGTCGCAACGGCCGCGACCACCGCCCCCGCGCCCGTGGGCACGGTCCTGGCCAACCTCAACGGGACGGCGACGCCGACCGGACTGACGACGAGCCGCACGGCCGTCCTGGACCCGACGACCGGGGCGGTCCAGCTCACCATCACCTACAGCGCCCAGGACGCCCCGCTCCAGGGCCCCTTCCTCGAGGTCATCCCGGGCCTGACCCTCCCGACGGCGCCGCCGACGGCGGCGGGAACAGCGGCGGCGTCGGCGGCGGTGTCGGCGGCCCCGGCGCCGGAGGCCCCGTGCCCCTCCGTGGTCTGGCTCCAGGAGCAGCAGCAGCGCAACCTGCCCAAGACGACCGGGATCTCGCGGTCCTGCGCGTGGAGCATCGAGACGCCGGCCGTCCCCGCGGGCGGGTCGGTCAGCGTCACGGCGCTCGTCGACCTGCCGTCCGCGGACCCGCAGGGCGCCCTGACCCAGTGGCTCGCCGGGGCCGCGCAGGCCACGGACGCGGCGCTGGGGGACGCGGCGGTGGTCTCCACCGCCTACCCGGTGCAGCGCCTGCAGAACATCGCCGTCCGGGTCTCCCCGGAGGCGGTGGTGGGCTCGACGGTCACGGTGACGCTGGTGCCCGTGTGGCCCTCGGGGGAGGACCCGGTCAACCCGCTGCTCGTCAGCACCGCCGTCGGCCAGCCCTCGACGCTGCTGACCTCGGTGGCCGGGGACGGCGGCGTCGTCTTCGCCGACGGCTGCGCCGGGGCGCTCGTCGTATCCGCCGACGGGCGCAGCGTGGCCGCCGTGGGCCCGGCCGCCCAGTGCGTGGTGCGGGCGCAGGTCGGCAATTTCTCCTCCCTGACGTCGAATAATTTCTCCGTGGTGGGGCACGGGGGATGATCCCCGCCCCCAGACCCGCGTGATTCGCGACACGTGATTCGCGATGCGGGGCGTGGTACGTTGTCCCCGGTGCCGGCCGTTGACGACGAGTCGTCGCGGGCCGCAGCCGACCCTGAGAACAAGCCGAACCCCATGGAGGCCCGTATGTCGTCACGTGTTCTGTCAACCGAGCAGGCCAAGTCCTCGATCTCGAAGATGCAGTCGATCATCAACGGGGGCTTCGCCGACCAGATCAGCCAGCTGGACGCCGAGGGCCAGACCCTGTCCGACCCCAACGTCTGGGACGGCCCCCACGCCGCCACCTTCCGCGGCGAGATCTGGCCCGCCAAGAGCGCCGCGCTGAAGAAGGCCCAGCAGGAGCTGGAGGACCTGCGCAACCAGCTCCAGTCCATCTCCCAGGACATCTTCACCGCCGGCGGCGGCGCCTGATCGGCCCCGACCGACTCGGATCCACCGGCTTCCGGTCCCGCCCGCCGCAAGGGGCGGCGGGACCGGGGGCCGAACGGGGCCCGGCGCCCCGACCCCATCCTTGAACCCCGGCCCGGCGGGCCCGTGCGCTCCCCCGGACCCGGCCCTGAAGCGCACGCGGAAGGACCCCCTCATGGCGGTCACCGGAAGCGAGGACGTCGCCTTCGACGTCGCAGCGGCCGAGACCCTGGAGTCGCAGTGCCGCAGCGCGGCCCGCCAGGTGGAGAGTCTTCACTCATCGCGAACGGGCTGGGTGGCGACGGCCAAGACCGACTTCTCCGGATACTTCTCCACCGTCTTCTCCGACAACGCCGACATCGAGACCACGGACGCCTCGAACCTGGCCGCCTGCCTGCGCGGCGTGGCCGACGCCGTCCGCTTCCTCATCAACCGGGCCGCGGAGGAGAACGCCCAGCGCAAGAAGGCCCGGGACTGGGACGAGCGCCGCGCCCACAAGAACGCCTTCCACAAGGGCTGGGACGACCTGTGGAACCTTGACCAGCGCCCCGGGGCCCCCCGCCGTCGCAGGAACCCGCCGCACCGACCCTGACCGAGCGCTCCAACCCCTCCCAGGGGACCACCGCCTCCGGATACACGACATCCTCCGCCCGGCCCGACAACCTGCGGAGCTTCGCGACCAGCTCTCAGGGCGCCAACAACGACCTGACCACCACCCTGGGCAACCTCAAGTCATACGACGCGACCTTCCAGGCCGGATGCAAGTGGGGGACGCTCAACGCCGCCTCGGTGTGGGCCGGCTTCCAGTCCTACATCGACGCCAACAACAACGACGTCACCTGGGCCAACACGATCGCCGACGCCTTCGAGTCCGTGGGCGGGGGCGACGAGCTGTGCACCGTCTACGACGCCGCCCTGGGCGAGGCCCTCGAGCGCGCCGGCGTGACCGCGGTCCGCCAGACCCTGACGATCGACCCGGCCCAGGTGCAGGGCATGCCCCCGACCTCGGGCTTCTGCGACGACCCGGTCAACACCGCCACCGGCGGATTCGTCGAGGCGGAGACGGACCTGGTCTTCGACGGCGGCGCCGCCGCCCTGGCCTGGCCCCGCTGCTACAACGCCACCGACCGCTCCACCGGCGCCCTGGGACCGGGCTGGTCCAGCCCGGCGGACTCCCGCCTGAGCTGGGGGCCGGACGGCGAGGGCCGCTGGCGCACCGACGACGGACGCCTCGTCGTCTTCCCGCGCCTGGGCGAGGGCTGGGACCGGTCGGTCGGGGCGAGCTGGTGGCTGGAGCGCCTTCCCCGGGACCCCGACGGCGCCTCCGCCCCCGCCTTCGAGGTGACCGACTCCTCGGGCGGCTCCTGGCTGTTCGACGCCGCCGGCCGCACGGTGCGCACCAGCAGGGGCCCGGGCACCGCCGTGACCCTCGCCTGGGACGGGGACCGCCTGATGCGCCTGTCCCACGAGCGGGGCCGGAGCCTGAAGGTCGACTGGGACGAGGCGGCCGGGCGCATCGCGGCGGTGAGGACCGATGACGGCCGCGCCGTCCGCTACGACTACGACGGGGCCGGCCGCCTCGTGCGGGCCCGCGGCGCCGACCGCGGCGAGCGCCGCTACGGCTGGGACGAGGACAGCGGCCTGCTGGCCCGGATCACCGACGCCGACGGCGTCGTCGAGGTCGACAACACCTACGACGAGCACGGGCGGGTCGCCTCCCAGCGCTCCCCCTTCGGGCGCGTGTCCCGCTACGCCTACATGCCCGGCCTGATCACGCTGGTGTGCGACGAGAACGGCGAGCGGGCCAACACGTGGATCTCCGACGAGCGCGGCCGCCTGATCGGCGTCATCGACTCCGACGGCAAGCGCCAGTCCACATCCTGGGACCGGTGGGGCAACCTGGTGATGACCCGGGACCGCGACGGCGGCGTATCCGTCAGCCAGTACGACGAGCGCGGCCGGCGCACCGCCTCCCTGACGCCCCGGGGGCTGCGCACCGACTGGCAGTGGGACGACGCCGACCGGCTGACGCGCCTGACGGTGACGGCGCCCGGACCCGCCGGCGGCCCCGAGGGGAGCGGATCCGCCGAAGACGGAACCGCCGGGCCCGCCGAGGCGACGACCCTGTTCGCCTACGAGGGCGAGAACCGCAACCCCTCGACCATCACCGACCCCATGGGCGGGGTCACGACCATGGTGTGGCGGGACAACCTCCTGACCGAGATCACCGACCCCGAGGGCGTGCGCCTGCGCCTGGAGTACGACGCCCACGGGGACCTGAGCGCCCTCATCGACGCCGACGGCGGCCGCGCGGTCCTGGAGCACGACGCCGCCGGACGCGTGACGCGGATCGTGACGCCGGCGGGCAGCGCCACCTCCTTCGAGTACGACGACGCCGGCAGGCCGGTGGCCCGCCGGGACCCCGACGGCGCCGTGCGGCGGTGGGAGTACTCGCCGGCCGGCAGGCTCACCGCGAGCGTGGACCCGCTGGGGGCCCGCACCACCATCGAGTACGACGCCTCCGGGACCGAGCGGGCCAGCGTGGACCCGCTGGGATCCCGCCTGGAGAGCCGCCGCGACGACCTCGGCAACCTCACCGGCGTGCGACTGCCCGACGGGCGCGAATGGACCTTCGTCCACGACGCCCTCTCCCGGCTCCGGCGGGTGACGGACCCGTCGGGGGCGACGAGCACCACCGACTACGACGCCCTCGGACGCGTCGTGGAGACGCGGGACCCGCTGGGCGCGACCGCCTCCCTGAGCTGGGACCGGGACGGGAGCCTGAGCGTCCAGGCCGCGGGAGAATTCGCACGCCTGGGCGTCGATGCCCTGGGACGCCCCCTCCGACTCGTCCACCGCGATGCCGACCGGCCCGCCACCGATCGTCCTGCCGCCGGCGGGAGCAGGGCGGCCGGTACCGGACGGCCCGAACCGCCCGGTACCGGCGCCGGGACAACCGGTAGCGGCGCCGACGAGACCTCCGAAGTGGTCGTGAGGGACCTGTGCGGGCGCGTCGTCGAGACCCTCGACGCCGAGGGCGGCCTGACCCGCCTGGTGCGCGACCGCGCCGGGCGCATCGTCGAGGCCACCGACCCGGACGGGCGCACCACACGCTACGGCTGGGACGCCTGCGGGCGCCCGGCCTGGCAGGAGGCCCCGGACGGCGGACGGACCGACTACACCTACGACGCCGACTGGCGCGTCGTCGCCGTCGAGACGCCCGACGGCCGCGCGGAAGCCGCCTACGACGAGTGCGGGCGAATGATCCGCCTCACACGCCCGGGACGGGGAACCTCATCCTGGTCCTACGACCGGGCCGGCAGGCTCCGCGAGGAGCGGTCGGCCGCCTGGGGCCGCATCCGCTACGCCCACGACGCCGCGGGGCGCCTGACCGCGGTGACGAACGCGCTGGGCGGGACGACCCGCTTCGACTACGACCAGTGCGGCCGGCTCGTGTCCACCACCGACCCCCTGGGCCGCACGACGAGCCGCACCTACACGGCGTCGGACAAGGTGGAGACGCTGACCGACCCGCTGGGCGCGGTCACGCGCGCCGGCTACGACGCGGCCGGGCGCCAGACCTGGCAGACCGACCCGGCCGGAGGGCGCCTCGACTTCTCCTACGACGAGGCGGGCCGACCGACCCTGATCGTGGGCACGGACGCGGACGGCGAGGTGGTCCTGCGCTCGCGGGAGTCCTGGAGCGGGCGCACCCTGCGCGCCCAGGGCCCGGACGGCGCCGATGAGATCGACGTCGACCGGCTGGGGCGCCCGCTGGCGCACCGGCGCGACGGACGGACCGTGTCGACCTGGGCCTGGAGCGCGGGGGGCGAGCTGCTGGAGCGCACCGGCCCCGGGGCCGAACGGACGATCCTGACCCGCGACGAGGATGCGGGCACGGTCAGCCTGGACGGCACGGCCTTCGGCCGGGTGACGCTGAGTCGCGACCGCGCCGGGCGCCTGACGTCCATGAGCGGGCCGGGGCTGAGGCAGACCTGGCAGTGGGACGCCGCGGGGCGGATGACCCTTCACGAGGCCGTCGTTGACGGGGCGAGCACGCGCAGCGAGGTCGTCTACGACGACGCCGGCCGGCCGTTGCGCGTGACGGGGCCCGAGGGCACCACGAGCTACAGCTACGACGCGGCCGGTCAGCTGGTGGGCGTCGAGGGACCGCGGGGCCGCGAGACCCTCACCTGGGACGCCGCGGGGGCGCTGCGCGAGCGCCGCCGGGTCTCGGAGACGGGGGAGGAGAAGGTCGAGCGCTTCTCCTACGACGGCGCCGGCCGCCTGACGGCCCGCGTCCGGGACGGGGGCGCGACGACCTACACCTACGACGCCGCGGGACGGCGGACCGGGCAGGAGGGGCCGGACGGGCGGTGCCGTTACACCTGGTCGCCCGCCGGGCTCCTCATGAGCGTGAGCGTGCAGGGCCCGGGGCGGGATCAGGAGCGGGTCCTGGAGCCCTCCGGGGATGGCGGCGAGTCCGGGGACGACGAGCCGGTCACGTGGAGGATCGAGCGCGACGCCCTGGGCCTGCCGGTGCGCATCGGCGGGACGGAGGTGACCTGGGACGTCGCGACGGCGGTACCGTCCATCAGCTCCTTCGACGGGGCGTCGGTGACGGCGCTGCCCGGCGCCCTGGCTGTGGACGGGGCCCTCCGCCCCGCGGGGTGGCGCACCGCCCGGGCGGGCGGGTCCGCGGACCCTTGGGCGATTCCCGCGCCGATCTCCGGCGGGGAGGGCGAGGGCCTCATCGGCGGCGGGCCGGGCGCCGGAATGGGCGCCGACGCCGCGGGAGGCCCTGCGGGCGGACCCGTGCTGGCGGCGTCGGGCACGCTCGGTGTGGGCGGCCTGGAGCTGCTGGGCGCCAGAGCCTACGATCCGGACACGGCGGCCTTCCTGACCCCCGACCCGCTCACCCACGCGCCCACCGCGCCGTGGACGGCCAATCCGTACTCCTACGCGGCCAACAGTCCACTGTCATTCTCCGATCCTCTGGGCCTCAAGCCCCTGAGCGACGCCGAACTGCAGGCCTACACCGACGCCCACACCGGCTGGGACCGCGTCGGCCAGTGGATCTCCGACCACAAGGACTACATCATCGGCGGGGCGATGCTCGTCGGAGGCGGCATTCTCACGGCCTGCGGGGTCGAGCCCTTCGGCCCCATGCTCATCGGCGCCGGTGTGGACGCCATTATCCAGAGAGCCACCACCGGGCACACCTCCTACGGCCAGGTGGCCCTCTCCGGGATGCTGGGTATGGTGGGGGAGGTGGCCGGTGCTGCACGGGCGGCCCAACTCGGATGGAATGGGCTGAGAGCCACAATGCTGGTTGGTGCGTCTTCCGGAGCGGCTAGCGGGGCCGGGGCATCGGGATACGCCTACATGACGGGTCCGGGCCCCCACACCGTGGAGGGATTCGTCGGCAATACTCTCGCCGGCGGCCTGGGAGGAGGGCTCACGGGCGGGGGCATCTCCGCTATTGGACACGGGCTGGCGCGCGGCATCTCCAATGTTACCGGACACAATATTATGGCCGACCCGAGAATTCTATCCGGTCATGGAGATATCGACGAGGGGGATGTTGCGGCATTCGTTGTGCCGAGGGGGACTTATATTCGTTTCTATTGCCCACATGGAGGAGAAATTGATGATCCTGTCGGAAACGCGATCGAGACCGGACTTAGGAGATGGCCGTTCAGAAACGCTCAGCCCCAACCGTATGAGATTGCCGGACCGGGCAGTACCGTCCCTGACTACAATCTGTGGCCGCCATATGAGGAACCGGTCATTGAAATCAAGGGAAATCCTATCACGGTATCCGGGCCGACGAGGTTATCGGAGTTGGTGGATACCTATGGGTGCGGAGCGTATGACTGGGCTGCTTGTCGCGGGATCATGCCTCCGGAAAACTAATTTGTTTGAGAGTTTACCTCACACAAGTGTCGATTCAGGAGCCAGGGCCAGCATGATGATGTAAAAAGTGAGCACGGAGCGCAAGGGAGGTTATTCGAGGGTAATTTTGAAGACGTAGAGTGAGAGGGCGGCGGTGATGGTCTGCTCGAATGCGTGCAGGGGATGGCGATAAGCGGTGTAGAAGATTCTCCAGGCTTTGATATGGGCGATGGTCCGCTCGACCATTTGGAGGATCCTGTTGGCCTCCTTCGCCTCCTCGCTCAGTTCGCCGTTGGGGGGCTTCTTGTGCGGGGTGATCATCCCCTGCCGACGTATCCTTTTGTCGGCGATCTACCCGGAGGGGTCGATTCCCTCCAGCAGTCCGGAGGCGCCTGGGGCGGCCACATCGTGCATGGCCCCGGATTAGGAGTCGGAAACCCACGCGAACCCGCCGACGGGCAGAACCGGGTGGGCATTCATGCCTGTCATCCTATGCTTGTCCGACCATGATTCGCGATGATTTCGCCGGCTCCAGCAGAGGAAGAGGGTTCCGTCCAGCATGTAGTCGTAGTTTCCGGGCACCTCCTCCGCGGTGAGCAGCAGCTCCTTCAGGACCGACCGGGCGATCGCCTCCGTCAGGGCTTTGATGACCCGCGAGATCGGGCCAGTACGCGCCCGGAAGCTCTCCGATCACCGCCTGCACAATGTTGTGGCGCAGATAGATCAGAGTCGCCCGCGGCCCCGAAAGGCCCAGGATTGGCGGATACCCCCGGCATCACGCAGCCAGGCAAGCAGTTCGTCGAACTCATTATCGGTCGATCCTGTGGTGCACATCCATAACGATGCCCTGTTCCTTCTAGGCTTTATGGGAATGTTTGTTTTTTATACTCATGATGCTCCACGAGGAGTGGCCATCATCCTATCGCATTCGGGAAATATCCCCAGCAGGACGAACTTCCTGTTGCGGTTTTTGTTCAAAATCCATTATCCTGGACTGTCTTACGTTCACTACCTCATATCCTGCATTCATCCCCCGTACCAACAGGTCGGTTTTTGTAACTCTAACCGATGAGAAAAGAGCATTATAATGAGATACATCCCTGACGGGCGCCTCCTGACCGTGCCGCCCGAAAGATATCCGTCCCCGCCCAAACGGTTCTGGTGGGGGAAGCGAAAACCCGCACCGCCCGTGCTCGAGGTTGAGGCGGTGAGAACCTTCGGCTGGCTCTCGCCGGATCACGAGTTTCCCGTCGGTCGGATGGATCCGCAGAATGTTCTGATTCTGGAGCGCGCCCTGCAGAACTCTCGCATATGGGTGATACGCAGTATTTATCCGTGCGCTATCAGCAGAGAATGCCCTCGCCCCGTATCCTGCATCATCGACGGGCGCAAGTGGACTCTGGGTTATACTTCCATTGTGGTCGTCGACGACGAGGGCCGGCCGTGGGTAGCGCCGAACCTCGTTCTGCACTACGTCGTCGAGCACGGATACGACCCGGGTCTCAAATTCCGCGACGCACCGGAGGCGCTGGTGAACTTCCTCCGGAGTCGTACGCCCGAACCGATTCTCGATTCTAGTTCTCCGATCTAGGGACTGAGGCATTGATAATGACAGTTCCGCTGGCGAAAGATAGTCGTATGGGGCCGTTGACGATGCGCGAACTCATGTACGCGCCCGTGGGCGGGCTCGCGGGCCTTCCCCCGATCGAGCCCGACGTGGACCCGCTGCGGGTGCCCGATGCCATCGACGAGTCCGAGCTCATGGACGTGCTCATCGACGTGCGCCGCGAGTACGCGGGCCTACTGCTCTACGCCGGCGGATCCCTCCAGCTCGACGTCGGCAACGCCTTCCTCCTGGTCGCCCGCCGCCTCAGCGCCCTCACCTGGTCCCGTCCCATGGGGCTGGCCCCCGGCGCACTCGGCGCGCACTACGTCGGAGGCACCGCGCCGATGCCCGTCAACGGATCCCGCCGCTTCGACCTCATCGGGGTCATGGGCGGCGACATCGGCCTCGAAGCCGCCTCCATGTCCTTCTACGCGCTCGACATGCCCGGCATGGACGATCCCATGCCCCTCTACGACGACCCCGACGCCGCTCGCATCGAGGCCGGCGTCGTCACCTTCGACAAGGCCGCCACGCCCATCGCCGCCTCCCACTGGGACGCGTCGCAACGCGGATGACTCACCGCCCGAGCGCCCCGCCGCCCCGGCCACGATGATCCACAGCCACAGCCCACCCCCGCGACGCTCCCGCCGAGGAGTTGTGGTCGCATGCGCCTGGAGGATGCCAACCTCGACGGACTCAAGGGCATGCCGGATGTCAAGTACGACTTCACGGTCTCGGCCGATCTTCAGGCGGCTTTCAGGGCGGCGGCCTCGACCCTGGAGGGGCAGCGCGGGACCCGTTCGACGCTGCGGTCGAACGCCCTGACGGACTTCTGGGGCTACTACTCGACGCTGTTCGAGTCCAACGGCACCACTCAACTGGACGATCTCGATGAGATCGTGACCAATCTGCGCCTGGTGGCGGACAGGGTCTCCGAGGTGGACACGGCGGCGCGCGCGGAGAACAACCGGCGGCGCCAGGCCAGGCAGTGGGCGGAGCGGCGGGCCAATCGCGGTATCCTCGACCATCTCGGGGAGGCGTTCGGTTTCGGGGGCGAGGAGCCTCCCTTCGAGGAGATCGACGAGAAGTCCACGGGTCCGTCCAAGACGCTGACGGCCGCGGCGCCGTCGGCGCGCACCGCGCTGGAGGGCACGGGCGCGGGCGGGACGACGTCGTCGGCCAGGCCGGAGAATCTGCGGGCCTTCGCCACGGGCTCGCGCGGCGCCGACGAGCTGCTGGCGGGGACGCCGGGGACGCTGCGCGGCCACTGCTCGTCCTACGCGACCTCCTACTCGTGGGCGACCCTGGACGCCTCCAGCGTGATCAGCGGATACGAGTCATGGCTGGCGGCCAATGAGCAGGACGCGGTGTGGGCGGACACCGTCGCCCAGGCCTTCGAGGACGCCGGCGGTGGCGGCGAGCAGATCGTCATCCTGACCAATGAGACGCTCGACGCGGTCCTGGCGGCCGACGGCGTGTCCGCCCAGCGCTCGGACATCCGGATCGATCCGCCCATCGCCTACGGCTCACCGCCCACCACGGGCTACTCCAACGACCCGGTCAACACCGCCAGCGGCGGCTTCCTGGTCAATGAGGAGGACCTGCCCTTCACGGGGCCCGCCGCGCCGTTGACGGTCGTGCGCGCCTACAGCTCGCTCAACCCGGCGGTCGGCGCCTTCGGGCCGGGCTGGTCGTGGTGGACGGAGGCGGGCCTGGTCCTCACCGACGACGCCGCCCGCCTGACCCTGGCCGACGGGCGCGTGGTCGTCTTCCCCCGCGTCGGGGCGGGCTGGGGCCGGGCCACGGGCGAGAACCTGTGGCTGGAGCGCATCGGGCCCGACGACGCGGGCGCCGTCGGCGCGGCCGGGGCCGCGGGGAGGGCGGGCGCGTACGCGGTGACCTCCTCGTGGGGGATGCGCTGGGTGCTGGATTCGGCGGGCCGGGTGCGCCGGACGTCGTCGGGGGCGGGCACCGCCGTCGTCTTCTCCTATGACGGGGCCGGGCGGCTGGAGCGTCTGACCCATGAGTGGGGGCGCGCCGTTCAGGTGCGCTGGGACGAGGCGGGCGCGCGGGTGGCGGGCCTGGTCGCCGATGACGGGCGCGCGGTGTCCTACCGCTATGACGGGGCCGGGCGGCTGGTGAAGGCGGCGGCGCCGGGTCGGGTGCGCCGCTACGAGTGGGAGGAGCGGGGTCGCATCGGGCGGGTGGTGGACGCCGACGGCGTGGTGGAGGTGTCCAACGCCTACGACGAGCTGGGGCGGGTGGTGGCCCAGCGCTCCCCGTTGGGGCGCACGACCCGTTTCGCCTACCTGGCCGGCAATGTGACGCAGACCAGTGATGAGGACGGGTCGCGGTCCAATACGTGGATCCATGACCGGCGCGGGCGCCTGATCGGCGTGGTCGACGCCGACGGGCGGCGCCAGTCCACGACTTATGACCGGTGGGGCAACCCGGTCACGGTGCGCGAGCGCGACGGGGCCCTGACCGTGAGCGCCTACGACGAGCGCGGCCGTCTGGTGGTGCGCCGGCTGCCGGGCGGGGCGCGCCGGGAGTGGGAGTGGGACGAGTCGGACCGCCTCGTGTCGGTGACGGTGCGGCCCGGCGCCGACGGCGGGGACGAGCCGGTGGCGGTGACCCGGTACGCCTATGAGGGGGACGCGCGCACGCCGTCGGCCGTGGTGGACCCGGCCGGCGGGGTCACGTCCCTGGCGTGGGAGGGCGGCCTGCTGCGGCGCATCACGGATCCCACGGGCGTGGGGGTGGAGTTCGGCTACGACGAGCACGGCGATCTGGTCTCCTCCACCAACGCCGCCGGGGACACGGCCCGCCTGGAGCGCGACGGGGCGGGGCGCGTGGTCGCGGCCGTCACCCCGCTGGGCAACCGGACGGTCTTCGACTACGACGAGTCCACGGGGCTGCTGACGACCAGGACGGACCCGACGGGGGCGCGCTGGAGGTTCGAGTACACCGCGGCGGGGCGGCTGAGCGCCGTCATCGACCCCTACGGGGCGCGCACCGAGATCGACCACGGCGAGCACGGGCAGGAGGAGCGGACCGTCGATCCCCTGGGCCGGGCGGTGCGCAAGGGCTACGACGACCTGGGCAACCTCGCCCGCGTGGAGCTGCCCGACGGGACGGCCTGGCGCTTCGGCTACGACGCCCTGTCCCGCCTGGTGTCCTTCACCGATCCCACCGGCGCGGAGCGGACCCTGACCTGGGGCGGGGACGGGCTGGTGTCGGGCGCCATCGACCCCACCGGCGCGGAGCGGCGGATCGAGCGCGACGCGTCGGGCGCGCCCACGAGGGTCGTCGACGGCGGGGACGACGTGTCGGCCCGCTACGACCGGGCGGGGCGGATGGTGGCGGTGGCCGGGGCGGACGGGGCCGAGACCGTCTGCCGCTACGACTCGTGCGGGCGCCTGGTCGAGACGGTGGACGCCGACGGCGCCACCACCGTCTGGGAGCGCGACAAGGCCGGGCGCGTGGTGTCGGTGACCCAGCCGACCGGCGGGGTCTACCACTACGAGTACGACGCGTGCGGGCGGTGGGCCGCCACCGTGTCCACCGGCGGGGACCGCTACGAGATGATCTACGACGCCGATTCGCGCCTGGTGGGGGAGATCTGGCCCACCGGGGAGCGGGTGTCCACGAAGTTCGACGCCGCCGGGCGGATCGTCGAGCGCCGCGAGCCGGGCCGCGGCACGGTGAGGTTCGGCTACGACCGGTGCGGACGGATCATCTGCGTGCGCGACCCGTGGAACGGGCGGCGCCGCTTCCGCTACGACGCCGCCGGGCAGATGACCGAGGCCATCGACGCCACCGGCGCCGTCACCCGCTTCGTCTACGATTCCTCGGGCCGCCAGATCGAGGCCGTGGACCCGACCGGCGCCGTGCGGCGGCGCACCTTCGACGCCATGGGCCGCATCGTCTCCGAGACCGACCCGCTGGGGGGCACCACCACCTGGGAGCGCGACGGGGCCGGGCGCGTGGTGGGCCGGGTGGGGGCCTCGGGGCGGACCCTGACCTGGGAGCGCGACGGGGCCGGGCGCGTGGTGCGCACCCTGGCCGACGGCGCCCTCCTGTGCGAGGTCGAGCGCGACTTCGCGGGGCGCCGCGTCACCCTGACCGGCCGGGGCCCGCGGGTGGAGATGGCGTGGAACTCCCGCGGCGCCCTGCTGCACCGCCTGCGCGACGGGACCGGGATGCGGTGGGAGTACGACGCGGGCGGACGGCGCACTTCGATGCGCCACCCCGACGGGTCGGTCACCCGGTACGAGTACGACGCCAACAACCGCCTGGCCGCCCTGACCCACCCGGCCACGGGCCGGGTGGAGATCGGGCGCGACGCCATCGGCCGCATCACCTCGGTGCGCGGCCGGGACCTGGAGGCGACCTGGACGTGGCGGGACGGGACGGTGGCGGCCTGCCGGGTCGACCGGCGCGGCTTCATCCAGAGCACGCTCCTGGAGCGCGACGCCGATGACCGCGTGATCGCGCAGACGACCGACGGCGTGCGCACCGCCTTCTCCTACGACGCGGCGGGGCGGCTGACCGGGGCGGTCACGTCCGAGGGGCTGGTCAGCTCCTACGAGTGGGATGAGGCCGGGCGCCTGGTCGCGCAGGCGGTGGGCGGGGAGCGCACCGTCTTCTCCTACGACGCGGCGGGACGGCTGACCTCGTCGACGGGTCCGGGTGGGCGGGTTGTTTACGCCTATGACGCCGAGGGGCGGCGCACCCGTGAGAGCGGGCCGGAGGCGGAGCGCCTGTTCGCCTGGGATCCGCGCGGCTTCCTGGCCTCGGTCACCGCCGTGGTGCGCCGCGGCGACTCGGTGCGCGTGGCCGCCCGGCGCGAGATGAGCGCCGATCCCGGCGAGGAGCTGGCCGCCGTGGACGGGGCGGAGGTGTACTGGGACTCCGCCGCGCAGGCCCCGTCC
>ERZ772927.596-NODE-596-length-13953-cov-4.06519_pt1 | contig 13953 bp, 10 predicted proteins | sample MGYA00512115_ERZ772927 | MGnify/ENA primary metagenome ERZ772927 (study PRJEB29015, sample SAMEA2737924) | human oral metagenome | biome: human oral; feature: human-associated habitat; material: dental | place: China | collected 2013 ... | reverse complement strand
GAGGGCGGCACGAAGATCTATCTCAACACCATCGACCCGTGGACGCTGCGCGACCGGGTGGTCGCCCGCCTGGAGGATCTGCGGGCCGACCGCCTCATTGCGCCGATGACCGTGGGCGAGGAGTGTCCGCGCGAACCCAACCGGCTGCTGTACAACCCCGTGCTGGGACGCTGATGAGCTGAGGATCAGGAGGCCGCTGGACCGATCTCGACGCGGGTTGCGACCGATCTCGAGCCGGAAGCGGACCGATCTCGAGGCGCTTCTTGTCTCCCCCTTGACGTACGTATAACGTACGTACACCAAGGGGGAGACATGACACCTGCCAAGACCAGACGACTCGATCTGCGTACGACACCGCACCAGGCGGCACTCATCCAGCAGGCCGCCGCTCATACAGACCGTACCGTCAGCGAATTCGTCCTATCCGCAGCTACCCGCTCCGCCGAGCGCGTCCTGGCCGAGCGTCGTTCTTTTCTCTTGGACTCGCAGACGTACGAGGCCGTCGAAGCCATTCTCGACGCCCCGCTGACCGATACATCCCGCTTCGAGCGGCTCTGGTCTCGTCCGTCCCCCTTCGGCACACGCCTCGAGCTGCAGCCTGAGGAGTGACGAGAGCGCATCATGAACGGTGACGGGCTTCATGCCCCCCGAAGACTCGAGCGCCATGATGCGACGGAGAACTTCCACAGCGGAGCGGAGGACCTGGATGACTGGCTCGCTCGCCTCGCGTGGCAGAACCAACGATCGAGGGACACTGTCACCTACGTGTCCACCCAGGACGGCGAGATCCTGGGGTACTACGCCATCGCGATGGCCTCATACGCACGCGATGAGGCGCCCGGAGGGCTAGGCCATCGCAGCCGCCCTGCACAACTGCCCTGCGTGCTTCTGGCGCGCCTCGCCGTCGAGCGACGCGCTCAAGGTCTGGGGCTCGGGGCCGCTCTCCTGCGCGATGCGATCGAACGCAGCTACCGACTCAGCGAGGTCGTAGGTGCCGCAGCCCTCCTCGTCCACTGCCGCGACGAGGCTGCACGCGCCTTCTATCGTGCGAACGGCGACTTTCTCGCGTCGCCCGCCGACCCGGTGCACCTGCTACTGCCGATGAAGCAGGTCCGCCGAATGCTCAACGGTTGAGTACCGACTCACATCGCGCTGCGCCGTACTGCGCCGCCCTGCTGGACCGATCTCGAGGCGGGTTGCGACCGATCTCGGCGGGAGGGGGCGCGGGGAGCGGGGTACGGGGCGCGGGCTAGAGGCCGAGGGCGCTGCGCTCCTCGGACCCGACCCAGCCGGAACGCCCCTCCAGGGCGTGGAACCAGCGCGCCAGGGCGGGCCAGAAGGCGACCGACGGCGCCTCGCCGCCCGGGTAGTGCCTGCGCCCGCCGTACTCGTAGGCCTGCACGGTGGTGAACAGGCGGATGTCGCTGCCGGTGGGCGCCACGCCGCACAGGAACTGCTCCACGGAGACGACGGCGGACAGCGGCGGGACGTCCTGCACCGTCAGGGCCGCCTCGCGGGAGGCCTCCATGCGGGTGGCGCGGGCGAGCAGGGTGTCGATGACGTCGAAGGCGATCAGAACCGAGTTGGCCGCCTCGACCGCCTCCTCCTCATCCTTGCTGTGCGTGGCCGTGCCGTGAGGGCCGTTGACGTGCTCGGCCAACCAGGCATCCCAGGCGTCGGTGGAATTGCGCCGGTTGATCGGGTAGAGATCGGGAGCGCCCTTGCGCTGAAGTCGCCACCAAGCGGTGGACAGGTCGAAGAGCATGTCACCGGAATCATCGGAGACGACCTGCCCGGTGGTCGTATCGACCAGGGCGGGGATCGTGAGCGGCGGCGTGTATCCGGGCGTCGTCGCATAGACCTCGGCCAGGGAGCGCGCCCCGAGCGCCGGGTCGACTCCGGGTTCACCGTCGGCCCCGGTCAGCTCCCAATAGCCGTCCTCACCGCGGCCGTAGGTCCAGGACACGGGAAGGGCCTCCACCAGACCCAGTAGACGCCGCGCGATGAGCACGCGGCGGCACCATGGACACGATCCGGAGGCGATGAGTCGATAGCGGCCGGCATCGACGGGAAGGTCGTCGTCGCTGAAACGGTGCGAGATGGCAATGGGCATAAGGGCCTCCCGGCGAATGAGGATGAGCGGCAGGTGGGCGGCGGATGAGCGGCAGGTGAGCAGCACAGCGTCTCAAGCCAATGGTCGCCCCTGCACCAGGCGCGCGCCGCCTCATTCACCCCAGGCGAACCTACGGCATCGTCCGACTCCGCGACGCGACGATGCGGGCCCGCCCAGCCATCCGCGACCGATCTCGGTGCGGAGTACGACCGATCTCGGTGCGGAACCGGACCGATCTCGGTGCGGAACCGGACCGATCTCGGCGAAAGGGCGGCGGGAGGTGAGGGGGCCGGCCTCCTTACTCCTCTCGGTTGAGGAACTCCTCGGTCGCGTCGAGGATCCGCACCTCGTCCGGGTGGTCCCAGCGCAGATCCGCCAGGAGCTCGCGCCCCTTGTCCAACGCGTCCTGAGCCGCCTCGCGCGCCCCCGGCGCCTCGCGGTTCTCCGCATACAGACGGCAGATGAAGGCGTACTCACGGGCGGCCGTCACACGGTCCCCGACCGACATGAAGCCCTCGATAGCGCGCTGCGAGGCCTCGACAGCCCTCATGTTGTCGTCGCAGCGCCACAGCACATCGGACAGATCCCGCTCCAGGCTCCCCGCCTCCCAGGTGTCGGAGTAGTCCTCCTGAGCGGGAACGGTCTCCTGGACGCGCCGAGCCTCCGCGATGAGCTCCAGAGCCTCCTCCTCGTGGAGGCGTGAGGCCTGGACACTGGGCTGCGTCACGAGCGCTCGAGCCGCCTGGCGCAGGAAGCGGGCGTACTTCAGGCGGGTGCCGTCATTCGCGTCGGGCTCCTCGCCGATGGGGCACAGCTCGGCGCAGCGCCGCAGCAGGGCGCAGGCCTCCTCGGGGCGCTTGAGGTTCTGAGCGGCGTCGGCGGCCCGCTCGAAGTAGGCGCGCGCCCCGTCCGCCTGCCCCCTGCCCAGCTGCACCTCGGCGAGTGCGCAGGCGGCCTCCAGGACCCCTGCGTGCTCCTGCAGATCCGTCAGCACGTGGACGAGGATCTCGCGCAGGCGCAGGACCATACCGGGACGGCGCGCAGATTCGGCCAGATCGATGCCGATCTCCAGCACCTCGGCGGCCTCCAGGAACCGCCGCGAGGCACCCAGGGCATTGGCGAGCGACCCGAGGATATCCAGGGCCCAGGATCGCAGACCGGCGGCGAGGAGAAGGTTGGAGGCCTCCCGGTACTGGATGACGGCCTCATCAGTCTGTTCGTAGGTCCGGGAGAGCCGGCCGAGCGCCTTGCGGGCATCGACGACCGTGGACAGCGACGCCGGGTCGCGCCTGCGCATGAGCGAATCCAGCTCGCGCGCCGCCGTGTAGATATCACCGGCACTGGCGTGAATGAAAGCGGCGAAATTGTCGACTCTGTCGCGCAGATCCCAATCGGGGTCCTGGCCGATGCCGGCCAGACGGTCGGCGACGACCCGCATGGTCTCGATGACCGGCAGTGCGGCCTGGGGGCGGATCATCTGCACGCGAGTGCAGGCCTCCCAGTAAAGCGCGACGAAGACCTCCCGCAGCGCGTCGGGGTCGGCCGCTCCAGCGCCCACGGCCGGCTCCGGTAAGTCAGGCGAATCGGCCGTTGTGGTCGAGTCGGTCGCTGCGAGCAGCTGGTCGGCGAGCTCGTGGACCTGCGCGGCCAGCTCCTCCAGGCGGGCGAGCCGATCATCGTCGGCGGGATCCCGGCCGGCGACGGAGTCGGCCGCGCCCGCATCGCACAGGAGCTCGATGTCCAGACGGAGCAGACGGGCACGACGCTGCGCTTGACCGCCGTCGGGAACCGGGCGGGCGGCGAGGAGGTCGCGAGCGGCACGATGCTCCTCGAAGGCCCGGTCGTATTCCTCGGCTTGGCTGTATTCGATGGCGCGCGCCATGGCGGCCTCGACCTCCAGACCCGCCGGCGGCTCGGCGTCCAGTGCACCCTGCTCCCACAGCCAATCGAGCAGCATGACCCTCTCGGCGCCATCGGGGCGGGCGTCGGGTGCGTACAGGCGGTTCAGGGCCTCGGCGGCGCTGGTCGGCGGGATGAGGACCGGCATGCCGACGGCGGGGTAGCCGGTCGATGCCCCGTCGCGCGAGCCCGCCTGCTCCGGGTCTTCAGAAGCCTCAGGGGCGCCGGCAGCTCCAGCGGAACCCGCACCCGGACGGGCGTCTTCATCCGCGCTATCGGCACTGTCGGCACCGTCAGCACTGTCGGCACCGTCCAGACCGTCCAGGTCGCTGATCGGAGCGGCCTCGGGAAGAGCCTCGGGCGTCTCGAGAAGCTCGACGCGCATGCCGTCCTGCGCCCGCTCGACGTACGGGCGCCAGCCGAGCGCCTTCTCCAGGTCTCGCGTCCACCAGTCATTGCCGTTGCGCTCGTCGTAGGCGGCGTCAATGCGGCGCGCCCAGGCCTCGCACTGCTCGGCGGCCTCGGCCAGCGTCGAGTCGGCGCCCACGCTCACGCCGGGGCACCAGGTCCGGTTCTCCGGCAGATCGACGCCGAGACGCTCATCGCCGCGCCCGTCCCGGGTCGCCTGGTGAAGAAGAACAGCCGCGCCGCAGGTGAAGGCCTCAAGGTCGCTCGCGGAATCGCACAGGGCCGTCCAGGCCGCATGGCGGCGCAGGATCCTCAGCCCCCGGTCGACATGCCCGGACAGGGCGAGATAGTAGAAGTGATCCTCCAGTCCACCGGCATGACGGGGATCGTGCCGGTAGGCGCGATAAGCGCGCACGTGGGTGTCCCACGCGGCCCGGGTGCGACCGGTGCGCAGCAGGGGCAGAAGCACATTGGTCTGCATATTCGCGGGCTGCTCGGGGCAGCCGATCTCCCCGGCGAGTACCGGCACCGCGGTCGCCACCGCGAGCTCGTCGTCGCCGTCGGCGATCGCCTGAACGACCTGCCGCTCGGGATCGCAGGCCAGGCAGTCGGAGGAGTCGTCGCGCGGCGTGGCCCTCCAAGCGGCAAGCTCGGCACGGGCCTCCTCGGCAAGGCCCAGACGCCGGGCCACGTAGAAGCGCTGGCCGTGGACGGTGTGCATGGAGGCGCCCTGCTCGCGGTAGAAGGCCTCCATGCCGTCCTCGAGAGCGCGCACCTGCTCCAGGGGTACCGACGGGTTGCGGGCGGCGGCGGTCACCGCCCACTTGTAGTGCCAGCGCAGGTGGTGGCTCACGCGCTCATCGAACAGGTCGGGCCGTTCGGCCTGCCGGGCCAGGCACCACACGAAGGGCGCCACCCCCTTCCACTCCTCTCCTCCCCAGGCGTAGTCGGCGACGAGCTGAGTGCGGGTATCGACCTGGAGCTGCTCATCGCCGATCTCGTCGGCCCAGGTGACGGCCTCCGCCACGAGCGCCGAGCGCCTGGGGCCGCGCGGCAGGGTGTAGGTGTAGCGCAGGCGCTCGATGATGTCCTCGCGATTCATGAGGGAGCTCCTTCTTGGCGGGAGGTGGGGGCCGCGCTGTCATCCTCCGAGATGGTCGGGCCGGAGGGCGTCAGAGCGCTCGTCAGGAGGGTGGAGAGCGTCTGGGCGGCCCAGGCGCGCTCCTTCGCGGTCAGGGAGTGGTGCCCGGTGAGCAGGCACTGGACGTACAGACCGCGCAGGACCCGGGTGATGGTGGCCTCATCCGGTCTCGGGCCGGCTGGGGTGGCTCGGCCGACTGGGTCGGCTCGGTTGGCTGGGCAGCTCGTCCCCGTCACGGCGACGAGCTGCGCGACCAGGGCGCTGGCCCGATTCAGGACGAGCCGGGGGCGCGGCGCCGCGGCGAAGGGATCGGTGACGCCGAGAACCTGGGACCAGGCCCCGACCGCGGCGGCCCGGGAGGCGGCCGCGCCGGCAGCGGAGGAGGCCTGGGCGCGACGTCCGGCGAGGTCCGGATCCGGCAGGTAGAGCGCCGGAGTGGTGGCGGGGTCGAAGCGGCGCAGCACCACCTCGACGTCGCCCTCGGTCAGGGCGCTGCCGGCCAGACGGAGCAGGTCGATGGCCTCGGCCTCCTCCGCCGGGGTGGCGGGCGTGAGCGCATCGAGGATCTCGTCGGGATCGACCAGCGCCAGTTCGCCGATGCCGGCGGCATTGTCGAGCGCCTCGGGGTGGAGGGCGAGGGCCGCGATGATCTCGGCCTCGTAGGCGTGGCCCGCATTGATCAGGACGATCCCCTGGGCGGCGGCGACGTCGGCCAGCGCCCGGAACTGATCGACCGTGCGGGTCCAGCGCACGCGCGTGCCCCTGCCCGCCAGCGCGACCAGCTCGGCGAGGGTCTTCTCGCCGGCCGTCGTCGTCAACGGCACATGGCGGGCGACGAGCCCGAGCATCTCGGGGTCCTCGACGGCCACGGAGCACAGGCCGATGGCGTGCGCCGCGACGAAAGCGTCCAGACGCGTGGGCGCGGCGCGCCCCAGACGCTCGATCCAGTCCCGCACCTGCCCGCCGATCGTCTCGCGGACGGTCTCCAGCAGGTCGTCGTCGACGAGGGATTCGCGCGAGGCCGTCAGGTGCAGGTGCTCGGCGTCGGCAATCACGCGCACGAAGTAGGCCCAGTCGGGGGCCAGGCCCTCGGCCGCACGGGTGACGAGCATGCGCTTGACGCTGACCGTGTGCCGGGCCTCCGCGGTGGGGGCGGCCCGCCCCATGATGGCGATCGTCCCGTGCAGCCCGGCGGCGGGCACGTCGAGGTCGAGCAGGTCGAAGGGCTCGGAGCCGAGTTCGTCCGCGCACCACTGCACCGCCTGGCCGCGAGGCATCTCCCAAGGGCCTCGGCCGCGGCCGTGATAGGTGACGGCGCCGTCGTCGGAGCGCACCTCGATATCGACCGGCAGCAGATGGCCGAACTCCTCGACCAGGGCGCGCACCGTCTCCGGGGCCAGCCAGTCCTCGCTGGGCAAGGCGCGCAGGGCGATGGCGGCGCCCGGCTCGCGGGGCGCGTCGGCGGCGGAGTCGGGGACCGGTTCGACGGAGTAGGTGCCGTCGGTCCGTCCTCGCCAGCGCACGGCCGGCGCGGCTGAGTCGGCTGACCCGGCTGACCCGCCGCCGCGGGCGGAGCGGGAGGTGACCACGATCTCGGGGCTGACCATGAAGCAGGAGAGCAGGCCGATGCCGAACTGGCCCAGGTAGTCGCCACGGGCCAGGCCGAGCTCGTCGCGCTTGGAGGAGGCGCCGATCGTCGACAGCAGCTCGTCGACTTCCTCGGCGGTCAGCCCGACGCCCGTGTCCGTGCAGGTCAGGGTGGCGGCGCCGTCGGCGCGTCCGAGCTCGATCGTGACCCGCTGCGGACAGTCGGGCTCGATGGCGCGGCGGGCGGCGATGGCGTCGACGGCGTTCTGCAGGAGCTCGCGCACGTAGACGCGCGGACCCGAATAGAGGTTGCGGGACAGGAGGTCGACCATGCCGCGCAGGTCGACCTGAAAAGCGGACATGCCTCAGCTCTCCTTCCCGGTGCGGTCATCGGGCTGGGCGCGCTCGGCCTCGAAGGCGTCCCAGACGGCGGCAGCGGCCGTGGGGTCGTCGACGGGCTCGCTCGCGGGCAGTCCCCGTTGCTCCGCCAGGTCGTTGAGAGGACCGACGGTCGAGCCGACGACGATCCTCAGGATGTCGCGGAGCTGCTCGTCCTCCGCCCCGAGCATCAGGGGAGTCCAGGACGAGGCGAGGATGCGGTGACCGGCGCTGGTGGGAACCAGCCGGATGGAGGACAGGCAGTGGGCGAAGTTGGTGGCCTGGATGTGGGCGCGCAGTGCCGCGGCATCCGTGACGAAGGCGGGGCCGTAGAGGGACTCGACGTGCAGCAGCAGGTCCCCGTCGTCGTGCACGGACAGGCGCACCGGGTGGTGCCAGGCGGAGGCCGCCCACTTGTTCAGTGCGATCTGCTTGAGATTCTGATCGAACAAGCGCGCGAGCACGAACAGGAGGCGCGCACGACTGACGGGCGGGGTGAGGGAGTCGGGGTCGGTCCACCAGGGCATGTCAGTCCTCCTTCCGGACACGGGTCAGAGGCAGTGTGTTCTCGAAGGCCACCGCGCACCGGTCGACCAGGAAGGTCGCCCAGGCGAGATAGCCGTCGAGCTGGGTATCGGTCATGCCCTGCTCCAGCGGAGTGACCGCCTCAATGCGCACATAGAGGCGGCCGGCGTCGGCGGAAGCCCCCTCCGGCGAGTCAGTCGCCTCCTCCTGCCCCTCCTTGGGAGCGTCCACCTGGGCCAGGCTGATCGTCGGGGCCGGCTCACTCGCCAGAAGACGATCCACGAGGTCGCGGGCGGCCTCGATCTCCTGAGGCTCGGGGTGCAGCTGCCCGGCCAGGTCAATGCGCACCGAGAGCGAGGTGGTGCTCATGCTGACGGATACGGCCGGATCATCCCCGACGAGCACATCGCGGTCCTCAGGTTCCGGTTGCCGGCAGGGCAGACCACGGCGGCCGGCCGAGGCGGCGATACGCATGGGCGAAACGGTCGGTAGTGCTGTCACGGGCCTACCGTAGTGCCTTCTCAAGCGCCTTCTCGCATCGCGGATATGGGCACTCCAAGCCATTGAGGGCCATTGAGGGCCATTGAGGGACGCCGCCTTGCCCGGGCAAGCGTCGAGGTCGACTTTTTCGAACGAGATCGACGGTGCCACCGTCGCCCTCGTTCGAGAATGTCGACCTCGTGACCGCCTCGGAGCCCTCAGGAGGCCCCGTCGAGCGTCTCCTCCAGGCTGGCGATGCGTGTCAGGGCGGGGTGGCCCTCCCAGCGGCTGTGGGACAGCAGTCGGCGCAGACGGGCGATGTCCTCGCGCGCTGCGTCGGTCTCGCCCATCTCGGCGTGAATGAGAGCCATGAGGGTCAGCGGGTGGGAGGCGGTACCGCGGTCCTTGGCGCTGACGTAGCAGGCGAAGGCCCGCTTGCAGTGCTCGAGCGCTTCGACGTGCTCGCCGGTGCGCCACAGGATCCATGCCATGTCGTCGTGCCAGTCGCCCAACTCGAAGGCCCGGGAGTACGTGCGCGAATCGGGAACCGACTCGACGAGATCCCACGCCCGGGACATCAGCGCTCGGGCGTCGTCCGGGCGGACCGGCGCCGTCGGGTCGGAGGACTCGGCCACGGCGGCGCGTCCGGCGCGCCGCAGGTACCTCGCGCAGCGAACCCGTCCGGCGTCGTCACTGGTGTCGACCAGCTCGGCTGCGCGCTCGAACAGGCGCGAGGCCCGAGGGCTCTCCCCGAGCTTCTCGCAGGCCGAGGCGGCCCGCAGGAGGTAGTCCGCGCCCCGCTGCGTCTCGCCGCGCTTCAAGGAGGTCTCGGCCACGATCAGGCAGTTGTCGCGCACCCCCTCCGCATCGTCCAGCCTCTCCAGGACGGAGACGAGAGTGCGGCGCAGCTCTTCGGCGAGGATCGGGGGCGCATCGGCGCTCAACGACGTCTCGAGCACCTCGGCCGCCTCCAATGGCCGCCCCGATGCGATCAGAGAGGCGGCCAGCGCCCCGAAGAGCGGCCCGGCGAGCGAGTCCAGCCCCACGGACAGGTGGACGTCCAGCAGCTCGCGCGACTGGGACACCGCCTCCTCGGTCTCGCCGAGGCTCATTGAGGCCCGCACCAGGGTGCTGCGGCCCGCCTCCGCCAGGACGACCGGGCAGGGGTCGTACCCTCTGAGCACCGTATCGACGAGCGCCCGGGCGCCGTGGGCATCGCCGCGCGCCAGGAGGACATCGGCCTCCAGGAGAGTCAGCTGGTCGTCCAGGGCGCCATCGTCCGGTTCGAGCAGATGGGCCACGTGGGGGGCGATCAGCCGGGCGAGCTCGAGGAACTCGGCGGCCCCCTGATGGTCGTCGCGGCCGGACAGGATCCGCACCAGCGTGACGGCCGACCTGCATGCGTCAACGAGCTCGGCCTGGCGGCCCGCCGGGGCGTCCAGTAGACGCTCGGCCAGGGACGTCAGCTGCTCGGCGAGCTCTCTGGCGTGAGCGAGCTGGTCGGCGCGCGTGCGCTCGGTGGCCCGGCCGTGGAGGTCAGCGGCCTTGCCCTCCGCCTGAAGGGCCTCCAGGTCCAGCTCGATGACCCGCAGGGGATGAGCGACGCCGTCGATGTGGGCGCGCAGGTAGGCGATCTCGTCGGCCGCCCGCTCGTAGTCCCAACCGCGGTCGGCGACGTTGTAGCGCAGGGAGTGCGCCGCGCGCATGAGCTCGGGGGCGACCCGCTCGGGATCGGGGGTGAGCCCCCGCCTCATGGCCTGGGCGATCAGGAAGGCGTGCTCGAGCGTCTGCCCGGGACGGCACAGCTCGACCTCCAGACGGCGCAGGAGGTCATCGGCATCGCCGACGGCGGGAGGGGTGCGCAGGTCGACACTCGGGTAGGGGCCGAATTCGGCCGGGTACTCGGCCGGATGCTCAGTTGAATACTCGGCTGAATACTCGGCTGAATACTCGGCTGAATATGGCCCGCCCTCGCCCCGATTCGCCGTTGATGTTGTCGATGCGGCCGGTGCAGCCGACGCGGCCTCAGCCATCGGCTCGAAGGCGCCGCTTCCGCTTGGAGTTCGATGGCCAGGACCGGTGGCTGTAGACGCTGTGGACGCTGTAGGCGCAGAACCGATGCGGGCAGCCGCAGACAGAGCCTCAGTCTCAGCGGGGACGCCGTCATCGCCACCGGTCCTGCCGGGGCTGCCGGGCCGATCAGGGTTTCCGGGCCCGGCAGCGGAGCCGGCGGCCCTGAGCCCCCTGGCCCCACCGGCATGGCTGAACGCGTCGGCATCACTGGCGTCGGCGCCGACGGCCTCGGGCGTCTCGGCATCGCCGGACTCTCGACGCCGCTGCGGCTCCTCGACGAACCGCGCCCGGGCAGAGCCGAATCCCCCGGTCCGGGACATCCGCTCGGGCCTCCCGGCATCCCCCGAGTCTCCGCTCTCGACTGGCAGGACCTCCTCGGGCGGCGCACTGGGCACACCGCCCTCCTCGGGCGCCTCGACCTCTCCGGGCTCCCCGGGCTCGACGGCGTCCCCGGGCTCGTCACTGATCGGCTCAATGACCTGGGTCTCCCAGAGCATCCTCTCGGGTGCGCTGGAGATCCTGTCCGCCTCAGTAGATCCTCGAGATTCTCGCGGTCCTCCCGCCGGCTTCCGGACCGTCCTGGGATATTCAGGCGGTCCTTGAGCATCCGCAGCATGCGCAACGGCCTCAACCGGCTTCAGGCGCTCATCCCCGGCGGCCCCGGGCGCCCCAGGCCGCTCGGACGCCCCGGACGCCTCCGACTGCTCGGCCTTCTCGGAGGTCCCGGGATCCGCAGAGCTCGCGGCGAGCCCCGCCCGGGTAGAGCGCCGGGAGCCCCTGGTACTCCCCGAGTCCCCTGAATCCCCTGCCAGTTCCTCAGCCTCCCCGGCCGTCCGAGCAGAGCCAAGCCCCTCGGGCGCCCCGGGCCGGTAGGGCGGCTCAGGCTCCTGAGCGGCCTCGGACCGCCGGCGCCTCTCGGAGCCCGTCACGCCCTGAAGGCGCGCAGCACCCGCAGACCCCCCAGGGCTCGCAGGAGCCTCAGCGCCTTCAGCGCCCTCGGCGCCCTCGGCGCCCTCAGCCTCCCTGGACCGCCTGGACCGCACGGGCGGCATCTCCCCGGTGCGGGCGGGCACCGCACCCGCACGCGCATGGCGGCCGACGACCTCCCCGGCGCTGACGAACGGCTGCCGAGCGAGCCCGACCTCCAACCGCGTCGACACGGCCGTGTTGCCGTTGCGGGCGTCGTACCGAGCGGCGATCTGGCGAACCCAGTCCTCCATCAGTTCGCGAGCGGTGCGCAGGGGCATGCCGGGACCGATGTCGGGACCGGGGCACCATGTGGAGGCGGACGGGATGCCGGCATCCAGCGGCTCCTCGCCGCGCCCGTCGTTCTCGGACTCGCGCAGCACGAGAACGGCGCCGGCGAGGAGGTCCATGAGCGCCCTGGCCGACTGGGCCTCATCGGCCCGCCCCACGTATCCGCGCATGAGCCTCAGACCGCGGGCCGCCCGCCCGGATAGCGCCAGGTACTCCAGGTGCTTGCCCAGGCGGCCGATGACCCGCGGATCGGAACGCAGCGCCCGGTAGGCGTGCACGTGGGCCTCCCACGCCGTCTGCGAGCGGCCCGAGGCGAGCAGGGGAAGGAGGGCTTCGCCGTGCACGAGGCCGGGCTGCTCCTCGCCGTCGAATCCCTCGGTCCCCCGGCTGAGCACGGGCTCCGCAGCGGCCACAGCCGCCTCCCAGTCCTGGTGGATGCTCGCCCATTCGATCGCGCGCACGGTGTCGCGCTCCCCGGGCTCGGCGCCGTCGTGCGCCGTCGTCGAGCGCCAGGCGTCGAACTCCGCGGCGGCCTCCTCCTCCAGCCCGAGCATGATGGCGGCATGCAGGAGGCTGCCGTGGACGGCGTGCATCGAGCCGCCCATGAAGCGGGCGAACTTCTTCAGGCCCGTCTCGAGCTCCCGCAGCTGGCCGGTACTGACGGCCGGATTGTCGGCGGCCACCGGTACCGCCCGCTCGTAGCTCCAGCCCATCCGGCGCAGACGGCCGGAGTCGAAGAGATCGGGGCGCTTGTCAAGACGCGACAGCAGCCAGATGAAGGGCCCCAGCGCCCTCCACTCCTCGTTGCTCCGGTAGCGCGCCTCGGCCAGTGCCAGACGCGCGTCGATCGCCAGCTGGTCGTCCCCCGCCATGTCGGCCATGGCCACGGCCTCGGCTGTCAGACGAGAGCGGGTCCGGCCCCACGGGCGGCCGGAGGCGGTGGCCAGGCGTCCAATGACGTCGTCTCGGCTAGTCGTTCGGCTAGTCATTCGGCTAGTCACTGCGCAGTTCCTTCTGGATGGGCGACCCGGAGGGCCGCGCGGTCGGGGCGACGTCGTCGGGGGCGGGGCTCACCGCGCCCCGCGTGCCACTGGTCGCGTTCATTGGCCTGCCCCCTGGATGTTCTGCCCACGGTTCACGATCTCGCCGAGCTCCTCGAAGTTGGCGATGATGACCTGCAGGCTCGTGTCCAGGATGTTGGCGAGCTGGGCGTCGTTGAGGCCCTCGGCCACGGAGACGGCGACCTCTGCTGCGACCTGGCGCCCGTCGTCATCGACGAAGCTGCTCAGGGAGGGGATCGCCTGAGAGCGGTTGAGCGTGTTGAGCAGATCGCGCAGCGTGACGGTGACGTCGGCGTCCTCGGGCAGGTTCAGCCAGGAGCGCGCGTAGATCGCCAGGAGGTTCTCGTCCACGATCGCCACGACGTAGGAGTACTCGTCGAAACCGGCGACGATCGCGCTGTCGTCCTGCTTGCGGGTGTAGGTGAAGCCGTTGTCGTCGAACCAGGCGGCGACCCGGTCGATCGTGACCTGGGGCGTCTGGTCGCCCGCGGGCTCATTCCACCAGGCCATATCAGTCCTCCTCCGTGGAGACGACGAATGCGGACAGGTCGTCCGCCGCCGTCTCGTAGAAGCTGAGCAGTGTGGTGAAGGACGAGTTCAGGAAGCTCTGGAGCTGGACATCGCTCATCCCCTCACCCGTGAAAGCGGTCATGTCGGCCTGGAGGCAGACGGCGCCGTCGTCGAAGGAACTCAGCATGACGCGAGGGGCGTACATGGTCGAGTTGTGCTCGTCCACGTACGCCATCAGAGCGGGATCGACGGCGGCGAACTCGCTGTGCCACGTGCTGCCGACGACGAGGAACTCCGAGTCGGCGTCGATGACGAAGATCTCGCAGTTGTCCAGGTCGGTGATCGCGGCGCCGTCCTCCGCGATCTCGTAGTCGAGCCGCTCGGTCTTGAGCCACGCCTCCACCCGGGAGATCGTGACCCTTGGTTGTGCGCTCATCGCGTCTCCTTCGCGTCGGGCTCGTGACCGCCTCGTGACCTCATCGTGAAGTCTGCAACCCGGACGCGCCGCCGTCCACTCCGAC
>ERZ772927.592-NODE-592-length-14038-cov-402.197_pt1 | contig 14038 bp, 10 predicted proteins | sample MGYA00512115_ERZ772927 | MGnify/ENA primary metagenome ERZ772927 (study PRJEB29015, sample SAMEA2737924) | human oral metagenome | biome: human oral; feature: human-associated habitat; material: dental | place: China | collected 2013 ... | reverse complement strand
CGCCAGGGCACCCTCTTCGTCAACCCCGGCGGCCCCGGCTACTCCGGGGTGGAGATGGTGGAGAACAACGAGACCCAGTTCTCGCCCGCCCTCAACCAGGCCTACGACATCATCGGCTTCGACCCCCGCGGCGTCGGCGCCTCCACCCCCATCACCTGCGACGACGGCGCGGGCCAACAGCCCGCCCAGGCCGCCCAGGGAGGCATGGGCGTCAACGAGCCCCAACCCGGCTCCCTCGTCGCCGACGTCGCCGGGGACGACCCCACCCCCTTCCGGGACGCTGAGAATCCTGCCGCCGACGGCGGAGCGGAGGCCAACGTCGGCTTCCCGACCCTGATCGAGGAGATCACCAAGGACTTCAAGCAGGAGGAGGCCAACTGCGCCGCCCACACCAAGCCGGCCGGGCTGCTCGACCATGTGGACACCGTCTCGGTGGCTCGGGATCTTGATGTGCTGCGGGCGCTGTCCGGGGACCAGAAGCTCAACTACCTGGGCTTCTCCTACGGCACCTACCTGGGGGCTCACTACGCCGAGCTCTTCCCCGCCAACACCGGCCGCATGGTCCTCGACGGCGCCGTCGACCCCTCCCTGTCACTGGGGGACCGGGCCGCCGGGCAGGCCAAGGGCTTCGAGACCGCACTGCGCACCTACGTCCAGCAGTGCCAGTCCGGCCAGGCCGTCCAGGAGGGCCAGAGCTGCCCCCTGACCGGTGACGCCGACGCCGGAGTCCAGCAGGTTCGCACCCTCATCTCCTCGGCTGACCAGACGCCGCTGAAGACCTCAGACCCGAACGTCACCGTGGACGGCAGCACGATCCGCAGCGTCGTTCGCCGATTCCTGTACACCTCCGAGTACTGGCCCTTCCTCACCTACGCCCTCGACCAGGCCATCACCCAGAAGGACGGCTCCTACATCCAGGTGCTCTACGGCAAGGTGGCGGCCGGAGGCAGCGCTCCGACCTTCTATTCCGTCAACTGCCTGGACATCCCCGTCCAGGGCGATATGACCAGCTGGGAGAAGGAGTACCAGCAGATCCTCCAGAGCTCGCCCACCTTCGGTGCCTCCCTGGGCAACCAGGATGCGCGCTGCCAGGCCTGGGGGCACAACGGGACCCGCAAGCCCGCACCCATCCACGCCAAGGGGGCGGCCCCCATCCTGGTGGTGGGCACCACCGGCGACCCGGCCACGCCCTACGCCTGGTCCCAGACCCTGGCCGATCAGCTCGAGTCCGGCCGGCTCCTGACCTGGGAGGGCAACGGGCACACCGCGTACGGGCGCTCAGGGGCTTGCATTCACAAGGCAGTCGACACCTACCTCATCAGCGGGACCATGCCCGAGGAGGGGCTGACCTGCAAGAACGGACAGTGAAGCCGGACCGTCCCCGCCCCGGGGGCCTCGATGGGAACTTCTTCCCACTCCGTCTCCAGGAGGAGGCCCCCGGCGGCACGGCAGCATATGGTTCACATCGTGACTACTGCGACCTCGCCTCGGCCTCGTATCAAGCCTCTGCTCGTGGCTCTCTCCGCGCTTCTGGTGTGCGGGGGCCTGACCGCCTGCCAGGATGACACCGATATTAAGGCAACGCCGGCAACGGCGTCGGCCACGGCAACGATTCCGGCCGGGCTGGAGAGCTTCTACAACCAGAAGGTCTCCTGGTACGCCTGTGACAAGAAGGGGATGGGCGAGGCGAAGTCGGGGAAGGACACCGGCTTCACCTGCGCCAAGGTCAAGGTGCCGCTGGACTACGACAACCCCGGCGGCGAGACGATCGAGATCGCGGTGAAGAAGCGGGCCGCTAGCGAGGACTCCGTCGGCTCGCTGTTCGTCAACCCGGGTGGGCCGGGAGGATCGGGCATCGAGCTGGTCGAGAGCGCCGGTTCCTACTTCTCCAAGAACCTCACCAGCTCCTACGACGTCGTCGGCTTCGACCCGCGTGGCGTGGGCGCCTCCACGGCGGTCGACTGCCTGACCGACGCCGAGCTCGACGCCGAACGAGCCGGGGCGAACGACCCGGCGACTCCCTCGGCCGCCGCCACCCAGGAGCGGGCTCAGAAGATGGGGGAGGCCTGCGCGTCGAAGACCAGCCCCGCGGGGCTCCTGGACCACATCGACACCATCAGCGCCGCCAAGGACCTCGACATCCTGCGGGCGGTTGACGGCCAGCAGGCGCTGACCTACCTGGGCTTCTCCTACGGCACCTACCTGGGGGCCACCTACGCCGAGCTGTTCCCCGCCAACACCGGGCGGCTGGTCCTCGACGGCGCCGTCGACCCCTCCCTGAGCGCCGCGGACCTGTCCCTGGGGCAGGCCAAGGGCTTCGAGGCCTCGCTGCGGGCCTACGTGCAGAACTGCCAGAGCTCCAAGCTGGGCTGCCCCCTGAGCGGGGACGTCGACTCCGGAGTCTCCCAGGTCCGCGAGTTCCTCGAGTCCACGAAGGCGGCGCCCCTGCCGACCTCCGACGACAAGCGGCCGCTGACCTACGACCTGGCCGTCTACGGGGTGCTGGGCTCGATGTACCAGACCCAGCTGTGGCCCTCCCTCACCCTGGCGCTGTCCCAGGCGATGGGCAAGGTGGGCAGTCCGGACGGAAGCGCGCTGCTGGCCATCGCCGACGCCGTCTCCTCCCGCCAGAGCGACGGCAGCTACTCCGGTAACGGCGCTGAGGCCCTCATGGCGGTCAACTGCCTGGACTACCCGGTCCAGGGGGACAACACCTCCTGGGAGGAGGAGGCCAAGGCCGTCAACGAGGCCTCGCCCACCTTCGGCTCCCAGCTGCTCTACCCCGACGCCTACTGCCAGGGCTGGGGCCACACGTCGAGCCGCAAGCGCGAGAAGATCACGGCCTCCGGTGCCGCGCCGATCCTCGTGGTGGGCACCACCGGCGACCCGGCCACACCCTACGCCTGGTCCGAGGCGCTGGCCGATCAGCTCGAGTCCGGTCAGCTCATGACCTGGAAGGGCAACGGGCACACCGCCTACGGGCGCTCCAACGACTGCGTCAAGAAGGCCGTGGACACCTACCTGCTCAACGGGACGATGCCGGCCAAGGGACTCACCTGCTGACCCTCGCCAGGCCAGCCGGCCCTCCCGGTTCCCGCAGGCCATGAGATCGGCCCCGGACGACAGTCGCGTCGTCCGGGGCCGATTCGTCAGCGGGCAGTGGAGGGCCTGGAGGACCCGGCACCGCGAGGCTTACGGGCCGCTCGCCTCACGGGCTCAGCTCACCGGCGATGGACCGTCCCATCCAGCCGGCCAGGTCGTCTCCCGTCAGTCCCTGCGAGAGCAGGAACTGGACCTTGGCGTAGGCGGCCTCCAGGGTCATGTCGCGGCTGCCGACGGCGCCACTGCGGGCCAGTGCGTCCCCGGCCTCGTAGTGCCCCAGGAGGACCTCGGACTCGTGGCACTGGGAGGTGACGATGACGGCCGTCCCGGCATCGATCACTCGCTCGACGACGTCGGTCAGCCCCGGCTCCTGGGACGGCACGTTGCCGACTCCGAAGGCCCGCAGGATCACGGCCTCGGGCAGCGGTGTCAGCAGCGCCTCCAGGCGGGCCGCGGTGATGCCCGGGACCAGGTCGACCACGACGACGTCGTGACGGGCGTAGGGGGCGGCGTCCTTCCAACCGGCCCCGCCCCGGGTGCTTGGGGCCCACTGCCACGGGGCGCCAGTGGTGGCCAGAGGAGCCGCATTGGGGGACTCGAAACCGGTGAAGGCCCACGAGGAGGACTTCGTGACTCGGTTCCCGGCCAGGAGCCGATGTCCGAAGAACAGCGCCACCCCGCTCAGGCGCCCGGAGGTGGCGGCCTTGAGCGCCCCGGTGACATTCGCTGCGGCGTCGGTTCCCAGTTTTCCGAGGGGGAGCTGGGAACCGGTGACGACGACCGGAACGCTCAGATCCGTCAGCGCATAGGACAGGGCGGCACTGGTGTAGGCCATGGTGTCGGTCCCGTGCAGGATGACGAAGGCGGTCTGCGGGTCGGCCGCGGCGTGGGCGCGCAGGTCGTCCACGATCGCCTGCCAGGACAGCGGGGTGGCGTTCGAGGAGTCGATGAGCGGGGTCAGCGAGGTCACGGACACCGAGCGTGCCAGGGGCGTGCCCGCCAGCAGCGAGTCGAGCCACCCCTCCAGATCCGCACCGGGAACGAGACCGTGAGGGGAGTCCACCATCCCGATGGTGCCCCCGGTGTAGATGATGTGAACGTGCATGGGCTCAGCCTCCTGTCGCTCAGGCCTCGTGCGACGGGGCGGATGCGGCTTCGTCCACCTCGTCGGCGAGGACCTCATCGAGCAGGTCGCCCCGAATGCGTCCCCGCACCGCGTACCAGCCTGCCACCATCATGACAGCGACGACGGCGAACAGGGCCAGAGTCCAACGTCCGGCCGGGTCGGCCACGTTCGAGACGACGACGATGGTGAAGAAGGCCAGGGCCGCGTAGTTGGACCAGGGGGCCCAGGGCATCCGGTAGGCCGGGCGCCCCTCCTTGCCCTCCTGCCCCCGCCGCAGGAAGGCGAGGTGAGTGACGAGGATGGCTCCCCAGGTCCCGGCGATGCCGATGCCGGCCAGGTTCATGACGATGTCGAAGGCGTCACCGGGCAGGTAGGCGTTGAGGACGACGCCGAGCAGCCCCAGGGCGGAGGTGATGATGATGCCCCCGGCAGGAACCTGGTGCTTGTTGAGTCCGGCCGCCACCCGAGGGGCCTCGCCGGCCACCGCCATGGAGCGCAGGGTGCGTCCGGTGGCGTACAGGCCGGCGTTGAGGGAGGACAGCGCGGCGGTGAGAACCACGACCTGGATGATGTCGCCGGCATAGGGCACACCGATCCCGGAGAAGAAGGTGACGAAGGGCGACTCGGTCTTGGAGTAGGACGTGTAGGGCAGGACCAGCGCCAGCAGCATGACCGAGCCGACGTAGAAGACGAAGATGCGCAGAATCATCGAGTTGATCGCCTTGGGCAGGATTTTCTCCGCGTCCTTCGCCTCTCCGGCCGCCACGCCCACCATCTCCGTGCCGCCGAAGGCGAAGACGACGCCGAGGGTCAGGGCGAAGACGATCGGGAATCCCTCGGGGAAGAACCCACCGTTTCCGAGGATGTTGTGAGCCCCCGCGGTGATCGCGCGTCCGTCGGGATCCGTTCCGGTGTGAAGCCCGAGAACAATGGCGACGATGGCCACCACCATGAAGGACACGATGGCGGCGACCTTGATGAGCGCGAACCAGAACTCGGCCTCACCGAACATCTTGACGTTGAGCATGTTGAGGATGAAGACCAGGACGAGCGCAATGAGCGCGAAGACCCACTGCGGGACAACTTTCAGAGCCGTCCAGTAGTGGAGGTAGAGGGCCACGGCCGTGATGTCGGCCATGACGGTGACCGACCAGTCCAGGAAGAAGAACCAGCCGGTGATGTAGGCGCCCTTCTCGCCGAGGAACTCACGGGCGTAGGAGACGAATGCTCCGGAGGAGGGTCTGCGGATGGCGAGCTCGCCCAGAGCACGCACCATGAGGAAGGCGAAGATTCCGCAGACGGCATAGGCGAACATCAGTCCCGCCCCGCCGTCCTTGAGTCGCCCGCCGGCACCCATGAAAAGACCCGTGCCGATGGAGCCGCCAATGGCGATCATCTGCAGGTGACGGTTCTTCAGTGACTTGTTGTACCCGGCGTCGCCGCGGTCCCGGATCTGGTCGGGCTGGGAAGCTTGGGAGGGTGACGGTGAAGCACCCGTCTGTGGTGATGGAGAGGTGGGGGAGTGGGTGGACGGAGACTCGCTCATGGGGATCCTTACGGAGAGGGAGACCTGTTGAATGACGTGCGGAGAATACCGGGCCCGGTCGGTTCGGGTGATGCGGGGTGGCTGTCGAGCTCAGCCACACTCCTGTCCAGGATGTGCCACGACGTCGTCATGATCCAGTGCTGAGTCGGGGGAATCCGGGGAGGTCTGGGGGTTTGGAGGGCTCTTTGTCCTCGGCGGTGGTGCCGATGCGGCGAGGCGGACGGTTAACTGTGTCGAGGAACACGGTTCTCCCCACGGTGCTGGATTGCGGTGGTGGCCGCGGGGCCGGTATGTTCGGCTCTGCTGCTTGTGCCAGCGCCGCCTTAGCTCAGTCGGCAGAGCGATTCACTCGTAATGAATAGGTCGTGGGTTCGATTCCCACAGGCGGCTCGATCAGCCCCGGGAGGTCATGCCTTCCGGGGCTTTTGGGTTTCCAGCACCTCGCCTGCGGGCTCTCGGTGTGCCGTCCGGCACATTCGGTGGCTGTGGTGGTCGTTCCTGGCCCGGGTTTTGGGGATGACCGCATGGCTGAAATCCTTCGCTGCCGAGCGACAAGGGGGCGTCGCGGCTTGAATGGAAGGATTCTCCTGGGTTGACGTGATGCTCCTCAGGGTGAGAGTGGTGGCGCTCCAGGCATTGTCTTCCGGCTGAGAGAATCCCCCACCGCTATCTGAGAGTCATCTGGGAGATTGGCTGCCTCGGATTGACTGGTCGTTGGATACCTCTATGCGGCTGGAGGAGGTGTGGTGCCATGCCTGGATTGTTCCGTCGGGTCTCGTGGGGATCTCCAAACAGGACCTCAGTGCTTTCACAGTTTTCGTCTCAGTCATCAAGACCTTCGGGGTGGTATGTCATCGCGCATCACTGTGTGATTGGAGGGCGGGGCGGCTGGTAATGAGGGCGACGAATAGCCGTGTTGCATTGGGGGCAACTATTGTTTAATCTAACGTTGTCCGCAGCGGGATACATCCTTCGGGCCCGCTCCCTCCACTCAGAATGAGGAATCATGGCACAGAAGACTCAGGTCATCCTCGTCGACGATGTCGACGGGTCCGAGGCCAATCAGACCGTCACCTTCGCCCTTGATGGCGTCTCCTACGAGATCGACCTGAACGACGAGCACGCAGCCGCTCTTCGTGAGTCCCTTGAGGAATGGATTGGAAAGGCTCGTCGCACCGGCGGCCGCCGTAGTTCCGGTCGTCGTCGTTCCAGCGGCCCCTCTGACACCCAGAAGATTCGCGAGTGGGCCCGTGAGCAGGGCCTTGAGGTTTCTGACCGCGGCCGCGTCTCCGCTGACGTGCGCAAGGCCTACTACGAGGTCAACCCCGGCAACTGAGGGAACGTGGGGCGCCTGGCTCAGATGCTGCCGGCACCCCGCATGTCATTCTCGAGCTGACTGCCACCTCGCACCACGACTCTGGTTGTGCGCTCAGGCGCATTACCGGGGTCGTTGTGTTTTCAATACGTGAATTCGCCCCGTGAGCGGGCGGTATCGCTGCCAGTCGTGCCTTTGGGGCGATGCGCCGGTACCCCACCATGGAGGCGCTCTCCTGGGCCTCTTGGGCCTCGCGCCATGCCCGCGATCCTGGCAGGATAGGGCCATGGCTTACACCCTCGTACTGCTCCGCCACGGCGAGAGCGAATGGAACGCGAAGAACCTCTTCACCGGCTGGGTCGATGTCCCACTGTCAGACAAGGGCCGCGCCGAGGCCGTCCACGGTGGCGAGCTGCTCAAGGAGGCCGGCGTCCTCCCCGAGAAGCTCTTCACCTCGATGCTGCGCCGCGCCATCATGACCGCCAACCTGTCCCTGGACGCCGCGGACCGCCACTGGATCCCGGTCGAGCGCAACTGGCGCCTCAACGAGCGCCACTACGGCGCCCTGCAGGGCAAGAACAAGAAGGAGATCCGGGACGAGTACGGGGAGGAGCAGTTCATGCAGTGGCGCCGCTCCTACGACGTGCCGCCGCCGGCCATCGAGGCCGGCTCGGAGTTCTCCCAGGACGCCGACCCCCGCTACGCCGGTGAGCCCATCCCGGCCACCGAGTGCCTCAAGGACGTCCTCGAGCGCCTCCTGCCCTACTGGGAGGGCACCATCGTCCCCGAGATCAAGACCGGCAAGACCGTCATGATCGCCGCCCACGGCAACTCGCTGCGCGCCATCGTCAAGCACCTCGACGACATCTCCGACGACGACATCGCCGGCGTCAACATCCCCACCGGGATCCCGTTGGTCTACGAGCTCGACGAGGAGACCCTCAAGCCCCTCAAGAAGGGCGGCCGCTACCTCGACCCCGAGGCCGAGGCCAAGATCGCGGCGGTGGCCAACCAGGGCAAGTGAGCCCCGGCGGCCTGCCGCACCCTCCATGATGCGGGCGGAGTCGGACCTCAAGGGAGGTCCGACGCCGCCCGCGTCATTGGTTCCAGGCGCTCAGTGGAGCGCGTCGGCGTCCTCGGCGTCATGCGTCTCGGGCATGGAGGCGCCCGAGACGAGGTAGGCCACGCGGCTGGCCACCGACGTGGAGTGGTCGCCGAAGCGCTCCAGGAAGCGGCCCATGAGGACGGCGTCGATGACCTGCTGGCGGCTCAGGTCGTGACCCGGGTCCAGGATCATCTGGAAGGAGCGGCGGTGCAGGGCGTCGAGCTCGGCGTCGTTGGTCTGAATGACGGAGGCCAGCTCCAGGTCCCGCGTCGAGATGAGGCGGGCAACGTCCTTGCCGGCGCGCACCGCCAGGTCCGCCATCTCCAGGATGAGCCCCAGGACCGGCTCGGGCAGCGGCGGCTCGGGGTAGCGACCGCGGGCGATGGCCGCCACGTGGCGGGCCAGGTCGCCCTGGCGCTCCAGGGTCTGAGCCATGCGCAGCGCGGACAGGACATTGCGCAGGTCCCCGGCCACCGGCTGCTGACGGGCCAGCAGCATGACGCACAGGTCGTCGATGTCGCGCTGGAGGTCGTTGATGCGCTCGTCGGCGTCGATCACCTGCTCGGCGATGACGATGTCCCCCTGGCGCAGGGACTCCGCGGCCCGCTCGATCGCGGTGGCGACCTGGTTGGCCATGGACTCGAGGTCGGAGCCCAGCTGCTTGAGCTCCTGGTTGAAGATGGCGCGCATGAGGCTGCTCCTGTTCGGGGCGAGGACCGATGGTTCGGGCCGGTCGGTGAGGTGGCTCGGTGGTGCGGCTCGACGATCCCGCCGAGGCCGCCGCCAAGGATGTTGTCCCCAAGCACAGCAGCCCCGCGACTCCGCCGCAAGCGGCACGCCCACAGGCGGGGCCGGCCGGTGGACGCTCTGAGGACTCAACTACCCTTAAGGCGTGGGTCTGACCGTCACCGTTCTCCTCCTTGCCGCCGCCGCTCTCACGTGCCTGGGGGTGGCGATCGGTGTCGCGCTGTCCCGGCGCGAGCGCAGGGCGGCCACGAGCGCCGCCGACCTGGCCGGACTGGCCGGGACCGATACGGCCGTCCCGGTGCTGGCGGCGCTGCGCTCGACCGTCGTCGTCCTCGATGACGACGACGAGGTCCTGCGCGCCTCGGCATCGGCCTACACCTTCAACATCGTGCGCGACGACGCCGTCATCGAGCCGACCGTGGTGGCGATGGTGGGGCGCGTGCGGGCCTCGGGCCAGGCGCAGGACGCGGCCGTCACCGTGGCCCGAGGGAGGGTGCCGGGCGCGGGCCAGTTCCACCTGCAGGTGCGGGTGGCCGGCATCGGCCAGGGGCGTGTCCTCATCCTCATTGAGGACCACACCGCCGCCCGCCGGGTTGAGGCCATGCGCCGCGACTTCGTCGCCAACGTCTCCCACGAGCTCAAGACCCCGGTCGGCGCGATCCAGCTGCTGGCCGAGACCGTCGAGGCCGGCGCCGACGACCCCGACTTCGTGCGCGACTACTCCGGGCGTATGCGCAAGGAGGCCCGCCGCCTGGGCGTCCTGGTCCAGGAGATCATCGAGCTCCCCCGCCTCCAGGAGGGCGACGCCCTGGCCGAGCCCGAGGTCGTTGACGTCGACGACGTCGTCGCCGAGGCCGTGGACCGGGTGCGCGTCGAGGCCAACGGCCGCCAGATCACCCTCGTGGCCGGCGGCACCAAGGGACTGCGGGTGCGCGGCGACGCCGCCCTCATCACCACCGCCGTGCGCAACCTGCTGGACAACGCCATCCGCTACTCCGAGCCGCGCACCCGGGTCTCGGTGGGCGTCTCGCTGGACGCGGAGGACCCCGACATCGTGCGCATCGCCGTGGTCGACCAGGGCATCGGCATCCCCAAGGAGGAGCAGGAGCGCGTCTTCGAGCGCTTCTACCGCGTGGACAAGGCCCGCTCGCGCGCCACCGGGGGCACCGGCCTGGGTCTGAGCATCGTCAAGCACGTGGCCGCCGACCACGGCGGCACCGTCGAGCTGTGGTCCGCCCCGGGACGCGGCTCCACCTTCACCCTCGTGCTGCCGCGCCTGGGCGAGGGCGAACCGGTGGAGGGCGAGTCGGGCGGAGCTGGTTCAGCCCAGGACGATTCCGCCGAGGCCGCGGCGGAGCACACCCCCGGGAACGGCTCATGAGCCCGGCAGAGCGTTCCGCCGCGTCGAGTGCAGGGGTGGCGGGGCCGTCTTTGCCCTCCAGCTCACCGGCCGCGTCGTCGATGACGCCGGTGAGCGGACCGACGCGGATCCTCCTGGTCGAGGACGAGGAGAACTTCCGCGACCCGCTCGCCTACGGGCTGCGGCGCGACGGCTTCGAGGTGGTCGAGGCCGAGGACGGCCAGCGCGCCGTCGAGATCTTCGAGGCCTCCCGGCGCCCCGGCGGGGTTGGCCCCATTGATCTGGTCCTGCTGGACCTCATGCTGCCCCGGCTGGACGGGACGGAGGTGTGCACCCGGATCCGGCGTTCCTCCTCCGTGCCGGTCATCATGCTCACCGCCAAGGACACCGAGCTGGACAAGATCGTCGGCCTGGAGATCGGGGCCGACGACTACGTCACCAAGCCCTACTCCTACCGGGAGCTCCTGGCGCGCCTCAAGGCGGTTCTGCGTCGTAGCCGCGCGGCCGCCCCGGAGCCCGAGCCGGTGCTGGTCGCCGGCGGGGTGCGGATGGACGTCGAGCGCCACGAGGTCAGGGTCGACGGCGAGGTGGTCGCCATGCCGCTGCGGGAGTTCGAGCTCCTCGAGCTGTTTCTGCGTCACCCCGGCCGCGTGCTCACCCGCAGCCAGATCCTGGAGCGCCTGTGGGGGCCCGATTACGAGGGCGACACGAAAACTCTGGACGTCCATATCAAACGGCTCCGGGGCCGGATTGAGGCCGACGTCTCCAAACCGGTTCTCATCACCACGGTCAGGGGCCTCGGCTATCGCCTGGACGGGGATTCCGGGCACTGATTCTCCATTGCGGATGGCACCGCAGTTCTCGCCCGGTCCCGGGGCGGGCCCGCCGTGACCTCTGTGAGATACGTCCCCGATCTTTGCGCGGAATGACCTGATAAACTAGGGGTCCGCAAACCAGTCTGGAGAGTCATCCTTATGACCTATGAAGTCGGTGAGACTGTCGTCTACCCGCACCACGGGGCCGCCCGGATCATTGACATCCGGCAGCGCAAGGTACGCGGTGAGGAGAAGACGTATCTGCAGCTCGAGGTGGCCCAGGGTGACCTGACCATCTTGGTTCCAGCCGAAAGCGTTGAGCTCATCGGCGTCCGTGATGTGGTTGATGAGACCGGTTTGGAAAAGGTCTTCGAGGTGCTGCGGGCGCCGCTGACCGAGGAGCCCACGAACTGGTCTCGCCGTTTCAAGGCCAACCAGGAGAAGATCGCCTCCGGGGACGTCATTAAGGTCGCCGAGGTCGTGCGGGACCTCTCCCGCCGGGACACGGACCGCGGCCTGTCCGCCGGCGAGAAGCGCATGCTCGCCAAGGCCCGCCAGATTCTCGTCTCCGAGCTGGCCCTGGCCCAGAAGACCCCCGAGGAGGAGGCCGAGTCCCGCCTGGACGAGGTCCTCGCCTCCTAGCGCAGCGCTCGTGCTCAGGGCGACGGGGACGCGGTAGCGTCCTGCCCGTGAGCACCAGCCCTTCATCCCAAGCATCCGCCCCGCCCGAGTCCGCTCCGGGTGGGGCGGTCGCCGTTCTCACCGCGGCGGGCTCCGGCTCCCGCCTGGGCGCCGGGGTCCCCAAGGCCCTCGTCCCGGTGGGCGGCGTCAGCCTCCTGCGACGGGCGGCGGCCGGGCTCATCGCGTCGGGCGCCGTCAGCCACGTCGTCGTCACCGCCCCCGCTGAGGAGGTCGACCGGTTCCGCGCCGAGCTCGCGGGCCTGCCGGACGGATCAGCCGGGGCCGCGGCGGGCCGACGCAGCGGGATCGAGGTCGTGGCCGGCTCACCCCGCTCCCGGCAGGCCTCCGTGGCCTTGGGGCTCGCAGCGGCCCTGGTCGCCGTGCCGCAGGCCGACGTCGTCATCGTTCATGACGCCGCGCGGGCGCTGACGCCGCCGGAGGTGACGCAGCGGGTGGTCGCGGCCGTGCGGGCCGGACACGAGGCCGTGGTGCCGGCGCTGCCCGTGACCGACACGGTCAAGGAGGTTGAGACCCGCCCGGCGGGGGAGCCTGAGCCCGTCGTCGGCACACCCCGGCGCGACCGGCTCCGGGCGGTCCAGACCCCGCAGGGCTTCGAGACCTCCGTGCTCGTCGCCGCCCATCGCACCGGGGCCGAGCGGGCCGGGGACGAGGCGCTCGCCGCCTCTGACGATGCCGGACTCGTTGAGGCCTGCGGCGGCAGAGTCGTCGTCGTCGCCGGAGACGAGCGTGCCATGAAGGTGACCACGCCGATGGATCTGGCCCTGGCCGAGCTGCTCCTGGAGCGGCAGTCCGCTCAGGGGGAGCGCCCTGCCGGAGGGTGTGGGGAGAACTGACGATCAGGTCTGTTTCCCTTTCGGTACCGCCGCCGGCCCCGATGGCTCTATCGTCTCTTCCATGAGCACGACAGTGACTGCTCCGACGCAGGCCGGCTCCCGCACCCGGCTCCTGTCCTGGCCCGTCATCGCCTGGGGCCTGTGGGACTGGGGGTCGGCGGCCTTCAACGCGGTCATCACCACCTTCGTCTTCACCGTCTACCTGGTCAGCGACTCCTTCGGGGCCAAGGCGGACAATGAGTCGGCGCTGTCCCTCGGGCTGGCCATCGCCGGCCTGTTCATCGCCCTGCTGGCGCCGGTGACCGGGCAGCGCTCGGACCGGGGCGGGCGGACCGTCTTCTGGCTCGGCGGCTACACCGCGGTGGTGGTGGCGGTCTCGGCGGCCCTGTTCCTGGTGCGGCCCGAGCCCGGCTACCTGTGGTTCGGCATCGTCCTGCTGGGGGTCGGCAACATCTTCTTCGAGCTGGCCTCGGTCAACTACAACGCCATCCTCAACCACCTGGCCTCCAAGGACCGCATCGGTGCCGTCAGCGGGCTGGGGTGGGGGATGGGCTACCTCGGCGGCATCGTCCTGCTGCTCATCCTCTACGTCGCCCTCGTGGGGCCGAGCCCCCTGGTCTCCTTCCCCGCTGGCAGCGGCATGGGGGTGCGCGTCGCCATGCTCGTGTCGGCGGCATGGTTCGGCCTGTCCTCCCTTCCCGTCCTCATCAACCGCTCCCGCAGGCTCGGGCGCTCCCGCGCCGAGGACGTCGCGGAGGTCAGCGAGGGGATGGCGACCGCCGAGCCGGGACGGGACCGGGCCGCCATGGAGGCCGAGCCGGTAGAGGCCGTCTCCCATCAGGGCAGGCGCAAGGAGTCGATCCTGACCTCCTACAAGCTGCTGTGGCGCACCCTGCTCCAACTGCACCACTTCCAGCCACGCCTGCTGTGGTTCCTGCTGGCCGCCGCCGTCTTCAGGGACGGGCTGGCCGGGGTCTTCACCTACGGCGGCATCATCGCCCAGAACACCTTCGGCTTCTCATCGGGCGACGTCATCATCTTCGCCATCGCGGCCAACATCGTGGCCGGCATCGCCACCATCTGGGCCGGGCGGCTCGATGACCGCTTCGGGCCGCGCAACGTCATCATGGCCAGCCTCATCATCCTGGTGGTGGCCGGACTGCTGGTGTTCTTCCTGCACTCCGCCGGGACCGTGGCCTTCTGGGTGCTGGGCCTGCTCCTGTCGGCCTGCGTGGGGCCGGCCCAGTCGGCCGCCCGATCCTTCCTGGCCCGCCTCATCCCCGAGGGGCAGGAGGGCGAGATCTTCGGGCTCTACGCGACCACCGGGCGCGCGGTGTCCTTCATGGCGCCCGCGATGTACGGCATCTTCATCTACCTGGGGACGCGC
>ERZ772927.586-NODE-586-length-14127-cov-8.20928_pt1 | contig 14127 bp, 7 predicted proteins | sample MGYA00512115_ERZ772927 | MGnify/ENA primary metagenome ERZ772927 (study PRJEB29015, sample SAMEA2737924) | human oral metagenome | biome: human oral; feature: human-associated habitat; material: dental | place: China | collected 2013 ... | reverse complement strand
CATTCAATTCAAGAGCTTGGATGGCTTCTTTGATATCTTTTCCTGATTCTAAGAAATACTTATCTGGAACACCTTCAGTCAAGTTAGCATTGGTTGGCTCTTGCAGATATGGCAATTCTTCCGGCATAATCGCGTTAAAGAGAATTTTACCAACTGTCGTCATCAAAATTTTATGTCTTTGTGACTCGGTCCACGGTTTCGCCAGGCTATCGGTTGTAATACCTACACGAGTATGCAAGTGAACATAACCGTTGCGGAGTGCCATAACGGCCTCATCCATATCCTTGAAGACCATACCTTCGCCTTCGCGGCCAGCTTCTTCCATGGTCAAGTAGTAGTTCCCCAAAACCATATCCTGAGATGGCGTTACAACTGGTTTACCATCTTTAGGGTTCAAGATATGTTCAGCAGCTAGCATGAGGATACGAGCTTCTGCTTGCGCTTCTTCTGAAAGCGGTACGTGGATGGCCATTTGGTCACCGTCAAAGTCGGCATTGTAGGCTTCACAGACCAATGGATGCAGACGCAAAGCTTTACCGTCAATTAGAACTGGCTCGAAGGCCTGGATTCCCAAACGGTGAAGGGTCGGTGCGCGGTTCAAGAGCACTGGGTGTTCCTTGATTACTTCTTCCAGGATATCCCAGATACGCTCATCTCCACGTTCCACCAAGCGTTTTGCAGCTTTTACGTTTTGCACGATATCACGAGCAACGATTTCACGCATCACAAATGGTTTAAAGAGCTCAATCGCCATTTCACGTGGCACACCACATTGGTACATCTTAAGAGTTGGACCAACGGCGATAACGGAACGTCCTGAGAAGTCAACCCGTTTACCGAGCAAGTTTTGACGGAAGCGTCCTTGTTTCCCTTTAAGCATGTGGCTCAATGATTTAAGTGGACGGCTACCTGGTCCTGTGATCGGACGACCACGACGACCATTATCAATCAAAGCATCTACCGCTTCTTGAAGCATACGCTTCTCATTTTGCACGATGATACCAGGTGCATTCAACTCAAGCAAGCGCGCCAAACGATTGTTCCGGTTGATAACACGGCGATAGAGGTCATTAAGGTCAGAAGCCGCAAAACGACCACCATCCAGCTGAACCATCGGACGCAAATCTGGCGGAATGACTGGCAGGATATTGAGAACCATCCATTCTGGTTTATTACCAGACTTGTAGAAGGCGTCCAAAACGTCCAAGCGACGAACTGCCTTCACACGTTTTTGTCCAGTCGCAGTTTTTAATTCTTCTTTGAGAACAGCAATTTCAGCTTCCAAATCTACTTGTTTCAAGAGATCTTGAATAGCCTCCGCTCCCATTTTCGCTACAAATGAGCCTGCACCGTACTCACGCAAACGTTCACGATACTCACGTTCAGTCATAATTGACTTGTGCTCTAGCGGTGTATCCTTAGGATCAATGACCACATAAGCCGCAAAATAAATGACTTCTTCCAAAGCACGAGGACTCATATCCAAAGTGAGTCCCATGCGGCTTGGAATTCCTTTAAAGTACCAAATATGTGAAACAGGTGCCTTCAATTCAATGTGGCCCATACGCTCACGGCGAACCTTAGCACGAGTTACTTCAACACCACAGCGGTCACAGACGATTCCTTTGTAACGAATCCGTTTGTACTTACCACAGGCACATTCCCAGTCCTTTGTTGGACCGAAGATCACTTCGTCAAAAAGGCCTTCGCGTTCTGGTTTCAGGGTTCGGTAATTGATTGTTTCAGGTTTCTTCACTTCCCCATAAGACCATGAACGGACCTTATTTGGAGAAGCTAGGGTGATTTGCATACTTTTAAAACGATTTACATCAACCACTATTTCTTACCTTTCTTCATTTTCTAATCAGTGTGTATTCTTATTCTTTTCCTTCAGCCTCAAAAGCTGCTTTCGCTTCTTGAGCTGCTTTTTCACGCGCTTTTTCAAGATCATCAACGTGAATCACGTCATCATCTTCACCTTCGTCTAGGTCACGCAGTTCTACTTCATTGTCATCTTCATCGAGAACGCGCATGTCCAGACCAAGAGATTGCAATTCTTTGACAAGAACGCGGAAGGATTCTGGCACACCTGGTTTTGGAATTGGTTTCCCTTTAGTAATAGCTTCATAAGCCTTCAAACGTCCGTTGACATCATCTGACTTGTAAGTCAGGATTTCTTGCAGAACGTTAGAAGCACCGTAAGCTTCCAAGGCCCAAACTTCCATCTCACCAAAACGTTGTCCACCAAACTGAGCTTTACCTCCGAGCGGCTGTTGGGTAACCATTGAGTAAGGTCCTACTGAGCGGGCGTGGAGTTTGTCATCTACCATGTGGTGGAGCTTGATCATGTACATGACACCGACAGATACACGGTTGTCAAATGGCTCACCTGTACGACCATCATAAAGAACGGTCTTAGCATCACTATCCATACCAGCTTCACGAACAGTATCCCAAAGATCATCTGAGCTAGCTCCGTCAAAGACTGGAGTTGCAATGTGAATACCCAAATTACGTGCCGCCATACCAAGGTGGAGCTCCATAACCTGACCAATGTTCATACGAGATGGTACCCCGAGTGGGTTCAACATGATATCAACTGGTGTTCCATCTGGCAAGTAAGGCATGTCTTCCACAGGAACGATACGGGATACAACCCCCTTGTTTCCGTGACGACCGGCCATCTTATCTCCGACCTTGATCTTACGTTTTTGAGCGATGTAAACACGAACCAGCATATTAACACCAGATTGTAGCTCATCACCATTTGCACGGGTAAAGATCTTCACATCACGAACGACACCATCAGCCCCGTGAGGTACACGGAGAGACGTATCACGAACTTCGCGAGACTTGTCTCCGAAGATAGCGTGCAAGAGGCGCTCTTCAGCAGAAAGATCTTTTTCACCCTTCGGAGTTACTTTTCCGACTAGGATGTCGCCTTCTTTAACTTCCGCTCCGATACGGATAATACCCATTTCGTCCAAATTGCGTAGGGCATCTTCCCCTACGTTTGGAATTTCACGGGTAATTTCTTCAGGCCCAAGCTTTGTATCACGTGTTTCTGATTCGTATTCTTCCAAGTGAACAGAGGTGTAGACATCGTCTTTCACCAGACGCTCACTCATGATAACCGCATCCTCGAAGTTGTAACCTTCCCATGTCATGTAGGCAACGATTGGGTTTTGTCCCAAGGCCATTTCTCCATTTTCCATAGAAGGCCCGTCGGCGATAAAGTCACCTTTTTCTACAACATCGCCAACTTTAACTAGGGTACGTTGGTTATATGCAGTTCCTGAGTTAGAACGACGGAATTTTTGAATATGATAAACATCAAGTGATCCATCTTCACGACGAACTTCAACCTTATCTGCATCTGCATAAGTAACTTTACCATCATGCTGGGCAATGACTGCAGCACCAGAATCGTGAGCCGCTTGGTATTCCATACCAGTACCAACATAAGGCGCTTTTGGATCAATCAAAGGCACGGCCTGACGTTGCATGTTGGCACCCATGAGGGCACGGTTGGAGTCGTCATTTTCCAAGAAAGGAATACATGCTGTCGCTACGGCAACTACCTGCTTAGGCGATACATCCATGTAATCTACTTGATCTGATGGGAATTCTTGGTTGTTACCTTGGTGGCGTCCCATAACGATAGGCTCTGCAAAACCACCTTCTTCATTAAGCTTAGAGTTGGCCTGCGCTACGATAAACTCATCTTCTTCATCAGCTGTCAACCAAACGATTTCGTTAGTTACCACGCCAGCTTCACGATCTACCTTGCGGTAAGGCGTTTGGATAAATCCATATTTGTTAAGGTGTCCATAAGAAGATAAGTTGTTGATCAAACCGATGTTTGGTCCTTCAGGCGTTTCAATCGGACACATACGACCATAGTGAGTATAGTGTACGTCACGCACTTCATAACCAGCGCGGTCACGTGTCAAACCACCAGGTCCTAAGGCAGATAGACGACGTTTGTGAGAAAGCTCAGACAGCGGATTGTGTTGGTCCATGAACTGTGACAACTGTGAAGAACCAAAGAATTCTTTAATTGCCGCAGTTACTGGACGAATATTAATGATTTGTTGCGGTGTGAGAACTTCATTATCCTGAACAGACATCCGTTCACGAACGTTACGCTCCATTCGAGAAAGTCCCAAACGAACTTGGTTAGCCAGAAGCTCACCAACTGCACGAATACGACGGTTCCCCAAGTGGTCAATATCGTCCACACGACCGATACCTTCTGCCAAGTTGAGGAAGTAGCTCATCTCAGCCAAGATGTCAGCTGGTGTTACAGTCCGAACCTTGTCAGAAGGATTTGCATTACCAATAATAGTCACAACACGGTCTGGGTCATTTGGTGCCACAACTTTGAACTTCTGAAGCTCTACAGGCTCTGTCAAAACAGCAGAATCATTTGGAATATAAGTGATTTTGTTCAAACCATTGTCCAACTGCTCTGCAATACTGTCAATCACACTGCGAGTCATAAGAGTTCCTGCTTCAACAAGGATTTCGCCTGTTTCAGCATCCACAAGAGGCTCAGCAATCGTTTGGTTCAGCAAACGAGTCTTGATATTGAGCTTCTTATTGATCTTGTAGCGTCCAACAGCTGCCAAATCATAGCGATGTGGATCAAAGAAGCGAGCCACAAGAAGTGAACGAGAACTCTCAGCAGTTTTAGGTTCACCTGGACGGAGACGCTCATAGATTTCTTTCAGAGCTTCATCTGTACGGGAATCCATAGGGTTTTTGTGAATATCTTTTTCGATAGTATTGCGCACTAGGTCGCTATCACCAAAAATGTCAAAGATTTCATCATCACCTGAGAAACCAAGCGCACGAACCAAAGTCGTAAATGGAATTTTCCGCGTCCGGTCAATACGAGTGTAGGCAATGTCTTTTGAATCTGTTTCCAGCTCCAACCATGCTCCACGGTTAGGAATAACAGTTGATCCATAGCCGATTTTCCCGTTTTTATCGACTTTATCGTTGAAGTAAACACCTGGAGAACGTACCAACTGAGATACGATAATCCGCTCACCACCATTGATGATGAAGGTTCCCATTTCAGTCATAATAGGGAAATCACCAAAGAAGACTTCTTGTGTCTTGATTTCACCAGTTTCCTTGTTAATCAGACGGAAAGTCACAAAAATTGGCGCTGAGTAGCTAGCATCATGAATCCGTGCTTCTTCCAGCGTATATTTTGGTTCCCTAATTTCATAACCAACAAATTCCAGCTCCATAGTGTCGGTAAAGTTTGAAATTGGAAGTACATCTTCAAAAACTTCCTTCAAACCATGATCCAAGAAGTCTTTAAAAGAATCTGTTTGAATCTCAATTAAGTTAGGTAAATCAAGAACTTCCTTAATTCTTGAAAAACTACGACGGGTACGATGTTTCCCGTATTGAACGTCATGTCCTGCCAAGTTTTTACTCCTTTATAGTAAGATACATAGCCCATCAACAAAGCTTAAAGAAATTCCAGATTTTGAATTGATAAAGAAATGAATCTTTTCTAACCAGGAACTTCTTACCAGCTCTTTTAGGGCGAGTTCAATTAAATCTTTTCAGAGGCAATTCCTCTATTCTGTTTTGTCAAACTGCAAAACAGCTACAATCAGTCCCTCTTGTTTAATTTTCAGAAAAATTAAATTATGATTACATGATTCATTTTTCCTAAAAATAGACACAAAAAGAGCAGCTAAATCTGACTTATGAAAGTTTGATTTAACTGCTGTAAGCTCTTTTGGACAATATTTCAAAAAAGCAGACGACAAATTATTAATAATATTGTACCTTATTTTGCCTGAAAATGCAAGATTATCGGCATTATGAAAGCCTTTTTATTTTAATTTGTCTGGCTTTGACTAGAATTTTTATCTGTAGAGGAATCTTCTTGTTTTTTACTCGAACTGCTCGTTTCTTTTTCCTCTTTTTCGTTTCTTGTCTCGCTCTCTTTTTCTTTGTCTTCTCTAACCCTACGGTCGGAAGTTTGGTTGCCAGCAAGTGCCGCCCAGGCCTGCTGTAAATCACTATCTGTACCACCGATAGCAAAGCGATAAGATAGAGCTGGCGCTCCATTCTTAGCCCAGTAGCTAGTGACTGTTTGACCACCCAACGAAATATCACGGCCATTAACGGTCGTACGACCAGGTTTTGTACCAGTAGCTTTTAAAACTTCCGAACTGATAACACTAGAATCTAGGTTAAATCGATCGCTAATACCAAAGACGTTTGGATCGGCTTGATAGATGGCATTTACAAGATTGGCCATGTAGCTTGCATTGTTATTATAACCCGTCAAAGCTCCCATTGAGGTATTGTCATCGTGTCCTATCCAGCCTCCCAAAGTTACCTTTGGCGTTGAAAGCATCAGCCACATATCACCATTGACATTGGTAGTTCCTGTTTTCCCAATCCAGTCAGCACTCAACAAACCACCATTTACTTGCGCTAGTCGTGATTTAAAAGTCGTTGTAGACCCAGATTCCAAGACTCCTCGCATTAAGCTTTGCATAATAGTCGCTGTCGCTGGTGTATAGACCTGGACTGGACTAGCCTTATGTTCATAAATAACTTTACCTGATCTATCACTGATCTTTTCAATCATATAGCGCTTCTGATAAGTCCCATTATTAGCTAGCGCCTGGAAACCATTGGTATGCTGGGCAACAGAGACTTCAATCCCTCCTCCCAATGGCAGACTCTCAATTGTATAGTCAGGAATTGAATAGCCCATTTTATCCATGTAGCCTTTGACATTGACTCCTTTCTCACGCAGGAGCTTATAGGTCCAGTAGGCAGGAATATTCCAAGAAGTATTCAGGGCTTCTTGCAAATCCATCATACCCGTCCCTCGACTGTCCGCATGCATGATAGGGTCTCCGCTTGAGAAGGTTGTCGGATAATTAGATAGGACACTTGCACTTCCCATCAGACCCTGGTCAATTGCAATCCCGTAGGCTAAAATCGGCTTGATGGTCGAACCAGGTGAACGCTCCGTATCAAAAGCGTGATTATTTTGATTCTCGGCATAATTCCTCCCACCGATAAACCCTAGGATAGCACCGGTCTGGTTATTTAAAAGAACATTCCCAACTTGAACCTGTCCAGTTCCATCATCTAGGATTCCACCATATGCAGCAACGGCATTTTGCATGGCGTTATGAACCGCCTTGTTAATTGTGGTTTTAACGGTATAGCCACCTTCACTTAGTTCTTTTGCTGCTAATTCCTTATAAGCCTTAACAGTGGCTGTATTTTTCAGATCTTGCTGGGAAACATTATCTCTCTTGATGAGATACTGATACATGGCATCCTCAGTTTCAGACTTGGCTTGATAATATAGATAGCCACGTGATGCCGTTTCAACATTTCCAGCAGGTAAAAAATCTTTGGTCAAATCATAATCTTTATAAAGATTGTACTCATCTTGGCTTAAAGCACCTGTCCGGTACATGTTATAAAGAACGTCCTTAGCCCTCTCCAATCCATAGGCCATGTCCTTTGAATCTTTCAAAGTCCCCTTTGCCGTGTAGGGAGAGTATACAATTGGACTTTGAGGCAATCCCGCAATAAAAGCTGCTTGAGGCACTGTTAATTTACTTGCGCTAACACCAAAAATTCCCTTAGCAGCCTCTTCAACACCAGCTATATTTTGGCCTTTATTATTTCTACCAAAAGGTGATACATTGAGATAGGTTGTCAGTATTTCATCCTTACTCATATAGCGCTCTAATGCTAAGGAGTCAATGATTTCTGTTGCTTTACGATTAAAGGTAGGAGCATCTCCAACAACTTGCTGTTTGATAACCTGCTGCGTAATAGTGGAACCACCACTAGCAGAACCAATTCCAACTACTGACCCCAGAGTGGCCCGTAAAACAGCCTTAGGAACGACTCCCTTATGGCTCATGAAGTTCTCATCTTCTGTTGCAATTACAGCCTTCTTTACATTTTCAGAAATCGCAGAGCTATCCACCGTAACCCTTATCAAGTCACTATCTATTGTCGAAATCAGGCTACCATCAGCATACGTTAATTCTGAAATAGCTGATATATCTTGAACTTTCTGAATCAAAGTATCTTTTTCCGGAACTGCTACATTATTAAATAAATTTAAGGCATAGCCTGTCGCGATTCCCGCACCAAATAAAAATCCCAGAAACAGAAGGACGAACAGGGTATTCGAAAGAAGCTTGATTGTTCGCAAGACAGTAGCCCCAATATCCATAGGGGACCAAGGTTCTCCATCAGTTTGCAGCTTAGACTCCAGCCACTTCCCAATTTTCCCAAAGAAAATGCGAGATTTTTCAGCCACTTTTTTCCATAGGATCTGAATTTTTTTAATAAATGGTTTTAAAATTTCAAGAAACTTTTTTACTTTTTGTTCCAACATATTATATCCTCGTATTGCCTATTATATCAAAATCTTCGTCCATATGACAAGAACAGCGCGATTTACAAGAGCTTGGGGAGATTTTTTACTAGTTTTTTTGCAATTTTATTACACTCTTTTCCTGGTTTGTGATACAATGGGAGAATGAATTTAAAACTTTGAAAAGGAGAGACAGACATGCACATTTTTGATGAGCTCAAAGAACGTGGGTTGATTTTTCAAACTACTGATGAAGAAGCCCTGCGCCAAGAACTAGAAGAAGGTCAAGTCTCTTATTATACTGGATATGACCCAACAGCAGACAGCCTGCACCTTGGTCACCTTGTAGCCATCTTAACAAGCCGTCGCCTACAGTTGGCTGGACACAAACCTTACGCCTTAGTTGGAGGAGCAACTGGTCTTATTGGCGACCCATCTTTTAAGGATGCTGAACGCAGTTTACAAACCAAAGAAACCGTAGAAGGCTGGGTTAAAAGTATCCAAGGGCAGCTTGCAGGCTTGCTTGACTTTGAAAACGGTCAGAACAAAGCTGAAATGGTTAATAACTACGACTGGTTTTCAGATATCAGTTTTATCGATTTCCTACGTGACATTGGAAAATACTTCACAGTCAACTACATGATGAGTAAAGAATCTGTTAAAAAACGGATTGAAACAGGGATTTCATATACTGAATTTGCCTACCAAATCATGCAAGGATACGACTTTTTCATCTTAAATCAAAAACATGGTGTGACTTTACAAATCGGAGGTTCTGATCAGTGGGGAAATATGACTGCTGGAACAGAACTCTTGCGTCGTAAAGCTGACAAGACTGGACATGTCATTACTGTTCCTCTTATCACCGATGCTAGCGGTAAGAAATTTGGTAAATCAGAAGGAAATGCTGTTTGGCTGAACGCTGACAAGACAAGCCCATATGAAATGTACCAATTCTGGATGAATGTCATGGACGATGATGCCGTTCGTTTCCTTAAAATTTTCACCTTCCTAAGCTTAGATGAAATTGAAGAGATCCGCAAGCAGTTTGAGGCAGCACCACATGAACGTTTGGCTCAGAAAATCTTAGCACGTGAAGTGGTCACTCTAGTTCATGGCGAAAAAGCTTACCAAGAAGCCTTAAATATTACAGAACAGCTATTTGCAGGAAATATTAAGAACCTTTCTGTTAAAGAGCTGAAACAAGGACTCCGTGGTGTTCCAAATTATCAAGTCCAAGCAGAAGACAACCTCAACATTGTTGATTTACTTGTTACAGCTGGAGTTGTTAATTCCAAACGTCAGGCGCGTGAAGATGTCCAAAACGGAGCTATCTACATCAATGGAGACCGCATCCAAGACCTCGACTATACTCTGAGCGATGCAGACAAATTAGAAAATGAATTGACCGTTATCCGCCGTGGTAAGAAAAAATACTTTGTCTTGACTTATTAAACCTAAAGGAAACTCGAAAGACAGACGGGTTTCCTTTTCCATATCTTCTTCAACAAGATCTTCTATTTTCACAGAAAGAAACGACTCATGAAACCAAAAATCGCTCGATTTGCTAGAGCCTCAACTTTTGCTTGTCCTCTATGTAAGGAAGCACTCAAATTTCAGGACCATAGCCTAGTCTGCACAAACAGACATTCTTTTGACATTGCAAAATACGGTTACGTAAACTTAGCACCCCAGATAAGACAATCAAAAGACTATGATAAAGACAACTTTATTCAGCGCCAAATCATCTTAGAGGCCGGCTTTTACCAACATATTTTACAGGAAATTGAAGTTTTTTTGCAACAATCACCTGATACTCAAACTATTTTAGATGTTGGTTGTGGCCAAGGATACTATAGTCTGGAATTGCAAAAAGTATTCCCAGACAAAGATTTTTATGCTTTTGATATTTCCAAAGACTCCATCCAACTAGCCAGCAAAACTGATACTAGCCTTTCTATCAATTGGTTTGTGGGAGATTTGGCCAAACTCCCTGTAAAGAATCATAGCATTGATCTTATTTTAGATATTTTTTCTCCTGCAAACTACCAGGAATTCCAACGTGTATTGACTAAACAAGGACTCCTGCTCAAGGTCATTCCTACCAGTCAACATGTTCAGGAAATCCGCAAAAAAGTTGCTGGGCAACTGCAAAAGCAAGATTATTCCAACCAAGATATACTAGACCATTTTGAGACCTCATTTGAAATTATTGAACAGAAAGAGGTTACTGTCACTTATCCAATCAATGAAATCCAAAAAGAAGCTCTCATCGGCATGACTCCTCTGCTCTTTCATATTAAGCAGGAAGAAATTGATTGGTCCGATCTCACAGAAATCACCATTTCTGCTACCATTCTGATTGGAAAAAGCAAAAAAGACAAGCTTTAAAAGCTTGTCTTTTTAATATCTTCTCTTATTTAATACGATAGTAAAAACTACCTTGTTCACCAAAGGACTGGATACCAACCCCAGTCCAAAGGCGGTCACGACTAATATCAGAGCTATCTTTAAAGTTTTCTGTATCAGCAAGCTTGACACCACTTGGAACAAATTCTAGCAAGAAACCTCCTGTTTGGCCACCATATACACCGCCAGCTGCTGTTCCGTAGTCGGTTAAAGAAGCACCACCAAATTCATATTCAGCTGAAACTAGACCATTTTCATCAAATACAAGTTGTTCCCCTTTATCATTTTGCCATATGCCTTGAATGCTTGCAAAATTTCCATCAGCCAATTCACTAATGTTCATTTTTTTCTCCGCTTCCTGACTAGGGCTTGTAGAACTTTCTGAAGTCTTACTGGATTCAGAGCTGGTCGAAGTTACTGAACTCTTCGAAGATGCTATTTGACTTGAAGAAGCTGAACTCTCTTTTGTTTCTCCTTTTCCAGAACATCCTGACAAGACTAGTCCTCCTCCTAAAGCTATTAAAATAGTTGTTAACAATATTCTTTTTTTCATATTTTTCCTCATTTGTCAGGCTTAAAAAAATAAGCCCTTTTCTATTTTCTAGTATAGGACTTATTGTATCTTTTTTCTATTAATTTAGCAACCGTCTTACTGATCAACTCGGTAGTAAGCTGCACTTGCGATATCTTCTGGCATTCCTTGACCTGCAAAAATTCTATCACGATTTGTATCAGAAGTATCTCCTTCTGGTACAATGGCATTTCCCTTCATCACAAACCAGATTGAATAACCTGTTAATCCCGTTTGAACATTTACGATCAAATTGCCTGCAGCATCATAGTTGAAAGAAGAAATGCTAGTTTCATCAGCCACTATACCCTTCTCATCAAAGGTAATTGTCTGACCTTCAGCATTCTTCCATGTCCCTTTTACGCTTGTAAAATTCCCATGAGTCATCGCATTAAAATCAAATACAGTTGAACGAGCCCTTATTTGCTCCTTACCTTCTGCTTGGTCACTCGGTTTTCCAGTTTCATTTGAAGGTTTCTCTGAGGTCGAATTAGTCGTTACGCTACTAGAATCCTCACTTGATTCCTTCTTGGTTGAGCTTTGGCTAGACTGACTTGTGCTAATTCTGGACTGTGAAGTTGTTGAGGAAGTTTTATTTTCAGAAATGGTGAAAAATTTAAAATAAATAAACACGACTGCTATAACGATAAACAATGCTGTGATTAAGCCAATAAGTAGCTTCTTACTCATATAATTTCCTCCCCTTAACCGGTTCTTTATTTCATTGTAATAGAATTGTAATATTAAGTCAAGATGTTTTACAAAATATTACAATGAAAGACCAAACAGGTTCAAAAGGAAGTAAGATCTTATCTTAAATTAAGCATTAATCAACTGATAAGACCTTATAAATCGTTTTAGCTAAAGCCGCTTCATAGTCAGATGCACCATAAAGTTTATCCGTTGTCACTTGAGCTGTCTGTTTTTCTAAGTCCACAACCACATCTGAAACTCCCTCCATAGATAGGAAATGCTGGGTGACGTGTTTGACACAGTTTTGACAAGATAAGTTTTCTAATTGGACTGTTTGTTTCATAGATTTATTCCTCCGTATATTTCTTCATTTTAAAGCGTCCTAGACGTAGAGCATTGACGACAACCGATACTGAGCTCAAGCTCATGGCTAGGCCAGCCAACATAGGATTGAGCAAGGGACCGCCGAAAAGATGCAGCAGACCCATAGCAATCGGGATGCCTAGTGTATTATAAGCAAAGGCCCAGAAAAGATTTTCCTTGATATTACGAATGGTCGCCTGGCTAAGCTTGATGGCCTTGACCACATCTTGCAGATCACTATGCATGAGCACTACATCTGCTGATTCGATAGCTACATCAGCGCCTGATCCGATGGCAATTCCTACATCTGCCTGAACCAGAGCTGGCGCATCATTGATACCGTCTCCGACCATGGCTAGTTTTCTACCAGCTTCCTGCAAGTCCTTGATAGCAGTGGCCTTACCATCCGGCAATACACCTGCGATAACTTTTTGGATGCCAGCTTTCTGGGCAATAGCTTTCGCTGTTTCCTCACGATCCCCTGTCAGCATGATGACTTCTAGCCCCATAGACTGGAGCTCCTGCACCGCCTTCAGGCTGCTAGACTTCATCTCATCTGCTACCGCTAAAATACCTACCAGCTGTCCATCTATTGCGACAAACATGGCTGTCTTCCCTTTCTGGGATAGCTCTAACAACTGTTCTTGAAAGGCACTGCTGTCAATGTTATTTTCTTTCATCAATCTTTCATTTCCGATTAGAAGCCGCTTGTCCTCAACCTGAGCTGACAAACCTCGTCCAACCATAGCCTCAAAATGACTGACAGGCAGCAAGTCAAGTCCCTCCTCTTTAGCAGCTTCTAAGATAGCCTGAGCCAAAGGATGTTCAGAATGCTGCTCAGCACTGGCTATTAGTCGCAACAAGTCGGGACGATTCAAATCACCCAAGGGCAGCAGATCAGTTAGGCTGGGTTTACCAACCGTAATCGTCCCCGTCTTATCAAGAACAATAGTATCCAGTTGATAAGCTGCTTCCAATGCTTGTCCAGACTTAATCAGAATTCCATTTTCGGCCCCTTTACCAGTCCCAACCATGATAGCTGTCGGAGTCGCTAATCCCAGCGCACAAGGGCAGGCAATGACCAGAACTGCAATAAAGATTGACAGGGAAAAGCTAAGGCTCTCACCAGCTAGAAAATACCAGCCAAGCGCGGATAAAGTAGCCAAGCTCAGCACTATTGGGACAAAATAAAGCGAAATCTTATCGGCCAAAGCCGCTATCGGCGCCTTAGACCCCTGCGCTTCCTCCACCAATCTAACAATCTGAGCTAAGGTCGTATCCGAACCCACCCTAGTAGCTTGGTAGTCAATACTTCCATTCTGATTGATCGTTGCACTGGTAATGGTATCGCCAACCTTTTTTTCAATCGGGACACTTTCACCAGTCATCATGGACTCATCCACAAAGGTCTGTCCCTCCGTCACAAGGCCATCTACTGGCATACGCTCTCCTGGCTTGATACGGATAATGTCTCCAACTCGGATATCCTCCGTATCAATGGTCACAGCCTCTCCATAGCGAATCACTGTCGCCTGACTAGGTACTAGCTCAAGCAAAGACTGAATCGCCTGAGACGTTTTCCCCTTAGCTGAACTTTCCAGATATTTTCCCAGAAGAACCAAGGTAATAATCACTGCAACAGACTCAAAATAAAGCTGATGAACAAAGGGATGATGACCTAGAAAAACCTGACTGA